>WNFU01013411.1_pt1 | contig 12841 bp, 15 predicted proteins | sample 5400121 | NCBI WGS metagenome assembly WNFU01 (sample SAMN13153360, study PRJNA577476) | soil metagenome | isolation source: 100 cm soil or saprolite under grassland replicate 1 | place: USA:California | collected 2016-06-15 | reverse complement strand
ATGAACAGGGGCAGCCCGGCTCCCCAGCGCACATTGAGCCGACTCCGGCCCTCCCAGGCGATAGTGTAGCCCCACCAGCCGCGATCTGCCAATCGAGCCATGGCGTTCCTGAATGAGTCCAATAGACAAGCGCACATTAGCGAACGTGAGACCGACGGAGGCCGCTGATGGAGTATTGCTGAAGGGCGGAAGCTGGTCATCGCGCATGATCAGCAAGGTCACCCAGCCATGCTTTCCCATGCCATAGCCCATTGGCTCGGCCAGCGGGAGCTCAAGCACGTCTACGCCTGAGTGTGGTAACTTGACGCTCAGACTGACACCATCTTGGGGCGCAATCGCGCCGTTGACGAACACAAACACCTTGCGCTTGACTTTGATCACCGTCTGACCTCAGGGGTGTTCCGCATACGCGCCGGGGAAGCTCAGCGCATAGGCTTGCGCATGGTCGCGCGGCATGACGATGGCACTGTCCATCATAACCTCTCAGAGAGCAGTATCACTGTCACTGCGCCAGCCGGAGTACAGAGGCCACAACATCGTCGAGACACGCACTGCTATCGATCTCGTGGGTCGCGGCACGTCGCAGCAACGGCTCGACCGTTTGGAGTAAATCCAGTACACGAGCGACCTCGTCGGGATGTTTGCCGTATGGATTGTTTGTTCTGCTCTTCAATCGCTCAACAATCACATCAGCAGGCGCACTCAGCAGGATGATGTGGTCAAATCGAGGAAGGAACTGCCGCATATTACTCGCACACCCGCTCAGGAACAGCACATCGGCGTCCTCAGTAGACAAGAGCTCGTGAACACGATCCGCTCGCCACATCCAGTCTCTGTCCGCTTCAACGGGCGACCCTGGACTCTCCGAAGTGGCGGTTAGCTCCATCCACTCAGAGAACGTGTCACAGTCGAGATCAACCGCCTTGTAGCCACGCACAGCAAGCTCGCTGGTCACAGTCGATTTGCCAGTTCCAGACATTCCGGTCAACAAGATCCGCTTCATGAGAGTACCAGTCCTTCGCCATTCCAGGCAGTTCGACCAACCCGCGAGCCTGAGAGCGCGCCAGGTATCGGCGCAGTCTCATATCGTGCCATGATACATCAACAGTGCGAAGAACGAGGGCACTTCCTGACGTTCGAGACCGCACATTATCAATAGTGAGGGCGACGGAAGCCACAAGCAACGGATCGCGCTTGGTTGATGGCCCCCGCTCGGCGATGAGGGGTGCTAGTCAATCCTTATCCTGTCGTACTTCTTGTGCCAGCCAGGTCAGATATGCTGTGCTCCCTACGACGACCGGGATCGCCAGGATGCTGGGCAGGGTGTATGAGTGTAGCGCGCGGATGGTTTGCTCCAGCGTCTCGTAGAGTGTAGTGCTCGTTTTGAGCAGGCAGAGCCACTCATCAGTGTGAGTCAGCGCCCCCTCCCAGCGGTAGGTGCTAGCGACCGGACCGATCACCTGCGCCGCGGCCGCAAGCCGCTGCGTAATTGCCACATCGACGATTGCCTGTGCCTCCTCACGAGAAGATGTGCCTGTAAGTACCAATATCGCCGATATCATCAGTACCTCCTGCCTTGCTTGGGGTTGAGCCATGTGTGGGCATATATGGGCCACCACGGCGAGGTAATGGCCAGCCTTCGGCCTCGCCTTGCCCGGCTCATCGCGCACAGCGCTTGTTGACAAGCACCCGGCGACCGTGTCCTGGGTAGAGCTGTGCGCGGGGCAGTTCGACGCGGTGCGGGCACGCTTCGAGCGGTATGCAGAATGGACGCGAGCGCAGGATGATCCAGATGCGTGGTGGCCCGAACCAGCGTAAGCAGCGTTCGGGCTCGCTATGTACTGGATGATTGCCGGCGATGCCGGCACCGCCCACACGTATACGAACAGGTGCTGGCCGGCTATCGCAAGCACAACCTCTACAACTTTGCCCTGGATATGCTCCATAAGCTGGGCTTCGCCGCCCAACAACAGGGCGACCCAGTGCGGGCGGCGCGGCTGCGCGGTGCGGTGGAGGCGCTGCAAGCGCAGACCACCGGGTTCAATCCCGAGCAGTACATCGTCCACCAGCGCAACCTTGTCGCGCTGCGCGGGCAGCTCGACCCGGCCAGGCTGGAGGCCTGCTGGGCTGCCGGGCGCGCGCTGGATTGGGATCAGGCGATCGCCGAGGGGCTGGCGGTTACAGGAACGCTGGATGAGAGCGGCCGCCAGAGAAATCGTCACTCCGGCACGTAGACCTCGTTCGCCCCACTTGCCGACAACCCGGCCACCGGCCCACCGCCAAGCACAAACAGCTGCCCTTCGTACACAACGCTCGCCAGGCCATGGCGGCTGGTTGGCATTGGCGTGGCCGAGCTCCAGGCGCCCGACCGCGGATCAAATAGCTCCAGCTCGCCAAAGGTCTTACCGCTGCCGTCCAATGCCTCACCGCCGGTCACGTAGATGTGATCTGCCAGCGCTGCGGCCGTCAGCCCGCTGCGCGCAGTCGGCAGGGCTGGCCCGGTAGTCCAGGCATCCTGGGCAATATCGTAGATCTCGACCGTGTCGAGGTTGCGCCCCTCCCGCCGGCCCGCGATCGCGTAGATTCGACCGTCCACCGCGGCCGCAGCCAGATGCTCGCGTGGCGTCGGCAGCGCAGCGCGATGCTCCCAAGCGTTCGTCGCCGGGTCGTAGACCAGCGTGGTCTGTGCGTCGGGGCCGACGCCGCCGACGACGAAGAGCTTGCCGTCGGCCGCGACGACGGCGTGGGCGGCGCGGGGCGCAGGCAGGGCGGCCACCACAGCCCAGTGGTCGGCTGCCGGGTCGTAGGCCCACACATCGGCAGAAGGATCGCGCAGCTCGCGGCCGTATCCGCCCACGGCGTAGAGCCGGTCGCCCAGTGCTGCGAGGCCCAGGTGATTACGTGGCTGCGGCAGCGCAGCTACGGCCTGCCAGCGGTCGCTCGCGCGGTCGTAGGCTTCAACCGTCGCCAGCGTGCTGCCATTCTCAGCGAAGCCGCCGGCAACATAGATCCGGACGTGTAAGGCCGCGGCGGCGACCTCGGTGCGCGGGGTGGGCATGGACGCGAGCGTTCGCCAGCCGGCGGCCGGTGAGCTGCTCGGCGCTATCGTGGGCTGCTGACCCACTGAGGGCGCTGTGGCCGAGCTGCTGCTCGAAGCCGTCGGCGATGGGCTATCCGCCCTGGTAATTGTGGCTGCTGCGACCGGTAAGGTTGTAGCGGTCGGTTGCGCGGGCCTGGCCTGCTCTGCGCATGTGGCAGTGCCAGCCAGGCAGATCAGCAGCGCGATTTTGCCGACGAGTCGACGGTCGATATACATCCTGAACATGCCTTCGACAAGATTCCTGATTGCCTCACACTATCGACACATTGAGACCTTGATCGCAATGATTTCAACGTAGGGGCGTTCAATGAAAGCCCCTACGGATTTGACAATCACATGCTACTCAGGAGGTTTCGGCATGTCAATCCCTTAAATTCGGGATGACTCATGGTACGGCCGGATCGACGTGCGGCAAAACACAGTCCAGAGCAATGCTCGGACAGTGGCACCAGACGGGGGTTCCAAACGCCCTCGCTTGAACGGAGACGATCAAGGGAGCCGCTTCTGATTATAGACATCATCGATGAAGTACGCCAGATGGGCCTCGGCATCGGCAAAGATGGTGCTACCTCTATCTGTGGTAGATAATTCCGGTGGTCTCCAGCGCAAAGCCTCACCAATAATGTAACCAGCGCGTAAAACGTTTTCGGACGAAATAGCTCGTATGAACGCCTGCCAGTTGTGGCTCATGATCGATACCGCACATTATGGGCTCATCGTCACTTTCCGTGGTGTCGATTCCGGGCGCGGCTTACTGCCGCGGTAGGGCGAAAGGGTAAATGCCAGTTTTCGGCCTCAACCACAGAAAGTGACGATGAACCACATTATGGGTTCATGATGGCATAATTACAAATGACAAATTCTGCTGCACCCGTCATCTTTATCTGAGGCTCCGAGCCTCGCACCGCCCCCCAACAAGCGTGCAATAATTCCTTCCAGCCGGCCATGCGGGCCGACAATCAGGGGATCATGAAACGTGTATGGACGGTGCTCCACCAGAAGGTGCCACAGATCGACGCGCAACGCCGCTGGGATCAGGCTTATCAACTCCTGCTCCAGCGCGCCAACGCATCGACCGGCACCCTGCAGCAGGAGGAAGCTAATGCGTGTCGCAATCTATGCGCGGGTGTCGACCGCTCGCCAAGCCCAAGCGCAGACGATCGAGCAGCAACTCACCAGCCTGCACAGCTTTGCCCAGCAGCACAGCTGGACCCTCACGGAGGAGCATATCTACCGTGATGACGGCTTTAGTGGCGCCAGTCTCAATCGCCCGGGGCTCGATCACCTCCGGGATAAGGCGGCCCAGGCGGCCTTCGATGCCGTTCTGATCACCGCGCCGGATCGGCTGGCGCGCAACTATGTGCATCAAGTGCTGCTGATCGAAGAACTGGAAGGGCGGGGCTGCCAGGTGCTCTTTAGCGATCGACCGATGAGTCACGACCCACACGACCAACTGGTCTTACACATCCGCGGTGCGCTAGCCGAATACGAACGCATCCTGATCAGTGATCGGATGCGGCGCGGGCGGCTCGCCAAACTGCGCGCTGGTCAGTTGGTGCCGTGGTCGCGGCCCCCGTATGGCTACCAGGTGGATCCGGCACACCCGCCTGACCCCGCACGCGTGCAGCTCGATGCGATTACATCCGTGATGGTGCAGCAGATCTTTGCCTTCTACCTGGAGCCCCAGGCCACGCTGTACCAGGTCGCGGCGCGGTTGACCGCCGCCCGCGTCCCGACCCCGAGTGGCAAGGAGCGCTGGACACCCCCCACCATTCGCAACATCCTCACGAATCCGACCTATACGGGCACGACCTATGCCAATCGGACGCGCGAGGTCGATGCCCGCCAGCGAAAATCAGCCCTGGGGCCGCTCGGACGAGGCAAGAGTTATATCAGGCGCGAGGCTGAGGACTGGATCGCGATCCCCATGCCAGCGCTGGTAACTCGCGAGATCTTTGCACAAGTGCAGGCCAAACTGCAGCAGAACCAGCGCCAAGCTTCACGCACTAACCACCAGCATGCCTATCTGTTACGGGCGCTGGTCAGTTGCGGCCACTGCCACCGCAGCGTCGTGGCGCGGGCATTGAGCAATGGCTACCACTATTAGATCTGTCGCGGCCACACCAACGCTTTAGAGATCGCCGAGGATGAACGCTGTCGCTCGCGTTACATCCCAGTTCAAGCGCTTGACGATCTGGTCTGGGAGGACTTGTGCAGCATTCTCACCCACCCTGAGCAACTCACGGCAGCGTTGGAGCGCGCCCAGGGTGGCGACTGGTTGCCCCAAGACCTGCGAGCGAGGCGGGCGAATGTGCAGCAGGCGCTGGCCCAAAGTGAGCGCCAACAGGAACGGCTGCTGAGTGCCTATCTTGCCGAGGTGATCGATCTGCCGACATTCGAGCGCAGCCGCGCCACGTTGCAGCGCCAGCAGGAGAGCTTAACGATCCAGCAGCGCGAATTAGCCGCCAGCGCCCAAAAGCAACTCGATCTCAGTGCGGTCGCGAGCTCGATTGAGGAGTTTTGTGCCCAAGTGCGGACTGGGTTGGCGAACGCGACCTTTGATAGGCGGCGCGCACTGGTCGAGTTATTAATCGACCGAGTGATCGTGACGGACGGCGAGGTGGAGATCCATTACGTCATCCCCACCTCGTCGGCCGGTGTGCAGATTCGTTTTTGTCATTTGCGTAAAGTCTATCATCGTCACTTTCTGTGGTTGAGGCCGAAAACTGGCATTTACCCTTTCGCCCTACCGCGGCAGTAAGCCGCGCCCGGAATCGACACCACGGAAAGTGACGATGAGCCACATTATGGAGCGTGACACGGGAAACCTGCGGGTTTTCCGCAGGTTTCAAAGCGTTCGCGTCGGAGTCACTATCGTCGAGAATGCTCACTACTGGATCGTGATCATCTCCTTCTTGCCGCCGCATCAGGCCAGATCAGCGTACCACCTGGGCAAGCAAGCTCAGCTGGACAAGGAGAGAGCCCAGAACCATAGGACGCGTATTTATAACCTGCGATGACCGGCGAAGCCACCTCCTCCAGCGCCTGCCAGTTCGCAGCCTGACCATAGGCGCCGCAATGACGAAGAGCCGCCCCTACGTGGCGAGGTATGCCTGGCCGAGTGCATAGCGGCCGATCATCCGCGGTGCAATGGAGGAGCTAAGGAATGCGAAGGGCTGAGAGCAGAGGGCTAGGGCAGCCGTGTCATCGGGCAGACATTCGCCAGCAGCGAGGCCCTGCTTTGAAACCTGCGGGAACCCGCAGGTTTCGGCATGTCGACAGCGGCAACGTGCTGCCCCATGAAAGGGAAACCTGCGGGTTTCCCTTGTACGTAGCAGCTACTGGTCGACAATAGCCGGTTCTGATGAAACCCGCAGGTTTCCCTTGCGCGCTCAGTCCTCAGACTTCAGCCCTGCCATGTCCGACCTCCTAACCATAATTCAGATCACCTGCCTCATCCTGCTTGCTATCGTTTGTATCCCTTGATGAAACCGCGCGAAAATTGGGTGGTTTCGTGTGGTCTGATTGCGTACACACTCGATGCACATACCGATACAGAACGAAATATATCCATTGGCAGGTTGTCGATTTCGGCCTATGCCAAACGACTATTTCATGGAGGCGCTCGTTGATCTCCAGCGGCACCGCGGCTCGGTGGCGAAGCGAAGTCGAACAGCACAGATTAGAACACATGTAACACTGCGCGACGTTCTTGGACTATACAAAGAGACCGATATCTGTGATCACGAGTACATACGAAGGGGTGGAGACATGATCAAGTTGAGCACCATGACGAACGGCAGCGTTGGCTCGAACATCCCCCGCTACGTCGTCTACACCGCACTCAAGGGCTTTGGCTTTGGTCTCTTTCTGCCGATCTGGGTGATTTACCTTCAGCAGCAGCGCGGCTTGAGCCTCTCCCAGGCCGCGCTTGTTGACGTGACTTTCTTTGTCGCCGCCGCGCTGGCCGAACTCCCAACCGGTATCGTCGCCGACCGCTTCGGCCGCACAACCTCCATGACTATCGGCGCATCGCTTATCACCGCGGGCCTGATCGGCTGGACGTTTGCGTCGACCCTGCTCCTCACGATCATTGCGTACGTGGCGATGGGCGTGGGGATGACCTTCCTCTCCGGCGCCGAAGATGCGTTCTTCTATGAGACCGTGCGTGCCAGCGGACGCGGAGACGACTATCCGCGCCTGCTCGGACGGGTCAGCGCGATCTTTCCGGGTGGGCTCGCGCTCGGCAGCATGGCCAGCGGTTTCCTCGCCGCAATCAACATGATCCTCCCCTTCGTCCTTTCTGGTTTACTGCTCTTGGCTGCGCTCGGGATTGTCCTGACCTTGAGCGAGCCACAGACCGAACAACAATCGCGCGAGCAGGCACGTCCATCGCTTCGGGCCGTCCTTGAGCAGTCGCTCGCCGTGATGCGCGACCGGCCCACGCTGCGCTTCTCGATGGTGTGCCTGGCCGTTGTGCCGCTGGCCTCGTTCATGATCGAGAGCGTCTTCGTCCAGCCCCAGGCGCTGGCGCTGGGCGTGCCACTTGCCGGGATCGGCGTGATTGTCATGGCCGTGCAGTTCACCGCGATGGCGGGGTCGGCCTGGTCAGCGCGAATGACGGCGCGCCTTGGTGAAGGACGCACCCTCTACACCGCCCCAATCGTGATCTGCTCCAGCTTGCTCTTACTGGCGGCACTGCAGGTGATGCCATCACTGCTGCTGATTGGGGTGATGGGATTCGTGACAGCCGTCGTGCGTCCCATTCTGGTGAGCCGTATGCAGCAAGAGCTGTCCGACGATAACCGAGCGACCATGCTGTCGATGCAATCGCTCACGTTCACGATGGTCGCGGCGCTGAGCCAGCCGACGTTAGGTGCGGTTGCCGACAGCTTCGGACTGCCGGCGGCGTATGTCGCGCTGGCGGGCGCGATCAGTGTTGTGATGATAGTGGTCTTCTGGAAAGGGTATCGGCACGTGAGCCAGGCAGGTAGGACGATACCTGCTTCGCTGCCGGAGGTGCTGGAAGTCGTTGTTGAATAAGAGGAGAGACCGCAGCGGTTGACCGCGTCCCCGCTTCACTGCCAGGCTATCCGCGCGGCCGAGACACTGGCTATGCTCCTTGGGGAAACCGCCCGATTTTCGGGTGGTTCCCTATCACGATGGATGCCATCGCAGCAACGGCAGGTGTGGGCACGGCCGCTCGCATCGTCGGACGAGCGCTCTGTCATAAGGACAGATGCCGACACAGTCCTTCGTGGTCCTCGTCGATGTCCGTCCAGAGCAGGCCGAGGCACTCGCCGATTCGATAGCCGGTGCCGAGGGCGACCAGGATGAGCGGCTCCAGCTCGTGGCCGCTCGCTCTCCGTCTCGGCGGCCGGGTTCGGCGCGTCGCGCTTGAGATCGCCCCACGTGCGCGCCATAGTGAGCGCTGTAATGATGGTCGAGCGCACGCCGCTCTCTGTGGGCGGCGCAGAGTATACTACCATCAGGCGGAGCGCGCGGGTTGTCGACGCGCTGTTGCGCCAGCGCTTGAGGCCACGTTGTTGTAACGACAGAAGGAGAGAGCCATGAAGGATGTCTCGAAGCACCTCAGGCCACCAGCAGCCGCCACCAACGCACCGAGCCTACCCGCGGCCGTCGACCGGGCCACCTTCCAGGCCGAACTGGACACGCTGCGCCTTCGGGAGAAGGCGCACACCCGCGAGGGTGACGCGATCGCAGCGGCCCGCCGGCGGCTGCCCATGGTCGAGGTCGATCCCACCACCACGCTGATCGGTGCCGACGGACCGGTGCCGTTGATCGACGTCTTCGAGGGTCGGTTGCAGTTGATCGCCTACTTCCACATGTGGCACACGGGCAGGCCCGCTGCGGAGCAGTGCGAGGGCTGCACTTTCAACAACGGCCAAGTTCGCGAGCTATCCTACCTGCATTCCCGCGACGTTACGTTCCCTACGCCACGTTCTGCGAAGGTCCGTACGAGGAGAGCATCCGTTACCGTGACTTCATGGGATGGGACGTTCCGTGGTACTCGGCGCAAGACTCCGCCGACGCCCTGCTCGCCGGGCGCGAGTTTGGCATGTTGGTATGCTACCTGCGCGACGGCGACCGCGTGTTCGAGACGTACTGGACCACCGCCCGCGGCAACGAGGTGATGGGGAACAGCCTCCTGATGCTCGACAGGACGGTCTACGGCCGCCAGGAGCCGTGGGAGGACTCTCCCGAGGGTTGGCCGCAGCCGTTCGGGAGCGGGACGCCGATGAGCGGGCAATTCCGTCTCGACGGACGGCCGATCTCGCAGTGGTCCCGCCTCGCGGCCGGCCGCTCCGACGACCTCGGCACCGCCGGGCGCTGAGCGGATGGCGGCATTGGAGGGAGCAGGAGCCATGGCGGGCAGTGCCGACACCAGCTCGCGCTCTCAGCAGTCGAACGCCGACTAGCAGATGCCGTTTCGCAAGTGCTGATCCTCTAGGACGAGTTCGCGAATCGCATCGGGGAGCTGGTCGCGCTGCCAACGGCACTCGAGCCGGCCGGCGCCAAACGCAACGTTGACGGCCCCCACCCGTCAACCGCGATCGAGTGCTGCTCGGAGCTGGTTGAGCCCCTCGACTCTCCAGTAGTCCCGGTTGGGGAGCTGGTCCCATGGGCGCCAGCGCATCGTCGTGAACCCAGCCCACATGAGGATGCGGAACTGGTGAACCAGGTGTTGGTTAGCTCCCAGATAGTGCGCTGCAACTTCTTCGGGGGCGTAGGCGATGTCGTACTCGACGGGCCCGCGTTGGCATGTGTGGAGGTCGATGAAGAGCGGCCCTCTGCTGGTGCTTAGCAGGTTTCCTGGATGCGGTTCGCCGTGCAACAGCTGATCGCCGGTATCCCACCGGTTAATCGCGTTTCGTACGCGATTGAGTGTGTTGCTGAGGAGTTCGCGGTTGGGACCGGGAAGCTCTGGAGTCTGCTCTGGGTCGTTAACCTCCTCTGCCCAAGCGGCGACTCGATCGGTGATGTGTGGTGCCGCCAGATCGATCTGGCGCAGGCCGGCATGGATCCGGATGAGTGCGTCCGCATAGTCGGCCGGCGCGATATCTCCCACCTGCTCGTAGTAGGTCCAGAGCGTGAGAGCGAAGGTGTCACGCACGTAGACGCGGGGCTCCGCGCGCGGCTCAAGCTCACCAACGGGGCTGTCGGTTTCGGCGAGACGGCGAGCAACCTCTGCTTCGAATTGTAAGCCGTCTTTCCACGCTTGCGGCGCGATCCGGGCTAGGACATCGCAAGGGATGAGGCGCACGGCTATGCGGTCGGAGTTGTGAATGACGACCGCGTTGTTGACTTGGAGGCCGAGCTCGCAGGCAGTCGACCTTGCGGTCTCAACCGCGCGCCGGACTTGGGATGGTTCCATGGCCTTTCTCGCTCGCTCGCGACGCACGCCGCTCGCACCTTGGTCAGCGAAGGCGGGCGATTCGACTGGACACCTTCGTGCAGTGCACCGACACCGGAGTGCAATGCACTTAGCGAGGCGAACCTACGATGCCAGGAGCTCCGCTATAAAGCCGACCTTGTCGAGGCTACCGGTCGCTCCCGTGAAGATAAACCCGTCTCTGATCCCCAGGCGCTCTTGACCAGTACCTTAGTCATCTCGGACTTTGCCAGTTCATGACCATACCAGGTGCGCAGCTGTGGACTTGGGGCAATCTCTTTGAGCCAGAGATCAACCTGGGCGCGTGATTTGGAAAGACCACGCGGCCAAAGCCGTTCGACGAGAATGCGGAAGCCGTCATCGGTGCTTGGCGGCTCATAGACACGTTTCAGATGAATCATGCTGTCCCTCTCGCGTCAGCTGGAGTGGGCGGCCCAATGTCCGGCGCATAAGCTGCGCCGCATCAATAGATCGAGAAAGCTTTCAAGCCGACGCCGCTACATGGGCGTGTTCGGCGGCTCTCCACCAGCAAATCACTGCAGTAACGATTCGATTTGGTCAAGATGTGGTTGCTCGTGGCTGACAATGCGATCGGAATAGCTCACTACCGTTTGGTCGCGCTGACGGTCAGAAACCCCGGTAAAGGTGGCGTGGCGGAGCCATCCGGCCTCGTCAAGGTCCGCCAACGCCTTCACGAGCTTTTGGCGCTCCTGGGTGAAGGATACCAGTGCAACATCAAACGCTTGCTCTAAATACTTGGGCTTGTTCATCCAAGAGCGGGGCGACACATACCGCAGGGTCGGATTGTCGCGCGTAATCATGGCGATGATGCTATTGCCCCAAACGTCGGAACAGGCTCGCAGATGTGCCAGAATGTCACTGACAGACCAGGGCTCCGCATCCGATCGAAGGTAGAGCTGCGTGGTTTGAAGGCCGCGTGTGGCCTTTTCTAAGCGAAGCGGAGCTTGTGTCAACAGCTCTAAGATCCGGCTGATGTCCTCGGATACTGGTTTCATGGTGACTCACTGGGCTACGGTTTGGGTTCAGACCATTGGATGATAACGCAGGTCGGGGTTTCCGGGCAAGTGCGCCCACTTCGGGTGTTGCCAAGAAGCCGCCGAACGGCTCGGCGTTCAGCTGCCGCGAGCGCTGGGGTTGGTGCGTTGCAGTTGCAGCTACGGATGCGAGAAGAGTATAGTTGATTTCATTTATTTGATTTGCTCCGCCAACTCTAAAATGATTCCCTCTGGCCCCCGAACGTAGCATAACTTATAACTTTCTTCATAGTATTGTATCTCACTAAAGATTTCCACGCCTTTCTTTTTCAATTTGGCAACAACCGCTTCAATGTCTTCAACAACAAACGCAATATGCCGGATACCTAAGGTATTTGCAAAAGGTTGCTGAAAACCGCTTTCATCTGACGGCGTATAATATTTGATTAGCTCCAGATTTGCCTGACCATCTGGCATCCGCAAGAATACATATGCCGTTTTAACGTCAGTAAGCCCAACTATCTGATCCAGCCACGCTCCTTCCAATTCTCCTTCCCCTTGCACTTCAAGTCCAAAATCAAGAAAAAACGCTTTAGCGGCAGGAAGATCATGGACGATGACACCCACATGATCTATTCTATGGATCTTCATATTTCCTACTCCTTACTGTTCTGTGAATAACCACAACCTTTGTAGAACTATAGCACACCTTAAAGCTGCGCCGCACCGATAGAACGGAACGACGTTTGTGTGATACCGGCCTGCAAAAACGCACCGATCTCGCGGCCGTGCAGCGGCGTCAGCTACAGCGGCGCAAACACACGGGCGAACCCGCGATCCGAACGCCGCGAATCAACCCTCAGGCCGCAGCCAACGGCTACGCCCCGTCTCATCCGCATACGCCCACGGCTGCAAATCAGGCGGCTCAACCCCCATCGCCGCCAGACACGCACACACGTGCTCGCCATGGACACTCACATGATGCAGCGCCTGCATCACAACCACCGCTGCGTGCGTCTCGTAGGCACCATCATCCAGAAACGCAAGACGCTCGCCGTCAATCGGTTCGCGCAGAAACCGTTCCCACCTGGCACCACTCTCCTCCGCACGCGCGGCAAGCTCCCGCAAGTCATTGGTCTCATTATCAGCCACTGCCCAAACGGCACGGCCACCACCAAGACTCGCCACATAGTCCGCGTCAGCCATCACCAGATGATTCAACGTCGCCAGAATGCTGCCGAACCCAGCAGCCGGTCGCGTCAGCTCGTCAACCGAACGATCCGCACAGGCAGCAATGAGCGCCTTCGTAGCCCAATCCTTCTGCCGGAACGC
>WNFU01007528.1_pt1 | contig 12855 bp, 13 predicted proteins | sample 5400121 | NCBI WGS metagenome assembly WNFU01 (sample SAMN13153360, study PRJNA577476) | soil metagenome | isolation source: 100 cm soil or saprolite under grassland replicate 1 | place: USA:California | collected 2016-06-15 | reverse complement strand
TCGGGGCTTTCTGCGCGAGGGACCCGAAGATCTCGCGGGCTAGCTTCTCCGAGCGGCTACGGCTGGGACTCCCCCGCCTGCGGAGGCGGGGGCGGTATGGCCGTCGGCGTCGGCGCTTGCGCCTGAGTGGTCAGGGCGTCCACCACAGCCTGACCGTCGTTGCGCCAGAAGCGGTGGACGTTGAGGCGGATGTCCTTCCCGTCGGGCCGGTGGTAGCGGAACCTGCTCCACACGGCGTTGGTGAGGTTCACATCACTCACCTCCACGGCGCCACGGGGGTCCGCCCAAGCGAGCCCCCGCGGCCGACCGGTCATCATCGACGCCTTCATGAACAGCACGCGGCGATCGGTGACGACGATGAAGTAGTAGCGAGCCCCACCGATCAACATGATCAGCCACCCGATGACCCCGACGAGCCACGGGCTCGGGCCCGATTGCGACAGGGTCTCCGCCTGCACGTGCTCGCCCGGCTCCAACAGGGCTGGGATCGCCGCGTCGAATTGCTCCTTGATCTTGGCTCGTCGAAACGCCATGGCCCCTCCCGTGCCGGATTCCGCAGGGGAGGGTAGCAGCGTCGTCAAACCGAGGAACCCACGGCCGCTCGAGCTTCGTGGTGATGTTGATCGGTGCGCGAACCGCTCTGAATTCGTTCCCGCTCCCGCGATCACGCTTCGCTAGCGAGGCCGGTAGATGTCAGCTCTATGATCGACCCTCAACACTCGGACCTCTCGTACGGCTTCGTCGAGCTCATAGACCACTCGGTACGGCCCACGTCGACCGGCCCAGAGACCCTGCAACCCGCCTCGCAGAAGATGACCAACTCGTTTGGGATCCGCGACCAACGGTCCCAGCATGAATTCGACCGCGGCGGCAGCCGCCTTCCCCCGAAGACGAGAGAGAGTCCGCTCGGCCGAGGGAGCCACGACGAGCCCCCACCGAGATCGGCTCACGACCTCTGCAGATAGCGCCCCCTGATCTCCTCGGCGCGGATGCCCTTGCCTCTGGCAATTTCCTTGCGAGCCCGCTCGATGTCGGTGCGGGCCTTCGGGTCGGCAAGGAGCTCGAGCGTATCCTCGAGTGCCTCGAGATCACCCGGGCTGATGAGGACAGCGGCCGGCCGGCCATTCCGGGTAAGGACAATCCGTTCGTGCTGGCCTTCCACTCGGTCCACCACTTCGGAAAGCTTCGCCTTGATCTCAGCGAGCGGGAGTGTCTCAGTCATGACCATGATTCTAGTCAGACAGGCCTGAGATAGTCCAGTAGCCGTCCGCGTCCCCGGAACGCTCGGGCGGCCGTTCGGGGATGGGACCGCCCCCTGAAGGCCCGGGAGAACCAGCACTCGGAGAGCTCGGGCCCGTCATTGCCGTTGATCCACCAGATGACTGGGTGATTTAGTGGGACAAGGCGCTCGACCCCTACGGCAGAATCCTGGTTGCTGCAGGGGAGGATCGCGGACACGTTGCCCGGTGAACGCATGGGAGGTGACGGATGGCGACGTACGTCCTGATCCACGGCGCCGGCGATGTCGGCTGGTACTGGCACCTGGTGGAAGCCGCACTACGCGAACGAGGTCACGATGTCGTGGCACCGGATCTTCCGTGCGATGACGACTCCGCTGGACTCTGGAGGTACGCGGACACCATGCTCGACGCGATCGGCGACCGCACCGGGCTGGTCGTGGTCGCGCAATCGTTCGGTGCGTTCACGGCCCCGCTGGTCTGTGACCGGACGAAGGTGGAACTGCTCGTCCTCGTCGCGGGGATGATCCCGTCCCCCGGAGAGGCGCCTCGCGATTGGTGGGCGAACACGGGATACGAGCGAGAGCCACGGGAGCGATACGACGACGAGATCGCCCTCTTCTACCACGACGTTCCGCCGGAACTGGCGTCCGAGGCGCTGAGGAGGGGGCGGGCGCAGTCCGACACGCCGACGCGGGAGCCGTGGCCTCTCGAAGCGTGGCCCGACGTACCGACGCGGTTCCTACTCTGTCGAGGCGACCGCCTCCTCCCGGCCCCCTTCCTTCGCCGGGTCGCTCGAGAACGCTTGGGAATCACCCCGGATGAGATCGACGGCGGACACTGCGTCGCCCTGAGTCGCCCGAGGGAGCTAGCGGACCGTCTCGAGGGGTACCTGGCTCCACTGACGCCGGACTAGGTGCGAGGTCTGAGGCCCAGGGCGAATGTGCTCGAATCCATTCATTACTCCTGCCGAGAGGATTGTTGGTACGCCCTTTCGCCACGCGCGCAAGTGACGCTACGCTCCGCCGCCGTGCCCGGCGTCGTCCGCCGCCTCTGCGGTGTCCAGGCGCAGGTCGCGTTCTCTGCGGAGCTCGGCGTCCGAGTGCGGCGACGCGCGTCTCGAAAGGGAGAGGTCGCTCGCTCCCTGTCCGACGGTCGTCTCATCAAGACGTGGGCCATGCGCGGAACGCTCCACTTGCTCACGCCGGAGGACGGCGGCGCCTTCCTCGCCCTCATCCTCCGGCGGGTGGCGAAGGGGCGCGTCCACGCAGAGGCATACGCCGACTGGGCCGAGGGGTTGATCGGAAACTCGGCAGATCGCCCGATCAACTTCCTTCAGCGGGCCGAAGAAGTCTTCGGACGACTGGGCCGCCGGATCGATCAGGGTCGCTGCCTCATGGACATCGCCCGGCCGAACGCGACCTGGGCCTGGACCCGAGGCCGTCGCTCGATCGCGCCCGCGAGCTGTTCACTGAGTGCAGGGCCCTGACACGGCTGTCCGAAGTGGAGGCGACGCTCGAGGAATTACGAACGGCCTGACAAGGCATCTCGCTCGCCATCCTGGATCAGGAAGTGCAATGACGATGCACGGTCACCGGCTCTTGAGCGGTGCTGCGCTCCTATGAAGCCACCGATCGTCCGCCACGGCGGACCTGGCTGGACGATGTGTGAACCGCCTCCCACTCCTTAACGCGATTAGGGCTCAGTCGGCTGGATAGGCCGCTCACTCGTTGCTCCACAGGCGGGGGACGAGAGGCCCTGACGAGAGAGTCGCGCTCGTCGCGCGGAGAATTTCCGTCGCCACCCTCCCTCGCTACCCAGTTGGGACCAACGCCTTGGGGTTCGACGACCTCTTCTCGAGGTTGACGGGCGAGAGCCAGTCAGTTCATGCGGGAGCCCGGGGCGGCGGTGCAGGGCACCCGTGGAGGACGAACGTCTTCCCTCCGGTGGTCGACTGTCCGTCGAAGTGGTATCCAGCCACCCATACGGCTCCACCGGGGAGGCCGGCGACCGCTGCTAGCTCGGTCATCGGGGACGCCGCGCTCGGGCTCCCTATAGCGGTCCACCTCTTGCCGTCCCAGTACTCGACGAGGGTGCGGTGGCGTTGGCCGCGCTGCCCGAGGAGGCGGGTGCCCACCGCCCAGACACGGTCGGGGGCAAGCGCCGCCACCCCGTTGAGCTGACTGGGCGCCCCGCCTCGGTCCGGGCTCCGGACGATGCTCCATGCTCTTCCGTCCCAGTGGAGCACGAGTGTGTGGAGATCGGGGACCGGCTTGTCCGATGTGCCCACGGCCCAGACATCGTCATTCGACAACGCCGACACGGCCGCAAGCTCGTTGAACCCGGTGCCCCGATTCGGGCTGGGGACCACCGACCACCGCCTGCCATCCCAGTGCTCGACGAGTGCTCCTTCGGGCAAGCCCTTTCGCTTGGCCGCGCCCACTGCCCAGACGTCCTCCGCTGAGACTGCAGAGACGGAGGCGAGCGTGCCCGTCCTGTCCGGGCTCGGAACCTCGGCCCACCTCAGGCCGTCCCAGTGCTCGATGAGCGTTCGGTACTTCCCACCAGAGCGGACCTGCCAACCTCCCACCGCCCAAACATCCTGAGGGCCCACTGCAGCCACGCCCTGCAGCAGGGTGTAGGCCGCGCCAGGGTGGGAAGGGGCGGGCACGACCTTCCATGCCGCACCGTCCCAGTGCAGGACGAACGCCTGACCGACCCCGTTGACGGTCGCTTCGGTGGATCCAACCGCCCAGGCCTCACCGTTGGTAAAGGCGGAAACGCCGTAAAGGAAGTCGACCTGCCCAACCTGGGGCGTGGGAACGATCCGCCAGTCCAGGCCGTCCCCGGTACGAACGGCTGGGCAGAGCATGTTTACGCAGGGACGATTATCTCCGGGATTGCCGAACCTCCCAGATGGCGCGAGAGGTGGGAAGGTCGCCGCGCGGCGCATCTAACCCCAAGCGCCGTAAGCATGGCCCGAGGCGTGGGCCGCTGCGATGCTGGTAAGCAGACCGGTGCGAGCACTCATTCACCGCAGAGTGACGGTCGGTGGCTCAGTATCCGCCGGAGCGGCTGAGTTTCGTGTCGGCTTCGGCGCCAGAGGTGCCGGCCTGGCCGGTCCGTCGCCCGACATTTCCTGCCCAACATCTGGTGGATCGCGTGAAGGCGGCCCCCCAGATTGTAGTTTCTTGAGAAAATCGCGAGATCGCGATGAGGGCAGAGTTGGTGTGCGCGCCGCGGGACGAATGCGGGACGAAAAGGCGGGCGACTCCGGAAAAGAACCTCTGACCTGTGGAGGTGAGGGGATGCTATTCGAACCAGCGACTCCAGGCGGCCATCCGGGAACTCCACAAGCACCTGGCCTACCCGATGAGTGACGCTTCGGACCGGGTCACCGACCAAGCTTCTTGGCTGCTTGAACCTGTTGTGGGGTCAGATCGGAGAGCAGCGTCTCCCAATGCCGTGGAGGTGTCACCGGCTCCCCGCCAAAGACGAACCCATCGGACGTGAGTTTGACTTGCGCGGCACCAGGTCCGGATAGGCCAGCCCGGGTGCGCTCCTCCACCATCACCCGGGCATCCTTGATGCCGCGCTCCCCAAAGGCACGCTTGGTCCCGACCCACTCCGGATGGAGGGTCTCGAGGACCTCTTGGGCCATGTAGTGGACGTAGAAGACGCGCCGGAGGGTGCCCGACTCGTTGGCCTTTGACCCGTGCGGTGCGCTGATCGCGTGAAACAGCACTTCCCCTGGTGCCATCTCCAGCGGGAGGGCGTCACTCCGACTGAACAGAGCCTCTTCCTGGAAACGCTCTACTTCGACGTGGCCGGCGAGGTGGTAACCCGCCAGCCCGTACAGGCAGCCGTTGGCGACAGTTGCGTCGTCCAAATAGATGTCGCAGTCGAAGTTGGGGATTCCGAAGGTCTGGGCCAGCCCGTCCGGCCCTTGGTAGGGAGGGTCCTGATGCCAAGGGATGGCCACTCCCGAATGGGGCAGCTTCACAACCAGGGAGTCGTTGATCGGCATGAACGGGTAGCCCAGACACTGACCGACCGCCGCAAGCAGGCTGGGATTGACCGTGGCGATCCGGAAAGCGGGGTGGCGCTCCCACAGCACCCCGTCCGTCCGGTAGTACTCTCGGTGGCCGTCCAAGTCGCGGTAGCCGTGCCCACTGCCAGTGCCGGCGAGGGCCTCCCGCGTCACGTCGTCAGCCGCTTCTTGAAGTGCTCGGATCTCGTGGTCGCTGAAGACGCCACGCAGAACGAGCAGGCCGTCACGGTGGAACTGGCCGAGCTGCTGGGCAGTGAGCACCCCGCATCCCTCCTTGTTCATGGGGCTGATTCCGACCTCTCGCAGGGAAGGTACTCAGCCGACTCTGCGCCAATCCAGGGCGTCCTCCGACGAGGAAGGGTACGATTCCGACCTCGATGGAGGCGGAGGGTTATGCAATCAGGGAACCGGTCACCTGCGGCGCCAGTCGTGGAGGCGGGGGTGCACACCCCCGGGCAGATGCGTCGGCACGTGGACCGGGTGCTGCCGGTCCACGAGTTGATCGTCGTGCAATCCGGACTGCTGCCGATCGCTGAGGATGACCGACGATTCGCGGTGCGCCGTGGCGAATGGGTACTGCTTCAGGCAGGTCGTCGCCACTACGGCTTCGACGACCTGGACCACAACACCTGGTTCTACTGGATCTGCTTCGGCTACAGTCGGTCGGATGCCGATGGCATTGAGTCGGCAGTGCTCCGAGGACGCCAGACGGGAGCGGTCGCCCGTCCCGAACGGCTCCGAATGCTCTTCGAGAATCTGCTCGAAGACCAGCAAGCAGCGATCCTCACGCCGCCAACTGCTCACAGCTACCTGCAGCTCATACTGGCCGAAATCCTTCTACAACCACCGGCGGCCACTGGCCAAGCGGCCTCGACCCAGGCTGCACGGCGAGCAGCAGCATTCATCGCCGACCACCTGACCGACCCGGATCTGAGCACCGCCCGGATCGCCGACGCGCTTGCGTTCAATCGGGATTACCTTGGGCGCGCCTTTCGAGAGGCCTTCCACGAGACAACCACCGGCCATATCCATCGGCTGCGCATCGACCGCGCACGAGTGCTGTTCCGCTCCACTAACCGGTCCATCGCACGAGTCGCAGCCGAGGTCGGATTCAGCGACGAGCGCTACTTCCGGCGGATCTTCAAACGTACAGTCGGTCTCACGCCGGTGCAGTTCCAGCACCTCCGCGCGTCTGAAGAGGATCGCTTCGCGGACGGGGACGCGGGCTGACGAGAGAGGTGAGGGGAGCATTGTCGTAATCCCGCGGACTTCCAGTCCGGGTTCGAGTCCCCCTTGCCACTCCGCCATCGAGGCTGGCCATGCGATATCGCTGACCAGCGGGAAGGCATCGCTTCAGATCAGTGGACCTGAGGGGACGTTATTCATACCGCCTCCGTCTGCTCCGACAGCTCCTGATGGCTCTCATGTGAGATCACGCTCGCATGAGCCAGAGTTCGCGAATGTTACTTGAGCCCCGTGGGAACGACCCGGTGTGGGATGGAGCCGCCGCCGAATCTCGGCTCCGGCGCCAATCAACCGTCCCTCTGGCGCCGGGAGGCCGCTTGAGCGGATACTCGGAGCGGGAATCGTCATGAAGTGTCTTCTTCCAACGATGCTGGCCCTAGGTTCGCTCGCCGGTAGTTGCACCGGCGCGAAGGTCCCCGTACCAGCCTCCGCCAGCCCGGTTCCGTCTGTCACGGTCCGCCTCTCGAAGCCGCAGAACGTCTAAAGCAAGCGCTGTATGCGCCAGACTGAACCCCGGAGGGTTCCACTACGTAGTGTCCGACGTGTCTGACGCCGCGCTAACCATGGCGATCACTTGCTCCGATGGCTCGAAGTACCGGGTACGCGTCATCTTCGCCTCCGAATCGACATGAGATTCGGCCAGATGCTTCCACCCGCTCCTCCCTGGCCTCCGTGTCGCTTCGCATGGGAGGTGTGCCTGGCGATGTCGGTCCCGGCTCGTCGGTGATGTTGCGAACCCAGGGTCGGGACCTCAGGACAGGCCTGTCTCGGATGAAGTGACGTTCGCGTGGGCGAGCGTTGGGGAGTGTCCCTCGAGCCTCGGCGTGCCTCAGGGCTGGATAATCTATCCTATGGCAGACGAGAACCTCACGGTGAAGCAGGCATTCTCAGCAATGCGTCACTTTCTGGAACAGTACAACGCTCGGGCGCCATCGGAGGCTGTTGAGCAGTTGTTGCGTTGACCGCGTTTGACTCGTGGGCGGGTGGCGTCACCTTCGACCCCGCGCAGTGGACCGACTGGTTGGCAGCTGTTGAGCGCGTCCGGGGCGAAGCGGCTGGATCGAGCTAATCCCGACGCTCGCTTGAGCGAGCGTTCGGGAATGTCCCCCCGAAGACGGTTAGCCTTGGAACATGAATTCGGCATCCTTCGACTTAGAGCAGCGGGTCGTAGTCAGAGCGACGGATCGCACCCGGGCGGACGGCACCGCGGGCTGGCAGGAAGGGTCAGCGGAAAGAGTTACGAGGACGACGATCCGCAGGGCCAGGTCCTCGCGTACGCGGTCGCGATGGACGAGGGAGATGGACTCGTCTGGATGGTCGAACCCGAGGATCTTGAGGTCGACCGGTGATGTACCTTCGCCTGGGCGAGCGTTCGTGAATGTCCCTTGATGTCGGCTAAGTGGCATATCCCCGGGGTCCATGCCGCATAGCCTGCTTCGCAACCACCACAAGAGCGATGGTTGCGACCGGAACGAGAATGAGGAGAAGTAAACTCGCCCCTCCCCACACCCGATGGCCACACTGCCGGCAGGGTGGCTCAGAACTCATCAAGAATCCGGCCGCGACGATAGCCGCTCCCACGACGCTGAGGACTGCGCCAACCAGACGCATTCCAGCCTTCCTGGGCCGCCACTCCTTCGTCGTGGGCGCTACACGAGCACCCAAAGGAGCCCTGAATTGCCGGAGGTTTGGGAGGGAAAGCCGGACGGATGGTGGAGGGCGCCAGATCGTCGCAATACCGCCTAGAAACAATGAACCGCCAATGAGCGTCGCAAGGACCTCCCAAACCCTCTGCGGTAGGTATGCGAGAACGCCGGTAATCACCCCATCCTTATCGACCCTTGGGGAACTAACCTGACGGGAATGATCCCGCTGTGCTGAGCAACGGTTCGGGAATGTTCCCAGAGGCGCCTAGAGAGCCACCACACATTCACCCTATTCCGGTCGAGTCCGCATTCAGGCGGTTGGTCAACCTTGTCTACTACGCGGCACTCGTGTACACGATCGCGAGATTCGGATACTGGGCCCTGCACGGCTGGCTGGGGTTGGCGGCGCTGGCTCTCGCGCTGTTGGCTCTGGTCGTATGTCTCGGCGCCATCGCAGGGGTTGTGATCTACGCGATCTGGTACGGAAGGGTCACGGGAAAGGGGATGTGGGCACTCGTCAGCCCGAAGCTGAAGGAGGAGTTCAGATTCGGCCACAAACCCTGGCATCAAGTCGCGTTGGTCGTTGCCGCAGTCCCGTTTGCATATATGGCCCTGATCTTCGGGGCGGGTGCGGGTGAAGTTGGGGTCGCCGCAGCTTTCGGTGGAGCGGCGGCCTTCTTCGTTTTCCTCGCGGTGCTTGCGAACCGGAGGCATAGGCCGACCAGATGAGACCCGGTGCCAAAGAAACGAGCTAAATCCCGGAACTGGTTTGGTCGGGGTCAGCCGACCTGCCGATGATCTCTCGTATGCAACGGCGTTCGGGAATGTCCCTGGAACCGCCATATGTCGGCCCCCACCCGCGGCGGGTAATCCGCCAGCTCCCCCGTCTGCGAGCCTGGAATCTCGAACGAGGCAAGCGCTCGCAGCGTTAGACCGCTACGAGAAGAACTCGTCGGCCGCGTACTGGTCGCCAGGGTGCAGCCAGGCCTCGGTGACCTTCCCGTCCTTGAGGTTGAACACGAGCACGCCGTTGTCTCGGAGCGTCTTGCCCTCTCGCTCGGCGGTCGCGGTGGCCAGGGTGACGCCGTGTTCGTCGTTGGCCAGGACATCATGCAGTTCCTGGCGGAAGGTTCCCCCGGTCAGCTCGACCAGCCGGCCGAACAGCCCCATGACCTGGTCGATTCCCTCATAGTCACCGGACAGCTGGTTTCGGCCCGGGCTGTGCCACACGATATCCGGCGCGAGGTACTCGTTCCGCAGGGTGTCGAGGTCGCCTTTCGAGAAGGCCTCGAAGCCGTCGCGAAGCCGCTGCTCGTTGGGGTGTGCCATGCCGAACCTCCCTTCGAAGTTATCCCGGCCCACGATTCTGGGGCTAGGGGCGCGAGTTCAGCAAATCGGCTGTCGGACCACACCGGCGAGGGATGGCGAAGCGGCGGTTTCATGCGCGCCCAATATCTGGCCCCACGCGTGCGGATAACTGTTCTTCTGCGAACGGTCTTTCTGCCCGGGCGAGAGGACGTCATCGTGGGCCAGGGTTCGCAAATGTTCCTTGACCGCCCGGGCCAAGATGCAGACGGACAGCGGTCAGCCCTACGCTGTGACAATGAGCGAGCTGAAGATTCCAGTTAGGAGCGGCGGCGATTCGAAGGCGTACGTCCTCGACATCGTTGACCGCGACATCATTCGCATGGCGCTCCGCAGCGATATCGATATGAGGCGCTATGTGCCTGAGGTGATGTCCTTATGCGCTCGGCTGGACATTTCGGAGCCTCCTTGGATGGAGGACGAGGAAATCCGCGAAAGGGTAGAGCTCAACCGGCCCCTGCGGCCTCGTCGAGAGAAGTAGGCGACGGGTGGGCGAGCGTTTAGGAATGTCCCTTGGCACATAAAACCCCACGCGCCTTCCCATAGGATCCGACAGGTGAGGCTGTTCCGTAAGCGGGTCGGGCACCGACGATCGACTCCTGGGATCATGGAAGATCCATCCAGACGACCGGAACGCAGTTGCCGAGTACGGCCAAGCAACTGCCGAGTTTAGGGCAGACGGCTCACTCCTCTACTCGATCGACACGGGACACTCCTATCAGATCATGCGTATGACCTGGCGAACCGACGGCGGACACCTCGTGACCGACCAGCCATCCGCGCCTCGCGAGGAGCGGACGCGTTACGAGGTTGAAGGAAACCAGCTCGTGCTTCGTTTCGGGGGCTTCGAGTCGCGCTGGCTCCGCTCCTCTTGAAAACAACATGCTCGGCTGGACGAGTGTTGAGTAATGTCCCTTGAACCGAGCGGGTTGGAAATCAGCCCTCTTCAAGCGGATGTGGGTTCACGAGAGTCCGAACCCCACGATTATCTGCGACGCTCCACTCTGCCAATCGCAGCGAATCAATCGTCGGTCTTCCGAATCGGGTCACGTCTGAGGCGGAGTAGAACTCTTAGTCAGCCATGTAGCCATCGATCACATGCAGCAGGACACCGACGACTGTTCCGGCCGGATCACGGCCAAATGCCTCTGTTGGAACCCGCTCTTCAACGTGTGCCGGCGGGATAGCGCGATCGACGACGAGGCCGACTGAGTCGCAGCCACAGCTGCAAGATGGACCCGTTACTTGAACATGCTCCAGCTGACTGACTGCTGCTCTTGCCCCGAGAACTGCTTGGTTAGCAAGAACTCCAAGATGGCTCGGTCTTCGGCGAGGAGCGCACGCGTCATGCTCCGAGAATAGATCACCCGTATGAGCGAGGGTGCAGGGAATGTCCCTAGAGCAGCCCGTAGGGTCCGAGGACGAATAGCGAAAGCCTGTGACGAGCGGGGGCGTTCAGGTGGCGGAGTCGCTGCTCCGCGCGTCGGCTTTGGGCAGCTCCTGTTCCAGCTCAAGGGTGATGCGGCCTGGTCCCTTGAGATATGCAACCCGCACTCCCCAGTTCCGATCCGCCGGTTCCTCGATCACTTGGGCGCCGCGAGCTACCAGCGTTCTGAAGTCGGTATCGCAGTCAGCGGTTGCGTATCCGATAGTTGTGACCGTCTCTTCTTCGCCTTGGTCGAGAATCAAGAGGATGGGCCCGAATTGAAGGACGGCCATGCGTTCCCCCCGATAGGTCGGCTCGGCATCCCACACCCGGGCGAACCAGGCCAACGCGCCAGCCAGATCGCGAACGAAGACGTGAAAGTGGTTGCCGTCCATACTCAGCTCCTCTCTGCGGAACTCATCTTCAAACTCGACCTCCCTCCCGTCAACGTGCAGACAGCCAGCCCTGCTCGCCGTCGTTACTACACCTTTATAGGTGTCTCTCTCCCATCCCTCTCCGATCTCTCTCCGATCCCTCTCCTGGTGTGCCTTGGCCTCCCCCATTTCTCCCCCCTGCGGGGAGAGGGCCTCCTCGCGGTTCTCCACCTCGTCGCCTCGCAGCCGCGACGGCAGCGGGGAGAGTTGGGGGAGGCCGCGCGATCACCCTCGCAGAATGCGGCGATCTGTGGAAAGGCCAGGACCAGAAGGCTGGGTGTCGTGCCCAGGAGCGAGACCTCTGCAGGGCCCACGCCAGCCAATCGCGCCCGAAGGCACGATCAGAAGAGCGGCTGGCGTATCGGGGCTCAGGCAGTAGCCGAGTCCCTGGCGAAACCCCCCGCCCGATCATGATGCGCCCAGAGCACGATGACCGTTTGGGCTGCTCAGAGGGGTGTGAGGTGGCCCCATGAGCGCCCGGACTCACGTCGCGCTACGTGCTCATTCTTCGCCTCACGCTCGTTCTTCAACTTCCTTCTCGATCCATTGGTTCATCGATCACCCGGTATGCCCAACGACTGACCAAGCGGGACTATCAGATCCTCATCGAGCTACACGAACACAGGGTGCTCACTACTCTCAGACGGCTCCCTCCCAAGGTCATGGCCATAGCCAGCCGCGCCCGACCGCGCCAGCGCGCCGCGTGGGAAGCGCGGCTAGGCGCCTGCCGGCACGAGGATCCCTCTGCCCTGGAGCCGGCCCGCGTCGAGGTCCGCCATGGCGTCGGAGATGGCGTCGAGCGGGTACGGCCGCGTGTGCAGCCGGACCTTCTCCTGCGCCGCCAGCGTCATCAGCTCTGCCAGGTCGTTGTAGGTCCCCACGAGGTTGCCCACGAAGTTGATCTCGGTGGAGATGATGTCGATGGCCGGCACGTTCACGGAGCCCCCGTAGCCGATGATGAAGTAGCTCCCCGCCCGGCGGAGCATCGCCACGCCGTCCTCGATGGCCCCGCCCTCGCCGACGAAGTCGATCACTGCCTCGGCCCCCTTGCCGGCCGTCAGGTCCTGCACGGCCTTGACCTGGGACCCGTCGGCCAGCACGCCGTGGTCGGCGCCGATCTTCTGCGCCAGGTCGAGAGCGGCCTCGGACCGGTCGACCACGATTATCTCGGCGGGGGTGAGCGCGGCGAGGCACTGGATGCCGATGTGGCCCAGTCCGCCGGCCCCGATCACCACAGCCTTCGTCCCGGGATGCAAGATGGCCGAGGCTTTCTTCACCGCGTGATAAGCCGTGAGTCCTGCGTCGGCCAGGGCGGCCACGTCCTGCGGCTGGAGCGAGGGGTCGAGCTTCACCAGCGCCCGGGCGCTGGTCTTCAGGAACTCGGCGAAGCCCCCATCCGCGTCGATCCCTGGGAACGCGCTGTCCTCGCAATGCATGTCTTCGCCCGCGC
>WNFU01011438.1_pt1 | contig 12856 bp, 5 predicted proteins | sample 5400121 | NCBI WGS metagenome assembly WNFU01 (sample SAMN13153360, study PRJNA577476) | soil metagenome | isolation source: 100 cm soil or saprolite under grassland replicate 1 | place: USA:California | collected 2016-06-15 | reverse complement strand
TCTTGCAGGCCGGTCTTCGCTGTAAAGCGATAGTTGCCCGGTTGGAGCGGGCCGTCCGTCACCAGATACGATGCCGACAAGCCGCTGCTGTAACCGGTGCAGAACACCGCGTAGGCCACGTCGTCACCGGTGTCGAAAATGTTGTCCGGTCCCGCCGCGCGCAAATCGTAATTCGCCGCGTTGGTCACGGTGGACGCGATCATGTCCTCGGAGAAACCGAGAGAGAAGCGGTCCACAACGATCGCGTTGGTGCTGCCGTTGGCGGGAAGATTGTCCGAGATGATGCTTGGCGGCACCGTGTCCGCCAGCACGAGATTGAGCAGGTATTGCGACGACAATCCGCCGCTGCCGCCCGCCGCCGTGACGCGGGCGTAGTAGGTTCCATCACCGCCGACCGGCACATCGTAGGTGAGATTCGTCCCGCCTGCCGCGCTGTTCGTCACCAGCGCGCCCGTCGAATAGTAAATGCCCATCACACCCGACAAACTGCTGCTGTTCGGCTGGCTCAATGCCAGCCGGATTTCCGTTCCCGACGCCAGGTTGCCGAGCCGGAAATAATCGCCCGGATCGTCCCCGCTGATGTAGCCGAGGACAATCGCGCTTTGTTGTCCGGTCGCGAAGGCGAGTGCCGGCACGTCTGCCTGCGCGAGGCTGTCATTATTCTCGCTCTCCATCTGAACCGGAGTCCGCGCGGTCGTGACCCGCAACCGGTACTCGCCGAAATACTGATAACTATAGTTGACGCGCACGGTGTAAGTGCCGTCCAGCGGCAAGAGGAACGGCTGAGATTCGCCGCGCCCGTTGAAGTCCGAGGAGAAACTGCCGATGAAACCGCCGTCCGGACTGTTCACCTGGAAGGACAATCCGCTGGCCGAGGGATTGCCCGGCGCGTCGGCAGCGAATGTGACCAGCTCACCGGCCTTGCCGCTGAAACTCCAGAAATCCAGGTCGCTTGTGGTCGCAATGTTGCCGCGCGCCCAGCCGTTGCGAACGCCGCTGCCCGGCGGGTCCTCGGCCAAAGGTTCGGTATTGTTCGGAAACAGGATGGTGACGCTGTTTGCGAGATAATTCGCTGTGGCGAGTTCGATGCGGCCGTCGTGGTCAAAGTCACCGGCGACGATGGAAATCGGGCGACTGGCCGATGCATAGTTCGCCGGCGACGAAAACGTCCCGTCTCCTTTGTTCAGCAAAATGCTGACCCGGTTCCCACTGTAGTTGGCCACGGCCGCATCAAGCCGGCCATCGCCGTTGAGGTCGGCAAGAATGAGTTGGTAGGGATCGGAACTGCCCGTGCCATAATTTGCCGGAGCGGCAAATGCGCCGTCGCCATTGCCGCGCAACACACTCACCGTGTTGTCGCCCGCATTGATTACCACCAGGTCCTGTTTTCCGTCGCCGTTCAAATCGCCAATCGCCACCGAACGCGGCGAGTTGCCGACCGGCAAGTTGCCCACGGCCGCAAACGAACCGATGCCGCTGCCCAACAACACGCTCACGTTGTCGGCGTTCGGGTTGGCAACCACCACGTCCATTTTGCCGTCGCCGTTCAAGTCAGCCACCGCCAGGCCGAACGCGCCGCTGGCTGTCGTGAAATTCGTGCGAGCGCCGAACGAACCGTTGCCGTTGCCCAACGCCACGCTCACGTTGCCGCTGCCGCTGTTGGCCGTGACAAAGTCGAGTTTGCCGTCGCCGTTGAAGTCCGCCACAGCGACCGAATGCGGACTGCTGCCAACGCTGAAATTCGTCGCGGTCCCGAAAGTCCCGTTTCCGTTGCCGAGCAGCACGCTGACGCTGGCGACGTTGTAGTTCGCCACGAGGAGGTCGGCTTTGCTGTCGCCGTTCACATCGCCCAGGGCCACCGCTATCGGGCCACTCGCCGTGGGATAATTCGTTGCGGTCTGAAACGTGCCGTCGCCATTGCCGGGCAGCACGCTGACATCGCTGCTGCCGTTGTTTGCCGTGACCAGATCCAGGTGGGCGTCCGCGTTCAGAAAACCGGCGGCTATGAAATACGGATTCGATCCCGTTCCGTAGCTGGCGCCAACACTAAACGATCCGTCCGGAGCGCTGGTCGGGGAGGTGCTGAATGAGGTCGCGGTGCCGGCCGAGTTGTTGTTGCGATTTTCGAAAACGAAACCACCAAGGCCGACAATCGAGACCTGGCGCACGTGCGCTGCCGCGAGACCGTTGCCCGCCCGGTCCTGCAAACCGGTTTTGGCCGTGAACCGATACCTGCCCGGCTGCAACGGCCCGTCGCTCACCAGATACGACGCTGAAAGTCCGCTGCTGTAGCCCGTGGAAGCAACGGTGTAAATCGGATCGTCGGCCGTATCGAACGCGTCGTCCGGCCCGGCGGAGCGCAGATCGTAATTCGCCGAGTTCGTCACGGTCGCCGCGCTCATGTCCTCGGAAAAGCCGAGCGTGAACCGGTCCACGATGATCGCATTGGTGCTGCCCTCGGCAGGAAGGTTATCCGAGACGATGACGGGCGGCAGTGTATCGGCGAGGTCGAGCGTTAAAATATACTGGGCCATCAGACCGGCGGGCTGCACACCGGTCAAACCGGACGGCGCCCAGACCGGATTGTTCGTCAATGCGCCGTTGTTCCCATGGGCGCTGGCATCGAAAAGCGTGCTGCCGGTTCCTTCATCGAATCGCCAGTAGGCGGCGAGCCCCGCCTCGTTGCCAGCCAGGCTTTGAGACATGGCTGCTTGAATTTGTGCCTGGGTCCGCGAGACGTTCCAGACGCGCAACTCGTCGATTTTGCCGGCGAAAAAGGCGTCCACGTTTCCGTTGTTGATGTCTGCAGCGATGAGAACGGGCTGGGTATCATAGGCCGGTGTGCGCGTGACCGTATTCGTGGCTTGCGGCACGCCGTTGATGTAAAGGACCTCCGTGTCCGTCGCGTCATCGAAGGCGAAGGCGAGGTGGTACCAGACGCCAAGCTGGGGCGTCCAGGCGACATTCACCTCGGTGAACCCGCCGTTGTCGCCGATACCACCGCGCAGCCGGCCGCCGTCATGCCAGAACACGTAGGAGTCGTTGACGACACCGCCGAGCGGTTTGCCGATCAACGCCCGCGTGCCGCCGATAGTCGCGAAGTTGAACCAGCCTTCCAGGGTCACGCTGGCGGTCCGCAGCGAAGGAGCGTCGTTCACTCGCGCGTAACTGACGGCTCCGTCAAAGCGCAGCGCGTAGCCGTTGGTGCCGCCAAACGGTTGCGCCACCCCCGGATCGTCCGAGATAACCCGGGCGTAGTGCGCCCCGCCACCGCCTGTCGGGACCGTGAACGTCAGAGCGGCGGCGCGCACGGCGCTGTTGGTCAGGGCCACACCCGATGCGTTGTAAACTCCGAGGATGTTCGCCAGGCCGCTGCTGGCGGGCCGTTGCAGTGCCAGGGTGATCGTGGTGCCTTCCGCGAGGTTGCCGAGGAAGAAATAATCGCCGCTGGTGTCCGCGACGCCGACGTAACCAAGAACTTTGGCGGTCTGATGCCCGGCGGCGAGCGTCAACACCGGCGCGTTGGCCTGCGAGACATTGTTGTTGGGCTCCTGTTCCATCTGCGTCGGCGGACGCGCGGTGGTCACGCGCAGACGATACTCGCCTTCGTAATCGTAGCTGGAGGTGACCTGCACGTAGTAAGTCCCGTCTATCGGAAGCGTCAGCGGCGTGGACTGGCCGTAACCGTTATACGCCGCACCGAACTGCGTGAGCACAACGCCATCCGGCCGGTAAACGCGATAAAACAACCCGCTGCCGTCCGGGTTGCCCGGCTCTTCCACCGCGAGCGAAAACAAATCGCCCGCCGCGCCGGTGAAACTCCAGTAGTCAACGTCACTGGTGGAATTCAAATTGCCGCGGCCGGTTCCGGTGCGAATGCCGGCGCCGGGCGGGTCTTCCGTCAGAAACTCCACATTGTTGCCAAAGAGCAGGCCCACGCTGTTGGCGCGGTAATTCGCGGTCGCCAGGTCGATTCGGCCGTCCTGGTTGAAATCGCCGACAGCAATGGCAATCGGACCATTCCCCGCCGAATAATTCACAACCGGTTCGAGCGTACCGTCGCCGTTTCCGAGCAGCACGCTCACGAGGTTGTTGCCGTAGTTGGCCACGGCAACATCAAGCCGTCCATCCCCGTTCAAATCCGCCAGCACAACGTGATAAGGATCGGAACCGCCGGTCGGATAATTCGTCGCCGAACCGAACGCGCCGCCGCCCCCACCGAGTAACACGCTCACGGTGTTGTCGCCCGCGTTAATCACAGCCAAATCGAGCTTTCCGTCGCCGTTTAAATCGCCCAGGGCGACCGAACGCGGCGAATTTCCGACAGAAAAATTTGTCGGGACGCCAAACGAGCCGTTCCCATTCCCGAGGAGCAGACTGACGTTCGCCACGTTTTGATTCGCGACAACGAGGTCCAACTTTCCGTCGCCGTTGAAATCAGCCACCGCGACGCCAAAAGCGCCGCTGGCAGCCGGGAAATTGGTCGCCGAGCCGAAAGTCCCGTTGCCGGCGCCGAGCAACACACTGACGTTGGCGCTGCCCGAGTTGGCCGTGACGATGTCGAGTTTTCCGTCGCCATTGAAATCGCCGAGCTTCACCGACCGTGGATTGCTGCCGACACTGTAATTTGCCGGCGTTTGAAAGCCGCCATTCCCAATGCCCAACAACACGCTCACGCTGCCGGCGTTGTAGTTCGCAACGGCCAGGTCCGCTTTTCCGTCGCCGTTCACGTCGCCAATGGCCACCGCAATCGGGCCGTCACCGACAGAAAAATTTGTCGCGCTCTGGAACGTTCCATCGCCGTTGCCGATCAGGACGCTGACATCGTCACCGGTGATATTGGCAGTGACGAGGTCGAGGTTTGCGTCCGCGTTGAGCTGCCCGGCAGCGACGAAGTTGGGATTCACGCCGGCATTGAAACCGGACCCGGCAACAAAAGAACCGTCCGGTGCGGTCCCCGGCGTTGGACTGAGGGAGGTGGCCGTTGCGAAGCTGTCGTTGCTGCGATTCTCAACCGGGAAACCGCTGACACTCGTCACAGTGAAATGGCGAACATAGGGCGCCGCCAGCGGATTACCCGCGCGGTCTTTCAACGAAGGGGTGACAGTAAAACGATAATTGCCCGGCTGCAGGGGGCCGTCGATGACGCGCAGCGAGGCGCTCAAGCCGCCGTTGTAACCGTAGCTGTCGAAGTGATAAATCTGGTCGTCCGCCGTGTCGAACAGGCCGTCCGGCCCGGCCGCGCGCAAGTCGAACGCATTGAGCGGATCACTCGGATAGGGATCGAGCGTGTCCGGCAGTCCATCGCCGTCGGTGTCAACGCCGGCCACTTCGATGACACCGCGATGGCCATTTCCGCCGTTTTCATCGTTCCAAAAGCCCGAGGTCAACAACACGGCGTAATCCTCAGCGCCGCCGCCGTTATTGGGTTCACCCGCGTTCCAGTCGGTAAAAGTGACCGGTTCGCCGCTGATCCAGGCAAACGTTCCTTCCACTGCCTGATCGGTGAACCCGATCCAAAGATTTCCATAGCCGCCAAAAGTGCCGATCAACCAATTGTTCTCCGCCGCGCTGTTGATGGTCGCGAGATGCCGGCCCAGGCTCTGCGCCTGCGCCTGGGCCGCCGGCCACGTCACTGCGCTGTCCGTAATCAAATAGGCGTTCGTGCCGAAGAACCAGACCTGACGGTTCAATCCATTGAACGCCGCATTCACGTCCTCGCTGAAATTGAGTGTCACGCGATCGATGAGGTTGGAACGGGTCGTCCCTTCGGCCGGCAACGTGTCCGCCGTGATGAGGGGCGGGACGCCGTCGGTGACATTGGCAGCGAGCAAATACTGGGCGCGCAGAGTGCGGTTCGTTGAGCTCTGAACGTGAAGGAAATGCACGCCGTTGCTGGCGATCGTGTAATTCAACACGCCGGTTTGGCTGGTCGCGAGAGCAATGCCGTTGCCCTCGATCTCGACACTCAAACTGACATCGGTTGTGCTCAACGAACTGCCGCCGGGAAGGGCCAGGTTCACGCTGATGGCGTTGCCGACGTTCAACACGCCGAGCCGAAAGTAGTCGCCGGAGGAATCGCCGGACACCAGCGAGCCGACGACCTTCGCCTGGTAGGCGCCCGCCGAGGCCATGAGATTCAGATTGTTGGCCGCACCTTGAGAATCGTTGGCCTCGATCTCAAGTTGCGGACCGCGCGCCTGGTCCACGCGCATCCGGTAATGGCCCGCGCCACCGCTGCTGGAAATCCTCAGGTAATAGGTGCCGGGATTGAGGATGTGGTAGTTCTGAAATTGTGCGGTTCCTCCGTAATCCCCGCCGCTATTGACCAGGTTTTGAGCAGACGCGTCCTGAAGGATCAGTTGTGGATACTCGCCCAGCGTGTCGTCCTCGAGCCGCACCGTGAGCACATCGCCGGCTTCGGCATCAAACCGCCAGTAATCGATGTCCGATGTCGTGGAAAACGAGCCCGCGCCCAGCGCGGTGAAAAACCCGCTCCCCGTTGGCGTCTCCGTCATCGGCAACGGCGTCGCTGTTCCGATCGTATCGTTGCTCGTGTTCTCGATCTCGCCAAGCGGTGGGTTGGCCACCACGAACGGCCAGGTGAACACCGCCACGGCGGCGTTGTTCGTGTCGTGCAGGCCGGTGGTCGTTTCGAAGCGATATTTACCCGGTTGCAGAGGCGCGTTGTTGAACGTGAAGCCGACTGTTTTGCCGCCCGTGGTGGCCGGCGTCAGCGTGTAAAGCACATCGTCGCCGTCGCCAAACGCGCCGTTCGCGCCGGCTTCCCGCAGCGCGTAGTTCGCCGCGTTGGTCGCGCTGCTCAACAGCAGCGGACGTGAAGCAGTGATCAGGAAGTGGTCGATGGCGTAGGTGTTGGTCGAATTCGCCGGGGGCAGCGTGGCGTTGGCAATCGTCGTTTGCGGAAGGTCTGAAGTAAGGCGAACACTGATGTTGTCGATGCCCCACGATTCATCACTGATGCCCTGGAGGTTCTGTCCTTGAAAGGTGATTTGCGTCGTCGAATTCGACGCCACGAATGTCACTTCGATGTTCCGATAGACCGCATCCACCAACGAAGCGTTGAATCCAAAGTTGGACCGGCCTTCATCCGGCGGATAGGGAAATGACTGGGGATTGTTGGGCGGATTGCCGTTGAAGTTGCTGAATGTTTCATGGAGGACCTGATTGGTCCCGACGCTCACGTTAAAATAATCGCCCGTCCCGGAATAGCTGCCGTCCCACGAATCAATTGCGTAGAAATCGAAACCCACCGTGTAAGACTGGCCGGCGCTCAGATTGGTCAGCGTCAGGGTTTGCGCCTCGTTGCTGAAGCGGCCGGTGAAGCGGGTGAAATAATTCGTCTCCGAGCTTTCGAGGTTGGGCCGCGACCACTCGGGACCAACACCACTTTCAAAATCTGTGAAATAGGGGACTTGTCCACTCGCGGGCAGGGCCCACAGAAGGCCGAACAGGAACGCGCTGCCGCGCAAAAAAATATCCTTTCCGATCACAAAGAGAACGTTTGAGTCAAGGGCCGGAAACTCGACTGCCGCCGCAACACGAACACGAAAGCAAGAAAAACCGCTTCGCACAAGAATAAAATGTGTCTCGTCGTCCCGGGACAATCCCGGCGACAAAATCAACTTGTGTTTGGAAGCTGCTTCCCTTAGAGAACTACCCGTAATGAAGATCGGGCCCGTCTTCAACCTGCTTCTTCATGAGCTTCGGTGGGAACCTATGAAAACTTGTCTCTGCTTGAATTTTCGGCGCGGATTGTCATTCGTTCTGTTGGCCGCAGACCTCTGCCTCGGCCCGTTTTCCCAGGCGGCCGTCGGGCTGACTGTCAGCCCGTCAACCATCAGCAACACCTACCCCGGATCCGTCACGCTGCAAATCAGCGGCCTGACGAACGGCGAAACCGTCCTCCTCGAACGATTCATTGACGCGAACACCAATGCCACAGTCGATTCCGGCGAGTTGTTGGTGCAGAGTTTCAAAGTCACCGACGGCCAGGTCGCCGCCTTCGGCGGCGTGCGCGACGCCAATGTACCGGGGGATGATGACGGAGCAACGAACGGCGAGGTCCGGACTTCGTTCAGTTTCAACAGCGGGCCCGAATTCAGCAGAGGTTCGGGCCAACACGTTTTCCGGCTGAGCAGTCCCACGGGCCGATTCGCCGCCGTGACCCAGGCGTTGAACGTGACACCGTCCGCCTATCCCCAGGGCGTCACCGGCCAGGTCGCCAGCGGCGGCTCGCCGCTCACCAATGCCCTGGTCGCTCTGCTGGTGCCGGTGGGAAACGATGTCCGGTTTTTCCAGGGCGCACAATCGGATGGCACCGGCAATTTCAGTTTGTACGCCCCGCCCGGCGACTATCTTGTGGTCGCGGCCAGAGCGGGGTTCGTGTCGGATTTCGGCGCTGCGCCGATGGTGACGATCAGTTCCAGCCAGGTCGTCACCCAGAACCTCACGTTGACCGCCGGGACCCGAACGATTTCCGGCCAGGTCCGTGACCTGGCCAGCAGCGCCGGCATTCCGGCCGTCCAGCTTTTTTTCCAGTCGAGCAGCGGCCTGTTCGCTTTCGGATTCACGGATCCAACCGGCAATTTCAACGTCTCCGTCGGAGCGAGCCAATGGGAGATTGATGTCTCGGATTCGGGCCTGGCCCAACTCGGTTACCTGCGACTCCAAAACAAGCCAACCCCGGACACGACCGCGGGGAACGTGACGGGTGTCATCATTCAGTTGCCCAAGGAGACCGCTCTGATCTACGGCAACTTGAAAAATGAAACCAACGCGCCGCTGGCCGGCATCTCCTTTTTCGGCAGCGACAATCTGAACCAGTACGAGGGCAGCGCGACCACAGACACCAATGGGAATTACTCCATCGGCGTGATTGCGGGCAACTGGAACGTCGGGCCGGACAACCAGAGTCCCGGCCTCGCAGGATACCTTGTTCAAGGCACGAACGTCAGCGTCGCCGCCGGCCAGGCCGTGCCGGTCAATTTCGTCGCCCAGCGCTCGACCGCGCACCTGATTGGCCGGGTGGTTGACAGTGGCGGCATCGGCGTTTCCGACGTGCAAATCCTCGCTGCCCCTCAGAACGGCGGTTCGTCGCCTTCGGCCACCACGCTTGGGGATGGCAGTTTCGACATCGGGTTGTTCGGCGGCGCCTGGACGCTTCAACTGGAGACCACCAGCGCCGCGCAACACAATCTGGTGGGCCCGAGTCTTTCTTACAATGTCACCGACGGCGTGAACATTTCAAACATCACTTGCGTGGTGCGCAGTGTCACCGCGCAGGTCAGCGGTAATGTTCATGACACCAATTCGAGTCCAATCACGTTCGTCAACGTGGGAGCAAACATCACCGTCAACGGCACCAATTATTCCTCCAATGGACAGACCGATGGCAGCGGCAATTAGTGACGACTTGTCCAGCCGTGGATTCGAAACGCCAGCCAATCAAAACGTCACGATTTCCGGTGGGAATGGCACAGTGAACTTTACGATTTTCCCAGTCCAACCGTTGCAAATCACGACGACCAATTTGCCAACGGGAGTAGTATTCCAGAATTATCATACCAACCTCCAGGCGACGGGAGGGCAACCACCTTACAATTGGAGCCTTGTTTCCGGTTCATTGCCGCCGGGAGTGAATTTTGGTTCGGGATTGATCGATGGCATACCAACGAGCAGCGGCACTTTTAATTTTACCGTCCAGGTAAGTGACCAGCGGGCAAACACGACCAACAAAAGCCTTTCGATGACCATCAATCCCGCGCTGGAAATCACGACCGTTTCCTTGCCCAACGGAACAAACAACGTGTTCTACTCTGCGAATCTGACGGCCAGCGGCGGAGTTCCGCCTTACACCTGGCAGATAGGCGGCTCTTTGCCGACGGGATTGAATTTGAACACCAACAGCGGCGCGATTTCCGGCACGCCAACCAGTTCGGGCACAAATTTCTTTACCATCCTGGTCAACGATTCGAATGGCGGCAACACAAACAAAAACTTGTCAATCGCGATCAATTCAACAGGTTCGAACCCGGCGCCTTACTTCCTTTCCTTTGGCAAAAATAGCAATGGCAATTTCGAAATGTTGATTCAAGGTGTGGTTGGCCGCAGCTATCGTTTTGAAGGTTCGACGACCCTGGCTTCCAACAGTTGGACGACTTTGCAAACTTCCAGCGCGAATCCATCCGACGGCAAGGTTTACTTTCAGGACAATAATTCGCCGAGCTTCAGCGCTCGCTTTTATCGCGCGGCTATTCTGCCGTAGCTTGCCGGAATCGCCCGAATACTCACGGTCTCCTTCGCGCTGACTTCGTGAGCGACGCGCAGCACAGTGCTTTCGTGGTTCGGCAAGGCTCAAAATACCGCTTGCTTCGGTGGAGTCCTGTTCCTATATTGCCCGCTCTTTTTAATAGAAAGTTGACTTTATGCGTCGCCCCAAAGGCATCAAAACAAAGAAATCGGTGGCCAAGCGGTTCAAGATCACCGCCACCGGCAAAGTGCTGGGTTCCCACGCCGGCAGACGCCATCTGCTCGCCGGCAAAAACCCGAAACGTCGCCGCAGGCTCGGCAAAAGAACGATCGTTGACAAAACCGACGCTTACCGCATCATCCAGAACCTCCCCTTCAGTCACTAAGCGTTCCATCAACGTTCAACCATCAACCCTCAACTGACCCATGCGAGTCACCAACGCCCCCGCCTCACGCAAGCGCCGCACCCGGATGATCCGCGCCGCCAAAGGCTTCCGGATGCGCCGTTCCAAGCTTTACCGCTACGCTTCCGACGCGCTGGATCACGGCCGGCAATACGCCTATCGCGATCGCAAGACCAAGAAACGCAATTTCCGCGCGCTCTGGCAGATCCGCATCAACGCCGCCACCCGCGCCGCCGGCCTCAGCTACAGTCGCTTCATGGAAGGTTTGAAGGCGGCGAAGGTCGCGCTCGACCGCAAGGTGCTGGCCGACATTGCCGCGCAGGACAACGCCGCGTTTGGCGAACTGATCAAGGTCGCCCAGGACGCGCTCAAGGCCAAAACCGCCAAGGCCTGAACCGCGTCACCGGAATTCTCCAACGGGCGACCAGCGATGGCCGCTCGTTTTTTGTTTTTATGAGGACCGCCAAAAGACGCAAAACGCGCAAATGTTCCCTCGGGCATTTTCTTTTGTGCCTTTTGCGCCTTTTTGCGGCTAAAAATACGCCATGTCATCGCTCCTGGACGAAATCGAACCGCTGAAGCTGTCCGCCCTCGCGGATTTGAAGGCCGCGCCTGACGTCGCCGCGCTCGAGCAGGCCAAGGGCAACTGGATCGGCACGCACGGCAAATTCACTGCGTTGATGAAACGGCTCGGCTCGCTCCCGAAAGCAGACCGCCCGGCCGCCGGCAAACGGATCAACCAGGCCAAGTCCGAACTCGAAACCGCCCTGGCTGCGCGCCGTGAAGAACTCGAACTCAAGGCTGCTCTCCCCCGGGAGCCAACTGACTTCACCCTGCCCGGCCGACGTCGCGCGCTCGGCAAACTTCATCCGCTCACCCAGGTCACCGAGGACATCGTGCGAAGCTTCCGCAAAATCGGTTTCGTGGTTGCCGACGGCCCCGAAGTCGAGGACGAATACCACTGCTTCGACGCGCTCAACACGCCGGCCGACCATCCCGCGCGCGATACCCACGACACGTTCTACTTAAGTGCGCCATACCCCTCACCCGGCCTGTCGGCCACCCTCTCCCCGTCCGACGGGGAGAGGGACGGGGTGAGGGGCGCGGGCGATCATCAGCCCCTGCTGTTGCGCACCCACACTTCCTCCGTCCAAATCCGCGTGATGGAGAAGCAGCCGCCGCCCGTCCGCATCATCGTGCCGGGGCGCTGTTATCGCCGCGACAACGCCGACGCCACGCACAACCCGACCTTCCAGCAGATCGAAGGTCTTTACGTGGACAAAGGCGTCACCGTCAGTGACCTCAAAGGCACGGTCGAATTCGTCTTCAAGGAACTGCTGGGCAGCGACGTGAAGATTCGTTTCCGGCCGCACTATTTCAGCTACACCGAACCGAGTTTCGAGATCGATTTTTCCAGCGCGCTGACGCGCAAGATGGGCAAGGAATGGATGGAGATTGCCGGTTGCGGCATGGTGCATCCGCAGGTGTTCGAAAACGTCGGTTACGATCCCGAGGTCTGGACCGGCTGGGCGTTCGGCTTCGGCATCGAACTGTTCGAAAACGTCGGTTACGATCCCGAGGTCTGGACCGGCTGGGCGTTCGGCTTCGGCATCGAACGCATCGCCATGATCCGCTATGGCATCAACGACATCCGGTTGTTTTACGAAAATGATCTGCGGTTTTTGAGGCAATTTTGATGCGACTCGAAACTCGATTCAATGGCATCGAAGCCGATCAATATCTCAGGTCATGCGCGATTCGAGATGCGTCGGCGCGCGGTATCCAACGGGCTGAAGTTGAGCGGGTCATCCGTGGTCCAGAACAAGTTCTGCCATCACGCAAAGGCCGGGAAATTTACCAATCGCGAATCGGCGCACGCGGTCGCTTGCTGCTTCGGGGAGTCGTCAAAGAGGTTTCCACTGCGTATCATGTTGTCACGGCCTACAAAACCAGTAAGATTGCGAAGTATTGGAAACAGTCATGAAGGTCATTTACGACAAAGAGACAGACACGCTTTCAATCATCCTGCGGCCCGGCAAAGTTGCCGAAAGCGATGAAATTCGCGAAGGTCTGATTTTCGATTACGACAAATCGGGCCGAGTCCTCTCGATTGAGTTGCTCGACGCCTCGGAACAAGTCAAGCGGCCGCAATCGGTGGAATTCGCGTTAGCTGCATCCGA
>WNFU01007523.1_pt1 | contig 12858 bp, 16 predicted proteins | sample 5400121 | NCBI WGS metagenome assembly WNFU01 (sample SAMN13153360, study PRJNA577476) | soil metagenome | isolation source: 100 cm soil or saprolite under grassland replicate 1 | place: USA:California | collected 2016-06-15 | reverse complement strand
GGCGCTTGCCCTCCGCCCAGACTGAGCTGGAGACGCGCTTCCGAGTGCTGGGCGCCCGCTCATGTCACACCCGCGCAAAAATTTCCGCCGACGTCTCCTACTTCTAGCCGTCTCTCGGCAAGAGCGCAGACAACGGCTGAAGCAAGCAACCGAAGCAAGCAACCAAGGAGGAGCGATGAACACCATCATCACCGAGCACCCGAACGCCGCACTCGTCCGGCGCGGCTACGAGGCCTTCAACACGGCCGACACGAAGGCGCTGACCGAGATCATCGACGAGAGCGCCTCATGGCACACGCCGGGGCAAAGCCCCCTCGCAGGCGATGCCGTCGGGCGCAACGCGGTCTTCGCCCAGTTCGGCCGATACCGGCAAGGGACTGACGGAACCTTCCGCTTCGACACCGACGACGGCACACGCACGCTGGCGGAACTGTTCGACGGCCGCTCGCAGCTCGTGGTCTATCACTTCATGTTCGGCCCGAGCTACGAGGCTGGCTGCACGACCTGCTCGTCGTTAGCGGACGCAGTCAACGGCATCGTCCCACACCTAAACGCGCGCGACGTGACCATGCTCTTCGTGTCGCAGGCCCCGCTCGAGAAGTTGCAGACCTACAAGCGACGCATGGGCTGGAGTTTCCCCTGGGTGTCGTCAGCCAACAGTGAGTTCAACTTCGACCTCGGTTACTCGAGCAGCGAGGAGCAGACGCGCGAGTGGGTCGCGCCGATACTCGAGGCCCTGCCGCCGATCGCCGACCGCATGCCGGCGACAGCGGCACCGACGTAGTTGGGTACCTGACCCAGAGCCAAGGCTTCAGCTCGTTCGTCCTGAATAACGGCGCCGTCTACCACAGCTATTCGACCGGGGCTCGCGGCGTCGAGTTCCTGATGGGCTACTACGGGATCCTCGACCGGGTGCCGAAAGGCCGCGACGAGGGCGAGGCGTTCCAGCTCTGGATCCGCCGGCACGACGAGTACTAAGCACAGTTGGCGAGCGATGGTCCTCGCGTTATCGCTCTGTCACGTTCGCCGGCTCAGTCTCGTCGAGCGTGGCCGCCCAACTCGCGAGGAGGTTGAGTGCCTCCTCGGACTTCGAGCCGGGTTCGGCGGTGTAGACGAACAGCATCAGGCCCGCATCGGCGGCTAGCTGCATCGTTTCGAACGTAAGGGCAAGGTCGCCGACGACCGGGTGATGGAAACGCTTCGAGCCGGTGTCGTGGAAACGGACGTTGTGCGCGGCCCAGCGGGTGCGGAACGTCTCGCTCCGCGTTGAGAGCTCTCCCACAAGGTCTGAGAGGTCCCGGTCGAACGGGTCGCGCCCGGCCTCGGAGCGCAGGATCGCGACGGCGTCGGTCGCGACCTGCTCCCAATCGACGTAAAAATCGGTCGCGCGCGGGTCGAGGAAGATGAAGCGCGCCCCGTTCGCAGGCCCGTGTGGACTGTCGAAGTGCTGCGAGTAGAAGGCGCGCCCAAGGCGATTGGCGGCAAGGATGTCCAAGCGCCCGTTGCGCACGAACGCCGGCGCACCGGTGATCGTGTCGAGGATGCGCTGCACGCTCGGCCGCACCCGCTGCGGTGCCGGGCGGCGACGCCGTCGCGGCGTCGAGCCCGCTGCGCGCGCGAGGTCGAAGAGGTGTGCGCGCTCGGCCTCGTCGAGCTGAAGCGCACGCGCGAGCGCCTCCAGAACACTTTCGGAGACTCCGCTCGCGTTGCCGCGCTCGAGGCGCGTGTAGTAGTCGACGCTCACCCCGGCGAGAAGCGAGACCTCTTCCCGACGGAGTCCCGGAACGCGACGCTGACCGCCGTACGTGCGCAGGCCCGCCTGCTCGGGCGTGATCTTCGCGCGCCTCGAGGTCAGGAACTCGCGGATCTCACTCCTGGCGTCCACAGGACGAGGGTAACTCGGCACCGACGGATCTGAGGGGGCCTGCCAGTACCCGGATCAACAGGGTCGGTCACCGCTCGCGTCCCCCGTGCTTCAGTGCACGCAGAAAGCCGATTGAACGAAAGGACTTGAAGTACATGACTGAGAAGAAGGTTTGGTTCATCACGGGCGCCGGCCGCGGTATGGGCGTCGAGATCGCGAAGGCGGCGCTCGCCGCCGGCGACGCCGTCGTCGCTACCAGCCGCAACACCGACGCCGCGGCGAAGGCTGTCGGCGAGGCGGACGACCTGCTGGTCGTCAAGCTCGACATCACCAGCCGCACCGAGGCCGAGGCAGCGGTGCAGGCCGCCGTCGACCGCTTCGGGCGCATCGACGTGCTGGTCAACAACGCCGCGAACTCGCAGATGGGCTACTTCGAGGAGATCAGCCCGGAGGCGTTCGAGCGGCAGCTCGCTACCAACCTGCTTGGCCCGTTGAATGTCGCGCGCGCCGTGCTGCCGGTCATGCGCAAGCAGCGCTCCGGCCACATCATCTCGATCTCGTCGACCGCGGGAATTGTCGGCTGGGAGTTCACCTCCGCCTATGCCGCCTCGAAGTTCGGGCTCGAGGGCTGGATGGAGTCGCTGCAGCCCGAGGTCGCGCCGTTCGGTATCCAGACCACGATCGTCGAGCCGGGTTTCTTCCGCACCGAACTGCTCGAGGATGCGTCGGTCTCCTACGGCGACCTGTCGATGCAGGACTATGCCGACCGCACCGCGGAGCAGCTGAAGTGGTGGAGGGCGCAGAACGGCCGGCAGTCGGGCGATCCTGCCAAGCTCGGCCACGCGCTGGTGACGATCGCCGATCACGAGCAGCCGCCGTTGCGGTTCGTGGCCGGCGCTGACGCGGTAGCGGTCGCCGAGCAGAAGGCCGCCGATCTGAAGGAGCAGATCGCCGCTTACCGCGACCTGTCGACGTCACTCGCTCTCGATGAGCTCGAGCCGGCTGGAAGCGCGAGGTAGATCGCGATGCGCGCAACTGTCATGCACGGCGCCGGCGACGTCCGCATCGAGAACGTGCCTGACGCCCGCATCGTCGAACCGACCGACTCCCTCGTCCGCGTCGCCCGCGCCTGCATCTGCGGCAGCGACCTCTGGCCCTACAGCCAGATGGAGCCCAGCGAGACCGGTCAGCGCATGGGCCACGAGTTCATCGGCGTCGTCGAGGCCGTCGGCGCCGACGTCCGCACCGTCACGGTCGGCGACACGGTCGTCGCACCTTTCGCGTGGTCGGACGGCAGCTGCGTCTTCTGCCAGGAGGGACTGCAGACCTCGTGCCTGCACGGCGGCTGGTGGGCCAGGGACGGCATCGACGGAGGGCAGGGCGAGGCGGTGCGTGTTCCGCAAGCCGACGGGACGCTCGTCGTTCTGCCGGTCGGCGAAGACGACGCGCTGATGCCGTCGCTCCTCACCCTCTCCGACGTGATGGCGACAGGCCACCACGCGGCTCTGGCCGCCAGGGTCGGCCCAGGAAAGACTGTGGCCGTTGTCGGCGACGGCGCGGTTGGGCTGTGCGGCGTAATCGCCGCCCGCCGTCTTGGCGCGGAGCGGATCATCATCCTCGGCCGGCACCCCGGCCGGATCGCGCTCGCAAAGGAGTTCGGCGCAACGGACGTCGTGGGCGACCGAGGCGACGAGGCAGTCGAGCGCGTCCGCGAGCTCACAAACGGCTTCGGCGCGCATTCGGTCCTCGAGTGCGTCGGTCATGGACTATCCGTCGAGACCGCTCTCGGCATCGCTCGTCCGGGCGGCGCCGTCGGCAGGGTAGGCCTGCCGCAGCATGAGCAGATCCAATCGACCATGACCACCTTCTACGACAACATCAGCATCGCCGGCGGACCCGCCCCGGCTAGGGCGTACATCGAGGGGCTTCTGCCGGACGTCCTCGAAGGGAAGATCGACCCCGGCCGCGTCTTCGACCGGGTCATCGATCTGGAGGAAGTTCCCGACGGCTATCGAGCGATGAACGACCGCGAGGCGATCAAGGTGATGATCGACTTCTGATGAGCGGGTGGACTGACAACGAGCTCAGCCGGATCGGCGCAGCCGAAGAGCTCGAGATCGCGTCGCGCAGACGCGACGGGACGCTGCGGAACCCGGTGACGATCTGGGTCGTCCGCCACGGCGACGGCCTCTACGGCCGTTCCGTCAACGGGCGCACGTCTTCCTGGTTCCGCGGCGCCCAGGCGCGCCACGAAGCTCACATCGAAGCCGGCGGCGTCGGCAGGGACGTTCTCCTCGTCGAAACGGACGACATGAACGACGAGATCGACGCCGCGTACCGTGCGAAGTACCACCGGTATGCGGAAAGCATCGTCGGGAGCGTCGTCAGTCCGAACGCGCGAGCCGCCACGCTCAAGCTCGTGCCGCGTTAACGAGACGATCGGGAGAACACCATGCACATCACAAGAAACTCCATCGACACGAACGCCGGGCCGAGCGAGTGGTTCACCGGCAGGGTCTACATCGACACGGTCGCGACGCCGTCGGAGCAGTCGCGGGTGAGCGCGAGCAGCGTCCACTTCACACCGCGCGCCCGCACCGCCTGGCACACCCATCCCAACGGGCAGACCATCTATGTCATCGAGGGCGTCGGCCGCGCCCAACGACGCGGCGGCCCGATCGAAGTCATCCGTCCAGGCGACCGTGTGTTCTTCGAGCCCGGCGAAGACCATTGGCACGGCGCCGCCCCCAACCGCTTCATGACGCACCTCACGATGCTCGAGGTCGACGACGAAGGGAACAGCGCGACCTGGGGCGAGCATGTCACCGACGAGGAGTACAACGCCGCGCCTGCGTCCTAACCGCGGCGCGAACAGGTCAACTTCAGAACACTGCGGCGTAGGCGTTCAGCGCAGGCTGACCGCCCAGATGCGCGTAGAGCACTCGCGACCCCGGCGCGATCCGCCCCGACCGAACGAGGTCGATCAGCGCAGCCATCGATTTGCCCTCGTACACGGGATCGGTGAGCACCCCTTCCAGGCGGGCGCACAGACGAATAGCGTCGATCGTCTTCTCGTCCGGGATGCCGTACGTGCCTGCGTGCCACTCATCGAGGAGGACGATCTCCGAGTCGTCGAGCTCGCGACCGAGCTCGATGGCCTCGGCCGTGGCCCTTGCGATGCGTGCGATCTGAGCCCACGTCTGCACGACGGTCGCGGCCCCGTCGATCCCGAGCACGGCACGGTCGGTCTCCTGTGCGGCGAATCCAGCCACCATCCCCGCCTGCGTCGATCCGGTCACGGAGCAGACGACGACGGTGTCGAAAAAGACGCTGAGCTCGCGCTCCTGCGCGGCCACCTCGTTGGCCCAGCGCGCGAACCCGAGCCCACCGAGCGGGTGGTCGGAGGCGCCGGCCGGAATCGCATATGGCTTGCCGCCGCTCTCCTCGACCGAGGCGAGTGCGTCCTCCCAGCTCGCCCGGATCCCGATGTCGAAGCCGGACGGATCGAGCCGCACGTCCGCACCCATGATCCGCGAGAGGAGGACGTTGCCGACCTTGTCGTAGACGACGTCCGGCCATTCCACCCAGCGCTCCTGCACGAGGACGCAACCAAGGCCAAGTCGCGCCGCGACGGCCGCGACCGGACGGGTGTGGTTCGACTGCACGCCGCCGATCGAGACGAGCGTGTCGCACCCCTGCGCGAGGGCGTCTGCGGCGAGGTACTCGAGCTTGCGCACCTTGTTGCCGCCGTACGCCAGGCCCGAGTTGCAGTCCTCCCGCTTCGCCCAGATGTCGACGGCGCCACCGAGATGCTCGCTCAGCCGCTCGAGTCGATGGACTGGTGACTGTCCGAAGAGGAGCGGGACGCGATCGAAGCGCTCGATTCCCACCGCGCGCGATCCTATAACGCTTCGGGGCTAGAATCCTCCGGCTCCAGCGGGGCTCCTGTGGTGTCAGGGCGATGACGTATGCTCGCGACTGTCGGGCACATATCTCCCGGCCGGTGTAGGCGGCGAAGTCCGGTGCGAATCCGGCGCTGTCCCGCAACTGCGATGCCCCTCAGGGGGCGAGCCAGGTCGACCGCTTGCGCCGAACGAACGCCAGCCCTCGGAGGAAGGGCAGTTCGCGCGGCTCGCCGCCGGGCCTCCTCCTCCGTCGAACGCGGAGGGTTTTCATAAGCGGACACTCAGTCGACGCGCGACCCCGGCCGTCGCTCGCGCTCTCGTGGAGCGGTGGCAAGGACTCGGCGCTCGCCCTCTCGAGGCTGCGCGGCGAGCAGCTCGAGCCTGAAGCGCTGATCACGACCGTCACCGAAAGCTACGACCGGATCAGCATGCACGGCGTCCGCCGGGAGCTCCTCGCGCGGCAGGCTCGAGCCCTCGGCCTGCCGCTCGTCGAGATCCTCATCCCCGCGGCCTGCGTCAACGACGTCTACGAGGCGCGTATGGCGCAGGCGTTCGCGGCGTCGCCGTTGTCCGGCGTCGACGCCGTCGCCTTCGGCGACCTCTTCCTCGAGGACGTCCGCGCCTACCGCGAACAACGGCTCGCCGCCGCGGGTAAGCGCGGTGTGTTCCCGCTCTGGGGACAGGACACAAGCACGCTCGCGCGCGAGTTCCTCGACGCGGGCTTCGAGGCGACGCTCGTCTGCGTCGACCTGCGCGCGCTCGACCGCACCTTCGCCGGGCGCCGCTACGACAAGCAGCTGCTAGCCGAGCTGCCGGCCGGCGTCGACCCCTGCGGCGAGAACGGCGAGTTCCACACCTTCGTCCACGCCGGCCCGATCTTCGCTGCGCCGATCATTTGCGCAAACGGCGAGGTTGTCGAACGGGACGGCTTCGTCTTCTGCGACCTGATCCCGCACTGAGGTGCGCGATGCGCATCTGCTCGCTGCTACCTAGCGCGACCGAGATCGTCGCCTCGCTCGGCCTCGCCGACTCGCTCGTTGCCGTCTCCGAGGAGTGCGACTGGCCGCCGCGCGTGCGCGAGCTTCCCGTCGTGACCGCGTCGCGCGTCGACACGAACCGGCTCTCCAGCCTCGAGATCGAGCAGGCCGTGCGTGAGACAATCTCCGACGGCCGCCCGCTCTACGCGATCGACCGCAATCTGCTCGAACAACTCGAGCCGGACCTGATCCTCACCCAGAACCTCTGCTCCGTCTGCGCAGTCCGCCGACACCGTCGGCCAGCTGTGCGCGACCAGCGCCGAGGTCGTCGCGCTCGACGCGCACACAATCGCCGAGATCGAACAGCGCGTGCTCGATCTTGCCGAGCTGCTCGGCGCGACCGCACGCGGCCTCGCTGTTGTCGACTGGATGAAGGCGACGATCGCCACCGCGCACGCGCAGGTGGCCGGGGCGCCGACGCCGCCCGTGTTCGTTGCCGAGTGGCTCGATCCGCCCTACGCGGCCGGCCACTGGATCCCGGAGATGGTTGCCCTGGCCGGAGGCCGGGACGTGCTCGGGCGAGCCGGTGCCCCGTCCTATCCGACCTCGTGGGAAGCGGTCCGTGAGCTGCGGCCGGAGCTCGTCGTCGTCGCCCCCTGCGGCTTCGACAACGAACGCGGCGCACACGAGGCCTCGCCGCTCGATTTCGAGTGTCGCGCAGTCGCCGTCGACTCCAACGCCTACTACGCCCGGGCCGCGCCACGCGTCGCCGATGGCGTCGCCCAGCTCGCGTTCCTCATCCACCCCGACCTCGCCGAGGACCCCGGACTCCCCTACACCGAACTCGCCAGCACGCGCGCGAAGATGCGCTGAGATCCGTTGCGGAACCGTCCTCCGGCGAGCCGCTTCAGGTGGGTACCCCACTGGCGCCGCGCAAGCTCCGCATCGGCCGCTTCGACTAGAACTCGGGCACAAGCCTCCATCGGCCGAGTTGACGCGCGCGGCTCGCCGGGACATCCCTGAGAGCCGCAGCCCGCCCGCGTTCCTGGGCGTTTTGGTTGACACGACTTAAACCGTGTGCGAGGGTAAGAGTCATGGCGACAAGAACGCGGGAGGCGAGCGTCCACCGGTACGACCCGAGCAAGTTCCCGGCCTTCGCCGTCACGGTGGACGTGGTCATCCTGACCATGGCCGAGGGCGTACTCCACGTTCTTCTCGTCCGGCGGGGGCAGGAGCCGTTCAAGGGCATGTGGGCGATTCCCGGTGGGTTCAAGCGTCCTGAAGAGACGCTGAACGAGGCGGCGAGACGCGAGCTCTCCGAGGAGACCGGCGTCGACGTCCCGAGCCTGCTGACCCAGTACGGCGCCTACGGCGATCCCGGACGCGACCCGCGCATGAACGTCGTCACCGTCGCGTACCTCGCCGTCCTTCGCGACGTGGGGGCGATCGTCGCCGGCACCGACGCGGCACACGCAGCGCTCGTCCCCGCCTCGGACATCCTCGAGGAGAGGACCGAGCTCGCGTTCGACCACCTGCGAATCGTCCGCGACGCAGTCGAGCGCGTCCGCGTCGAGCTCGAGGTCTCGGGCATCGCCACGGCCTTTGTCGGCACGACCTTCACGATGGCCGAGCTGCGAGCGGTGTACGAGGCGATCTGGGGCGTGCAGCTCGACGCCGCGAACTTCCGCCGCAGCCTCGTGGGCGAGGACGGTTGGGTGATCCCGACCGGCCGCACGGCGCGACCCGGGCCGGGCGGCGGAAGGCCCGCTGAGCTTTACCGCGCCGGGCGGGCTTGGAAGCACGGCACACCCATCCATCGCATCCAGCCGGAGAGGAAGTGACCGAATGAGAGCAGTCGTCCACGATCGGTACGGACCTCCGGAGGTGCTGCGCGTCGCCGAAGTCGAGCGGCCCGTGCCGAACGACGACGAGGTGCTCGTCAGGGTGCACGCCTCGACGGTTACCCGCGGCGACGCCATGGGCGTGCGCAGCGCCGAGTACCGGTTCACCCGTCTCTTCACCGGGATTCGCCGCCCGAGGCGGACGATCGCCGGTTCGGAGTTCGCGGGCCGCGTCGAGGACGTCGGGGCGGGCGTGACCGACTTCAGGGTCGGCGACGAGGTGTTCGGCATCGAGGGCGGCGCGAACGCGGAGTACGTGGCCGCGCGTGAGAGCGGCGCGATCGCTCAGAAGCCGACAGGGTTGACGTATGAGGAGGCGGCGGCCGTCCCCGACGGCTCGCTGCTGGCGCTGACCTGCCTGCGACCGGCGTATCCGCTGCGGGGAAAGCGCGTCCTCGTCTACGGCGCCGCGGGCTCCATCGGAACGGCCGCGGTCCAGCTACTCACGCACCACTTCGAGGCCGAGGTGACGGCAGTTTGCGACACGAAAGACGTCGAGCTCATGCGGTCGCTGGGGGCACGGGACGTCCTCGATCGCTTTCGCGAGGACTTCACGAAGAACGGCCAGACGTACGACATGATCTTCGACGCGGTCGGCAAGCACTCGTTCCGCCGCTGCCGGCGCTCGCTGAAGCCCGGCGGGATCTACATCTCGGTCGACCTCGGATTCATGTACCACGTGCCGCTCCTCGCTCTCGTCACACGGTTCACCGGGAGCAGGCGTGCGGCGCTCGGCGTCGGCCGCTATCGCAAGGAGGACCTCCTCCTCGTCAATGAGCTCGTCGACACGGGCAAATACCGGCCTGTGATCGACCGGAGGTACGCGCTCGACGAAGTCGTCGAAGCGAACCGCTACGTCGAGACCGGCCAGAAGACGGGCAACGTCGTGCTCCGCATCAGCGAGGCTGCGCCGGGCGAGCAGCCCGAGCCCGCCGCGAAGCACGAAGAGGACGTGCCGGCGTAAGGGCACGGCGCCCGGCAGGTCGGCGGCCCTACCGCTCAGGTTGGGCCAGGTGGACCTTGGCGTCCTCGTATGTCGCGTCGCGGGTCGACTCGACCGGCGCGTAGACGAGGTTCAGGACGCCGGTCTTGAAGGTCTCGGACGAGATCAGCCTCAGCGGGATCGGGGTCTCGCGCTCGTCGAACAGCCGCATGCCCTTGCGAACGGCGATCGGGTGCACCAACAGGTGCAGCTCGTCCAGAAGACCGGCGGCCAGCAGCTGGCGGACGACCGAGACCGAGCCGCTCAGCGCGATGTTCGCGCCCGGCTCGTTCTTCAGGGCGGTTACGGCCTCGACGAGCTCGCCCTCGAGCTGTTCGGAGTTCCGCCATGTGAACTCGAGCTTCTGATTCGACACGACGATCTTGCGGACGTCGCCGAGCGCCTTGGCGAAGCCGGCATCCTCGCCGCCGGCCGCCTCGCGCTCGGGCCAGGCCCCGGCGAAGCTGTCGTAGGTCTTGCGGCCGAAAAGCATGGTCTCGGCGGCGCCGAAGGTCGCGTCGACGGCCGCGCCCATCTCCTCGTTGAAGTACGGGAAGTGCCACTGATCGGGCGCCTCCACGACGCCGTCGAGCGAGATGAACAGGCCTGCGGTGATCTTCCTCATGGTTTCTCCTCCACGGAATGGTCGGTGCACTGCGTCATCCCATCAGACCAGGCTGGCCCACCGAAGTCATCGGCGCACCCGCTGGTTGCAGACCGGCTGGGACCGGCCTTTGCAACACTCGGCGCGTGCGCAGAGACGCCCAGCTCGCTGCGCTCGTGTCGATTCACGAGCTCCTCGACGCGCACGGGATCGAGTACTGGCTGTTCGGCGGCTGGGCTGTCGACTTTCACGCGAAGAAGGTGAGTCGACCACACGACGACATCGATCTGGCCGTCTGGTTGAAGGATCACGACCGAATCGCGGCTTTGCTCACAACCAACGGCTGGAGTCACGCACCTGAGGAAGGCGAGGACGGCTACACCGGGTACGAACGCGATGACGTCCGGCTCGAGCTCGCCTTCATCGCGCGCGACACAACCGGAGGCATCTATACGCCGCTCAGGGAAGGCCGCGGTACATGGCCCGAAGGATCGTTCGGCGACGACGTCGCGGAGCTACGAGGCGTTCGCGCCCGAGTGATCGGCCTTCGCGCGCTCAAGGCCGACAAGTCGGAGCTACACGACGACCCACGCGTCGCCGCGAAAGACCGATCGGATCTCGCGACTCTTGCCGCGTCGGCATCGACGCCAAGCTGAGGAGGCTGTTCGGATCGTTCATCGCTTCGCGGGTAGCGAGCGGGCGTACGCCGTGCCGATTCGGACCCATTTGGCGAGCTGGCGTTTGGTGCGAAGGTCTTCCGGGTCGACTCTCAGCCATCCCTGCATCGACCGACCGCGCATTTCCATGAGGCGAGCGCCTGTCGTCGCTACGAGCGTGTCTGACTGCGCCGGGTCGACGCGTACCAATACTCCGCCTTGGCCGCTTGCTGCCACGGCCATGTTGCCGCCAATCAAAAACGCGAGCCCGCCGAACATCTTCTTCTCGGTCAAACCGGACTCACCGGCGAGCAATTCGCGTATGCGACCCGCAAGCTCATCGTCGTATGCCACCGCGGCGATCGTACGGCAAGACGACGACGAGCCAACCGCCTTAAGCGTACGGATACGAGGCAGCTTCGGAGGCCGAGACCGTGCCGTGATGTCGGCTGACGACGGCGGCTCGCGTACTCATCCGCGACGCTACGGCTTCAGTCGCCAACCGCGCGCCAGCAGCGCGATCTCCGCAGCAAACGCCACCAGCGTGACCAGCGCCGTTACAACAAGCGAGAGTTCAGGCCGCGGCTCGACCACCGCGCGGTCGCGGGCCGCCTCGCCTGAAGCCTCCTCGGCGAGGCGACCGTTGCGGTCTCGACCCTCTTGCTCGCTGCGATCCTGGCCGACTCGAAACCGCCGGCGAAGCCTGCGTCTCAGCCCGCCAACGCAGCCGCCGTCGTCGCGCGACGGTAGGACCTCGAGCGGGTGCGGAACATCAGGCTGGCGGCTGCGAGGAGGGCGCCGCCGAACGCCGCGAGGCCGATTCCGGCCCAGAGGAGCGCCGGGACCTTGACGCCGACGGCGATCGACGCCGACACGTCAGGCGAGCCGTCCGTGTTCATGACGACGATCGACCACTTCCCGGACCCGAGCTTCCAAGTGAGCGGTGCCGTCGTTCCCGAGGAGGTCGCCTCCCAGAAGGGCTGGTCGGCGGGCCGTCCCGGGTCGGCGGCCCCCGCGTGGTCCACGTACGTGACCTTGAACGGATCGAGGTCGAGGTCGGTTGCCTCGGCGTGCGCGACCCCCGCGAGGTACGCGTCGACCGTGGCCTTCCGTGCGATCCCGACGAATACCGGCTTGTCGCCGGACACGTCGAGCCGGACGTTCCCGGCAAGCCACGTCGGGACGGCGCTGCCGACGGTGATGCTCTCGGTCGCGATCGCCCGCGTCCCGCTCTGGTACTGGTGCGCGCTCGCAGAGAAGTAGCCGTTGGTGTCCCGCTGCGTGTCGGCCCAGATCCCCGTCCCGCCTGCGGCGAGGACGATCGCACCGATCAACGCGGCGACCCAGGCGCCGACCAGGAGGCCGGTGCTCTTATGTGGTGTTTCGGACTGCATTGCTGCTCCTTTCGTCTCGTTGCAACCCGAGCTTGGCTCGAATCGGGGCTCGTGACGATGGAGGCAGCCCGCGTCCTGGGGTACGGCTAGCCACCGTAACTCGGCACTAAGGTCTCGGCCGATGCGTTGGGCGGTCTCGGGCGGGTCGGGTTTCTCGGACTGCACTAGTTGCCGCGTCCGTTTCCCGTGACGGTGCGCGTCTCCACCGTCACGTGGTTCAGTGTGCGGGGCGAACCCACACACGGTCACAGAGCGAGGAGTCGCCGCCCTAGTTGATCGTGATGCTGAGCTTGCCTTGCGTGTGCGTCGATCGGAACGCCGCGAGCGCCTCGCCGGCGCGTGCGAGTTCGTAGCTGTTCTCAAGGCGCCCGCCTTCCGTGAGCAGCGAGTCCTGAGTACGCATGCGGCCTGCCGCCAACCGTCTACCCGGAGACTCTCTACTTGATACGAGGGATCGCGACCGCCAGCAATGCGATCAGGCAGACCAGCGACGGTGGCTTCGTCGCGGCGGGAAGCACCTACGACAGCAGTCAGAACACAGGCGCGGTGAGCGCGTTGATCCTCAAAGTGGATGG
>WNFU01007521.1_pt1 | contig 12858 bp, 13 predicted proteins | sample 5400121 | NCBI WGS metagenome assembly WNFU01 (sample SAMN13153360, study PRJNA577476) | soil metagenome | isolation source: 100 cm soil or saprolite under grassland replicate 1 | place: USA:California | collected 2016-06-15 | reverse complement strand
CAGCTTCCTGCACGGCCCCGGCACGGAGACCAGCGCCGTGAGTGTGACGACCCAAACCGGCTGCCCCTGGGCTGTGCGAAACACGAATACGTGGGTGACGATCATCTCCAGCCTGAACAACTCCAACAGCAGTTCGGTAATTTACCGGGTGGCTGCCAATCCCAGAGCACTGGAGCGCCACGGCACCATCAACATCGCCGGCCAGGCTTTTGCGGTCAGCCAATCACCGGGTCAACCTCCGCCGGCTCACACGCCAGTGGACCTCGGGACTGTCCAGGTTTCCACGATCGGCCATTCACTCAAAACTCCTCCGCCTTATGCTGGTCCACCGAGCTCGGGATCGGTGGGTGAATTTCTGATCGATCAGGATCAGAGTTCGGGCGGGGACGGTGTCCTTCCCTCGGTTTCCGTGAACTGGGACACCAACGTTCAACTTGTGCTGACAATTTCGGCCCCACCGGGACAGCGATTTCTTGTCCAAGTGCCGCCGGGCGGGAGCGCTCAGTTCGCGGGTTTTCTATGGTGGGAATCGAGCCGTGGCGGCAGCAGCCCGGTCGGGCCTGTCGCCGTGAGCTTCCTTGGATTGGAGGGCACGCCGCCTGATTTTGCCGGAAGCGACGCCGTGCTGTCGGATTCTCAAGGCTTTTTTGGGTTTTCTGAAATCACCTCCAGTCCGTTCACGGGCGACCTTGCCTTTCACTCCATGACGCTCACCGGAACGGTCGAGCCCCAGTATGCGGGTTATGAGATGTTAAATTTTATCCCGCACCGCGAAAGCTTCTTGCAGATCGTTGGAACACCTCCTGCCGCCGGGCGGCTCGTTTCAATCGTCCGTGAGCGTGTGCTGCCGAGAATCCAGACCACAGTCAAGTTGTCGAACGTCGCTGGCAGGCTGATGATGCAGGGACATCCGGGGCGGACCAACGTGGTGGAAGCCTCGCCGGACCTGATCCATTGGACACCCATCAGCACCAACGTCATGCCCCCCATCGTATGCCCGAGCTGTCCGCTCGTTTACGTGCAAGACAGCGCCGACCCGACCGCCACGTCTCGATTCTATCGTGCCTTCGAACTCCGCTAGTCGCGCTATCGCTCCTGCCGTCCACTTCGACTTTCGGCATCGGCACTTCGACCGTGCCCTGAACGAAGAAATCCCCCGGCCGCCGCACTTTTGAACTTTGAACCATGCAACCAGTTTCCTGTGCGGTCCGCCGGCGCGGAGGCGCTCATTTGACTCTCTCACCCACCAGCCACACCGGCTGCGTGAACGCGCCGTTCGCCGCAATGTCCCATACTTGGAAGCGCACCCAGGTACGGCCTTTCAGGTCGAGCGGGAAGCGCACCTTGCGCGTGCCGAAGCTTTCGCTGTCGGCGAGGTCGATGCGTTGGCGGAAAACCCTCTGCCCATTGCCGGAAATGATTTCCGCGAAGGCAAGCGGGAAGGTCCATTCAAGATTCGCTTCCAGCACCGGCGCGGTGTTGTGCACGAGCTCGAGGGTTTGACCGCTTTGCTTGCCACCGACCGTGAACTCCGGGATCAGCACCTCGCCGGTCGTCGTGAAAAATTCGCCGCCCCGCAACGCGTCGAGTACGGGCTGCCAGCCGTCGTCGTAGCGCGGCAGTTTTGTGAGTCGGAGATAGTTGATATTCATGTGCCCATAGGTTTCAAAGTCCGGCTCCATGCGGAAGGTGTCCACTTCGCCGAGCACGTGTTTCTTCGCGCCCCAGTTGCACATGTCATCGAACAGGTCGAGCACGCGCCAGCCGAGCGTGGGTCGCGAAAGGTCGGCCGGCATCGCCTTCCACGCGCCGCCGAGGAACCGATCCGAGCGAAAGAACTCGGTGTCCTTGTATCGGTCGGGAAAGCCGAAAGACGACTTGATGCGTGGATGCGCAGTCCACATCAGGCCGCCCTCGGCTTCGAAGAGCCGCAACACATCGGCGGCGCTGCCGACATGATACACCTTGCCGTAGCCTTCAATTTCCTCGACGAACGATTTGCCCGCCGGACGATTCAACGTCCAATTCACCGGCTTCGGGAAGAGACTGATCCAATGGCCGCCGAGGTGCACGTTCGGCTCTTCGCCCGGGAGCAGCAGCAATTCGCCGTCGCTAAGCCGGCGCGTCTCCTCGTGCATCACCTTCAGTTTATTGAGCCGGTTGGTCTCGGCCAGGCGCGAACCGTCCTCGTAGTGAAACTCGGCGAGATGGACGATGTCCGCGCCGCGCGCCTTGAAGGTCGTCACGAAGCCGGGTGTTTCGAGCCCGCGCGGCACGCCGTCGGTCTTCTGTTGCTCTTGGCTGGCGAGAAAGTTCTTTGAGTGCTCGACGTGATAATGGCTCGTGAACGAGAGATGGCCGGGCAATTTCTTGTAGCAGTCGCCATGGGTGTAACGCGCGACGGCAGCGAGCGCCTGCCGCGCGTCGCCGCGCGTGAGCAGATAGAAAACACCGAGCCGCTGCTCCGTGCCGGGCGGCGCGTTGAACCACGGCACGAAGCGTTTATCACCGGTGTCTGACTGACGGATGCCAAATCCGTACTCACTCAGCCGCTGGCCGTAGTTGCGCCCGTGCCAGACGAACTTCAGGTTGTAGGCTTCGTCCTGCGGATAGAAAAACTGGTGCGGCGCCGGAAAGACGGCGAGTGAACCGGCACGTCCGCTCGCGACGATCGTGCGCCCCGCCACCGCGAGGGCCTCAGCCCCCGCCGCCGCCTCGAGCTTTACGCTCTGGAACGTTCCGCCGGTGTCATTCCACGCCATCGAATCCCAGTTCGGCGAGGCGCTCGCGAGGCCGGCGTCGTAGATAATCGCGCGCCAATCCTCCTGCGTCCTCAGCACCGTCTCGGCGTGGATGAGTGGGCTGTTGCGATAAAACGTGAACCGCACATCGCCGCGAAATCCGCCCGCCGCCGCCGCCGCCAGACTCACCGTCGTACGTGTCGCATGGTTGGTCATCTGCACGCGTCGTTCTCCTAGCGCGACGACATAGGTCTCGTAAGTCCGGCGCGGCGTGTTGTCGAAGAACGCGCCCCAGCCCTGCGGATTCTCCGAGTCGCGACTCCCCACCGTGAGCAGCGTCACCGGATTGAGCGCCTTCATCACCACGGTCGAAGGCCGCCCCTTCACAGTGATGCCGAGCGATTCAATGAGCGGTCTGGTTTGATCCAGGCTGAACACGGCCACTCCGCTCTCCTCCGCCGAGAGGGGCCACGTCACATGCAATTGCATTTCGCTTTTCTCCAAGGCGACGCCCGAGCCGGCAGCAAAGAGGTTGATAAGAGCTGGCGTCGCTAAGGTGAAGCCGAGGGCGAGTCGGGAAAAAATGGCGATCAGCTTTTTCATCTCGCGTGCTGCAGTATCTGCGGGTCGCTGGTGGATTGGCAAGGTCAAGGCGCCGCGTGAAGGCACGCGGCCTACACGGCGATTCTGTGGGCCGGGTCCCCTGACCCGGCGTCCTCGTGAGCACCACCCTACGGGCCAAGGTCCAACCATTGCGCGATGCACCGGACGCCGAGGTCGGGATCAAAGGTCCATTGCGCAGCGCCGCGTGCATCTGTAGCTTTACCGAATGACTGCTGAAAGCCGCGTTACGCCGACGCCAATCGGGAACAGTCCTGGAACCACGGCGAACCAACCTGCACCGTCACCGGCCCTCCTTTTCGATACCATCAACGCCTACCAGAGAACCGCCACAATTAAAGCGGCAATCGAACTGGATGTGTTCGCCGCGATGGCTGGCGCGCCTGCGACCGTGGAAGTAATTGCAACGCATTGCCACGCTTCGCCGCGCGGCGTTCGCATCCTGTGCGACTACCTGACGGTGCTCGGTTTCCTGACCAAGTCCGGCGATCGATACGCGCTTACGCCGGACACCGCCTTGTTTCTGAACCCCAAATCGCCCGCGTATGCCGGCGGCACGCTGGAGTTTCTCCTGTCGAACGAAATCAAAGGCGCGTTCGATCACTTCACCGACGCGGCACGCAAAGGCGGCACCGCGCAATCGCAAGACGGCACGGTGGCACCGGAACACCCGGTGTGGATTTCATTTGCGCGCAACATGGGGCCGCTCATGGCTCCGGCGGCTGCCGGCCTGGTGGACTTGATTGCCTTGGACCAGAACCGCGCGACGAAGGTCCTCGACATTTCGGCGAGTCACGGAAAGTGGGGCATTGCGTTTGCGGTGAAGAACCAGAAGGCGCAGATTGTCGCGCTGGACTGGGCGCGCGTGCTGGAAGTGGCCAGCGAGAACGCGCGTGCAGCCGGTGTGGCGGACCGGTTCAGCACGATTGCCGGAAGTGCATTTGAAGTGGAGTTCGGCAGTGATTACGACGTCGTTCTGGTTCCGAATTTCCTGCATCACTTCAACAGGGCGGATTGCGTGCGGTTCCTGAAGAAAGCGCACGCCGCGTTGCGTCCCGGCGGCACCGTGGCCATCGTCGAATTTGTTCCGAACCCGGATCGGGTCACGCCACCGGCGGCGGCCGGTTTCAGCCTGATCATGCTGGCAACGACGCCGGAAGGCGACGCCTACACGTTCGCCGAATATTCAGAGATGCTCGCGCAAGCCGGCTTCAACCCTCCGACCCTGCACTCATTGCCCGCGTCGATGAATGTGGCTGTGGTTGCGAGCAGGTAAAACCAACCATGCAACATCCTCCCAACATGATTCCGCCGGGCGTTTCGCGGCGCGCGTTTTTGAAAGCTTCGTCTGCACTGACCGCGGGCTCATCGCTGCTGCCGAGTCTGCTCGAGGTGCAATCGGCCGAAGCCAAGGGGCCGCTCATGGCCTATGTGGGCACCTTCAGTTCGCCGCTCCGTGATGTGCTGCCGACGCAGGTGGATCTGCCGCCCGGCAATGGCCGCGGCATTCACCTGTTTCAGGTGAATCGCGCCACCGGGGCCCTGACGCCGAGCGGCGTCCATGAGCTGGGAACCAGCCCGAGCTGTCTGGCTTTGAATGGCGCCGGGTCGCGCCTGTATTCGGCCAACGAAACGGACCACGTCGGCGACGGCAGAGAGGGAACGGTCAGCGCCTTCGCCATCAATCGAGCCGACGGGCAGTTGAAACTGCTCAACACGGCTCGCTCCGGGGGTGCCGGTCCAACCTATTTAAGCGCGCATCCGTCCGGGCGCTTTCTGCTGGTCGCTAATTATTTTGGAGGCTCTGTAGCGGTGCTGCCGTTCCTGCCCGACGGTGGCTTGGGAGCCGCCACGGACATCCAGACCGATGCCGGCAAGCTGGGGCCGGCCAAGGCGACGAATGCGCCGCCCGGAAGCTTCGCCCTCAGCGGGCACGACCGCACGCACGCTCACATGATCCAAGCGGATCCCTCGGGTCACTTCGTGCTGCACGTCGATCTGGGCATGGATCAGATCTTCATCTGGAAGTTCGAGGAGCAAAAGGGTGTGCTCACTCCGAACGATCCTCCCGCCGTCTCGCTGCCGCCGGGAGATGGGCCGCGGCATTTCCACTTCCACCCGAATGGCCGCTGGTTCTATTCGATTCAGGAGGAAGGCTCGAACATCGTCCTGTTCGACTACGATGCCGCGAAGGGGCGCCTGGCATCGCGGCAGACGATCTCCAGCCTGCCACCCGCATTCGCCGGCAGTAATTTCTGCTCGGAGATCCTGGTCTCCGCCGCTGGCCGGTTCGTCTATGCGGGCAACCGACTGCACGACAGCATTGGAATCTTTTCCGTCGGCAAAAACGGTGAGCTGACTTTCGTCGGCGAGGAATGGACGCGCGGGAACTACCCGCGCAGCTTCAACTTCGACCCCACCGGCCAGTTCCTCTACTCGTGCAACCAGCGCGGCGACAACATCGCCGTCTTCCGCGTGGATCACAAAAAAGGCGGCCTGGCCTTCACCGGCCATTACACCCCCGTCGGCAATCCTTCGATCATCGTCTTCCTCGATCTCGCGAAGGCCGGATAAGGATTTGCGCGAAGTCGCAACGGGTTCAGGTATTACCGCCGGAGGAATCTTCCGTGTACTGTGCCAGCACGCGCCGGACTTTGCCCTGGGAGTCAAACTCCATCGTCTCCGCCGCGCGCAGACCGTTGACACTACGATATTCCAAAACGCAACTCCGCACGCCGGAATGAAGGCGGATGAATTCAAAGCGCAACCTGGGATACGTTTTCCATCCGCGTGCGAAGTAATCACGCAGGGCCGCCTTGCCGCGCAACGAGCCATCGCTCGGGCCAGTCAACTTGGCGACGAATGGCGAAACCAACTCCGCGTCGTCGGCATAGTGGGCGAGGATTCGTTCCAAGTCATGGGCGTTCCAGGCCGCGATCCATTCCTGCGCGCAGCCGTTGAAATCAATGGCGACCATGCCCGCTCCTCCTCAGTGCTCAACTTTTGGGCGGCCACTCCACGCCGGCCAGTTCCTTTGGCAATTGCTGCGGGTCAACCGGATAGATGAGCGACATGTCGGTCTTCGCGCCGGGCAGCAACTCCAGTTCTTCCGGCGCGCCGATGATCAGCCACAGCGCATCGCTCTCCGTGTCGTTGAACACCTGTCGCAGCTGGCTTGGCCCAACGAGCACCCCGCCGTGCTTCGGCACCGTCAGAGTTTCGTCACCTACGCGGATGCGGCCCACGCCCGCGACGACAAAATAAAACTCCTCGGCCCGGATGTGCTTGTGAAGCGTATTGGCGCTGTTCGGCGGCAGGCGCCAAAGCCGCGCGCCGAGAATCTCACTTTTGGTCCGCTCCAGAAAATCCGCGTTGGGAATCTTCATCCGGTTGGACGGCCTCCAATGGAGGTCTTCCGGCTTGATCAAAAAGTAACCGGCTATCGTTTTCATTGTGTTACCCTCCACTCAATCAACGCGGGCCAGCCTGACGCCGGCCTTCATCCAGATCGATGAATTCAAACATCGTCTGCACCGTACCCGGCGGCAGGCCGATCTCTGCCAGCCGCTCATTCAATCGCTGCGTTCCGGTATCGCGCCAGCCGTATTTGGTCATGAACCCATTCCACATTTCGAGTTCCTCTTCGCCCGGTTGACGGCCATGCGCGAACGCCCACGCGAGCAACTCTTCGTCGCTGCCGCCTTTGAGCGTTTCCGCTTCGAGCGCCGCGTAAACGATGTGGAGGAACGTGCAGCAGCGCGAGTCAAAACTCCGTTTCGAGGCAGTGCCCCGCGTCACCTGCCATGCGTCCGGCAATTTCCCCGCCGCCGCGAGCCGGATCTTGTCCAGCATGCGACCAAAATAAACGATGCCGTTGACCTGATCGAAAGGGCTGCGAAGTCCTGGAATAATGGTCGGGTATGAAAGCGCCATGCCTGAGTAGAGCATTTCAAACGCTCGTCCGCAAGGGAGGCTGAGACTGTTTAGATTCACGCCTTCGCGTAAACCTCCGCGCCTTTTTCACGAACTCCTTCGACTTCGCTTCCATGCCTGGCGCCTCTGCCTCAGCGATGCTTTGTTCGGCGGCGTATTTGGGGACGCCGGCGCTGGTGTTTATCCGGCGTGGCGCAGCTTCTCCAATTCGGCGCGCAACGGCAACCAGTAACGCTGATCGCGTTCTCGTTCGGCGAATTCCTCGGCCATTAACGCCCGCTCCAATTCCTTCAGCTTGCCGAGTGCGGCCTGGGCAAGCAGCGGTCGTGTCGAAACCAAGCGCCGACAAAGCACGGTGTGACGTCGGGCGACTTCCACGAGTAGTGGCGGTGTCCGGAGTTCCTGAAGCCAGAATCGGATCTGTGCCGGATTGGGTTTGGTGTGGTTCTGAAAATAATGCGCTTCCACCAGTCGCCGAATCATCGGCCAGTCTTTGTCGCGCTGGGTTTTCTTGGCCTGCACGAGGTCGGGTAAGGAAAGCAAATCGCAGCGTGGTCCGTCCGGGAGTTCGATGGTGGTGCGTCGTTTCCAAAGTTTGGGAAACGCATCCACCCCGCGCATCTTCGCCATGACATCCACCCGCATCCGCAAGGCTTCCGGGTGCCGGCAGCGAAAATGAAGGGCGTGGCCGCGCCGCAGATATTTTAACTCGAAGGGAGGGACGGCGATGACTTCGGCCTGTAAATCGTCAAGCGCCCGACGCAGCCGGGCGAGATTGGCAGCATCGGCTACGATGGATAAATCCGTGTCGCGGCTAAACTCGGCCGCGCCGTAGAACACGCACGCCTGTCCGCCCATGAGCAGGGCGCGGACACGGTGCGCGCGCATCGAAGAAAGGACTTTGCGTATCGGGTTCGGGATCAAGTGAGCCTCCGAGCGCGAGATAGGTCTGCCAGAGCTTCTCGCTCTCCAGCCAACGTTGAACGGGCGTGAGCCGATACCACTCGGCCCATTCCGCGCCAACCAGTTCTTCCGGCTGAATCATGCCGAAGCTATATCAAATTCACACCTGCGAGTAAACTTCCGCACCTGTTCAAGAAGCCGTTTGTCTCGACCGTGCTGCTGATTGCTTCCACCGTTCAACCAACCCTGCAACACAAAGTAACCGGCTATCGTTTTCATTGTGTTACCCTCCACTCAATCAACGCGGGCCAGCCTGACGCCGGCCTTCATCCAGATCGATGAATTCAAACATCGTCTGCACCGTACCCGGTGGCCGGCCGATCTCCGCCAGACGCTCATTCAACCACTGTGTCCCGGCATCGTGCCAGCCGCGTTTGGTCATGAACGCATTCCACACCTCGATTTCCTCCTCACTCGGCTGACGGCCATTCGCGAAAGCCCACGCGAGCAACTCTTCATCGCTGCCGCCTTTGAGCGTTTCCGCTTCGAGCGCCGACGGCAGCATCAACGCCACCATCATTGCCAGCCACATGAACAGGAAGCTCAGAGCCGATGCGAACCAGGTCTGTCCGGGCATGCGCATCCACATCATTGACATCGTCCAGCCGCCGGGCATTTCCATTTCGCAGCACATGGAGCGACAGAAATAAGCTGTTGCGGACACGCCGGCGACGAACGCAGGGCCGCAAACCGAGATAAATCCAGCCGGCAGCGTGGTTTCATCACAGCCGGCCGCAGTTTTAGGTTGCAGTTGGTCCGCCAGATGTCCGCCGGGCGTTCAAGCGCATCAGCGGTCTTTTGACGCGCCTTTGTATTGGTCGTGATAACGCACCCAGTCCTGCGGGCTGTCGGGATTTTCGTTGCGGCCCTTGGGGGTCAGGTCGAGGAAATTGTAGGTGGCGTTCATCAAATCAATCCCGCGCTCATAAGTCGAGTAGGTGTGATAAATATCGCCCTTCTTGCCGCGGTAAAACGCACTGGCACCTTGAAGTTCGTCGATTTTCATTTTGAACTTGCCGTAGTTGTAGGGAAGCACCCCGCTCTTGATTTGCTCCGGCGTGAAAGACACGTTGAAATCAAAATTGAAATCCGTGTTGAACGAGGAAAGCCATTTGAATTGCCAGCCCATGCGTTTCTTGAACGGTTCAATTTCCGTCAGCGGCGCGCGGGAAATGACGGCGAAAGCCGTGTCGCGCTGCCCAATGTGAATGTTCACGCTGTCGAAATGGTCGGCCCAAAACGAGCAATGGGGGCAACCTTCCTTCCAGCCCGGCCCAAACATGAAGTGATAGATGAGGAGCTGACTCTTGCCGCAGAACAAATCGGCGAACGTCACCTTGCCCGTCGGCCCGTCGAAAACGTACTCCTTTTCAATTTTGACCCAGGGCAGCTTGCGACGTTGCCGGTTCAATTCGTCGCGCAGCTTCGAGAACTTCTTTTCCTTAACCAGAAGTTTCGTGCGGGCGACAAGCCATTCTTTTTGCGACACGACCTTGCGGTCTTCGATTCCGTGGACGGTTTTGATTTTCGGCATAATGTTCTCATTTGTTAAGTTGCGGCCGGACTGCTGAATCTCAAGACGGAGGATACTTTTCAAACTTTGGCAACGCGGGATTCAGTTGGTCCCACGCATGCGCGTCTGATGTCCACACATCCACTTGGGGGTGGAATCAACTCGGATCATCCAAGCTCGCGGTTCTGATCGCGGCAAATTGAGGGACCGAGTGCCCGGTGTTCAGACCTGACGTTCCACGCTGCTCGGCGAAAGGCGCGCTCAGCCCGAATCACAAACGCCGAGTCTTTGAGACTTTGCTGGTTCTCACTTGCCGGAAGGATGACTCGAAATGTGTCGAGTGGCGCGACGCGGGAAGGATTTTGCCATTCGGACGAGTTGCGCCACTTTGCGAATTTTTTCCGCGAACGGCTCGCGAGCGAGTTTTTGGCGCATCTCCGGTTTCATATCTCGGGCGATTTGAGTTTATGCCTTTGCAGCACGTTTTCCAAATAGGTTTTGTCGAGTTCGGTCTGCTGGAGCAGTTGCTCAAGGCGCGCCTTGTCCTTCGCGCGCCCCGCGCTGGCGGCGATGGCCACGATGTGTTCCGCGCGAAAAACTGTGGCCGACACGCCTTCGTGATCAATTCGTTCCGCTTCACGCACGGCTTCCTCGGTCAGGCCGCTGGCGGCAAGAAACTGGACCGGGAATCCGCCCACCAGAAGGTGCTCGCGCTCGACCTGCCAGCCTTGGGATTGCAGATGGCCGTAGCTGGCCGGGATGCCGGCAGTCAGGTTTTCGCTTTTCGGGATGAAGAAAATGTCCGCGTCGTAAGTCGTGAACGGCTCGACGTAGTAAATCGCCGCCAGCGCACCGCCCAACGCCCAGTCTTCAATCAGACCTGCGGCCACCGATTCATTCGCAGCGCGGAAGACGTCGGCCAACGGCAGACTGTCGGATGGCTCGTTGATTGCCATGAGCGATGAATACCAGACTCAAGACCTGGCGTAAACTTTCGCTCGTTCAACTCTTCGGCGGCCATTCCACGCTGGCGAGTTCTTTGGGCAATTGCGTCGGGTCGGTCGGGTAAATGAGCGACATGTCGGACTTGGCCTTTGCGCCGGGCAGGAATTCCAGTTCCTCCGGCGCGCCGATGATGAGCCAGAGCACCTCGGCGTCGGTGTCGTTGAACACCTTGGCGCAACCGGTCCAGGCCAACCAGCACGCCGCCGTAGCGCGGCACAGTCAACGTCTCGTCGCCCACGCGCAGGCGGCCCGTGCCTTCCAGCACGAAATAAAACTCCTCCGCGCGGATGTGCTTGTGCAGCGTGTTCGCGCTCTTTGGCGGCAACCGCCTGAGCCGCGCTCCGAGATTCTCGCTCCCGGTGCGCTCCAGATAATCCGCGTTCGGGATGCGCATCAGGTTGGAGGGCCGCCAGGAGAGGTCTTCCGGCTTGATGAAATGGTAATTCGCTTTCATGGGCTTGATGGCAAACGTTTTTGCCGCTGCCGATGTAAAGCAACTTGGGTAAGGCCTCGCAAGTCGGGTAACTGAATTTCCGGAGCGCGGCTGTGTCGAAGACCAGCCGCAGCAACCCCGAAACACGAGGGTGGTTGAGAAAATCAAAACCCGTCTCAATTCGAGCATCGCTGTGGCTGATGCTGTCGCACGCAGCCCCGCTCCGTCACAGTCTCAAAACACCATACCCGTCTCGAAATCTCGCGCTGCTCCAAGGCCAAGTCTTCGAGTCGAGAACCAAACCCGCCTTCGCTGGAATGCTCTCGAGGTATTTGCGGGTCTCCACTTCATGCGAAGACTGGATGGTCCGAATCGAGTATGCCGAATCAATCACCAGCGTTTGAGAAATGCCCGCAGGCTTGGATTGAAGAGGGGGACATTGAGGAACTTTCTTTCGAGAAAGCCACCTGGATTCCGCTCGTCGTACCTCTGTGCAAAGAAGGCGTCGCTGCTGCTTACGATGTTCACCGTCAGAGATGCCCTCGAGGAAAGTTTTCCAGAACTGAGTTGGGACTCGAAGCGACAGGAGAGACGGTTTGCCCACGGCGAATGGGAGGGCACGCGCGCTGACATTCACGAAGGCGGAGAACCATACGGGATGGAGACGGCGGTTTTGCACATGTGGCGCGAAAGCGTGAACCCGAACGAGGACGTGCCAGTTTGGTGAATGTCCTCGGCTACAAGATGGGTCAACTGCCGGAGTGGGTGCAAATGATGTGGGTTACGCACAACGTCAGCCCTGACAGTGGCCTGTCCGAAGAACTTCACATGTCACAGAATCTGGCTCGACCCGCGAATACGGCAGCCCCTGAATCAATTCTGTGGCATAACCCGCAACTCCTGCAAAAGCGAACCGCACTTGTTTACGGTCAGGTTGCGAACAGCATCGGCGCTGTTTCAGACGCTGTTTCCGTAAAATCCGGCGGCTGATCTCCGTTTCCTCTGCTGCGGCTGGTCTTCGACACAGCCGCGCTCCGCTGAAGTCACACCTTCGCGTAAACCTCCGCGCCCTTTTCCACAAACTCCTTCGATTTCTCTTCCATCCCCTTCTTCAGCGCCTCTTCCTCGGCGATGCCTTGTTCGGCGGCGTATTTACGCACGTCTTCAGTAATCTTCATCGAACAGAAATGCGGCCCGCACATCGAGCAGAAGTGTGCGGTCTTCGCACCTTCCTGCGGCAATGTCTCATCGTGGAATTCGCGCGCGGTCACCGGGTCGAGGCTGAGGTTGAATTGATCTTCCCAGCGGAATTCGAACCGCGCTTTGCTCAGGGCATTGTCGCGGTATTGCGCGCCCGGATGGCCTTTCGCCAGGTCGGCGGCGTGGGCGGCGATCTTGTAGGCGATGACGCCGTCTTTCACGTCCTTCTTGTTCGGCAGGCCGAGGTGTTCCTTGGGGGTGACGTAGCAGAGCATCGCGCAGCCATACCACCCGATCATCGCCGCGCCAATCGCGCTGGTGATGTGGTCGTAGCCGGGCGCGATGTCGGTCGTGAGCGGGCCCAAGGTGTAGAACGGCGCTTCATGACACCATGCAAGTTGCTTGGCCATGTTTTCCTCGATCATGTGCATCGGGACGTGGCCGGGACC
>WNFU01011238.1_pt1 | contig 12861 bp, 15 predicted proteins | sample 5400121 | NCBI WGS metagenome assembly WNFU01 (sample SAMN13153360, study PRJNA577476) | soil metagenome | isolation source: 100 cm soil or saprolite under grassland replicate 1 | place: USA:California | collected 2016-06-15 | reverse complement strand
CTGAGCCACCTGGCCGCCGCCGCGGCACGCGTGTGCGACAAGGTTCGCCTGGCGCGCCACAACGCCCTGCTGCGCCAGCAGGCCCACGGGAACAACGGTCTCGAATCGCTCGGCGTCTCGCCGGCGATTCGCGAGCTCGGGCGCCAGGTGGAGTTGCTCGCAGCGAGCGAGCGCTCGACCGTGCTGCTCACGGGCGAGAGCGGGACCGGGAAGGGCTGGATGGCCCGCGTGATCCATCATCTCTCCCCGCGCGCGAGCCGCCCCTTCGTCGATGTCACGTGCGGCGGTGTGTCGGCCACGCTCCTGGAGTCGGAGCTGTTCGGACACGAAAAGGGCGCCTTCGCCGACGCGAAGGCGCGTCGGCAGGGTCTGCTCGAGCTGGCGGACCGGGGAACCGTCTTTCTCGACGAAATCGGCGACCTGGCACCGGACGTTCAGGCCAGGCTGCTGAAGCTGCTCGAGGCCAATACATTCCGCCGGCTAGGCGGTACGCGCGACATCCCCGTCGACCTGCGCGTCGTCGCGGCGACCAACCGGGACTTGGCGGCCGAGGTACGCGCCGGCCGGTTTCGAGAGGACCTCTACTCTCGCCTCAGCGTATTGCCGCTCCACCTGCCGGCGCTGCGCGAGCGGGCGCGCGAGGACCGCCTGGCGCTGGTCACGCGCATCCTCGCGGACCTGGCCCCCCAAATGCCGGGTTGCCCCAGCGCTACGAGCGCCGAGGCGCTGGACCGGCTCGTGTCGGCGGCCTGGCCGGGGAACGTGCGCGAGATGCGCAACGTCGTCGAGCGCGCGATGATCCTGGCCCGCGGGGTGGCCCAGATCGGCGTCGAGCACCTGCCGGCCGACCTGCGCAGGGGCGGTGGGACGGGTGGAGGGGGGGGTCGCCACCAACCCCAAGCCCTCGCCGAGGTGGAGCGGGTGCACATCGAGAAGACGCTCAGGTTCCACGGCGGCAACCGCACGCGGGCGGCCCACGAGCTCGGGATTTCGCGCGCGACGCTGATCAATAAGATTAAGGCGTACGGGCTCGATATCTGAGGTGCCTTGTGGCGAACGTGTTGGACACGACCTTGCCCGGAGCCGATCTGATCGAGACCGGCCTCGACGACTTGGCTCGGGGCATCGAGTCGGTCCCATCGCTTCTGGTGTCGATCGGCGCTCCCCGCCTCCGCCGCGTCGGGCTTGCCGTCCCTGCGGTGGGCGCCGATCCCGAGCGCCGGCTGTACGACCTGCTCGCCCGCGATGATCCGGACACCGCGCACTCGCGGTTCAACGCGCTGGTTCGCCGGCTCGTGAGCTTCGAGCGGGCGGCCGAATGCGTGAGGTAGCGGACGCCGCGCGGATCCGTCGTTTCATGGATGCGCTGGCCGCCGCCGCTCCGGTTGCCGAAGCGCGTGTGTATTTCACCGGGGGTGTGTACGGGCTCGATACCTGAGGCGAACCATGACCGATAAACCGAAACTGAAGGAACACGACGGGATGGTGTGCCGCTCCTGCGGCAATGAGGAGCGCGCCTCCGAAGGCTATCCCTGCGCCGATTGCGGCACCTTCATCTGCTTGATCTGCTCCTTCCGGGGCGTCACGCGGTGTAAGGCGTGTGAGGAGAAGGCCAAAGCCTCGCAGCGTGCCTAGCCCCCCGCTCCCCGGCGCTTCCGGATCTCGCGCGTCACGTCGTCGGGGGAGGTGCCGAGCTCCTTCGCCAGTTTCTCGATCGCGTGGCTCGCTCCCGGCCAGTCCCCCGCGGCCGCGAGCGCCGTGAGCGCGACGTCCTCGACCACGGTCGTTCGCTCTTCCAGGTCGCGCGTACGCACGGCGACCTCGCGCGCGAGCCACTGCTCCAGCTCGCGGCGGTCGATCTCCAGCTGTCGCTGCCGCAGTCCACTCTGGAGCGACATCTCCAGCTCGTCCAGGTCGACCGGCTTGATGAGGTAGTCGTACGCCCCGAGCTTGAGGCACTCGATGGCCGTGCGGGGCTCGTCGATCGCCGTGAGCATGATGATGGCGAGGTCCGAGTCGGCCGCGAGCGCCTTGGGTACGAGCTCCACGCCGCTCATGTTCGGCATGCGGATGTCGGAGAGCATCACTTGCGGCTGCTCCGCGGCTTGGCGGTCGAGCGCCTCCGCGCCGCTCGCGGCTTGCAACACGCGGTAGCCGAGCCGCGTGAGAAACCGGTCGAGGGCCTGGCGGATGCCGTCTTCATCGTCGACCACCAGCACCGTGGTCGGGGGCGGGGGGCTCTGTGGGTCGGGGTTGGGCATGGCGCTAACGTATGTGCCCTCCACAACCCGAGCAAGCCGAGCTATCTTCGCGCTCCCATGGCGCCCTCCGCTTCCTCCAGCCTCACCGCCGTCCGGGGCATCTCCGTGGGGCACTGGACCGACCTCGAGCGAGCCACCGGATGCAGCGTGGTGCTCGGGCCGGAGGGCGGGATGCGCGCCGCCTGCGCGGTCCGCGGCCGGGCCACGGGAACCCGCGAGATCGACGCTCTGAACCCCCGCCACCTGGTCGACCGCATCGACGCGCTCCTCCTCACCGGCGGCTCGGCCTACGGTCTCGGCGCGGCGGACGGGGTGATGCGCTGGCTGCGGGAGCGTGGGCGCGGCCTCCCCGTGGGGTCGGCCGGCATCGTGCCGATCGTGCCGACCGCGGTGATCTTCGACTTCGACCTCGCCCCCGGAGGCAAAGCGGACCGCTGGCCGACGGCGGATGACGCGTACCGCGCGTGCGCCGCGGCCTCGGCGGGGGGCGACGTCGCCGAGGGGTCGGTCGGCGCGGGCACGGGAGCCACCGTCGGGAAGGCGCTAGGGCCCCGCGCCGCGATGAAGGGCGGCGTGGGGAGCTGGGCGGCGAGCGGCGGCGACATCGTCGTCGGTGCGCTGGTAGTGCTGAACGCGGTCGGCAACATCCTGGACGGCTCGGGGGCGATCCTCGCGGGCGCTCGCGGCGCGGACGGCAAGTTCGTGGACGCGCTGGCGCATTTCGCCCGGGGCGGCGCCCCGTTCGGCGCGGTAGCGGCGCGCAATACGACGCTCGCCGTGGTCGCGACGAACGCGGCGCTCGACCGCACCGCCCTCGAGGGCCTGGCCCACGCGGCGGGCGACGCGCTGGCGCGGCGCATCGTGCCCTACGGACGTCGGGAACGTGACAGTGGTGCATCGTCTCGAGCGCGATGTCGCGGATGTCGCGCGCAAGTGGGTGCCCGATCCGCGGCTCGGCGTGCTCGAGGTGACGGTCGAGCCCGAGCGTCTGGCCGGGTGCACCACGAGCCGCGACGCCTTGGCGGCGCTGCGGCGCATCGCGGCCGAGGCCGGCCGTGCGGCGGACGTCCGGCTGCTGCCGGACGCCTCCGTCCGTGACGAGCCGGCGGCCGTGGTCACGGCCGCGATTGCGCCGCTCCTGCGCGAGCCGCGGGTCGCCGCCGACCGTGCGAGCGAGGCGCTGCATGGCGAGCCGCTCGCCGTGCTCGAGCGGCGCGAGGAGGGAGGGGTGTGGCTGCGCGTGCGCGCGGGCGACGGCTACCACGCGTGGACCCACGCGGGTTTTGTGGCCGTGGGACCGAGCGACTGGGCGGAGGACTGGAGCACGCGGGCCACCGGACGCTCGCTCGGCGCCGAGCTCAAGTTCGAGGATCGGCGCCTCCGACTCGCAGTGGGCGCGCGCGTCGCGCTCAGGCGGAACGAGCAGGTCGAGACCGCGGACGGACGCGCGTGGAACGTGAGCGCTGGCGTCGTCCGGCCGGAGTCGGAGCTGCGAGCCGAGGCCCGCCTCCTCGCGCCACCGGAGTGGGCGCTGCGCTGGTTCTCCGGCGCGCCGTATCTGTGGGGCGGGCGCACCGAGTGGGGGATTGATTGCTCCGGCCTGGTTCAGGGAACGTACGCGGCCCGGGGCATCGCGCTCCCCCGCGACTCCGATCTGCAGTCGCTCGTCGGACGGGAGGTGAAGATCGACTCGGCGGGCTCGGGCTACGAGGCGGGCGACCTGCTCTGCTTCGCGGACGGGCGCCGGATTTCCCATGTCGCCCTCTGGGCGGGGGCGGGTCGGATCGTCCACTCCGCTCTGTCGCGCGGCGGCGTGGGGTCGGACGATCTGCTCGGCGATACGCCGGCGGCCAAGCGATTGCGAGATGTTCTCGTGGCGGTGCGGCGCATGAACATCCGACGGCTGGTGGATTAGCGTAGGGGCGCAGCATGCTGCGCTCCCACCACACCGGTCAACCCTCCACTGGTCGACCCATCGGTCGATTATGTTTGCGGCATGAAGCTCGTGCTCTTCGACATCGATGGGACGCTCCTCTGGACGGACGGCGCCGGGCGCCGGGCGATCGAGCGTGCGCTCGTCGACGAGGCCGGTACCGCGGGGCCGATCGAGAGCTACCGCTTCGACGGGAAGACCGACCCGCAGATCGTGCGGGAGCTCCTGTCGCTCGCGGGGCATTCGGGAGCGGAGCACGCGCCTGTGATCCAGGCGGTCTGCCGACGTTATGTGGATCATCTCCGCACAGAGCTGGAGCGGCCGACCCAGACGACGCGGCTGATGGTGGGGATCGCCGACTTGCTCGCGGCGCTCGAGCCGCACGAGGCCCGTCGCCGGGCGCTCGTCGGCCTGCTCACAGGCAACGTCGCCCCGGGGGCGGCCCTGAAGCTCCGATCGGCCGGACTCGACCCCGCGCGCTTTCGCGTCGGGGCGTACGGCTCGGATTCGGCCCGGCGCGCCGACCTCCCGGCGGTCGCCGCTGCGCGTGCGGCGGCTCTCACGGGCGCTGCCTTCGCGGGATCGGAGGTGGTCATCGTGGGCGACACTCCGGACGATGTGGCCTGTGGCCGGCCGATCGGCGCGCGCAGCGTCGCGGTCGCCACCGGCTCCTACGACGTCGCCGCGCTCCGCGCGACCGGTGCGGCGTACGTGTTCGAGAGCTTGGCCGACACCGCCGCGGTGCTCGACGCCATCTTTGCGTGAGCCGCCTCTCCGTCTCAGCGGCTGACGAGCTCGAAGTCAAGGCGCGGATCGACGATCCCGACGCGCTGCGGGCCGCGCTGGTGCGCGCCGGGGCGAGGCTCGACTTTCGTGGCGACATGGTTGACCGACGGTTCGATCGAGACGGCACGCTGACGGAGCGCGACGAAGTGCTGCGGCTGCGAGAGTTTCGACCGCTCGACGGCACGCCGGCTTACGGGGTGCTGGGGTGGAAGGGTCCTCCCTCGAAACGCGGGATGTACCGCCACCGCGCCGAAGCGGAGGCGCGGGTAGCAGCCCCCGACTCGGTGGTGACGATCCTCGAGCAGCTGGGGTTCACCGTGTCGCTTCGCATCGACCGCCGCGTGGAAGTGTATCGGCTCGGCCAGGCCGTGCTGCGCCTCGAGTGGTATCCGGCGATGGACGTGTTGCTCGAGGTCGAAGGCGAGCCGCCCGAGATCGAGCGCGCGATCGCCGCCACGGGCCTCGCTCGGGACCGCTTTCTTCCCGAGTCGCTGCCGTACTTCGTCGCCCAGTACGAGGCCCGTACGGGTCGGGCCGCCCTCCTCGCCCGATGAGCGCGCCGGTGAAGATCCCCATGCCGCTGCGCATCCCCGAGCTCGCGCCCCCGCTGGGCCGCGTGCTCGTGCCCCGCCGCCTCGAGGAGCCCTGGGTACCGCTCGACGACATCCGCGAGGAGCTCGCGACGCGCGTGATGGAGCTGGGTGGTGAAGCGCGGGCCGCCGCAGCGCGTGAGGATCGCGACCGCGTGCTCGACGCGGTGAGCCGGCGCGCCTGGCTCACCGCGTGGGAAGCTGCGGTGCGCCGGGCGAGCCAGCGCGTGACTGCCGCGCTCGACGGGGAGATCGAGCGGGCCGCGCGCCAGGTGCGGATGCCGCGGCGACCGCGCCACCGCCTCCTCCTCGCCGGGTCCGAGAAGCGAGCGATCGCCGCCCGTCTCGCCGCGGGGGGCGAAACGCTCGTGGCCGCCCTCGATTCACTCGATGCGGTCACCGCGCGGGTGCGCGAGGCGAGCGTCCTCGACAAGGCGGCGCACGCCGAGTGGCAGGATGCACTCCGCACCGCCGCGCGCCGGCTCGAGGCTGCGTGGCTTTCGCTCGAGGCGCAGGTCGCCGACGAGCAGCGCCGGTGGGCCGACGAGATCGACGCGGTTGCCCGCTGGCGGTCGTCGCTTTGGCCGCTGGCGGCGCTGTGGACGCCGGTCGCCGTGGCGCTGGTATGGCTCGGATTGGTGCTGGGCGGCTACCTCCCCGCCCCCGCATGGCTCGCGGCGCGCCTCGGTTTCTGAGCGGCGCGTCGTGACTGCGATCGGGGTCGGCGTCGATCTGGTCGAAGTGTCCCGTGTTGCCGCCATCATCGCCGACAAGGGATCGCGCGTCTTCGAGCGCCTGCTCACGCCGACGGAGCGCGCCTACTGCGAGAGTCGCCCGGACCCCGCGACCCACGTGGCGGTACGGCTCGCCGCCAAGGAGGCGGTCTACAAGGCGCTGCAGGGAAACGAGGTGGCCCGGGGAATCGGCTGGCGGGAGATCGAGGTCATCCGCGCGCCCGACGGTCGGCCCGGTGTCCGGCTCAGCGGGTTTGCGGCGGCCCGGGCCGAGCATTTGGGAGTGGAGCGGGTGCTCCTGTCCCTCTCGCATACGCACTTGGCGGCCGTCGCCGTCGTCGTGCTGGAGCGGGGTGATCCGTCGGCTTGAATTCCCGACTAGTTTACTCTAGTATTTGCCATCCCTTTATTGAGAATCATTCCCATCTACTGTAAGCCCCTCCTTGGCTTGCTGTTGAGTGCCTGCGTGGCAATCCGCGCGGCAGGCCAAGCGACGGATTCGTTGTCGGTCTCCCGGCGCATCGTGGCGGCAGCGTCGCTCGCCGCCAAGGAGTACGCCATCGGGGTCGCGCCGCGCGGCGGCCGCGTTACGGTGCCCGAGGAAGTCTCCGAGGCGAGGCAGTTCCTGGAGCAGGCGCGGCTGGACGTGGGGTCCCTTCCCACCGCCGTCCGGGCCGTGGCGGACTCGGACCTTGCGGCCTTGCAGGCGCTGATCGGTCGCGTGGCTCCACCCGACTCCGTCTCCCAGCGGGCGGGAACGCTGATCCAGCGGATCGCCGCGGCCGCGGGGGGCGCGCTGGATCCGTATCCGCGGCGGCCGCCGTCGCTCGCCCGCGGCGCGGCGGTGTTTCGGGAGCAGTGCGTGCAGTGCCACGGCCCGACGGGCCGGGGCGACGGGCCCAAGGCGCGGCAGCTCGAGGGACCGACGCCCGCGAGCCTCGCCGAAGGTGGGGCGATGAGCACCGTGTCCCCTGTGGACGTGTACCGGAAGCTCACGATCGGGGTCGCGGGCACGGCGATGCCGCAGTTCGAGGAGACGCTGTCCCCCGAGGACCGGTGGGCGGTGGCGAGCTACGTCGCGACGCTCCGCGCCGACGACGCGATGGTGCGCGAAGGCGAGGGGCTGTACGCCGCGCAGTGCGCATCGTGCCATGGTGCGACCGGGGGAGGCGATGGTCCGCTCGCGCAATCCCTTTCCGTGCGACCGCCGGCGCTCGCCGACCTCGCTGTGCTCGGCCGCTTCACCGACCAGGAGCTCACGCGGCTCATCTTGCAGGGCCGGCCGGGCACGCCGATGCCGGGCTTCGCCCGCACGCTCGATCCGGGGCAGGTCGCGAGCCTCGTCGCGTTCCTCCGCGTCGTCCCAACTGCAGAGCGACAGCGGCACGAGGCATCGCCCGAGGCGGCGACGTTCTCCACGGTGCGGCGCCAGCTGGACTCGGCGGTGGCGCTGCGCTCCGACAAGATCGCGTTCGACGCGTACCTCACCTTCGAGCAGGTCGAGACGGACGTGCGCGCTCGGAATGCCGCGCTGGCGAGCGAGCTCGAGGACGCGTTCGCCAGCTTGCGGGCCCGGGCCGGAGCGGGTGCGGGACCCGACGAGCTCGATGCGATTCATGCCCGGCTGTTGGCGGGACTCGAGCGCGCCGAGCGGCTGGTCGCCGACCGCAGCTCGGGCGCGAACCTGCTCATGCAGTCGTTCGTACTGCTGCTGCGCGAGGGCTTCGAGGCCATCCTGATCGTCGCGGCGCTGATGGCGTTCCTCGCCAAGGCCGGCGCGGTCGAGCGCAGGCGCCACGTGGCGCAGGGCGCCTGGGCCGCATTGGGCGCGAGCGTCGTCACGGCCGCGGTGGTCGAGCTGGTGTTCGAGATCACTCCCGGCCAGCGCGAAGCGCTCGAGGGCGTCACCATGCTGCTCGCCACCGCGGTGCTGTTCTACGTGAGCTACTGGTTGCTGTCGAAGATTGAGGTGGCGAAGTGGAACGCGTTCGTAAAAGGTCGGATGGAACAGGCTCTCTCGACCGGCTCGGGGTTCGCGCTCGCCTCGGTGGCCTTCCTCGCCGTGTATCGCGAGGGCTTCGAGACGATCCTGTTCTACAAGGCGCTGTTGACGTCGGCGGGATCTGGCGGCGGTGGCTCGGCCGCCGGGCCGGTGGCGGCGGGCATCCTGCTCGGGGCCGTGGCGCTCGTGATCGTTTACGTCGCCATCAGCCGCTTTGGGATGAAGGTGCCGCTCAAGCCGTTTTTCGCCGTGACGAGCGCGATGCTCTACTACATGGCCTTCGTCTTCGCCGGGAAGGGGATCGCCGACCTCCAGGAATCGGGGATCCTCGGGACGAGCGTGGTCGAGTGGGCGCCGCGCATCCCGGTGCTCGGCATCTACCCCACGGTCCAGTCTCTGTCGCTCCAGTTTCTCCTGATCGTCCTGCTGCTCGTCGCGGTCGTGTGGCTCCAGCGCAACCGGTTCAATGGCGCCGAGCCAGATCGTCGGCGGCCGTCGTTCCCGTGAGCCCGGCCGGCGCCACCGGAGCGGCCTCCGGCTCGCGCAGCCACGCGATCACCCACACGCCCGCGACCATCACGAGGACGCTCGTCAGCTGCGCCAGCGTGAACGGCCCCAGCAGCCGGTCGTCCTTCGCGCGCACGAACTCCACCAGAAACCGCTCGGCGCCCGCCAGCACGAGGTAGACGCCGAACCGCCAGCCGACGGCGTGCGGGCGGTGGCGCAGGCGCCACAGCCAGGCGAACGCGAGCATCATCAGCACCGTTTCGTAGATCTGCGTGGGGTGGACCGCGACCAGCTCCGCGGGATCCGCCCCCGGGGGGAACCGGACGTGCATCTGCGTCAGGTTCGCCACCGTGGTGGGCGGCAGCCCCTGGGGAAACTCCATCGCCCAGGGAAGCGTCGACGGGATGCCGTAATCGTCGTTCACGAGGAAGCAGCCGACGCGCCCGAGCGCGTAACCGAGCGCCAGCGGAGCGGCGGTGAGCTCCATGGCCCAGCGCCCCGGTACGCGCCGCCACCAGCCGAGCCCGAGGACCGCGGCCACGCCTCCGAGAAACCCGCCATACCACACGAACCCGCCGCGCCGAAACAGCGCGTCCCACTCCCCGGTGAGCAGGACGTACCAGATCTTGGCCCCCACGATACCGCCGACCACCGCCGCGAACACGATATCGGCGGCGTACTCCTCGTTCATGCCGCGGCGCCGCAGATCGACTTGGATTGCCCAGCCGGCCATGAGGAATGCGACCATCATCATGAGGCCGTAGCCGGTGATGGTGAGCGGGCCGAGCTGGAAGGTCAGCGGGTAAATGGTCATGGTGATTGCGGATTCCGGATTGCGGATTGCGAAATTTCCACGGTTTCGAGACCGGGCAGTGGAAGATCGGCGCGCGCGTCGAGCGTCCAGTCGCTGCGCTCGCCCAGGGCGAGGCGGTGCCAGCCGGCCCGAGCGATCATGGCGGCGTTGTCGGCGTTCAGGCGTGGGCTCGCGACCGCAACGCGCGCCAGCCCCGAAAGCCGCTGCGCCGCAAGCTCCGCGAGCGTACGGTTGCAGGCCACCCCGCCGCCCAGCAGCGCCGTGCGATAGCCGGTGGCTCGGACCGCGCGCTCCAGCTTGGTCACGAGCACGTCGAGTACCGCGTCCTGGAACGCGCGAGCGAGATCCGGCCGGTCGCGTGCGAGGTCGTCGCTCGCCCGCACGGCGCGCAGCACCGCGGTCTTCAGGCCGGAGAACGAGAACTCGTAGCCCTCGTCCCGCATCGGCCGGGGAAACGCAAATCGACTGGGATCGCCCTGGGTAGCGAGCCGCTCGATCGCGGCGCCGCCCGGATAGCCCAGGCCGAGCAGCGCGGCCACCTTGTCGAACGCCTCGCCGGCGGCATCGTCGCGGGTCGCGCCAAGCAGGCGGTAGCGGCCCCAGGCGGGGACATCGAGCAACAGCGTGTGGCCGCCCGACACGAGCAGCGCCACGAAGGGCGGCGCGAGCTCGGGATCCTCCAGTGCCGGCGCGAACAGGTGGCCCTCCATGTGATGCACGCCGATCAGCTCGCGGTCCCCCGCGTAGGCCAGGGCCTTGGCGTACACCACACCTACGAGTAGTGCGCCGACGAGGCCCGGCCCCTGCGTCACGGCCACCGCGTCTACGGCGCTCCAGGCCAGCCCGGCCTCGGCGAGCGTGCGGTCCACCACCGCAGGCAGGGCGGACAGGTGCGCCCGGCTTGCGAGCTCCGGCACCACACCGCCGAACACCTTGTGCACGTCCTGCGAGAGGATGACGAGGCCGGCGAGCTCCGGGCGGCGGCGCTCGCCCACGAGGACGGCGGCCGACGTCTCGTCGCAGGACGTCTCGATACCGAGAACGACGTCAGCCACGTCCGGTCTTCCGCCTGAGAGACACGGAATCGGGTACGGCGCGCGCGACGAGGCCCGGCGGCCCGCTCACGGTGAGCCTGGCGTAGCCGCCCGGCCCCGCCTTGCCGACGAGGTGCGCTACGACGCGCACGCTGTCCCGCGTGAGCGTGTTCACCCGCGACGCCGGGCCGCGCACCGTCACCGACACGCGTTCGGGGGACAAGAGGAAGCCGGTGAAGCCCGAGGCTGCCGTGGTTATCGGCACGCCGCCGATCGAGCGCTCGATGATCGCCGTCACCTCGCCCGCCATCCGCACCGCCTTGGGTGAGATCCGGATGACACCTAAAGGGGTGGTGTCGATCGGGACGGTCTGGGAGAAGGGACCGCTCACACTGGAAATCACCGTCGGCAGCGTCGTCACCGAGTCGAGCGTGGCGAGGCTCTTTTCCGGTCCCACCAGGCGGGCCAGGCTGGGCGTGATCGACAGCCCGCGGAGGACGTAGCCCGACTCGGCTTCGACCTTCACCCGCGGCACGATCCGGACGTCCTTGCGCGACACGGAGTCGAGCAGGATCTCGACATCGCGCGGCCTGATATCGGCGACCTGCACGTCGATCCCCTTGGGCAGTTCGACGTCCGCGGCTAGGAGCTGGATCCGCCACAGCGAGGCGGAGAAGGTGTCGGGAATGACCTTCCGAATGACGCGCGGGAAGGAGCGCAGCTTGAGGATTTCGCTGCCCTTCCCGGCGATCACTACCGTCACGCCCGCGGGCTGCTGCCGAACCGTCCGGCCGGGCGGGATGCCGACCGCGAGGCGCATGACGAAGCTCTGCGACAGGGGCTGCTGCGCCGCGACCGCCACGTACAGCATGATGGCGAAGAACACGGCCGCCAGCTTGATCGGCCAGTTGCGAACGAACAGCTGCCCGACGCTAGCGCGGACGGTCATCGATCAGGCGCCGGATCAAGGCTTCGTTCACGGGACCGTCCCACTCCGAGGGGCCGATCACTTTCTTGACGATCACCCCGTCACGGTTGATCACCCAGCTTTCAGGCACGCCGGTCGCCTGGTAGGCCTGCTTGATGGCCCCCGTCTGGTCGTGCAGGATGTCGAAGCTGAGCCCCAGCTCCCGCGCGAACGCCGTGACGACGGAATCGTCCTGCTCGTCGATGCTCACCGCCACCACCCTGAAGTCGCCGCCCCCCCCGCCCCCCCCGCCCCCCCCGCCGTCCCCGAGGCGGCGGTGGAGTCGCTCCATCGACGGCATCTCCACGCGGCACGGCTGGCACCACGTCGCCCACACGTTGAGCAGCACGACCTTGCCGCGGTAGTCGGCCAGCGTGGTGGGGCGCCCCGTCCGCAGGTCCGTCGCGTGAAACCCGGGTGCGACGGAGCCCACGCCCAGCAGATCGATCTGCGGCCGGATCTTGATAGCCAGTGCGGTGCCGAACACCAGCGCCATCACCACGCCGATCGCGACCGTCCATTGCCGCGGTGATGTCATACCGTCACCAGACAGCGCCGCCGGAGGTCGCGGACTTCACGGGCCGGGTCGCCGCTCGTGAAGATTGCGTTGCCCGCCACGAACGTGTCCGCCCCGGCCGCGTGGGCCGTCGCGATGGTGTGCGAAGTGATCCCACCATCCACCTCGAGGAACGCGCGGGAGCCATGCGCGGTGAGCAGGTCGCGCGCCCGGCGGATCTTGTCGTTCGAGGCAGGAAGGTACGTTTGCCCGCCGAACCCGGGGTTCACGGTCATGATGAGCAGCAGGTCGAGGTCCGCGACGACTTCTTCCGCAAGCTGCAACGGCGACCCGGGGTTCAGCGCCAGCCCGGCGAGCATGCCCTGCCCTCGGGCCGCGGCGAGCAGTCGTTGCACGTGTACCGTTGCCTCCGGGTGGAACGTGAAGACGGATGCGCCGGCGGCCGCAAACGGCTCGAGATAGCGCTCGGGCTCGACCACCATCAGGTGCACGTCGATCGGCTTGTCCGTGAGCGTGCGCAGCGCTTCGATCATGTTGGCCCCGAAGGTGAGGTTCGGCACAAAGCGGCCGTCCATCACGTCCACGTGCAGCCAGTCCGCGCCCGCCGCCAGCACTTGGCGCACTTGCTCGCCGAGCTTCGTCAGGTCCGCCGACAGGACGCTGGGCGCGATGCGGATGCCTTCCCCGTTCTTGATCATGGGCTCCGGGCCACGACG
>WNFU01007519.1_pt1 | contig 12863 bp, 20 predicted proteins | sample 5400121 | NCBI WGS metagenome assembly WNFU01 (sample SAMN13153360, study PRJNA577476) | soil metagenome | isolation source: 100 cm soil or saprolite under grassland replicate 1 | place: USA:California | collected 2016-06-15 | reverse complement strand
TGAAATCCAAAAGTGGAGTCTTGCTCAGCCGCGCGAGATCGCGCCATTTGGGCAATTTGCAATCGTTTGCTGTCTGAGTGGAAAGCTTCGGTGCGGCTATGGTGATCTCGGCCCCGGAGAATTTTTTCTGGTCCCAGCCCAGTTGCAGGATCGCCTACTGAAACCACTCGAGGCAAGGACATCCCTTCTGCGCGTGACAATTCCTGGTAGGGGCGATTGACCTCAATCGCCCGGCGGGCGGTTTGGGTGAACGCCCTACCTTCGATTTCGATTCACGTCACAATCCATACGCGCCCGATGAATCCACGATTTTTCACCGGAATGACGTTCGCTTTTTGCGGCTCATTTTCTTTACGCACACTCGAGGCAATGAAAGTGCCCGCTCCACACAACGAAAAGCAGAGCAAAACGATCGTGATTTTCGTCAGCAAGCTCATGGATCAATTCCAGGCTTATCCCCGTCTTTCAGTCAGCAGCCTGCGCCAAACGCCGCAAGTAAGTAAAGCTATAAATGCCCGAGTTGTGTCCATCCGCCCAACGCGGCTGTAAGGCGTAACCGCCCACCAGATCGAAGCCGACAACCTGAAAACTCTTGTCGGTGTAAGTGATCCCGCGCTGGCGGGACGAGACATAGCCCAGCACATCCGGTTCGCCGCCGCACGCCGCGCACGGACACGCGCGACGCAACATTTCCAGTTTCACAAACGATTCCGTGCCATCGTTCCAAGCAACCGCGAGCTCGTCTCCGATTTGTTGGATGTTGGTAGGCTCCAAACGCACGATGTCTCATTCACGTTTTGGGCGCGTCCGCTCGCCAAAGATCGCGGTGCCGACGCGCACCAACGTCGCACCTTCCTCAACCGCAATCGGAAAGTCCTGCGTCATACCCATCGAAAGTTGGGGAAGATCGACATGAAATTCGGTTTGTAGACGATCACGAAGCTGGCGCAACTCGACAAAGTATCTTCGCGACGCTTCTGCCTCATCGGCCAGCGGCGGGATAGTCATCAGCCCCAGGATCGACAATCGTTGCAGCGCGAGAAGCTCTTCCATTTGTTCCCTCAACTTATCGGGCGAGAACCCGAACTTACTCCCCTCGCCTGCCACATTTACCTCCAGCAAAACGCGCGGATGCATTCCTTCATCGGCCGCGATCCGGTTCATCTCTTGCGCCAATGCAAGAGAATCAACAGCATGAAAAAGTTCGAACAGCGGAAGCGCGTAGCGAATTTTGTTCTTTTGCAAATGACCGACGAAATGCCACCGCAAGTTCGATGGAAGTTCCGGAATCTTAGCGCGCGCCTCCTGCACGCGGCTTTCGCCGAACAACGTGTGCCCGCTTCAACGGCTTCGCTCACTTTCTCCGGAGAGTGCGTCTTGGTAATCGCGACGAGTTCGAGTTCATCGATAGCGCCACCAGCTTTCGCTGCAGCGTGCGCGATCTGTTTGCGCACGCGTTCGAGGTTTTCCGCAATCGAGCCCACGCACAATTGTAGGGCAGGCGTGCCGCCTGCCAATTCAAAATCGAGGAAGGCGGCCGCCACCGCACTATTTGCTAGTCAATCGCCCTGAAATTATGCAGAACATTGATCATGAAACGTTATTCTCTTCTTGGATTCATTATCGCGGCGATGACCTGCTCAAGTTTGCTCGCCCAGGAAAAAACCGCCCTGCAACCTAACGCCACCGTGCTCAGCCTTCTTCAGGGCAGCGTCGGCAAAGGTGTGGAGTTGCACTTGAGATCTGGAGAAAAGCTTGGAGGCAAAGTCGCGCAAGTTACCGACAGCATCGTCCATCTTTCGAATCTGGCGGGCGCGGAATATTTCGACGCCTTCGTTGATGCGAAAGACATTTCGGCAGTTGTAGTTCGCGTAGCCGGCAGATAACAAGTCCTCATCACATTGAGAGGACCGATCTTCGCCATCCAAAGCGTCGCCGCCGGGAATCTCGCCTGACCGAGGATGTTCAGGATTGTCAAACCGACGCGGAATTGCCGATACTCGCGGCATGATTACTAAAAACATCGGAATGCTTCTGCTGGCGATTTATCTGATTGCGGTGGGGATCCTTACTCTCACGGGACTCGGGATTGGCATTATCACTGGCGTGCTGGCGTTGGTTGCAGGAATTTTTATTTTGATCGGGCGCTAGCCTTCGAGCATCACCCAAGCAATTCTGTCATTTGCCTGGCGAGCTTGGGACCGATTCCGCTCTCCTCATGCTTGAAATAAACGAACGCATCTTTCCACACTGCTCCTTGTTCGTGAACGAAATCGGCCCAGCGGCCAATATCGTTGTTGGTGTAGTCTTCACGGCGTAATCGGAGATAACCATAGTCGGCGGTGATTTCCGTCGGCGTGTTCAGCGCGTCGGTGTCGGCGATGCAAAGCGCGATGTTGCGCGACCTGAGCAGATCAAAGATTTCGTCGTCGAACCATGATTCGTGGCGAAACTCGAACGCAGCGCGCATGTCCGGCAATTCGCGAAGAAATGAATTCAACACATCGGCATCTTTTTTGAAAGTCGGCGGAAGCTGAAACAAGACTGGCCCGAGCCGTTCACCGAGGTCGGCTACGACTTTCAAAAAATATTCTAGCGTATCCACGCAATCGCGCAGCTTTGACCAGTGCGTGATTTTCTGCGGTGCTTTGAGCGCGAACCGAAAATTTTCGGGGGTAAGCGCTTTCCAATTCTCAATCGTCTTTGGCGCCGGGATACGGCGAAACGTGTAATTGATCTCAGTCGTGGAAAATCTTTCTGCGTAAAACGGCAGCATTTTCGCCGCCGTTAAATCTTCGGGATAAAAATTCCCTTTCCACTCCGCGTATTGAAAGCCCGACGTGCCGATCCAGAATTTCATGCAAGCCCTTCAATGCCAAAATTCTCCGGGCGAGTGAAGGCTTCAAGCACCATTTAGTGACTTTGCCGGACATCCGCGCCGCGGACCGCATCCGAATTCAATATGGCGGTAAGCTCTTTCCGCCAGCGCAAAATTGACTGGAAAAGGGAGGGTTATTGCCGTCGCAACTAAACAAGAAAGGGGAAATCATGAAGAAAGTGCTCTTGAGCATTGCCTTGGCATGTGTGGCGACGTTTGCGTGGGGACAGGTTTCGGAAACTACCACAACGACGACCACAACTGAAGGCAGCGGGACGATCACGGAGTACACGCCCGGGAGCGCGATCGTTCTGAAGGAAACTAGCGGCCCGGTGCGCTATCGCTTCGGCAAGACCGTCACATATGTGACCCGAAGCGGAAGGCCGTTAGACGAGACTACGGTGAGAACAAGGATCAAAGTAGGGGTTCCCGTCCGCGTCCATTGGATCGGGACAGCCCCCGACATGATGGTTGATCGCGTGATCCTCGATGAGGATTAAGATCTAGTCTCGTTTGTCTCCATCGCGCCTTACTGTTCTGCCTCAAACAGCGGGACAGTGAAGGCGCGTTTGTTTTAGGGAAAATGTCTGCACGGCAGTCAAGCAACCGCGAGGTGCCCCAAAGCTCTCGTCATTTCCCGAACAACTGCTCAATTCTTAGTCGGCGATCACATCATGTGAAGGCTCTGTTTCGTTTTGCGATAATCACGATCTTGATATCGAGTAGCATTCTTCCAGCGGCAGCACGAAAAAAGCCACGCACGCAAACTCCGAATAAGGCGAAGATTGAAGCAGCCACTCGTCTGCAGATTTTTCTCAATCGAGCCAACTTCAGTCCCGGTAAACTCGATGGAACCTATAACGAGTTCACCTGGAAAGCGCTCGGACTCTATCGGCAATCGCGCGGCGAACAACCGCAGCCATCTCCCGCACAGGGAAAGATCAAATCGAATGTTGCGCCCGACATTACCGGGCTTGACCTCGACAGCGTAGGTCCAGTGTTCGTTCCCTATACCGTCACGGATGCTGATCTGGCGAGTGTCGGTCTGGTGCCGAGCAGCGTTCCCGCACAGGCCAAATTAAAATTTCTTCCTTATCGCGATGCAGCCGACGCCATCGCCGAGAAGTTCCACAGCGATGTTCATTTGCTCGAGCACGTTAATCCAGGCAAAATGAAAACGATCAAAGCCGGCGATCAGCTCATGGTTCCAAATGTCGAACCATTTGAGCTCGGTGCGGTGAAGGAGATCAAGCCCGGCAGCGAGATTAACGCGCAGCCTGCCAATGAGGTCGAGTATCAGCCCGAATCACAAAGCGAAAACGCGGACAAGAACAATCAGCCGAAGAAAGACGAAGCACCATCAGCGCCGGTCGTCATTAAGATCGACACCAAAATCAACATGCTTGGAGTACTTCAAGGCGAAAAGCTCATCGCTGCCTATCCAGTCACGATCGGCTCCGCGCATACGGCTTCGCCCATTGGCGAATGGAAAGTGACCCGCATCACGAAGATGCCCACTTTCCGTTACGATAAGGAGATGCTCCAACATGGATGGCGGAGCGGCAATTTTCATTTGCTTCCACCGGGACCTCGTAATCCGGTGGGTGTTATGTGGATCGCGCTCAACAAAAAGGGTATCGGTATCCACGGCACCAACGACCCCGGTACGATTGGCCGCGCTACAAGCCACGGCTGCATTCGCCTGGCCAATTGGGACATCGTCCGTCTCGCGACGAAAATAAAACCAGGCGACAACGTCTCTATTCATTAAAGTTCGGGGATGAACGAAACGCTCGGCGCGCGTGCACTAGATATTCTGCACGATTGGGTCCAATCCGAGAGCCTCCGAAAACATTGTTACGCGGTGGCAGATTCGATGAAGTATTTCGCGCAATTGCGCGGTGAAGACGCCGATCTTTGGGAGGCGGTAGGTTTGTTGCACGACATGGATTACGAGCGTCACCCGAATTTGGAACACAGCCCTAGTGAAGGCCACCCGTTCGTGGGCGTAGCGTGGTTGCGTGAACACGGCTGGAGCGAAGAAATTTGCCGCGCGATACTCTCGCATGCGGATTACACAAACGTCTCGTGCGAGACAGCACTGGAGAAAACGCTCTACGCGGTCGATGAACTAAGCAGCTTCATCGTCGCTGTTGCGCTCGTTCGTCCCACAAAAAGTATTCACGAGGTCGATGTTCGGGCAGTGAAAAAGAAGATGAAAGATAAGGCCTTTGCTCGCGCCGTGAATCGTGACGACATCGTCCGCGGCGCGGAGAAGCTCGGCATGCCGCTTGACACCGTCATCGCTGAGGTCATCACAGCGCTAAAATCAGACGCGGAGCGTCTCGGGCTCGCCGGCACTGGGCAGGTGGGCCCGGCTACAGCTTCTCAGCAATAATTTCGAGCACCAGCGGCGTCAGCATGAACGAATTGCGATTCCTTTCCGCGCTCGCGAGATCGGCGCCAACTTTGTCGGCGAATTCGCGATCGATTCGGCCCATGCCGATAAGACGAGGCAGGTAAAGTTCAATGAACGTGGCAGGCCATTGCCACATGTAATCGTCTGGCCGCAGGCAAAAGACATGTGGCCGGGCTGAGCGCATCATAAAACCGTTGCGTGAAAGCAGCTCTGGCAACGGGGCCGCGCCGTCGGGCTCGCCGCCGGACTCGCGCCAGGTCGTGATCACGTGTTCGCGGAAACGCTCTTGCATCGGCAGTCGCGGAAAGAAGCGCCAGGTCTCGTAATGACCGTACTCGTGGAAGATGGACAAACTTCCCTTTGGCATGACGCGGCCAAGTTTTTGAATGAGCACGGGAGGATCCTTAATGAAGGAGACCACCCAACGGCACCAGGCGAAATTGTAATCACCTGCGGGCAAATCGTCAGTCATCAAATCGATCTCGTGAATCCGAACATTGGTAAGCGAATTCCCGCGAATCATTTCGCGGAGCGCATTTACGAAATTGCTTGATCGTTCAACCGCAACGACTCCGCCGGTTGGTCCAACGATGTTCGCAAGATCGACAGTGGCGTACCCGGGACCTGCTCCGACATCGAGAACGCGTTTACCAGCGGTGATGCCAGCCCGTTTCCAGCAATCCAGCACAACAGGACGCCACACATCGTGTTGCAGGCCAAGGCGGGAAATTTCTTCCTCGTGCGTCCCGAGAATGTAATCACGATCCGTTGCCATGCGGGACGGTCGCCGATTTGCGGCGAGATTACCACGCGATTGTTTTACCTCGAGCTCGCACTGGTATTTCACCGGTAATCGGCGACCATAGCGATGCGATACCCATTGCTATGGATTACGTAATTCGTCCCTTAGCGGCTAAAGACGAACCCATTCTCTGGGAAATGTTGTATCAAGGCCTGTCTTCGCTCGGCAAAAAGGAGCGACCTTCACGCGACATCGTGCACCGGCCAGAGTTCTCACGTTATGTTGAAGGCTGGGGCCGTACCGGAGACACTGGGTTTGTCGCGCATGACAAAAAAGATGGCTTGCTGCTAGGCGCAGTTTGGCTGCGGCGACCGATCGACAAGACTCACGCGGCAGCAGAGCTCGCCTTCGCCGTAAAACCGGAGCATCGCAGGCACGGCATCGGTACGGCCCTGCTTACGCAGTTGGTCCGCGCCAATCCCGAGCACTCAACGATCTTGCTCAGTTTCGTGGCCGGTAAACCCGTGTTGCGCCTCTACGAGCGGTTCGGATTCAAAGTCGTCGAAGCGACGCCGGGTGCCGTCGTGATGCGTCGACAAGCGTAAAGCGCGCCGAAGAATTCACGGCGCAAAAATCAGCAGCACGAACACGGCGAATAGCAACAAATGAACGCAACCCTGCAAAACATTTGTCTTTCTGCTGGTAAACGTAACCACGCACACAGCCAGCGTTAACAGCAGCAGCGGAAGGTTGCCGCCCTGCACGCCGAGTGTGACCGGTCGGTTGGTGATAATGCTAATCGCCAGCACTGCAGGAATTGTGAGTCCAATCGTCGCAAGGACGGAACCGAGCAGGATATTTATCGAACGCTGGAACTGATTGCGCCAAGTCGCTTCGATGGCGCCTATTCCCTCTGGTGTAAGCACCAAAGCAGCGATCATTGCGCCACCAAACTCCTGAGGCATGCCAAAATGCTCGATGCTGTTGTCCAACGGGATAGCGAACTTTTCCGCCAGCAAAATCACGCTGATCAGATAAAGCAGCAGCATGACCGTATGAAAAGCTGTCGAACGCACGTGCAGCGAGCCATGGGCTGAACTCTCCACCACCACTGCCTCCTTTGACTCCAGAAAATAGCCGCGGTGCCGCATCGTCTGATGAATGAGCAAAAAAATCGCGTAAAGCAATAGCGACATCACGATCAGGAAAACTTCCTGCCCCGTGGAAAATGTCGGCCCCTTCGTCGTAGTCGTGAAGTTTGGCAAGACCAAGCCGAGCACTGCCAGTGTCATGATGACATTGATATAGGAGTTCACACCTTGGAGATTGTAATACTGCTCACGATGACGCAGCCCCCCCAGCAGCAGCGACAGGCCAACAAACCCAGTGAGAGCGATCATGACTACAGCGAAAATCGTATCACGCCCCAGTTCGGGATTATTTGCGCCATGCAACATCGCGGTGGATATCATGACCACCTCGATACTAATTGCGGACAGCGTCAGGATTAATGTTCCGTAGGGTTCACCAAATTTGATGGCGAGACAGTCAGCGTGGCGCGCCACACAAATTGCCGACCAAAGGATAACAGCAAAGAGCCAAAGGAAGACACCGATTAGCGCGGCCGGGTTCGCAATGATTTCAGTCAATTGACGTCCAGTTGAAAAGAAAATCGCCGCTGTTCCCAAAGCGATTGCAAGCGCAAATTCGCCCTTAATCGTGCTTCCCAAGTCCGGGGCGCTTTTCCCCCGCCGACTTTGTCGCGTCGTTACGGACATGAGCGCGAGCATATCGAGTCTGTCGTCGCTGTGCAATCAGCTGATGATGATCCAGACGCGGTTTAGTGCCGCGCAATCGCGTTGAACGATTCAAAGTGCGGCGAATTGTCGCCTTTTTCGATTTGAGAATTGTTCAGCCGATATTTCTGCGTTGGTAGGGACGCCGCGCGGCGCATCGTCCCTACCTTTAACCGCCAGCTATGGCTCCAATGATGAGAAACGGTTCGGAGCCGCCGGCAATCGCGTCCGGCAATGGAGTGTCCGGGGACTCGTGCGACAAATCCTCGCCACAAGCAAAAAATCGAACCATTGGCCGCCGCAGTAGCGTGACGTGATCACGTATCGTTCCCCGAAGCATCGGATATTTCGCTTCAAGCGCATCGAGCACCGAACGCTGAGTCGCAGGAGTCTTAACTTCGAGTTCCAGTTCGCCATCTACGCGGGCGAGCGTGCGTAGATGCGGCGGAAGCACGACGCGTATCATGGCAGCGTTTGGACTTCAACCGAAAGCACCGCGGGAAGATCGCGCACGATCGGCTTCCAGCTATCGCCTGCATTACCCGATGCGTAAACCTGGCCGCCTGTTGTTCCAAAGTAAATGCCGCAGGGCTCGAGCGAATCGACTGACATCGCGTCGCGCAGCACGTTCACATAACAGTTCCGCTGCGGCAGACCTTTGGTGAGCGCTTCCCATTCGTTGCCGCCTGTGCGGCTGCGATACACGCGCAACCTTCCGCTCGGCGGATAATGCTCGGAATCGCTCTTGATCGGCACGACATAAATCGTCTCTGGCTCATGCGCATGCACGTCGATCGGAAATCCGAAATCACTCGGCAAGTTATCGCTGACTTCCTGCCAGGAATCGCCGGCATCATCGCTGCGCATCACATCCCAGTGCTTTTGCATGAACAGCACGTTCGGGCGCGACGGGTGCATCGCGATGCGATGGACGCAATGACCGACGTCTGCACCCGGATCGGGAATGTATTCTGAATGCAGCCCGCGATTGATCGGATGCCACGTTTTTCCGCCGTCATCGGTGCGGAATGTCCCTGCGGCCGAGATAGCAATGAACATCCGCTGCGGATTCTTTGGATCGAGAAGAATCGTGTGCAAACACATCCCGCCTGCGCCCGGCTGCCATTTCGGACCCGTATCGCTGCCGCGCAGCCCGGGCAACTCATGCCACGACTTGCCGCCGTCTGTGGTGCGGAACAACGCTGCGTCTTCCACTCCCGCGTAAACGGTGTCCTGATCGTCTAGCGACGGTTCCAAATGCCAGACGCGTTTAAACTCCCAGGGGTGCTGTGTTCCGTCGTACCACTGATGCGTCGTGAGTGGTTTACCAGTCTTAGGCGAAGTGTCGTAAACGAATTTGTTGCTTTCGCCTTTGGGAGAGCCGTCCGGGCTTTTCAGTTCCTCGGGGCTGCTGCCGGGCGTGTTCCAGGTTTTGCCGCCGTCGTCGGAGCGCTGAATGATCTGCCCAAACCAACCGCTGGTCTGCGAGGCGTAGATCCGGTTCGGATCAACCGGCGAACCTTTCACATGATAAATTTCCCAACCCCCAAAATGCGGGCCGCTAACTTTCCATCGTTTGCGTGTACCATCCGAGGTCAGAATGAACGCGCCCTTCCTTGTACCGACCAAAACTCGTACTCCGCTCATTAGTGTCTCCTTTTCTTTTCTTTACTATGTTGATCTCGACCAGAAGATTTTTCGACCTGATCATCATCACCGTGTTTCCTCAATTACTGACAGAACGTTGCCGGCGGGATCTTTGAACCACGCAATGGTAGGACCGCTTCCGCGCATAATCCCTTTTCTGTCTGTTTTGATATCTGCCTGGTCGTAGACCTCAAACCGGACGCCACGGCGCGTGAGCTCCTCCACGGCTTGATCGACATCGTCCACCGGGAAATTGAGGATGGTGAAGGTTGCCGGTGAATGATTTGGCTTGGGGTATATGAGTACGTTAGTGCCCCCGCCAAGATGCAGCGTCAAAAGGCCATGAGATTCAGAAACCTCCAGGCCGAGTGTTCGGCCATAAAAATCTTTCGCCTTCTGAATATCGTTCACGGAAAAACCGCTGAACGCTTTGCTTTCTTTTAACATGGTTTGTGCTTTCAGTGCTGTCCGATTCCATCAGGAAAACGATCGCGCACGAGATTCAATGTGACGTCGTGTTCGAGGAGCGCCTTCGCCCCGGCGAGAAGGAAGGCGAATCCTTCCGTTGAATCGAGGGCGTGTTGAACCACCTGATCCTCGTCTCCAGGAAAGCCTTTGTTCGTCACACTGACGAAAGTTGTGCCATCTGATCGAGGTGTGAAGATCCATTCCACCGTTGTGGGTGCGCCATACGCCGACCACTCGATGCGGATTCGAGAATTCTTCTCAACGGCTTTCACAGCCACCTGCACGGACAAACCGTACATCTCCCAATCCCACGTGACCTGTTTGCCAGCCTCCAACCTGCCGCTGCCTTTGGTGAACCAGAACGTGGATGTGATGTCAGGATTGATGAATGCTTCGAACACTTCCGCAACCGGTTTGCGAATGAGCATTTCGCCTTTTGCAATTGGTTGAAGTTTGTTCTGCATAACGCGTCCTTGTTTTCGCTATTTCTGCTTCGCCGCCTGCTTCAATTTCTTGATGTCGAGTTTCACCATTTTGAGCATGGCTTGCATAACGCGTTGCGATTTCGCGGCGTCCTTGCTGGTCAGCAACTCGCCCAAAATGGTGGGCACTATCTGCCAGGAGAGTCCGTATTTATCTGTAAGCCACCCGCATTGCACTTCCTTGCCGCCATCAGCGGTGAGTTTATTCCAATAGTAATCCACTTCCGTCTGCGTTTTACAGCTCACGACAAACGAAATCGCTTCGGTGAATTTAAAATGCGGCCCGCCGTTGAGCGCGATGAAGTCCTGACCTTCGAGTTGGAATTCAACAGTCATCACCGATCCCGCCGGTCGTCCGGCAGCTTTTTCTCCTGCTTCGTCATAGCGGGCGATCTTTCCGATTTTGGAATTTTTGAAGATGGACGTGTAAAACTTCACCGCCTCTTCGGCGTTATCATCGAACCAGAGAAATGGCGTAATTTTTTGCATACTGTTTTACTCCTTTGTTGGTGCTGGCGGGTATTGCTCGAATTTCGGAATTGCCGGATCCATTTGATCCCACGGTTGAGCGTCCGAAACGAAAATATCCATCTGCGGCTGAAACCAACTTGGATCATCGAGGCTGCCGGCCAGAACTCCGACAAACGGCGAGTCCCCTCCTTCAAATTCGCCTCCCGTAATTCGAGATCCGCATTCGGGACAAAAACCGCGTTTGTGCTTCCCCCGCCTGATGCTCGGCGTGAAATGGTAGCGCAATTGTCCGCGTGTTAATCGAAATGCCGCTCGCGGCAGCAACATTCCGGGAGCGAATCCGCTGCCAGTCCCTTGCTGGCAATCGCGACAATGGCATTTGAACATCATGATTGGTTCGGCTGTGCATTCATAACGAATCGCGCCACACGAACAGCCGCCGGTAAACGGAATCTTCACAGAGATTTTCACTGTTGATCGGGAATTTCAGCCTCGACGAGTTTCGCTAATAGCGTCAGCGATTCCTGCCAGCCGAGATAGCACGCTTCGGCCGGAATGACATCGGGCACGCCTTCCTGCACGATGTTCAGTTCCGTTCCGCACGAGACTTTTTTCAGCGTGATCGTCGTCTGCATTTCGCCGGGCAAGTTTGGATCGTCAAATTTGTCCGTGTAGCGAAGGCATTCATGCGGCGTCAGTTCGACATACGTTCCGCCGAAGGAATGGCTCTTGCCCGTCGTGAAGTTCGTAAACGACATTTTGTAACTACCGCCAATTTTAGCGTCCATCTGATGAACCTTGCCGGTGAATCCGTTTGGCGGAAGCCATTTCGCCATCGCGTCGGGATCGACAAAGGCACGATAGATTTTCTCCGGCGTTGCCCGGAGCACACGGTGAAGTCGGATGGTGTTTGCTGGCATGATCTCTTCTCCGTTCGATTATTTGGCGTTTGCGTCCGGCTCGATAATTCCGAATACGTTGCCGGCAGGATCTGCCGCGTAAGCGAGCCAACCAATCTTCGGGATCGCCATTTTCGGAACGCAGATTTTTCCACCGCGTTTTTCAATCTCTTTGATTGTCTGATCAAGTGATGAAACGGAAATCGTGTTCAGTGTTCCGGGGCTTTGCCCTTCGCGCGGACGAGTAATGCCGCCGTTGATTCCCGGATCTTTATTGTCGCCCGTCGTGACCAGCCAGTATTCGATTGGGCCGCCTTCGAATTTGTTGAACTTCCAGCCGAATACGTCCTGATAAAACGGCTGCACTGCTTCTGGATCGTCGGTGTAAATTTCAAAGTGATTAACGCGTGGCATATTTATCCTTTCTCTTGATGATTTTGGTTGCCTTTGAGGACGGATTCCTTGGCGGCGAGCGCGATCAACCACCTGGTTGAACTCGCGCCCGCCGCGATGAGTGTCAGCTGAACGATGTCAGCTTCGTTCAGACGGTAGCAAACTCCGCTTCGCGCTTGAGTTCGCTCGCCAGCGGACATTCGGCCGCCACTGGCCTGACTTCCACCTGCACGCCATAGGGCAAGCCGGGGCATTCCTGTGCGATCGCTACGGCTTCATCAAGGCTGGCGACGTCCAGCAAAAAATAACCGCCGATCGCTTCCTTCGATTCCGCAAATGGGCCATCCGACACCACGCGGTTTTTCCCCGACACGATTTTGCCTTCGCGCTCGAGGGGGTTGCCGGCGATGGCTTTGCCCTGGTCGGTCAGCCGCCGGAACCAAGCCATCCATTGGTCTGTCACTTTCTGCGTTTCTTCCGGCGAAAGGCTCTTGTGCCAGTCGTTCCCGCGAAACAGCAGCATGTATCCATTCTGATTTTGTGTGTTCATATTAGTCTTTAGTTGATCGTTGATGGTTGATTGTTTTTCTCCCTTTCAAAACTACGACGAACGAGCGACCGGGTTTAGGACAAATTATTTTGCATTCACGTCGCTCTCCCAAATCCCA
>WNFU01007511.1_pt1 | contig 12873 bp, 17 predicted proteins | sample 5400121 | NCBI WGS metagenome assembly WNFU01 (sample SAMN13153360, study PRJNA577476) | soil metagenome | isolation source: 100 cm soil or saprolite under grassland replicate 1 | place: USA:California | collected 2016-06-15 | reverse complement strand
GGATACCAGAAGCTGGGGGTCCATCCGGGGGTCAGATGAGGGTCAAATGATCAAGGGCAGGCTCTTGATCACTCAAGTGCCTGCCCTTGACCTGCAATTTCGTGGTCGGGGTGGCGGGATTTGAACCCACGGCCTCTTCGTCCCGAATCAGGTCCGGCACGATCCGGGACCTGCGGATCTGGCTGTACGTGCTGGTCGTGGTGTCGGCGCTCGTCGGTGCGAGGAGGTCTGGAAGCCTGCACTCCTCAGGTTCTGCTCCCCGCTTGCTCCCCGGGCGGCGACTTATCGCGACCTCGTCCGTATCAACAAAGTCGGGTCCCACGGGGAGCCTGGACGTTCAGCCATACGGACCAGTCAAGGCGCTTGCGTACGTCGGCCCGGCATGGCGTTCTCGGGGGTTGGTCGCGAGATCATCTCCTCGTTTCCGCTCAGATCGTGCGAGGTGTCTAACGGCTTGTTGCCAGGCTGGTCCCAGTGAGCCAACCGCCACGGGGTGGACCTTGCCGCAGGATCGCCTTGATTTCGCTGGCACGCTCGTACACGTCGGCGGTGTTGGCTTGGTAAAACGGGGTAAGCGCTGGCTGGTAGGCCGACGCCCGGGCAAGAGTTGCGCGCGCGTTCGCTACAGCTCTTACGTAATTGGCGTGGCCTTCTCGTCCGAGTTGAGACGTGGCGGCTCTGTACTCCTGTTCGGTAGCACCCTGCCAGGGTCCGAGTTGCGTAATGAAGTCGTGGCTAGCTTCCGCGACGGCCACGGCGGCAAGAGCCTCGTGGAAGACGTCCTCGATACGTTGACGGCGTTGCGTCCGGACGTTGACCCAATAGGCAATGCCCGCTCCGACCAATACGGAGAACAGCGTGATCAAGCTGTTGGCGATCTCCACCCTTTCAACGCTCCTTCGGTTGTCACGAGGTCAAGTCCCAGCAGGATCCCGACCTACTTAAGCGAGGGTCCGACGGTACATCCCGGTGGCGTAGGCCGCGTTTGGCCGGGCAGGCTGGCTGCCTTCGGTACGCCACCGGGGTGACCGTTCGACGGTGCTGGTGCATCCCGGAGCGTCCGGCGCGACTGGAAGTCGCAAAGGGTTTTCAGCCGGCCGCAGGCCGCCGCCGGCAGGCACAGCGGCACGTGCTCGGCGGACAGTTCGTCGCGGGCGGATGCCGGCCGCCGTAGTGCTCGGCGTCGTCCTGGCGCCCGGTGCCGGCTGCGTTGGCTGGCGCCGGGCCTTATCGTCGGCTCGGCCGCGCCGGCCGGCGCCGAAGCGTTAAGCGAAGGCGCCGAGCCGGCGAGCGGCCCGCTTGCGGGCCGCCTTGAAGACGTACAGAAAGTTCTCACCGGCCGGCGAACCGCCGCGAACCGTCGCGTTGGGCTTAGATGCCGATCACGTCGAGGCCCGGGTACGCGTCCGGGTCCGTGGTCACTAGGTAGCCGGCTTGGCCGTACGCGACCGGCAATGCGGCGCACGCCCGGGATATCGTCCCTAGGAGGTCGGCGGCTGCGGCTACCTGGTCCCACTGCGCCTCGTTGAGCGGTAGCCATTCGGCGTCCGGGTGCTCGGTGAGGATAGTTAGGAGGGATCGGGCGTGCTTGTCGGCGCCCCGCGCGGCTTCGATCAGGCACAGGACGGGTACGCCGAATTGGGCGCCTTCGTCGCTGAACTCTCCGATCAGTTCGCCTACGGCGATGGAGCCGGCGGCGTACGCCTGGATGGCACTGGTGTCCAGGACGGCGCGCAGGTTCACGCGGCGTCGAGGCGGTCGAGGAACGCCGCGCGGCGCTGTTCACGTTCCTCGGGCGTCCATTGCGCGTCGGCGGCGGCGAGCTGTGCGCGGATGTGCTCGCGTGTCTTGGCGATCTGCTCCGGCGTGGCCTGGTTATAGGTCAAGCCATGTAGCTCGTCCGGCAGTGCGGTTGCCGGGGTGGAGTGATCGTGGGTCGCCATGGCTCCTACGGTACCCCGTAACGCCGCCTGGGTCGGCGGTACGGGGTTAACCTGCGGGCACGCCGGACTGAAGATGAGCGCCGCACGCACCAAGGGTGGGCTAGGCAGACCATGGGCGACGGCGGGCCAGTAGCTCGGGGAAGTTCACCTGTAGGACGCAGAATTCGTTGCCCCACGGGTCGCGCATCACCCAGAAGTCGTAGCCGCGCTCCTGCTGGTGATCCCAACGCGCGGCGCCCAACGCTTCGAGGCGTTGAACTTCGACCTCAACATCGTCGGTTTCAAGGTCGAGGTGCATCCGCTCCTTCGCCACCTTCTTGTCGCTGGTGCGCTGAAGTAGCACTCGGATGTCAGAGTCCGGCAGCCGTAGCCGTCGGTAGACGTGGCTGCTCTGTTCCGGGAGCCGTTCTTCTGTGGCGTCGAGGGCAGCGGACCAGAACTCGACCGCGCGGTCGAGGCTGTCGCAGTCGATAACGAAGTGGCAGAGCCTGCTGCGGTGGTGGGTCACGATTGCTCCGAGTCGATGAGGTCGCGAACGACTTGGTGGGCCTGCTCTTGAGTGCGGGCGATCGCGCCCCAACCGGTGATGACAGGGCCGTCGTAGCTCATGCCGACCCAGCGGCCCCAGGCGTAAGTGCCGTGGGGGTGGAGGGCGAGGTACATGGTGCCCTTTGATCGAACAGCGGCGTCGGTTGAGTGGTACCAGCCCATGAGTGCTTCGCTGTCCCATAGGCGTAGCTCGCCTCGCCAGCGGTAGCTGCCTTCTTCGAGTGGGACGGCGCGGTCTGCGTCGAGCTGCAACAGCTCGCCTCGCTGGTGCACTTCCAGTGGGTGAGTGTCGATGCGGGGTGCGCCGTCTTTCCACGTCTGCCATGCGGCCCACCACGTGCCCGAGAGGTCGAGGTCGTGGCTAACCTTCCCGGCGAGCTGAGCGACTGAGATGTTAAGGGCGTCGGCGATGGCGACGGCCACGGACAAGAGGGGCTGTTGCTCGCCAGCCTCGTATCGGCGGATCTGGCGCTTGTCTACGCCCGCAGCTGCCGCAAGTTCGGCCTGGGACATGCCCAGTTCTGCCCGGCGTCTGCGTATGACTTCGGAGATCTCCACGCTCCCATCATTGAGGACTAATTAGTCCTTGACAAACGGACGACGCAGTCCTCATAGTGAGGGACTAATACGTCCCCTCGATGGGACTATGCAGCCCCCAAGAAGGAGGTGTGCTCATGGCCGCACGGCGGTTGTTCGGTGCGCGGCCGGTTGGCGCGGTCGCGCTGGTGGAGGCGCCGGTGTCGCGGTCGTTCGCGCGGAAGGCGCGGGTGGCGTTCTACACGGTGGCTCCCCTGGTCGGCCTGTTGACCGCAACGGCGCTGTGGGGCCGGGTTCACCCGGTGGTGGCCCTGGTCCTCGGCGTCGTGGTTGGCGTGGGCGTCGGCGCGGTGGTCGCGGTGCTGGTGCTCGCGTGGCCGGTGCTGCGGGTGCTGTGGCACTGGGCGCCGGAGCTGGTGCTCGCGACGGTCGTGCTCGGCCCGCTGGCCCGACTCGCCTCGTCGCATCCGCTGCTGACGCTGGCCGCGTTGCTGGTGCCGGCGGCGGTGGTGGGCCTGGTCCGCCCTGTCCGGAACTGGGTGAGTGCGTGGGCCTGGTGCCTGGTGGTGCGGCATCGGCTGCGGGTGTGCTTCGCCGAGGTGATCCGTTCGGCGAACCGGCTGCACCCGGGAAGCCTGCCGCTGATCCTGTGGGCGCGGCCCACCCCGGCCGGTGAACGGGTGTGGGTGTGGCTGCGTCCCGGCCTGGACTTGACCGACCTGGAGAGTAAGACCGGCAAGCTGGCGGTCACCTGCTGGGCCGGTGAGGTCCGCGTGGTCCGGGCCTCGCAGCGCTATGCCGCGCTGCTGCGGGTCGACGTGGCCCGCCGCGACCCGCTGGCAGACAAGGTCGAGTCGCCGTTGGCGAAGCTGATCCCTCTGCCGCGCAAGGCGGACGACCCGACCGTGGTGTCGGCCGTGCCGCCGGTCGGCCTGGATCTGGCCGATGTCCCCGAACCGGTTCTGGAGTCCCGTGGGGGTCGACGGTGACCACCTGTGGGCGCCTGTGGGCCGGTGTCCTGTCCTGTTCCATCAACTGTCTGGGAGTGAGCCTCAATGGCTGCTAACGAAACACAGCTGACCGTGGTCGGCAACCTGATCGACCATCCGGAGCTGCGCTATCTGTCGGACGGCACGGCGTTGGCCAAGTTCGGGGTCGCCTCGACCCCGCGCGTTCTGGACCGGGCCACGAACGAGTGGCGCGACGGCGAGCCGCTGTTCCTGTACTGCACGGCGTGGCGGGAGCTAGCCGAGCATGTGGCCGAGTCCCTGTCCAAGGGCGCCCGGGTGGTGGTGGTCGGCCGGCTGCGCCTGTCGCGGTGGGAGACCCCGGAGGGCGAGAAGCGTTCCGCCTACGGCCTCGATGTGGATGAGGTGGGTCCGTCGTTGCGGTTCGCCACGGCAAAGGTGCAGAAGATGACCCGCACCCGGGCCGGTGACGGCTTCGTGCCGGTTGACGTTCCGGGTGATGCGTGGGTGACCGCCACGCCGGCGCCTCCGGCCGCGAAGTCGGCGGCGTGAGGAGGCGCGCCGCGATGCCCACGCTGGTTGTCGCCACTTCCTCCGGCAACGTTCCGCTCGGCCGAACGTTGTCGATTTTCGACCCGGTGCATGTCGGGATCGATGAGTTCGGCCACCCGGTCCGGGTGCCGCTGATCTACCGGAACATGCTCATCGGCGGCGAGCCGGGCTCGGGCAAGTCGGCGCTGCTCAACCTGGCGGTGGCGCATGCGGCCCTGTCGCCGGACTGCCGCCTGGTCCTGTTGGACGGCAAGTTAGTCGAGCTGGGCCAATGGCGGCATTGCGCCGACGTGTTCGTCGGCGCCGCACAGCCGCGGGCAATCGCCATCCTGCAACGGCTGCAGACGATGGTGGACAACCGGTCGGCGTATCTGCTGGAGCTGGAACGGCGCAAGGTTGCCGCCGACGACCGGATGTTCACCCCGTACCTGGTGGCGATTGACGAGATCGCCTACTTCTCGGCCACGGTCGGCAAGAAGCAGGACCGGGACCTGTTCGCCGAGCTGCTGCGGGACCTGGTGGCCCGGGGCCGCGCGGTCGGCGTCATCGTGGTCGCGGCGACCCAACGACCGTCCAGCGACATCATCCCAACGTCGCTCCGGGACCTGTTCGCCTGGCGCTGGGCCGGCCGGTGCACCACGGACGCATCGTCGGACATCGTGCTCGGCCACGGCTGGGCCAACAAGGGCTGGTCGGCGAACACGATCAGCCCGACCAACCCGGGCGCCGGCTTGCTCATCGCCGAGGACGGCGGCCCGCAACTGGTGAAGGTGGCCTACCTGGACGACGCCACCTGTGCCGCGATCGCCCGCTACGCCGCCACCCTGCGTGCCGTCGCGAGCGACACCCACGACCCGGCCCGGCTGCGGGCCGCGTCCTGACCACTACAGCTCCTGTCCCGGCATCCCCGGGATGCCAACCCACCGAAGGAGGGTCTTATGGCCAAGCAACTCCCCGTCCCGGCCCGGATGCCGGTGCCTCGGGTCGTGCACTACGCCGACCCCGCGCCGCGTCCGGAGCTGGTGCTGTACACCGCCGCGCAGCTGGCGGCCCGCCGTCGCGAACAGCAGGCGCTGTACGCCCGCTGGGCCGCCCGGCAGGCGGTCATCGCCGAACGCGACCGCAAGGTTCGCCGGTTCTGGCTGGGCTTCGGTGCCGTGACCGGCCTGGCGCTCCTGGCCGTCCTGGCCGTGGCGGGCTGGCTGGTCTGGCACGCCATTACCGCGACCGGGCTCGGCCTGCTCGCGGTACCGCTGATCGTCTTGGCGGTCGCTGGCGTGGTGGTTGGCGGACAGCGCTGCATCACCATCGTCCAGCACTGGCACTAGACCAGACGCCACTCGCACAACTCCATCAGAAGCCGACGACACCGGAAACAGCCTTCCCAAGCAACCCGGTGCCGCCGACCCCAACCACCGACAGCCCTTCAACGAAAGGAGCCGGCTGTGACGAACCCTACCCACGAATCGGTCACCGACACGACGGTGACCCCCAGCAAGGTCCTGCGGGACGCTGCAGCATACCTGCTGCGGCTGGGCTGGTGCCAGGGCGACATGTTCGCCGACCCGGACCAGCTCGCCCCGCCCGCGTGCGCCCTGGGCGCCATCCACATGGCGCTCTTCTACACCCCGGACCCGGTGACGGCCGAGGACTTCCCGGAGGATGTCGCCGCGTACGGCCACGCCGTGGCCGTGTTCGCCGATCACCTGATCCTGTCGGGCGAGGCGCTCCCGTATCTGGACCCGGCCGACCCGGAGGGGATGACCGAGTTCGACCCGGCAGAGCTGGTCGGGGACTGGAACGACGACCAGAACCGGATCGCTTCTCACGTCATTGCCGCTCTGCACGGCGCGGCCGACGAGTGGGACCGTACCCGGGCCGACGCCTGGCCGCGTACACCGTCGTGTTGCGGCCGGCAACTGGCCGAGCACGTCTCATCCCCCGACTGCAGCGTGTTCCCGGGGGAATCGATGTGCGTCGAGCGTGTCTACCGCTGCCCGCTTTGCGATCGGTGGCAGCGCGTCGAGGTCATCGACCCGGCCGAGAAGGACCGGCTGTTCGCGGTCCAGGCCGGTGGTGGGGCATGAGCAAGAGCACTGCCAAGCCCGGCTTGACACGCAAACCCGCGAAGCGGGCCAAGCGTCAGGTGGAAAACCCGGAGTTCGTCGCGTTCGCCCGGCGGATCCTGTGGGCCTACGCCCGCCGGGTCGGTGCCGGGGACATCGAGGCGTTGACCTCGATGACCGTCCTCGCGGCTGAGATCGATCTGGTGGTTCGTGAGGCCGTGCAGGGGCTGCGCCGGTTCGGCTACTCATGGACCGACATCGCCGCCCGCATGGGCGTCTCGCGGCAGGCGGTACAGATGCGCTACGGCGACCCGTCCGAACGCGGTGCCCTGGACCGGCGGCTGTTGGATGCCGGCTTGGGGGTGACGCTGGATGTGCTGGTGGCGGTCTTCGCCGACCACTGCCGGGGCGTCCCCGCCCAGTTCACCTGCGGCGGCTGCGGCTACGTCTTCGATCCGTCCGATGTGGACAGCGACTGCCCCACGAACGCCCTGGTGCGACCGATCCTGCAACGGCGCAGGAGCGAACGCCCGTCCGCGCTTAAGCCGCTCACGCCGGAGCAGATGGACGAGCTGCAAGGCAAACACCGCAGCAACGGCAACCGCGTCGCGGCCGGCACCAAGGCCGAGACCGGGGAGCTGTTCGACGCCGCACCCTACCGGCGCGGCCCGAACACCGGCCCGGACCCGACCCCTCGCAGGAGGAGCCGATGAACGTCCAGGCCGAATCGACCCACACGACCGTCTGCTGCGCCGTCGAGGATGACCTCGGCTCCTGGCGGCAGACCTGTACCTGCCGGCACTTCCGCAGCCGGCACGCCGCCGTTAGCCACGATGGGGTCCCGGTCGAGGCGGGCATCTGCTCCGGCCGTAACCTCACCGGCGCCTGCCTATGGGCCGGCTGCGGCTGCTCACGCTTCACCGCAGTCGGCGTGGTGTACCTGCTGCACTTCGACCGGCCGTACATGCATGCCGGGCACTACACCGGGTGGACCACTGATCTGGACACCCGGTTGGCCGAGCATGCCGCCGGACGCGGCGCCCGCCTGCTGGCGGTCATCGTCTCGGCCGGCATCGGCTGGCAACTGGCCCGCACCTGGCCCGGCACCCGCTCGCTGGAGCGGGCGCTCAAGCGCCAGGGCGGGGCGTCCCGCCGCTGCCCCATCTGCGGCGTCAACCCACGCACCTTGCCGGGAGGTGACCGGTGAACGGTACCCGCCTTGCCCGTAACCTGGCGGCCGGTGTCGTGGCCGGCATCGCCGCCTGGTCCAGCTACAGCCACATGACCCATGTGGCGCTGCACTTCGGTGAGCGGCCCGAGGTCGCCTACCTGCTGCCACTGTCCGTGGACGGCCTGATGGTCGTGGCGAGCGTGGCGATGGTGGACGACAAGCGGTCCGGTCGCGCGGTGCGCTGGTCGGCCCGGGTGGCGTTCGCCGCCGGCATTACCGCCAGCGTGGCAGCGAACATCGCTGCCGCGCTGCCGAGCCTGGGTGCGCGGATCGTGGCCGGCTGGCCGGCGTTGGCGCTGCTGCTCGTTGTGGAGCTGCTGTCCCGCTCCGGCCGCAAGGTCAAAGAACCGCAGGCCGTATCAGCCAAACCGATCCCGGTCGCCGTTCCTGCCGCTGTCCCCAGCGGCCTGGTGGCCCCAACACCGTCCCCTGTGGACACCGTACCCACGCATCCGACACCAGTACCGGCCCCGGCCTCGGCACCGTCCCCCGTGGACAGTCCGGCGGCCCGCCCGGCTCCGGTGGTCCCGACCCCGGCCATCGTGGCCACCCGGATCACCCAGCCCCACCCGACCAACACCCCGGCAACCCCGGCCGTTGTGGCCGCTGCCGGTACCCGACCCACCCGCACCCGAGCGGGCAAGCCCACGCCAACTGCAGTCAAGCAGGCACCGGCGACCACCGACACCCCTGTCACCGAGTCGCACGCTGCCCAGCTCACCCTGCCGGTCGCGCCGGACCTGCTCACCCGGGCCGCCCAGGTGGCGACGGAGTATCGCACCAGCCACGGCACGCCGATTACCGCCGGACAGCTGGCCGTGCGGCTGAAGGTGACCTCCGAGCAGGCCGCGCAGGCCCTGGCCGTGCTCGACCTGCAACCCGACACCCCGACCACGCCAACCCAGACCGTCAACGGCCGCCCCGTCAAGGAACCCCGGTGACCGTCTCGACGCTGACCGTCGTACCCGAAGCTCACGCTTCGGGTACGGCCCCATGCGCCGAGCCAACCCCCGACGCGACGGGCACCCGCCGTCCGCGTCTGCTGGACCTGTTCTGCGGCGCCGGTGGCGCCTTGGCCGGCTACCACGCCGCCGGCTTCGACGTCTCCGGCGTCGACATCGCCGACCAACCCGACTACCCGTTCCCGTTCCTGCGGGCCGACGCGCTCACCGTGGACCTGGCCGGCTCCGACGTCATCGCCGCGTCCCCGCCCTGCCAGCGATGGTGCGCCGCCCGGCGCCGCACTACGGGGCGGCAACCATGAGCGTCACCACCCTCCCGCCGGCCACCACGTCGACCCCGACCCAGCTCAGCCTGCTGGCCCAGCCCACCGATGTGCGGCTGCAGGTCGCTGCCCGCGCCGCACGGCCGGACTACCCGGCCTGGCTAGAGCATGTGCAGTCGGCGGCCGGCTGCACCCATCCGATCCGCCTGCACGGTGAGCTGTACACGCTACGCCGCACCAGCCCGGACAGCGCGCAGGTCGTCGGCTACCAGCACACGGAGTCCATGCCCGACGGCGTGATCTACAAGGCGTGCGGCAACCGCCGCGCCTCGGCCTGCCCGTCCTGCTCCCAGACCTACCGCGGCGACGCCTTCCGGGTCTTCCGCTCCGGCCTGGTCGGCGGTGACGGCATTACCCAGACCGTGGCCGAGCACCCGGCCCTGTTCGTCACGCTCACCGCACCGTCGTTCGGGCCGGTGCACACCCGCTACGTCAAACACCACACCTGCCGGCGGCGGCGGGACTGCCAGTGCCGCGCCGAACCCTGCCGGCCACGTCGCGACCGGCCCCGCTGCCCGCACGGCCGGCCGCTGTTCTGCTTCGCCCGCCACCAAGACCCCGACAAGATCGTGGGTTCGCCGTTCTGCCCGGACTGCTACGACCACCCCGCCCACGTGGTGTGGAACCTGACCGCCGGGGAGCTGTGGCGACGCACCACCATCGCCATCACTCGCCACCTGCGCCGGCTGGCCAAGGAGCGGGGCATCCCGTTCCACAAGGTGCCCACACCTGATGGCGGGACCCGCAAGGTGGCACCGTTCAAGCTCTCGTTCGGTAAGGCGGCCGAGTTCCAGCGCCGCGCCGTGGTGCACTTCCACGCCATCATCCGCCTCGACGGCCACGACCCGGACACCCCTGACGCGGTCCTGCCCCCACCGGCCGGCCTGCACACGCAGGACTTGGTCGACGCCGTCAACTGTGCGGCCAGCCGTACCGGCTTCGGCACCGAGGCGCACCCGGCCCGGCCCGCCGGCTGGCACATCACCTGGGGCGAACAGCTCGACGTCCAGGTCATCACCGTGCACGACAACGGACCGGTAACCGACCGGATGGTCTCGGACTACCTGGCCAAGTACGCCACCAAGTCCACCGAGACAACCGGCCACATCTCACCGCGCCTGACCCACGAAACCATCCGCATCTACGCCCACCCCCTCGGCACCCACACCGAACGGCTCGTCAACGCCTGCTGGGCACTGGGCCAGGCCAGGTCGAAAACCTGGCGGGGGCTGTGGCGGTGGGCGCACATGCTCGGCTTCGGCGGCCACTTCGCCACCAAGAGCCGCCGCTACGGCCGCACCTTCGCCTTCTACCGCACCCGCCGCCTGACCTACCGCCGTGCCCAGACCACCGGCCCCCAACCGGACAACCAAACACCGGAGCGGGAGACCACCCTGGTGGTCAACTTTCTGCAGTTCGTCGGCGCCGGCTGGCACACCACCGGCGACGCCGTGCTCGCCAACGCCAGCGCCGCCATGGCCCGCGAGCACCAACAGGCCGCCCACCAGGTCCTGACCACCCTGGCGGCCTGAACGGCCGCCGACTGTCAAGCCCAGCTTGACACCACACCCGAGAGGAGCACGGCACCGATGAGTGACCCCCTACCGGCGCCCGGCGCCTTCTACCGCCCGGCAGAGGTCGCCCAGGTGCTGCGCTGCTCCGAATGGTGGGTCAAGGAACAGGCCCGCCAACGACGCATCCCGTTCTGCTGGATCGGCGGCGGCTACCGCTTCACCGTCGAACACCTCGCCGAGATCGCCCGGCTGTTCGAGGTCCGCCCGACCGAGACGGTGCATGCTCCGGTGACCACGGAAGCGGAAACGGTTGTTTGTCGGACGACGGACCGAAGGTCCTCCGTGTACCCGGTAGTCCTCCGGGCTCGTACACCACGGCGTGCGCGTGGTGCCGATACCTCGAACCCCTCGGCTGCTTGAGGAAGCTGGCATGGCATACGCGGAAAGGCGTGGAGACTACTGGCGGGGTCGGTACCGTCTTCCCACCGGCAAGCTCTGCACGGTCAACGATGCGTTCGGTGCGGCGGTCCGCTTCCGACTCAAGCGCGATGCGGAACGGGCGGCAAACGAAGCTGAGGCTCAGGCACGCGTCGGCAGGCGGCGTGACCCGGCCGCCGGCCGGATCACGCTCGGCGAGTTCGCCAACCGCTGGTACGCGGCACAGGACCTGGCCGCTTCGACCATGCAGAACTACCGGCGGCACATCGAGGAACACCTGCTGCCGGCGTTCGAGACCACGGCGGTGGCGGATATCGAGAAGACCGACATCGACCTGTGGGAGAAGCGGGAGCGGACAGCCGGCTACGCGGCGGCCAGCGTCAAGACCTGGCGGTCGACGCTGCACCTCATCCTCGCCGACGCCGTGGACGAAGGACTTCGCGACTCGAACCCGGCGACCCGGCGGCGCGGCCGGGGAAGGCGCGCCGGGCGTTCCCACAACCGTGGCCCGGAGAAGGCCGTCACCACCGCGCTTGGGGTCTTGCTCATCGCCGAACGCGCCGCGTTGCTGGCGGGCCGCGGTGACGAGTTCGTCGCTGTACTGCTCAAGGGGTTCACCGGCATGCGGTGGGGCGAGCTCGTCGGCCTGGAGACCCGGTTCGTCCGGCCGACCGGCATCCGCATCGAGTGGCAGCTCTACGAGTTGGATACCGGCGAGTTCCACCGTTGCCCGCCTAAGGACGACTCGTACCGGACGGTGGACACCCCGGAGTGGCTGGCCCGGCTGGTGTCGGATCACATCACCCGCACCCGGCCGGCATCGTGCACGTGCCATGGGCTGACGTACGTGTTCCGGGGACACGGAGCGGCCAACGGCGCGGCCCGCCAGCCCGGGGCGCGGCTGGTCGACGTCGCCCGTCGTGCCGGCGTGGCGGCCGGTACGGTCTCGGCGGTACTGAACCGTCCGGGGTCTGTGCCGGAGGCGACCAGAGCCAAGGTGCAGCTCGCTATCGCCGATCTCGGCTATGTCCGTGGCGCGGTGACTGGGGAGCCGGCCGCGCACTGGCGGCGCAACGGCTTCGCGACCTGGCTGTTCCGTCCGGCGGCGACCGGCTGGTACCCCAGGAAGGCGCCGCAGGCCGCCCGACCGGTACCGCTGCTGGCCGAGCCGTGGCCGGGCGTGCCGGTTCGCGGTCGCAACGCCGCCGGCCGTGCGGAAGCGTGCTGGCTGCCGGTAGCTGCGGGCCTGACCCCGCATGGGTTGCGGCACACGCACCGGACCCTGATGGAGGAGCTGGGCATCCCGCCGAAGCTCATGGATGAGCGGATGGGCCACCTGGACGGCTCGGTGCAGTCCCGCTACACCCACGTCACAGCGACGATGCGGCAGCAGTTGCTGGACGGCCTGACGGGGCTGTGGGAGGCAGCGTTGGACGCTCGGCGGGCGATGGCTTCCGGGTCGCCAGTAACGGCACTCGATCGTCTGCTGCGGACGCGGACGGGAGGTGCCGGGAAGTGAGCCCCAGAGTTCTGCTCCCCAGCCGCTCCCCAGAGGTCCACAAGACACGGATCAGGACCGGCTTCCCGCGCCGGGAAACCGGTCCTGACCTGCCGCTTTGCCTGGTCGGGGTGGCGGGATTTGAACCCACGGCCTCTTCGTCCCGAACGAAGCGCGCTACCAAGCTGCGCTACACCCCGAGGCGTGCCGAGCAATAGTAGCCCACCGGCCCCGGCGGTCAAATTCGGTATGCGCCGCGCCGAGGCCGCGGTGTCACCGGCTACCGGGGAAT
>WNFU01029105.1_pt1 | contig 12875 bp, 10 predicted proteins | sample 5400121 | NCBI WGS metagenome assembly WNFU01 (sample SAMN13153360, study PRJNA577476) | soil metagenome | isolation source: 100 cm soil or saprolite under grassland replicate 1 | place: USA:California | collected 2016-06-15 | reverse complement strand
ACAATACCTGGCGATTTGATGCACAGGCCGGCCGCCGGGAGATCGTCCGCCGCCGCACAGGCCGCAACGAGCTGAGTGCGATCCAAACCTGTCTCACCTACGTCGGCGCCCAGCAGGAATATGCCGAGAAGGGTTCTGCGGGTAAGGGCGTCTACGCACAACGTTTCGTCAGCCGATCGGGAGAAAAGGATGGCCTCTATTGGCCGGTACTATCCGACGAGGACGAGAGCCCGCTGGGTGAGTTCGCCGCCGCCCGTGCGGCGCAGGGATACCCCGTCGGCCCTCAGCGCAGTCCCTATCGGGGTTACTATTATAGGATTCTCATCCGGCAAGGGCCGAATGCGCCTGGCGGCCAAATCGACTACGTGGTGGGCGGCAAAATGGTCGGCGGGTTCGCGCTCGTGGCTTATCCGGCGCATTACGGCAATTCCGGGGTGATGACGTTTCTCGTCAATCATGAGGGTAATATTTACGAGAAGGACCTCGGCTGGCGCACGGCCGCGATCGCCTCGGGCATCACGAGTTTTGACCCGGATAACACTTGGCGGCGGGTGACCGCCGCGGTTCCGCCCGAGAGTGGACCGCGCTAAGAATTACAATGATTTTGACAGCGAAGGATTTGTGCTGATTTGGCGATGCGTGTTTAGCAGCCGACCAAACTCGACGAGTTAGCCACGAGCATGAAGACCGCCAAGGCTTTCGCGAGCTACTTTCCGTGCGGTATCTTTCGGCAGCAGCGCAAGGGTATGCCGCGCGATCATCAACTCCTCATCAGTCGGTACGACCAAGAGTACAACCCGGCTCTCCGGCCGCGAGATGAGCGATTTCCCATCTGCATTAGCGGCCGGATCAAGAACGACGCCAAGCCATGCAAGCTTCTCGGCGATGCGGGCGCGAATCGACGGTGAATTCTCACCAATGCCGGCCGTGAACACGAAGGCATCGAGCCCGCCCAGCGCGGCTGCCAGCATCCCGGCGTTCAGCCCGACGCGGTAGACAAAATAATCGACCGCGAGTTTTGCGCGGGGATCAGAACTCGATTGGAGATCTCGCATGTCATTGCTGATGCCGGACAGGCCTTTAAGACCGCTGTCACGATAGAGCAGATCCTGGACGGCCATCGGGTCCATGCCTTTTTCGGTGAGCAAGTAAAGCAGGACTCCGGGATCGATTTGGCCCGGACGAGTGCCCATAGGTACGCCGTCGAGAGCTGTGAAACCCATCGTGCTTTCCACGCTGCGGCCGTCTGCCATGGCGCACATCGACGCGCCGCTGCCGAGATGCGCGACGATGACTCGCCCCGCTGCCACAGTTGGAGCGATCTCGCGCAAGCGCGCGGCGACATATTCATAGGAGAGCCCATGGAACCCGTAGCGTCTGACGCCCTCGGCGTAGAAACGCTCTGGAATCGCGAAATGGTCCGCGACGGCACTGTGGCCGCGATGAAAGGCGGTGTCGAAGCAGGCAACCTGAAGCACCTCGGGACGAGTCTTCATCAGGGTACGGATCGGCGCGAGATTGTTTGGCTGGTGCAGCGGTGCGAGTGAAACGTATTGCTCGAGATTCGCCACCACTGCTTGGTCGATGACGACGGGCCGGTCATATTTAGGCCCGCCATGAACCACCCGGTGGCCGACCGCGACAAGGTTGAAGCTCTGGGTCTCGCGCAGCCAGGATGCGACTACAGCAATCGCCGCAGGAACGTCGGGGACTTTGTCCGACGCATAGGTTCTGTCGATCAGCGATGACCTATCGCTTCCCTCAGCGGACAAGCGGGGCCGCGTGCCGATGCCGTCGATCTGGCCCTTGATCAGGCGCGGCAGCGCACCGGCTTCCTCATTGCCGAATATTTGGAACTTGACGCTCGAAGAACCAGCGTTGACGACGAGTATCGCATCCATCGCGATCAGGCCTTCGGCAACGCCGCAGCACGTCGGCGTGCGTCGGCATAGAGGACGGCTGCCGCGCAGGAGGCCATGCGCGAACGCACGGAATCCGCGCGCGATGTCAGGATGATCGGCACGCGCGCGCCAAGCACGAGGCCTGCCGTATCTGCCTTGGCCATAAATGCAAGATTCTTGGCCAGCATATTCCCCGCTTCCAGATCCGGAACGACCAGGATCTGTGCGCGCCCCGCCACCTCGGACTTGATGCCCTTGATTCTCGCTGCTTCGGGATCGATCGCGTTATCGAAAGCGAGAGGGCCATCGAGGATACCGCCTGTTATTTGCCCACGTTCGGCCATCTTGCAAAGTGCGGCCGCCTCGATGGTGGAGGGTATCTTCGAAGTTACGGTCTCCACTGCGGAAAGGATTGCGACGCGCGGCGTGCCCAGACCAACCTGCGTAAACAAATCGATCGCGTTCTGCACGATATCGCGCTTGGCATCGAGGTCGGGAAAGATGTTGATCGCGGCATCGGTGATGAACAGCGTCTCGGAATAGCCCGGCACATCCATGATGAAGACATGGCTGATCCGACGCGCCGTGCGCAGGCCGGTCTTGCTCGAGGTCACCTCGCGCATGAGCTCGTCCGTGTGCAGGCTGCCCTTCATCAGGAGCTCGCCTTTGGACTCGTGGATCAGCTCGACCGCTTTTGCCGCCGCGGCGTCGCTGTGGGGCACGTCGACGATCTCGAAGCGGTCGATATCGAGACCATGCTCGCGGGCGACGCCGGCAATCTTGGCGGCCGGTCCCACGAGGATCGGTTTGATGATGCCCGCTTCCGCCGCTTGGATGGGGCCGCGTAGCGCCGTCTCTTCGCAGGGGTGAACGACGACGGTCGTCGCCGCGGGTACCTGCTTGGCCCTGGCGATCAACCGCTCGTATTTCGAAGCGGGCGGATCGCCGAGCGGGCCGATCGCCGCGATGTTAGCGATCTCGCTGTCCTTCAACATGACCCTTCCTCGATCAGCAGAAACACATCTCCCGGCCGCGACGCTCACTCATGATGCTTTCGCCTGTGGCTCCTGCCGAGCAGACGCGATAACCGTCAGGTTTGGCGCCGCGGTCGATGCCTCATCGACGCCGAACAGGCGCGCGACCGCATCCAAACGCTTCTTGTCCTCGGCGGAGAATTCGCCGATCGCGCCCAGCGCCTGCCTGATGAGGCCGAATGCCTCACGCCGGGTCTCAGCATCGGGCGGAAGCATGGACGGGATCGCGGCGAGCGCAGCATCGGTGTCGATGAGCAGCATGTTGAATTGCTCGCGCACCAGCGCCTTGAAGACCGACAGCGGGATGTCGCCGTGCGTGCGGCGAATGCACCGCACCGCCTCGAAGCCGCGCTCGTCGACGCCGGCCCGCGCCATGCCGACATAGAGCATCCCGCGGATCACGGCTTCGCGCACGCCGCCGACCGGGACGCGCGACTTGAGCTCGGCGATGCGGGCCTGCAGCAGCTCGCGATGCAGCGGGCTCTTCGCCGCCTTCCGCAACGGACGCGTCCCGGCAGGATCGACGCCGACGGCGGCCTGGAGCGTCGGCAGGCCGTACACCGCCAGGAATGTGCGCTCCGCCAGCGTCTCGGTCATATCCCGCCACGCGTCGAGCGCCGCGACGATCTGGCGCGATGCGTTCTCCTGCAGCGCGAGGAACGGATTGTCGGCGGCCGCGGGCCTTCGGTCCTTGCGAACCTGCTCGGCCCAGGCGGCGACCGGCGCCATCATCGGATTGGCATTGGAGAAAAACTCGTACTGCAGGCGCAATGGATGCAGCTGCTGCATCCATTCCGCCAGCGGAGAGCTGACGAGCGCGCGAACGATCGGCTGCACGTCCGTGCGATAGAGCGCGAGGTTGGTCTCGGACACTCGGGCGGCGGTTGCGAATCGCCGCTCGTCGGCCGCGTCGTTGCCGCCGAGCGCCCGAATGTCGTCCAAGGTGCGTTCCTCGCAGCGCATCACCCAGGCGCCGCTCGCGAGGTCGGGATTAGCGGTCTCTTCGCTCTTGGCTTCGAACACCGCCTCGTAGAGGCCGGGCGGCAGCGTATCGATCAGGTCGATATTGCTGGAAAATTCGCCGTGCTCTTTCTTGGCAACGCCGCCGGAAACGAAGATGCCGAGATGGCCGACGGTCTCGTGGATCGTATAGACGATCGTTTGCCCGTAGGACCTGATTTCGTCGACGCTCTCGTACAGGTCGAGAATCCACCCGAGCGCCTGCTGCGGCGGCGTGACGTTGTCGCCCTTCGAGCAGAACGCGACGATGGGGGAGCGGATGTTGCGAAGGTCGATGGCGGTGCCGTCCGACGTCTGGATCCGTCCCGCGGCGAGGTTGTTGCCGATGAACAGCTCGTCGACGATGAACTGGATCTCCTCCGCGTTCAGGTTGACGTGGCCGCCCCACCAGCGCTCGAACCCCAGATAGCGAGGAGCTTCAGTATCGATCTTGGAATAGAGGTTGTACTGCTTGGTCCACAGCGTGTTGGCGGGGTTCTGGTTCTCGAAATTCTGCACCAGCCAGGCGCCGTCGAACTTGCCGTGGCCGAGGTCGCTCGTGAGCGCGGTCAGCCAGCTGCCGCCGAGGAGCCCGCCGCTGTAGCGCATCGGGTTCTTGCCGTGCACGCCGGCCCAGTACGACAGCGGCGAGCCGGCGATGATGATCGGCCCGAACAGCTCGGGGCGAACGGCGGCGAGCATCATGACAGCCCAACCCGCTTGGCAATTACCGATGACGCACGGTCATCCGCCTCGGGGTGCAGCGCGGCAACCTTCTCGAGAAAAACCGCCTCGGCGCGCGCGATGTCCTCGATGGTCTGGCCGGGCATAGGATCGGGCAGGAATCCCACGAAATAGCAGGGATGTCCCGCTTTGAACGCCACGCCGATTTCGCTGTCAGCCTTGAATCCGCCGATCCCAGGGCCGTGCCCCGCGCGCGGGTCGACGATGACGAACGGCCGTCGCGTGGAGTCGAGTTCGATGCCCGGCGGCGGAACGACCCTTACGAGAGCATAGTTGACCGGCCGATCGAAGGTTCGGCCGTCGAGCACCAACTCCACCTCGTAGTCGAGCACGTGCGGGGCGGTCTCGGCCAAATGTTGGCGATACTGATTGCCGCGCTGGCGCATGACGTCCCAGAACAACACGCTGCGCTGCGCGGCATCGACCATATATTCCATGGCCGGGGCAAATATGCCGAGCGGGGCTGTAAATGCGCCGATCGAAGCCGGCTGCTTCTGGTCCGGTAGCATGGTCATGCTCCTGCTTCCTCGTCAGCTCGACACGCAAAGGACAAAACGCCTGTCGCGACGTGCTCGACGGCGTCATCAGGCGCTTGCGTCAGGCCCGATGGTCTCGTTCCCGGGCGCACCCATGAATGGCGCGCCCTCGCAGCATCTGCCTGAAGCCAGTCACCACATGCCCGACGGGCCCGTTTTGATTCTTGTCAAGTTCCGGGCGGTTCGTCCCGCTACCGCCATACCGCCTCGGGGCGGTGTCCGAAGTGGTTTAACCCCACTTCAATGTCATTGCGATGTCTCCCGGCATCCCGCCGGGAAAGTTTATGATTTCGACCTTGAGCTTGTATCCGCGGGGACGGAAGTACTTCGCCCAAAGTTGATAGATCTCCTTTGGCACGCCGGTGAGCGTGTTTTCCCAGCCCGGCTCCTGCTGATTGATGGCGCGCCCCTTATCCGTGCACAGCTGATTGGGGAAGCGATGGACCTGGACCTCGGTCTTCCCGTTGCTCACCGCGCGCTCGATGATCTTGACGGCGCGCTGAATGGCCTCTTCGTCGGAAAGGCCCGATGGCTTCTTGAACCGGTCGAGCAGCGCCTGCTTCTCGGCCTCCGCCTCGGCGAACTGCCGCGCCTGCTTGGATGCTTCTTCAGCCTCCGCGAGCGCGAGCTTCTTCATGATATCGCTTGCGCTGGGCAGCAGCTCGTCGGGCTTGTTCGCCATGTCCCATCCTCCTCCGCATCGCAAGATAGGACGTCTGCGTCGCAGTGGATCACAATGTCTCGCTGGTGCAACTAAGATGATATAATAGATGACCTGTCGGGGAAGGTTCAACATAAGTAATCATATTGGGAGGTATGTCATGACCGCTAAGCCGACAGACTCTTCGACGCCTTTTCCCAAATTGGGGAAGGAGCAAACAGAGGCTATGCTGGGTATGCAAAAGGAGCTGCTTGAGGCGTGTGAGCAAGCGAGCCGTGCTTGGCTTGCCCGCGTCAAGTCAGAAGTAGACCTCTGGTCAGAGCTGGCCGCCAAGCTGGCAAGGACCCAATCCGCTCCGGAAGCCCTGGGGGCTTATCAGGAATGCGTCGCACAGCGGATGCAAATGGCCGCGGAAGATTGGCAGCGACTCTCCGATGACTATCAAAAGGTGATGCAAACGATCACGCGGCCACCGTCCAACGGACGGCCGCTCGCAAGCACTTGAAATCGAAGCCACTGCCCGAATGGACGCAACAAGCTGACAGGAAGATTTGCGTCAATCAACGATCATCGCGGGAGTGGCGAAACTGATCCGCAAATTGCGCTGGATCGGACTGGAACGCGGCGTCTGGAGCTGGCGGTGAGGACCTTGCCGCCGCAAGAACGAGATTATGTGTCGGCCGGGCCATTCAGCACCGACTAGACTGCGACAGTAGAGCGGCTTCCGTGATCAAGGGTGCTCGCGGGTTCCGCTGGTAGCTGGCCAGATTGGCCTCGAAGACGGCGGGGTGGACTGCCTCGAAGTCCGATAGCAAGAGGAAGCCCTCCATGATCCCTGTCGTAAAAGCCAAGTTGCTCGAAGGCAAGAAAGGCCTCATCGTCGGCATTGCCAATGAAAATTCAATCGCTTGGGGCTGCGCCAAGGCGTTCCGGGCGTTCGGAGCTGAGCTCGCCGTGACCTATCTCAACGACAAGGCAAAGAAATACGTCGAACCGCTCGCCCGCGAGCTCGAGGCGCCGATCATGATGCCGCTCGACGCGCGCGAACCCGGCCAGATGGAAGCTGTGTTCGAACGCGTCCGCAGGGATTGGGGCAAACTGGATTTTGTCGTGCACTCCATTGCTTTCTCGCCGAAGGACGCGCTGCAGGGCCGCGTCGTCGATGTGTCGCGCGAGGGTTTTCTCACCACCATGGATGTCTCGTGCTGGACCTTCATTCGCATGGCGCATCTGGCAGAGCCGCTGATGCGCAAAGGCGGGACACTCTTCACAATGACTTATTACGGCAGCCAGATGGTCGTTAAGAACTACAACATCATGGGCGTCGCCAAGGCAGCGCTCGAGAGCGCGGTCCGCTATATCGCCGCCGAGCTCGGTCCGAAGGGCATCCGTGTGCATGCCATCTCTCCGGGACCGTTGGCGACGCGGGCGGCTTCGGGCATACCTGAGTTTGACGCATTGCTCGACAAGGCCAAAGCGAAGGCGCCGGCGCGCAGCCTCGTCAGTATCGAGGACGTTGGCGTCGCCACTGCCTTCCTGGCGCACGACGCAGCCCGCCTCATCACCGGCGAAACGCTTTACATCGACGGCGGCTACCACATCATCGACTAAAGCTACGTCGACCTGAAGAGGCGACTTGAGAAATGGTATCGCTTCCACTCCGCGACTCCGAGGAAATGGTGAACTGATGGCACCGAACCGAGCGGCGGGCGACACCGCCAAAATGAAACGCAAAACTTACGAGAGGGAGCTGCGCAAGCTTCAGGTCGAGCTTTGTCATCTGCAGGATTGGGTTAAGGCCGCAGGAGCCCGAATCATCGTCGTGTTCGAAGGACGCGACGCCGCCGGCAAGGGGGGAACCATCAAGGCCATCACCGAACGCGTGAGCCCACGCGTGTTTCGAGTGGTAGCGCTTCCGGCGCCGTCGGATCGGGAAAAAACGCAGATGTTCATGCAGCGTTACGTTCGACAATTTCCAGCAGCGGGCGAGATCGTGATCTTTGACCGCAGCTGGTACAACCGCGCCGGCGTCGAATACGTGATGGGTTTTTGCACCGAACAGGACCATCGACGTTTCCTGGAGCTCTGCCCGCAAATCGAGAAATACATCACCGACGCCGGCATCTTGTTGATCAAAATCTGGCTGGAGGTCGGAAAGGACGAGCAGGAGAGACGGTTTACCGCGCGAATCGACGATCAGATCCGGCAGTGGAAGTTGAGTCCACCGTGGCATATCGTGCGGTCCGACGAAAAACGGCGCGGACGCCTCAATTGCATCTCGCACCTCCTGAGGTCGATTCCGTACAAGAGAGTCCCGCACACCAAGGTCAAGCTGCCCAAGCGATCGGGCAAAGGCAGGTATGACGATCAATCGACGCTGAAGGGGAGAAATTTCGTTCGGGAAACGTACTGACGAGGCGTCAAGAGCGTGGCCGCGAGTGCATGCGGTTCGAGCCTGATGGCAGCGCCGACACCTCAGCTCACTGATGCAGTTCCGGCAGGAAATAGAACATCGTCGCGATGATGATGTAGACCGTCACAAGCTGGACGCCCTTAAACCAATTGGAATGGCCGTCCCCGCAAACGATCGTGCCGATGAATACACCGATGAAGAGCGAGCCTACCTCCGCGCGGCCGAATGAAAGTTCCAGCGGCTGCGGCCCAATCAGGTAACTCGCGAACACGAGCACCGGTGCAACGAACAACGCAATCTGAATCGAGCTTCCAAGTGCTATACCCACGGACAAATCCATTTTGTCCTTCCGCGCTACGGCGATGGCAGATCCACTCTCCGCGGCGCTGCCGATGATCGCCAGGAACACGATGCCGATGAAAATTTGCGACATGCCCAGCGCTTTACCCGTGGCTTCGGCAACGCCCACCAGAATTTCGCTCATCCAAGCCGCCAGTACCGATGCGCCGGCGAGGGCGAAGATGGCGAGCGGCATGCTCCAGCGTTTGCCGCCATCGTGCGATTCGTCCTCGTCTCCCCCGACGCTCGCGAACGCGGCGCGATGCGTCTTGAGGGAAAATAACAGGTAAAGTCCGTACGTCAGCAACAACACGCCGGCGATTCCGAGATTGAGCAGCTCTTCTTGCCGTATCGTGCCTTCCGGTGCGAAGTAGCGGCTGAACGCGCTCGGCACGGCGAGACTGGCCGCGGCCAATAGCATCATCGAGCTGTATAGGCGTGCGGCAGCCGGATTGTATTTCTGGTCCAGGTGGCGAAGCCCGCCGAGAAAAAACGCCATACCCAAGGCCAGGAGCAGGTTCGCGAGGATGGAGCCGATGATCGAAGCGCGCACCATGTCCGCATAACCGGCCTTGAGAGCAACCAGCGCGATGATCAGCTCCGGCGCATTGCCGAAGGTGGCGTTGAGCAAACCGCCCACGGCGTCGCCGGTCCGCGTGGCGAGCTGTTCGGTTGAGCGCACAATCAGTGACGCGACCGGTACGATGGCCAACGCCGCGGAAAAGAAGATCACCGGGGGCGGCACCGTGCCGGCGTGATCGAGAATCAGGGTGATCGGAATGAAAACGAAGAGCCAATGAATGGAGGGTTTCATGGAATCAGGTTCGCTTAATTATTGTTCGTGGAATGCATTCGGTTTCCGATCAAGCAGCGCCGAATCGGAGGATATCGAAGTGGTTATTTCGGAAACGGCCAGCATTATTCGATCACTCGTCGGGACGGGCGATGAGCGTGCCGCATCCGACGGTCTTCAACAAGGCGACATCAATGTCTTTCGTCGACGACTGGGATTCTTGACGCAGTTCTCATTCGATGCTTCCCGCCAAGGCCGTGCTGGTGATCGCTTGCGCTTCCTCCTGGATGCGCCGCAAGTGATCGCTCCCACGAAAGCTCTCCGCGTAGAGCTTGTAGACGTCTTCCGTGCCGGACGGACGCACCGCAAACCATCCTTGAGCGGTGACGACCTTAATGCCCCCGATAGGCGCGCCGTTCCCCGGCGCCGTCGTCAGCACAGCCTCGATTGGGTAACCGCCAAGCTCGGAGGCCCTGACGGCTCCCGGCGAAAGGTTGAGAAGAACCGCCTTTTCTTGCGCGGTGGCGGGCGCGTCGACACGCGCGTAAGCCGGTGCGCCCAGCTCACGGGTCAACTCGGCGTACAGCTCGGACGGATCACGGCCAATACGCGCCATGAGTTCCGCGGCCAGCAGGCCCATGATGATCCCGTCCTTATCCGTCGTCCAGACGCTGCCGTTACGCCGGAGAAGCGACGCGCCCGCACTCTCTTCGCCACCGAACCCGAGTGATCCATCGAGGAGGCCCGGCCCGAACCACTTGAATCCGACCGGTACCTCGACCAGCGTGCGCCCGACCTTGGCGGCGACGCGATCGATGATGCTGCTGCTCACGATGGTCTTGCCAATCGCTGCCTCGGGTCGCCAGCCCGGACGGCGCTGCGCGTCACGATGCCGTGTCGGTCGGCGTCGGTGTCATTGCCAAAGGCGATATCAAAGCGATCTTTGAGCCCGATCAGCTTCGCCATGGCGTAGGATGACGAACAGTCCATACGAATCTGGCCGTCCCAGTCCAACGACATGAAGCGGAACGTCGGATCCACTCTGTCGTTCGCGACCTCCACGTGAAGCCCGAACCGCTCGGCGGTCGGGCTCCAGAACGCTACGCTTGCTCCGCCAAGCGGATCGACGCCGATCTTGAGCTGGGCGCCGGCGATGACCTCCATGTCTACAACCGAACCCAGGTCCGCCACGTACGTCCCGATATAGTCGTGCGCGTGGGTAGTGGCTGCACGATGAGCCTCGTTGTAGGCCATTCTGGCCATGGCTCTGAGATCACTCGATATCAGGTGGTTGGCTCTGTCCTCGATCCAGCTCGTCACGACTGTATCGGCGGGTCCGCCGCTCGGCGGGTTGTACTTGAAGCCGCCATCTTCCGGCGGATTGTGCGAGGGCGTGATAACGATGCCGTCCGCGAGACCTGTCGTTCGCCCGAGGTTAAAGGTGAGGATGGCGTGGGAGACCGCCGGCGTAGGCGTATAGCCGCCATTGCTATCGATCATGGTCTCTACGCCATTTGCTGCGAGCACCTCGAGGGCAGTTGTGAACGCTGGCTCGGACAGCGCGTGCGTGTCTTTTCCGATGTACAGGGGGCCGTTGATGCCCTGGCTGCTGCGGTAATCGCAGATCGCCTGCGTGATCGCTAGGACGTGCCACTCATTAAACGAGCCACGCAGGGAAGATCCGCGATGGCCGCTGGTGCCGAAACTGACTCGTTGCGCGCGATCCGTGAAGTCAGGCTTGCGTGTGTAGTATTCCCGCCGGAGATTGTCGGGATCTATGAGCAGGTCCTTCGGAGGAGGCTTACCGGCGAGCGGATGGATCGTCATTGATATCATTCCACTTCTGGAACGCTTCCCGGCGATCCTTCGAGCGCCAGCGCGAGAAGCACCACGGACCGCGGCTGCGCCACATACGTCGCCCGCCTTACGACAGGCGCGGTCTCCCAGGGGCAAATGTCATCGGGTGAGTCGAGCGCGGTATCGATACAGCGCCGCCACCCCTCCTGACGCTCGGCGGGCACCGGTGGTAACTCGAACGTCAGCGGTTCCCAATAGGCATTGAGCATCCCGTGGAACAGAAAACGGGCGCGCAAACTCCGCAGAGTGAAGGCCAGGCAGTGCGACTGGTCGCTCCAGTCCGGATGTTTGAGCGCAACTCCGTGCCACTCGATGCGCGCCCGACGAAGCAGTTGATTGAGGCTGAGTACGGTCGCTTCCGCCACGACATCACGGCGTTGGTGAAATCTGTTGAGCGCTTTCACGAATCGATGGATGTCGGCATGCCGCTCCAGGAGACTCCAGTCGAACCAGCTGATATCGGAGTCCTGGCAGTAACCGTTGTTGTTGCCTCTTTGGGTTCGGCGCACCTCGTCGCCCATGAGCAGCATCGGCGTGCCGGCCGATAACAGCTCCAATACGAAGAAGTTCTTGACTTGGCGGTTGCGCAACGCTTCGACCGTTGGATCGTCGGTCGGCCCCTCCACGCCGCAGTTCCAACTCAAATTGTCATCGGAGCCGTCGCGGTTGTTCTCGCCGTTGGCCTCATTGTGCTTGTGGTTGTACGAAACCAGGTCGTTGAGGGTGAAGCCGTCGTGGCAGGTCACGAAATTGATGCTTTGTTCGGCCTCGCGCTCCTCGTGACCGTAAAGGTCCGGGCTGCCCAACATCCGTGTGGCCACGCCCGGCACGGAGCCGTTGTCGCCTTTCAGGAAACGCCGCACATCGTCGCGGAACCGGCCGTTCCACTCCTGCCACCTATCGCCGATGAAGCTCCCCACCTGATAAAGTCCTGCGGCATCCCACGCCTCCGCAATCAGCTTGGTACCGGCCAGCAAGGGATCCGTCTCGATATCCCAGAGAACGGGCGGGTTCGGCAACGGGCGGCCCTCCTCGTCGCGCGACAGGATCGACGCGAGATCGAACCGGAAGCCGTCCACATGCATCTGAGTCACCCAATAACGCAGGCTGTCCTGGATCAGGCGGCGCACGATCGGCTGGTTGGCGTTGAGCGTGTTGCCACAACCGGTGTAGTCGGCGTAACGGGACTTGTCCTTCTCGAGAATGTAATAGACGTCATTGGCCAGACCGCGATAGCACAACGTCGGCCCGGTCAGGCCGCCTTCTGTCGTGTGATTGAAGACGACATCGAGAATGACTTCGAGTCCCGCGCGGTGGAGCGCTTTGACCATGTCCCGAAATTCATCGAGGACTGCTAGCGGGTTCTTCTGCGAGCTGTACGCGTGATGCGGCGCGAAGAATGAAACCGGCTGGTATCCCCAATAGTTCACGCGGCCTGCTGGAGCGTCCTGAGGGTCGAACTGAAACACGGGCAAGAGTTCCAGGGTGGTGACGCCCAAATCTTTGAGGTAGGGGATCTTCTGGATCAGTCCAGCGTAAGTACCGCGCTTTGCGGACTGGACACCCGAGCTGGGATGGCGAGTGAACCCAGCCACATG
>WNFU01015749.1_pt1 | contig 12875 bp, 13 predicted proteins | sample 5400121 | NCBI WGS metagenome assembly WNFU01 (sample SAMN13153360, study PRJNA577476) | soil metagenome | isolation source: 100 cm soil or saprolite under grassland replicate 1 | place: USA:California | collected 2016-06-15 | reverse complement strand
CGACGGCCTTCAAGACCACGGGGAATCCCAGCGCCGCTGCGGCTTGCGCTGCTTCGTCAGGACCTCCCGTGAGCACGGTCTCGGCAACGGGAATGCCGTACGCGGCGAGCAGCTCCAGCGCGTCGAGCTCCCCGAGCTTCCCGGCGGCTCTCCCGCCGGCTCCCGCCAGCGCGCGCCGCGCCCGCGCATGATCCACCTCGACCACGCGCGGTGAGGTGAGCGGCCGCGCGGTCCACTCCCGCTGCCGGCGCAGCGCCGCCAAGCCTCGTGCCGCCGACTCGGGAAATACGTAGGCGGGAATGCCGGCCTTATGGAGCTCCGCGCGTCCCTGCGGCAGACCCTCGCTCCCCATCAGCACCGCCAGGACGGGCTTTTGGGCATGGCCCGCGGCCGACGCGACGATCGACTCCGCGACGTCCTGTTGCCGCACCCCCAATGGCGGCACGAAGACCGCCATCGCGGAATCCACGTTCGGGTCGCCGAGGACCGCGTCGAGTGCGGCGCGGTAATGGGCCGGCGTCGCCGAGGCGATCATGTCGAGCGGATTACGGATCGACGCCTCTTCGGGGAACAGCGGCTTCACCTTGGCGATCGTGGACGGATGGAGCTCCACCAGCTCGAGGCCCCGCGCCTCCAGCGCGTCCGCCGCGAGGATCCCGGGCCCGCCCGAATTCGTCACGATGGCCGTGCGGCTCGAGCGCGGCAGCGAGCGACCGGTAAACGCCATCGCCATGTCGAACAGCTCTTCGATCGACTCGGCACGCAGCACGCCTGCCTGCGTGAGCAGCGCGTCGACCGCGACGTCGCTGGCGGCCAACGCCCCGGTATGCGAGGACGCGGCGCGCGCGCCGACTTTCGAACGACCCGACTTCACCGCGATGATCGGCTTCACGCGCGTGATTCGCGACGCGAGCTCGAGAAAGCGGCGCGGGTTCCCGAAGCTCTCGACGTACATGAGAATTATGCCCACCGCCGGATCGTGCTCCCATTGCGCGATCAGGTCGTTGCCGCTGACGTCGGGTTTGTTGCCGACCGAAACGAACTGCGAAATCCCGATGCCGTATTCCGCCGCGTGGTCCAGCACGCTCACACCCAAGGCACCCGACTGCGATACGAACGCGGCGCGGCCGTGCGGGGGCATCGCGGGCGCAAAGGTGGCATTCATCGACACGGCGGGATCGGTGTTGAGCACGCCCATGCAGTTCGGCCCGACCATCCGCATCCCGTAGCGGCGCACGATGTCTACCAGCTGCCGCTCGCGGTCCACACCGACACCGCCGACCTCGCGGAAGCCCGCGGAGATCACGACGAGTCCCGGAATCCCTGCTTGCCCGCATCCCTGCACGACGCCGAGCACGCGATCCTTGGGCACGACGACGATCGCGAGATCGGGGCGCTCGGGCAACGAGCCGACGTCGGGATAAGCGCGCACCGACTGGATGGACGTTGCGTTGGGATTCACGGGATATGCGGCGCCGGTGAAGCCGTAGCGCAGCAGGTTGCCGAAAATCTGATGTCCGATCGTCTCGGACATTCGTGAGGCGCCGATCACCGCGATCGAACGCGGCTTGAGAATGCAATCGAGCGATGCAGTCATCGCACCCTGAGTGCGTTGAGGATGACCGCGGCGTCGAGCGCTTCCTGCATCACGGCGCCCGCGGCCGGGGTAATGTGGCCCAGACTCGCCACCACCATCAGCGCGAAACTCAGTCCGAGGCCCACACCGATACTCTGCAGCGCCACCCGCCGCATGCGCCGGCTGATCGCGATGGCGTCGCCCACGCGCGCGATGTCGTCCACCAGCAGCACCACGTCCGCCGCTTCCGCCGAGACGGCCGTGCCATGGGCACCCATCGCGACGCCGACGGTGGCCGCTGCGAGCGCGGGGGCGTCGTTGATCCCGTCGCCGACCATCAACACGGTGCCGTACCGTTGCGTGAGATCCCGCACTGCCGAAACCTTGTCGGCCGGCAGCAGGTTGGCGCGCACAGTGCGGATCCCCGCCTGCGCGGCGATCGCCTCCGCCGGCGCCTCCCGATCACCGGTCAACATCACGGTGTCCGTCACGCCCAACACCGCCAGGCGCTGGAGGAGCGCCGGCACTTGATGGCGAATCCGGTCGGCGAACTCGATCGTCCCGGCCAGCCGGCCGTCAATCGCGACGTACGCCGCGGTGCCATCACCTTGTCCGTCCGCCAGCGGCACCCCTGCGTCGCGCAGGTAGCGCGGGGAACCGACGCTGACGCGGCGACCGTCCACGCGGCCCGACACCCCACGACCCGGCGTCTCACGAAAGCCGGTCACCGGTGGAAGCGCTGGGTACTGCGCCCGGCCGGCATCGACCACCGCTCGGCCGAGATGGTGCGACGACAGCTGCTCGACGCCGGCCGCCAGCCGCAGGAGCTCGGGTGCGGCGATGCCGTCGAGCACATCGACGTGCGCCACGCTCGGATGACCGAGGGTCAGCGTTCCGGTCTTGTCGAACACCACGGCGCGCGCGAGCCCCAACTGTTCGATCGCCCGGCCGTGCTTCACGATGACGCCGATGTCGGCGGCGCGGCTGATGCCCGCGATGACCGCGACGGGAGTCGCCAGGATGAGCGGACATGGGGTCGCCACGACCAGCACGGCCAGGATGCTGACCGTGCTGCCGGTGACGAGATAGGCCACGCCGCACATCGCCAGCGTGAGCGGCGTGAACCAGACGGCGAAGCGATCGGCGAGTCGTTGAATCGGCGGCTTCTCCCTGCGCGCCCGCTCGACGAGCTGCACGATCTGCTGATACTGACTCTGCGCGCTGGGACGCAGCGCGCGGGCGTGCAACGCACCCTGGAGGTTCACGCTGCCGCTCATGAGCGTGGTACCGGCGATTGCCCGGATCGGAAGCGGCTCGCCCGTCAGGGCCGCCTGGTCCACAGTCGACGTTCCCGCCGTGACTGCGGCGTCCACCGGCACCAGGTCGCCGGGCTTGATGACGAGCACATCGCCGACGCGCACATCCTCGACCGGCACATCCTCGATCAGGTCGCCGCGTGCACGATGCGCGATGCGCGGGGCCCGAGCGAGCAGCGCTTCCAATGACTGCGAAGCGCGGCCCATCGCGTACGCCTCCAGAGCCTCGCCGCCTGACTGCATCAGCACGATGACGGCGCCCGCGAAGTACTGGCCGAGCACGACCGCCGTGATGATCGCCAGCATCGCGACGATGTCCGCGGCGAAGCGTCCCCGCAGCATCCCGCGCAGCGTCTGCACCACGAGAGGGATCCCGCCGACCAGGAGCGTCGCGAAAAAGACGCGATCCGACCGCGCGATCAGGCCTGCGGCAAGGCCGGCGGCCGCGAAGAGGGCCACCGGCCGCCGCGCCAACACCCGCAGCAGCTCTCGCGTTCGCTCATCCCGCCGGGGCAAGCGCAGGCACCTCGACCGGCTCGACCCGTTCAGGCTTCCGCACCGGCACCACCAACACGGCGCAGGGCAGATTGTTGAGCAGATCTTCAGTCACGCTGCCGATGAGCAACCGATCGACCCAACCCTTCCCGTGCGAGCCCACCACGATGACGTCCGCGCGCCACGCCACCGCCTCATCTACGATCGTATCGAACGGCACGCCTTCGCGAATGACCTTGCCTTGCTCGACGAGCGGAATCAGCGGCCAGACATCGCGCTCGACGATCTCGCGCGACCAATCCCGCGCAAGCTCCGCGATGGCCGGCGGCGGATCGATCACGTGCAAGGCATGCAGCGGGCTGCCAAGGAGCCGCGCGAAGGCGACCGCCTGTTGAATGGTCGGACGGGCCGCGTACGAAGGATCGACCGCGACCATCACCCGGGGACGGCCGCGCAGCTCGCCGGCCGTGACGAGCAGCGGGACCGTGAGACGCCGGACCACCTGCTGGACGGTGCTCCCACCCAGCCAGCGACCGAGCTTCGAGTGATGCTTCCCGCCGAGCACGAGCATCGTGGCGCCGGTCTCCGCGACCACCGCTTCGAGGACGTCAGCCGTGGCGCCGGGGCTCACCACCATCCTGTCGACGACGGAGGACGGGACGCAGTCCTGAAGCGACGCACGCAATTCGGCGCGCGCGCCGGCCCGCGCGGCCAACTGCAGCGTTTCCGTGACCACCCCGGTCCCTCCCATAGCCAATGACGTGCTCACATCGTCGGTCGCGTGCACCAGCCGGCACGGCACCCCAGCCGCCCGGGCCAGCATCCACGCAACCGAAGCCGCCGATGCACTCTCGGGCGAGCCGTCCAGTCCTACGATGATCGGTTGAGCTGTCATGGGACCCTCCTTAGGAGATCAAGGTCGGAGAGGTTCTATGAAGGATCCTTGAGGATCAGGCGAAGGAACGTCACCTTTGTTGCCCATGGTGGACAAAACGACGACCGCGGTAGCGAAGGCGAGCTATGACCGCTGCTGCCAGGCTCCGGATTTTCTCCAGGCGTTCTATCGAAACTTCCTGGCGGCGTGCCCGAAGGCCGTGCCACGGTTCGCGCACACGAACTTCGAGCAGCAGACCAACCTGCTCCGTCACGCCATCGGGCTCCTGCTCATCTTCCCGGGTCAGCCACAAAAGGAGCCGACGCTGCTCGCGCGCGTGGCGGAGCGGCACAGCAAGCGCGACCTCAACGTCGATCCCGCCCTGTATCGCCCCTTCATCGACGCGCTCATCGACACGGTCAAGCAATTCGACCGCGAGTGCACGCCGGCCGTGGAAGCGGCGTGGCGGGCGACCGTCGCGCCCGGCGTCGCGTACATGAAGTCCAAGCACTAACCGCCCTAATACGGCTTGAAGCCCGGGGATCCGAACCGTGGCATCTGGAGATGGATCCACAAGGGGTAAGCGTAGGCGATCAGCACCAGACCGATCGCGACCGCCGTCCACACCCAGTAGCGGTCGAGCCACGTCCGCCGGCCAGCGACCGGGTGCAGCGGTTCTGCCCACTCGATCGGTTGTACGCCGGTGCGCTTCCCCGCCAAGCCCGTACCGATCATTACCAGCATGAAGAATCCGGCGCTGGCAAACAGAAAGAGCCCACCGACCGCCGATACACCGGTGAGTCCCTTCCACGCGGCCGCGACGGTGCTCCCGCCGTAGGTCGCATCGTAGATGCGGCGCGGCATCCCCATCAACCCGGTGATGTGGTTCGAGAACGAAAACAGCATCATCCCGACGAACCAGAGGTACGGCTGCACGCGCGCCAGGAGCCCGAGCTCGAGCTCGCGGCCCGACAGGCGCGGCACCAGCCAGTATGCCGCGCCCATGAACGTGAGTGCGACGGCGCTGCCGACCGTCAGATGGAAGTGGCCCTGAATGAACGCGGTATTGTGCACCACCGCGTTCATGCCGAACGACGCATTGATCGCTCCGCCGATCCCGCCGACCGCGAAGAGAATCATCGACAGCGCCACACTCGAGAACAGTGGATCCCGCCAGGGCAGCTTGCCGATCCAGTCGACGAGACCGGTGGCGCCCTGCATCCGGCCGGCGACTTCCAGCGACGCGGTCACCGTGAAGGCGGTGATGAAGCTTGGGAACAGGATCGCAAACGTCAGAAATGTGTGCAGCAGCTTCCAACCCGCCGACACGCCGGGATCCATGAACTGGTGGTGGAAACCGACCGGCGTGGAAAACAGGATGAACAGGACGAAGACGAGACGGGCGAGCGCGTCGCTGAACAGTTTTCCTCCGGCCACGCGCGGCAGCACCGTGTACCAGATGACGTAGGCGGGGAGCAGCCAGAAGTACACGAGCGGATGCCCGAAATACCAGAACAACATGCGTGCGAGCACGGGATCGACCGTCTTGGTCCAGCCCAACGACCAGGGGATGAGCTGCACCAGCACCTCGACCGCCACGCCGATCGTCGCGATGAACCAGACGATCACCGTCGCCATCATGCCGTGCATCGCGAGCGGCGCCGGCTGATCGCGCCGGGTGGCACGCCACGAGCGGTAGGACAGGAGCATGACGGCGCCCCAACACCAGGACCCGATGATCACCAGCGTGAGCCCGATGTAGAACGCCGGGTGCGCCTGCAGCGGTGGATAGAACGTGTACAGCACCGTCGCTCGACCGGTCAGGATGGTGACCGCGGCCATGACCGTTCCGGCCACCGCTATCCAGAAGCCCGCCCACGCCCACCTGATGCCGGTCGGCTCCTGATCGAGTGTGCGGCTGACGACCACGTAGCCAAACGCCATGATGAAGAACGTCGTGAAGACCAGCGCCATCAGCACACCGTGCGCCGTCACGGACATGTAGTACAGCGTCGCCGAGCGCCACGGCAAATCGAGACTGGCGCGCGACAGCGCTTGCATGAATGCCATCGCCGACGCCGCGCCGAATGCGAGGATCGCCACCCAGAGATGCGCGAGGGACAACCGATCGCTGCGCGTCATGGTTGCGCCTCCACGATCAGTTTGGCCGACATCACGTGGTGCGAGAGCCCGCAGTACTCGTTGCAGACGATCAAATACTCACCCGGCCTGCGAAACGTGGTGGTGAATTGGCTGACGTAGCCGGGCACGACCATCGTGTTGCCGTTGGTGCCGACGATTTCGAAACCGTGTGTAACGTCGGCGCTGGTGACGCGGAACGTCACCGGACGATTCGCCGGCACGTGGACCTCCGCCGGCTGAAACGCGAACATCATGGCGATCAGCACGACGGTGGCGCCGTGCTCGTCCACGGTCACCCCGCGCTTGGCGAAGCGTGGGTCGTTCCAGACCTTGGTGGGATCGATCGTTTCGACGTGGCTGGGGGGCTGCAGCGCACTGCCCGCGACCCCTACGGCGATGGTCGTGACGAAGGCAACGATCAGGAAGCCCGACGCCCACATCCAGATCTTCTCGTAGAGCGGGACGTTCATGGGGTCACACCGCCGCGGCCAAGATAGATGAAGAAATAGACGGCGAACCACGCGGCGGCGAAAACCACTCCGTACAGGCCGATGAGGAACAGCGTCCCTCGCGGATGCGCGGTCTGCGACGTCGGTGCAGGCATTGGAGCCTCGTCAGTTGGCGGGTGGTGCGGGGATATCGACTTCGAAGCGAGTCTGCTGACCGGCCCCGCTGGAGGCGCGGGCCAGTCCTCCGTGCAAATGAGCAATCGACGCGACGAGCGCGAGGCCAATCCCGCTCCCTCCGTCCTGCGTGCGAGTGCGCGCGGGATCGGAGCGATAGAACGGCTCGAAGAGATGCGGCAGGTCGGCAGCGGCGATGCCGGGCCCTGAATTCTCCACGGCAAGCCGCACGCCGTCCCCGGGAAGGGGGTCGAGCTGCACCTTGATCGTGCCGCCCACGGGCGTGAACTGCAGCGCGTTCTCGAGCAAGTGATCGACCAGGCGACCGATGAGCTCGGGATCGATCAGCACGCCCGGTTGGGCGGCGCGTAACGACCGATCGACCGCCAGATTACGCTCCTCGAATCGACGGCGCAACCGGTCGAGCCTGTCCCCTACGAGGCGTGCGATATCGCTGCGGAGCACGTGCTCGTATTCGCGCTGCGAGCGCGGCGCCCGGAGCGCCACCTCGATCTCGCCGCGCAACGCGGTCAGCGGTGTGCGCAGCTCGTGGCTCACGTCCGCCGTGAGGCGCCGCTGCGCCGCAAAACCGCGCTCCAGCCGCTCGAGCATCCGGTTCAGCACGGCGACCAGTCCCTCGTACTCCTCGGTATCGGCATGGGCCTGAATGCGCTGGTCCAGCGTGCCCGCTTCGATGCGGGTCGCCTGCGCGGTGATTTCGCTGACCGGCCGAACCGCGGACGACGTGAAGCGCCAGGCACCCATCAAGGTCGCGGCAGTCCCCGCCACGACAATCGACACGAGCACCAGCAGCAGGTCAGTGCGCAGCACGGCGGGAGAGACGGATTCCTGGAGCGCCCGCAAGGCCGACCAATAGAACGCCCCCGTCGCGAGCAGCAGCCCCACCGCCATCGTTGCCGCAAACCGCAGGGCCAGCGTGCGGCGCAACGAACTCTTCACGCCTCCGCTCGATCAGGCGTCTGCAGGCGGAACCCCACGCCGCGCACCGTCTCGATCAGCTCGTGGCCGGCCGCCTGCTTGAGCTTGCGGCGCAGATTGCCGACGTGCACGTCCACGACGTTGCTCTCGGGATCGAAGTGCATGTCCCAGACTTTCTCGAGCAGTTCGGTGCGGCGCACGACTTCTTCGGGGTGCAGGAGGAAATGCTGCAGGAGATGGAATTCCTTGGGTGTCAAATCGAGGGTTTTGCCGTCCACCCGCGCCTTGTGCTTCAACCTGTCCAACTCCACGTGACCATAGCGCAACAGCTCCGTACGGCCGGCGCCGCCGCGTCGCACCAGCGCCCGCACCCGCGCGAGCAGCTCGTCGAACTTGAACGGCTTGGTGAGATAGTCGTCGGCACCGGCGTCCAGCCCGCGCACCACGTCTTCGGTCGTGTCGCGCGCCGTCAGCATGAGGATAGGCGTCGCTCGCCCCTCGCGGCGCAGCTCCTGGGCGACCTGCAGGCCGGTCTTCTTGGGGAGCATGACGTCGAGCACGAGCAGGTCGTAATCGTAGACGTGCGCCAGCATGGTGCCCTGATCGCCGTCGGGCGCGACGTCGACGACATAGCCTTCCTCACGCAGCCCCTGCTCGATGAACCCTGCGACCTTCCGGTCGTCTTCAACCACGAGAATCTTCATGAAGGCATCCTAGCCCTGGCGCGTTGAATCATTCCTAAAGGGTTGATGAAGGAATCTTCAGAATGAAGGTGGCGCCGCCCCCTGCCGTCTCTTCCACTGTAAGGGTTCCGCCGAGGGCCTCGGCCAGCCGGCGTGACACGGGCAACCCCAGACCGGTGCCCAGTCCGGAGAGCGGGTCGAACCGCTCGAAGGGCTCGAAAATGCGATCGCGGAGTTCGGCGGGGACCCCGGGTCCATGATCGATCACGGCAAACAGCGCCTGAGCTAAGACTTCGTCCACGGTGACCTCGACTGTGGCCTCGTCGGGACTGTGCCGGATGGCGTTGGACAGCAGGTTGAGCAGGATCTGCTCGAGGCGCATCGGATCGGTGCGGATCGTCGCGGGCTTGCCGTCGGCGCGCAGCACCAGCCGGAGGCGCTTGGCGGTCGCCGCGGGTTCGCTCGCCGTGATCGCGTGTTGCACCGCTCCCCGCACATCGACGTCGCGCAAGACGGGTCGCACTTTCCCGGCATCGAGCCGCATTAGGTCCAGAAAATTGTTGAGGAGCACGATGGTGTGATCGGCCGCTTCATAGACTTCTCGGGCGGCCTGCTCGGCGATCTCGGGCGATTTCCGCCGCACCAGCCGCTCGGCCCAGCCGTAGACGCCGGTGAGCGCGTTGCGCAGCTCGTGATTCATCATCGCGAAGAACAGATCCCGCTGGCGCTGCATCGTGCGGATTTGGCCGACGAGCTGCTCGCTCTCACTATAGAGCCGTGCATTTTCAACTGCCACCGCCGCCTGCGACGCCAGCAGGACCGCGATCGCCTCATCTTCGTCGTCGAACTCGGGGGCGCCGATCTTCTCGGTCAGATAAAGATTGCCGAACACCCCGCCGCGGCCTGTCACCGGGACGCCGAGGAACGACTTCATCGGCGGGTGATGCGGGGGAAACCCGTGGCGCTCAGGGTGGCGGCTGATGTCGGCCGTGCGAATAGGCTTGGCTTCCCGAATCACATGGCCGAGCAGCCCGCGGCCGTGGGGAAAATCGCCAATCTTCTTGCGGGCCGCTTCGTCGAGGCCCGAGGTGACGAATTGGACCAGGGTCGAGCGATCGTCGCCCAGGACACCGAGGGCGGCGTAGCGGGCGCCCACGACGTCCCGCGCCGCATCTACCACGTGCTGCAGCACATGCTCGAGCTCGTGGCGCGAGAAAATCGCGATGCCGGCGGCGAGCAGCCGCTCGAACCGCTCGCGAATGCGGGTCGCTTCGAGTTGCGGAGTCACGCCTGAAAATGCTACATGCCGACCACAGTGACAATTCACGTTGCCGGCTGCATTGTTAAGCGGCAGCCCACGCGCCCGCCGTCGCGCGTAACGACGCATACCATTTACCGCGAGGCGATCATGGTTCGTTCTCTGGCCATCCCCTTGTCCACGGCGCTGCTCGGGCTGACGCTCACCGCGTGCGGCGCGTCCCGTAGCCCGGTTCCGCTCGTGGGCGCGTCCGCCGATGTCACTGCGCTCGCGGGCGAGTGGGCGGGAGACTACAGCAGCGCGGAGTCCGGGCGCAGCGGCAGCATCAGCTTCACGCTCCGCGCCGCTGGCGACTCCGCGTTCGGCGATGTCGTGATGATCCCGAGCGCGTGGGGTCGTCCGCTCGTTCCGTACCGGCGGGAGAACGCGGCGGGAGCAGGGATAAATCAGCAACCGGCTTCGACAGTGTTGACGATTCGGTTCGTGCGGGTGGAACACGGTCACGTAAGCGGCACGCTGGATCCCTACGCCGATCCGCAGACGGGCGCGCGCCTGCTGACCACGTTTAGCGGCGAGCTCAACGGCAAGACGATCACGGGCACGTACACGACCAGACTGCCGTCCGGCGACACGCAGACCGGCCGGTGGACGGTGCAGCGGCGCTAGCGCGCTTTACACCTTCGCGGTCGCAACCGCGCCGACGATGTCCGTCTGGGAGATGACACCGACCAGCGCGCCGTCGTACTCGACAAAGAGGCGCTGCACGTTGAGGTAGAGCATCTCCCGGGCGGCCTGCCGCACGTCCAGATCCGGGTCGATCGTCGTCGGCCACGGCGTCATCACCTCGAGCACGCGTGTGCGATCGAACAGCCGTTCGCGCATCAGCGGCGACTCGCAGGCGCTCTCGGCTTTCAGGATCTCACGCGTGGAGACCACACCGACCGCGCGTCCCAGACGATCCAGAACCGGCAGGGCCGACACCTGCGCCTCGGCGAACGCGACCACCGCCTCGGCGATCGTCGCATCGGTACTGATCGTTCTGAGACTTGTTTGCATCAGCTCGGTGACTTTCATGATGGATCCTCCGGTTAGCGGGCCTCGAACATTCCCACAGCCCCCTTCGTCGCGTCCGCGAACGCATGGCTCACGAAGGGATACGTTCCGGCTTCGACGAGTTGCGCCTCGAAGATCGCGCCTCCCCCCACCGGGACAGTGACCGTCTGTACCCCTTCGAGGGGGTGAGCGAGCGACCCGTCGAGATACACGCGGTCGAAAATCGCGCCTACCACGTGAAACGCCGAAAAGCGATTGGGACCCGCATTGACGACGTAGAGTCGCAACCGCTCGCCGACCCGTACTTGGATAGGGTGGTGGGCGTACTCCGCCTGCCGGCCGTTGAAGACTACATAGTCCGGCGCCAGGCCGAGGAGTTTGTCCCAATCGATCGTGCGGCTCGAATCGGGAAGCACCCTCGTATAGAACTCGCTCTGGACAAACACGAACTCCTTGGCGGGTGTCCGGCCCTGCCGTGGATCGACGATGATTGCCCCGTACATGCCGTTGGCGATATGGAGCGCCACCGGCGCGGTTCCGCAGTGATACATGAACGCACCGGGTACCCGCGCGACAAAGCGGTAGTTCAGCGAATCGTGCGGCATGAGGTTCACGTACGCGCGGCTCGGGGCAATTTCTGCGGCGTGAAAGTCCAGGCTGTGCGGCATCGGGGCCTGATTCACGAGCGTGAAGTCCACCGTGTCGCCTTCGGTGACGCGAAGCACGGGGCCAGGAACGCGGCCGTCGAATGTCCATGCGTCATAGGTCACGCCATCGGCAATCGTGATCTTCGAGTGCCTGATCGCGATCCGCAGGCGGTGCAAGCGGCTGGTCGAACGCGGCGGAGCAACCGGATCGATCGGGGCCGGCCCCACGGCAGAGCCGATCGGCGCTTCGCCGTGCGAGACATCGGCCGGCGCGTTTGTCGGTGGTGTTTCGGGCCGCTGGGTTCGCTGCTCAGGCCTCTCGCCGCAGGCCAGTGCGAGGGTGGCGCTGCAGAGACCTGCAATCATGAGGCGAAAACGCATGAGGAGCTCCGTGAGAGATGCTCGGAGCTTAGCGGGCGTCGTCCTCCGTCTTCATGAAGGCTTGGTGAGGGATTCTTTAGACCGCCCTCGGTCGATCGCCCCCAACAAACGGAGCAGCCCGTCTAGCATCGTGAGGGGGTGCGGCGGGCACCCCGGGACCCACAGGTCCACCGGCAGGACATCGCCGACGCCCGTGCCGACCTCGGGACTCCCCGCAAAGGGGCCCCCGCTGATCGCGCAGGCCCCCACGGCGATGACCAGCTTCGGAGGCGGTACCGCCTCGTATGTCAGCTCCAAGGCGCGCCGCATGTTGCGATTCACCGCCCCCGTTACGACGATGCCGTCGGCATGACGCGGCGAGGCGACGAACTGGACGCCGAAGCGGGACAGGTCGAAGACGACGTTGCCGAGCGCGGCGAGCTCCGCTTCGCACCCGTTGCAGCTCCCGGCGACCACCGAGCGGAGTCGGAGGGAGCGCTGGAACAGCTTCCGCGCGCGCTCGTCCAGCGCGCGGGCGAGCTCGACCTCGCCGGTCGGGGTGACGAGCGCGTCCCGCGTGGACGTGGCCATGCGATAATCGCGGCTGTACGCAGCCTCTTCCGGGCTGAAGAGACACGCCCCGAGATCCAGGGACCCCACGGGCCGGCCGCGGAACCGTTCCGGGAAATCCGCTCCCGCATCCTCCGGGGGGAACCGCATTGTGCGAATCCCCTGCCGCAATCTCGTTCTGAGCCACGTCAACACCGGCCGCGCCCCCACCGTAGCATCACAGGTCGTGCCCCGCGTACGACAAGTTGAAGCTCTTGTTGCAGAGCGGGAAATCGGAGATCTCATTGCCGGGCATCGCCAACCCCAGGGCCGTCCAGTTGTGGAAAGAGGGGTCGGTGA
>WNFU01015000.1_pt1 | contig 12875 bp, 11 predicted proteins | sample 5400121 | NCBI WGS metagenome assembly WNFU01 (sample SAMN13153360, study PRJNA577476) | soil metagenome | isolation source: 100 cm soil or saprolite under grassland replicate 1 | place: USA:California | collected 2016-06-15 | reverse complement strand
CCTCCGCCGTGTTGCTGCGGGCTGTCGAGCCGGTGCAGAATGTCACTGGCCGAACCCAAGGCCCTGGGTTGCTTTGCCGGGCGATGCACATCGACAAGCGCCTCAACTCCCACGATCTCCTCAGCGATGATTTCTATGTCGCCGCAGGTCCCACGGCCAAGCCGGTCGTGATTGTCAAACGGCGTCGTGTGGGCGTGGAGTACGCCGGTCGATGGGCGAAGCGACAGTTGCGGTTTTACATTAAAGGTAATCCATTCGTGTCACGGCAATAGCTTCGCAAGCTGGATGACTTGAAGGTGCGCGCTTACGGCGACACGGCAGTAGTGCACGGGCTCGAAACGGAAAAGAGCAGCTACAAGGGCAAAGACACCAGCGGGCAATACCGATTTACCGACGTGTTTGTGAAACGCAATGGCCGCTGGCAGGCCATCGCCACTCAGGTTACCCGCGTCGCGAAGCAATGACCGGGATGGGATTTCAAACTCGCTGAAGTCGCGCGCGGCCGCGCTTTCACTCCTGCTGTCGTACCCATTTCCCCAGACGTCGAAGCGTTGGCGGCGTTTCTGGCGGTAATTCGCATTCTCGCGTCGGATAATTCGCGGCCGGACAAGCCGGTTATCGGCAGCGGGACCACCGTCCTTTCTGCGAAGGGCTGTCGCGCTTGGAACTTGGGATTGGGAGCTTCGTTGCCGGGTTGGCGTTGGGATTTCTCTTGAGCTTTGAACTGTGGAATTGGAGCTTCGCCCTGTGACGCCTCCGACCAACCCAACCGGCAGGCCGTTCGACACAGTTCGCTGGCGGATCGTCTCCCTGCTGATGGCGCTCTGTTTCATTAGCCACCTGAACCGCATCAGCATGGCAGTGGCCGGTGATGAGCGGATCATGAAACAATTTTCGATCGCTCCGGAAAAGATGGGCGTGATCTATTCGGCATTCCTGCTCGTCTATACCATCGGTATGATCCCGGGAGGCTTTTTCATCGACCGCTTTGGCGCGCGGGCGGCGCTCATGGTCGTCGGATTCGGTTCGGCCCTCTTCGGCACGCTGACGGGAATGGCGGGACTTATTTGCGCAGGCGCCGCGCAACTCTGGCTTTCGTTGGTTGTTGTCCGAGGCCTGACGGGGTTCTTCACCACGCCCTTGCATCCTGGTTGCGCGCGGGCGGTGGCGGACTGGACGCCCCGGCCCCAACGCTCCCTCATGAACGGCCTGGTCACCGGAGCCGCCTTGCTGGGGATCGCGTGCACTTACAAGATCTTCGGCGCCCTCATCGCCTGGATCGATTGGACCTACGCGTTTCTCGTCACCGGCGCGGTAACGGTGCTGCTGACCGGCGCGTGGATGTGGGTCTCGCGTGAGCCGGCCCAGGGGCACGGCCGAAATTCTCCGCGCGACGAAATTCGGCAAGGAGCGAGACAGCCCGGTCCGCATTCGGGGTGGCAGGCGTTGCTGAAGAACCGAAGCTTAATCCTGCTTACCCTGAGTTACGCGGCCATTGGTTACTTCCAATATCTCTTTTTTTATTGGATGCACTTTTACTTCGACGAAGTTTTGCACCTGGGAAAAAGCGCGAGCCAGTATTACGCCGGAATACCACCTTTGGCGATGGCGATCGGCATGCCACTGGGCGGCTGGATGTCAGACAAGCTGCAGAACGTGATTGGCTATCGTTGGGGCCGGGCGGCCGTGCCGCTAGCCGGAATGAGTATCGGCGCCGTGCTGCTTGGGCTCGGCGTCACCGCGAAGGAACCGGCGTGGATCGTGACCTGGTTCAGCCTCGCGTCGGCATCGGCCTGGGCGGATTGGTGTGTTTGCTCGGGGCCCTGTGCTGGTTTTGGATCGACCCGAAGCAACGCGCGCCGCACGACGTCGTCTGAGCCCGCAGGACGCGACTGCCGGACCCGCCGGTGGCTTCCACGAGGAACACATTTCTTCACAGCCAGCGCCTGAGCCACTCCCACGCCTCCGCCTGCATTTCGGCGTTGAACTCGTGCGGCGTGCTGTAGAGCCGCGTGCGGCACTTCTCTGGCGCGCCGGCCTTCTTGTAACACGCGTTGAGCTTGTCGAAGCTGGCGCGCACGCCATCGAGGTCGAACAGTCCGTCCTTGCTGCCATTGATCACTAACAGCGCGTTGGGCATCGCGAGCGACGCGATGTCGGGATAATCAAGGTAGCGGTAGAGGCCGGGAACGACCTTCGTGTGGCCGATGGAGTTTCTGATGTGGCGGCGGAGTTGGCGCGGAAAGGATGCCATCCAGCCGACGACGACCGCGGCTTTGATCCGATCATCCAGCGCGGCGAGATGACACGCCCGCAGCCCGCCCACGGACAAACCCACGCAGCCGACGCGTTTCTTGTCCACCTCCGGCCGGGTAAGAAGGTAATCAACGGTACGGACGTCGTCCCAGAACAGCACCCCCGGCCAGGTGAAACCAGCCGCGTAAATCGTCCGCCCGACGAGCTGTTCATTCTGGCTGGCGCGCCGGTTAAACTCAGAGATGCGCTGCGCCGTGATGTCGCGTGGTCGATCGCGCCAGTCGGCCGGATCGTCATCGAGCAACATCCGGCGCTCACCCCAGTAGAACATGTCGATCACCACGACCACGTAACCCTGCCGCGCCAACTCGCTCGCGATGTTCCGGCCGGCATAATAGCTCTTCTTGAAATCGGTCAGTACGGGATGTTCGCCGTCGGTTTCGACGATCTTCTCCTTGCCCCAGAAATAAAATCCGCCGTGATCGTGGAGCGCCACGATGCCGGGTGCGGGCAATTTCGCCTTCTTGGGCACCAGCACAAAAGCAGGCACGCGGATATCCGGCGTGGTGTTAAAACGGACGCGCTCCCGCACGTAATCCCCCGCATCGATTCGTTCGAGGATCTCGGCCCGCGGCTCGCACCTGGCCGGCGAGTAATGTAGCAGTTCCAGCAGCTTGCCGCGCGCTTTCCGCTTCCATCCCGCGAGGCTCTTGAATTCGCGCTGCAGCCAGGAAAGAGGAAACTCGCCCGTCGCCGCCTGGCTCTGAATGAACGGCCACAGCGAGCCGACATCGGACTCGGTGCGGGCCGCCGTTGCGGAATCCTTGGCCAGAGCAGCTTGAGCGAGGAGCGCCTCGGAGTTGGAAGCGGCATCCGAGAACGCGTCCTCCTCGAGGGCAAGTGGCACGCACAGGCCCGCCGTCAGCCAGCGAACGAAGGCGCGTCGGTTCGGATTGGTGACGGATGCGCGCGGGCGCGCCGCTTTCGCCGGCCGGCCGGTGTGGGTGGCGGATCGCGGAGCTTTCATATCATTCTTGCCTCAGGCCCTCACCCGCAGCCACCCGTAGCGGGTAGGCTCCGGTTCGAGGGCCAGAGCAGCGTAGGTTTCCTTCATCCGGGACATGTTGTCCGCCGTAACCTTGTCCAACTCAAGAACGGTCTTGAGTTCTTTGGTCATCCGCGACTCGTAATCCTTTGGCACGGCGCGGTACGCGCTCGGGTCCAGGGTCGGGATCCCATACAATTTCGCCGAAGTCCGGCCCAGGATTTTCCGCTTCACTCGCTCGGTGAGCTCGGGATAGCCGTACTCGTGGCGCATCGCGTCGGGAATTTGGAACCGCCACAACGCCTCGATCTGCCATTGCGGCGACCCGTACCAAACGGAATCCGACCCGAACACGATCCGGTCTTCGCCCATGAACTTCATGAGCTGTCCCAGGATGTGCGCGGCAATCGTCGGGAAGGTAACCACGGACGATGCCCAGGTCGTGCCGATCTCGGCGTAACAATTCGGCAGGCCTTGCACCAGCTGAGCATATTCGGTGGTCCAACTGATATTCGGCACGCCGCCGCGCAGCTGGCGCGCAAGGACCTCCTCGAGCGTGTCGGCCAGGAAGAAATTAGGTTGGATGCACGCGTGGTAGCTGATGAAGTTGAGCTTCGGCCAATCGCGCGCCGCCTTGGGCAGGTCACCCGGATGGCCGCGCAACGGATCCGGCGGGCCGGGTGCGAGGCCTTTGTGAACACAGATGTTGTTGAACCCCGGCCGGCGGCCCTTGAGCCGCTCGTAGTTCTTCTGGATCAGCTCGAACGTCGGATACGCCACTTCTTCGTCATCGTGCCGCCATTGCCGCATCAGGCTATTGGGATCATTGTCCACCTTGGCGGCGTTGGAAATGTTGTAACCTTTCCACGAGTCGGGCTCGTTCTGGTCGGTCTGTTCCTGGATCCAGGCCAGGTTGCCTTTGCCGACGTAGAGCAAGCCATGACAGAGCATGCGGGTCGAACCGGAAATTTCGTTGACGAAATTCCGGGCGGCAGCGGTCTGGGCCGCCGTAAGAACCTCGCCCTTCTGCGCCTCCTGCGCCGTGCGCGGCGCTCGGGGGCGTTCGCCTTCAATCTGAACGCTCGATGCGGTGACGTTGCTCAACAGTCCGATCGTGACCTGGCTGTCCAGATACACGTCCTTGATGAACTGTGTGATGTGGGCGTAGCCGGAATCGATCGGCAGGCCGACCAGGCCGGGGTTCCAGACGCTCCACGTTTCTCCCAACTCATCGCGCTGCCCTTTCGGATTGAAGGGATTCGCCTTGACCGTCGGGGCGGACGACGGCCCTTGGGCAATCGCCCTCAACCCGGCCGGCGAGGGCTTGCTGCCGCGCACGAAGTGCAATTGGTCGTCGAACACAAACAGGTCCCGGGGCGGAGCCGCCGCCGCGAATGCCGCTGGTTCGAACAGCTCGGTCAGGCTGATGTTGAAGAATCTCCCAAACACCTCATTCATGGCGAGCAAAGCCGCCGCCATCCCGCCCGAGCCCCGAAGAAACTGCCGCCGGCTGACGCCGAGCTTCTTGCTGGCGGCGTCGGCCAGGTCTTCAATCCGCGCTTCGACGCGTTTCTGTTGTTCGGTCTGCGGCACGGGCATGTACTCCCCGTTTGAGATCATCCGCGTGGGGATGGGTGAACGGAGCGACTCCGCGACGTCTGCCCGCTGGCATTTGGCGACCTGCTCCTCGTCCAGCAAACCATGGTCTTCTTCCCAGACGCGGCCCGATTCGGTCCATTTTTCAGCAGCCATATTATCCTTCGGCAGCCTGATCAGCATCGATGGCCGGTCCGCTGTGGACAACGAGCGCGACCCAACCAACCGCGACACTGCATCAGCAGGTTAATCGAAACTTGCAATTGAGCGGCAGTACGAGAATAGACGCCCAGGGATCATCGGCACAAGCCAGAAGACCTGGATACCTGGGTACCTCGATGGGAGGGGTGGTTGAGCCCCGGAGCCCCTCGCGCTCGTCAGGACGGACCGTCGGCTTTGCTTCTGTTCTTGAGCCGGTGCAGCATCTGGCGGATGTCGCGCGTGCCTCGCACGGCCACATACACGGTGATGGTGGAATACCACACCATCACGGCGATCGTCAGCAGCCACCAGAACCAGTGTCCGCTTATCATCCGACTCTCCTTTCGAGGGGCGGTTGGGTGTCCACTGGCTTCAACAGCGACCCGAACACCATCGCCGCGCCGACCAGCACGTAGGTGGCGAGCCCGGAGTAGTACGGCCCAATCTTCTCGGCCAGGGGCCGCGTGGCGGGGACTTGCTCGAAAACCAGGTAACCGATGGGCACCCCCGCGCCACAAATGATCGCCGCGGCTGCGCCCCAGTTGTTCGCGCGCCGCCAATAGCAGCACGCGATGAGCAACGTCGTCATGCTGGACAGGTAGATCGTTCCCGTCACGCCGAGGTAGGTCCAGAGGTCGCCTTTGAGCGGATACCAGAGTCCGTAAAGCAGCAGGAAGACGCCGATGAGCGCGATAATGGCGCGGTTGACGACCAGCCCTTTGCGTTCGGACCAGTTCCTGCGAAACGGCGCAAGGACGTCGTTATAGATCACGCTGCCCCACGTGAGCAGGTAGGAGGAATCGGTGCTCATGTCGGCGGCGAGCATCGCCGCCACCAGGATCCCCATCACGCCCACCGGAACGAACGTGCTGAGAAACCTGGGCATCGCATGAAGAGAGTTTTCGCCCGCGGTCGCCGGACCGAGGGTTGCCAGCGCGGCCATGCCCCAGAGGCCCGGGACGATGAATCGACAGACAAAGAAGAAGGCGGTGCCCGTATAGACTCGACGCGCGGTCTGGCTATCCTTCGCGGCCAACACACGTGCAATGACCGCCTGCCACGTCAGACAAGCCGCTGTGTTGAGGAACAGATTGAACAACACATAGGGCCAGCCCATCTGCGGATTCACGAACGGATTGAAGCCCCCGGCGCCGTGATGGGTTTGCACCGCAGTCACGAGTTTATCCCAACCGACGTTCGCCAGAATGAGCGCCGTGACCACAATCAATCCCACGCTCATGACTACAAATTGCAAAAAGTCGGTGACGAGCACGGAAAGCATCCCGCCGAGGATCGTGTAAACCGCCACGCCCACCAGCAGCGTGGTCATGGCGATTTCGAGATATTTCACGTCGAACCCGCAGACGAGCACGAGGAATTCGCCGCCGGTGCGCAGGAACACGCCCATGTTCAGCAACCCGCCCAGCACGATGACGACACCCGCGGCCCAACGAATACGCCGCCCGAAGCGCTTTTCAAACATCTCGGGAATGGTCATGGCGCCCGAATCGCGCAGCGGTTTGATGCAAAAGCCGGTCAGGCCGATAACGAACATAGCCAGCGCCTGGCAGATCCCCGGGATGGCGCCGGCGAATCCCTTTTCGTAGCCGTTTTGCGCCGTGTACATGCACGTCACGATGCCGAACTCGGTTGCCGCCAGCGACGCGATGCCGAGATAAACATTCATCTCCCGCCCGGCCACGAGGAAGTGTTCCACTTTGGCGACGTATTTCCGCATGACGACTCCGGCGATCATCGTGGCCAGCAAGTAAAGCCCGACGATGCTGCCATCCAGCCAGGAGAAATTGGTCATGCTGAGGCGGCAAGTCTTAGCGGACAGCCCGGTGGCGCGCAAGCCCGGTTGATGGCACTGGCCTGAATGGCGGTCCGAGTTAAAAGGTGTCGCAAGTTAAAAGGTTGCCCCACCCGTGCTCTGCCTTATGATCAGCCGAAAACTGCCTTTTGGCCCCAGTCGGAGCCCGAGCTGCCTCCACCGATGAACCCAACCAACGATTCGCCGTCCGAAGACGTGGCTGTGGGGTTTGAGCCCAACTCACAGAAAGTGGTGGCCGAGCTTTTTGAAAACCGCTTCGCTGGCTGTTGGGCGCGCCAGGACACTGCCATCTTGATCGTGCACGGAATCGGCAACCAACAGCCGTTCGACACAGTCGATCAGTTCGCGCGGACGCTGGTGGAGACATTCCGTGCGGCGGGCCGCGACGGGATCACGATGACCCACCTGAACGCGGCCAAGCCGTCGCGCAGCACCGGCGGCCTCTGGTATGACAACTACATTCGGCTTACCATCGGTCCGGAGCAGCCGCACCTGGACATCTATGAATACTATTGGGCCTATCAAACCGAGGACAAGGCCTCGCTGGGCGACATCCAGAGGTGGGTGCGAAACGTCACGGGCGGCGCCCACCGCTTCTATCGGGAGAATGCGGAACTGGGTCAGCGTTACGGCGAGAGCAGTCTTTTCTTTGCCAAACCATTGGGCGGACAACCTTCCTCTTCGCGCAGCGAGTTCAGGCCGTTCAGGTATTGGTTTCTGGTGACGACCGTTGCCCATGTCATCCCGGCAGCACTCGCCGTCATCAGAGGCACCTTGCGGCTCCTTTCCATGTTACCGATCATCGGTTGGGGATTCGGCTGGCTGCTCGGCTGGGTCGAAGAGCGCGAGGTGAACGCGCTCGCCAATGTGATCGGCGACATCGCCATTTACAACACCACCGATGCGAAGTCGAAATTCTACGCGGTCCGGAAGGCCATTCTTGACGGCGCCGTCAACGCGGTGCGTTACCTGTTGGAGCCGGCAAAGCCAGGCGGACCGTACCGGCCGGAGGACTGGCGTTATGATCGTGTGATCCTGGCTGGCCACTCGCTCGGCAGCCAGATCGCCTTCGACGCGATCAACCGCCTCAATCACCTGATTCATCAAGGCGAACTCCGCGGCTGTGACAGCGCCGGTTACTTTACGGACGGGACCACGCGCCTGAAGATCAACAGCGTGGAGCACGTTTCCGAGATGCTCTGCGGGCTGGTTACGTTCGGCAGTCCACTCGACAAGATGGCCTTTTTCTTCCGCGAACAAACGGCGAAAGACCAATACCTCCGCCGCCAGCTCATTGAACATTTTCACGGCTTCAAGCAACGTCCCTGGAGTCAGGACCGACCGGACGACTCGAAGCGGCTGGTGGAAGCGCCGCAACTCTTCGCGCGGCTGTTCGATGGCATTCGCTGGCTGAATTACCACGACCGGGGCGACCTCCTGAGCGGTTCACTCGACTACTACCAGAAAGTCGTGAACCTGGAATGTCAGTTTCGCCCGGTGCTGTCTGCGAACGGGTTCTACCTCGTGCTGACGCTGTGCCTGGCGATTGCTGCGGCGGTGCTGGCGTGGACGGCGTTGATTTGGGATCCGAGCGAATGGCTCCGACTGCTGTTCGAGGGGACCGGGGCCGAGTTGATGAACCGATTGCGCGTGGTTGCCGCCGCGGATGTGTGGCGGTTGGTCTTGTGCGTCCTCTTGTTGGTTGGGACGGCGGCGGTCCCGTTGGCCGCCTTCGCCGCGCGCTTTACGCACAGTCATTATTGGAACTGCCGACGCCTGTTCGCGGAAATTGTTGAGCAGTTTCTTCTTCCCTCGGAACCTCCCCGTCACACGCCGCCTTCAACCGACATAACTCCGAACAGACCGGCGGGGGCAGGGACGGGCCCCGTCAAAATCGAGTGCCCGCACTCGCACGAGTAGGCGGGCACCCTGAAGAACACATTGGAACAAATCGCTCTGGTTGTTCCTGGACACGACCGGTTCAAACGCCAGCGAGCGTTTTCTACCGGGCCGTAGTCAGGCGGTAAAACGTCGGTTCGTCGCCCAAGCGGATCGTCGCGGGATTGGTGCTGCCACTCGGAGCGGCTCCCCATGATAACGGCAGCAGAGTGCGGCTCTGTTCCAGCGAGAAGCCGGACCGGTTCGGCGCCCAGGAGATCACCACGTTCATTCCGGACTGTTGAATGAACAACGTCGGTGCTTCGCCGGTGGACGGAACAATCAGCCCCGGCCAGAAACCGCCCTGGAGCGTGTACGTGCCGCCGCTCAACATGCCTGTGTCCGGCTGGCCGATGGTGCCGCTGAGCGTGTAGTTGCCCCCAGTGCTGGTGCCGCCCCCACCATCGAGGGTGAACCAGTTAATGGCGTATTGAGCGTGGGCAACGCCCGAGAAGATCGTCACCGCAACCAGAGTGTGACGAAATAAGTTCATCGCCAGACTTCGTTTAACGCGACCTGCCGGATGGATTCGCCGACATGCTGACCGCGAGCCTTGCGGGCGTTCCCGAGGCGGCGAGGCGATTCTCCAATGAAGCATTCGGTTTTTCAAGCGCGGCGATGCGATCCTCCCCGGTTAATAACGCAGTGCCGGACGCATTCATGGTCACCGGACTCAGGACGCTCCAGGCCGCGCTCATCAAACTGCCCGCACGCTGGATCGTGTAGATTCTCCCGGCGGTCCCGGAGAGGTTAAACTCGGGATGGCCGTTGGGCAAAACGCGGTAGCTGGCAAACTTCGCCGGAACTGCTGTGCCCGTGCCGCCCGTGCTGGCGGCTTTGAGAGCGAACGTTGTGTTCCGCTGCACGACGCCATACCCAGCCATTTGCGGAACGTCGGTGGTGGAGTTGTAGAAATTCAACCCGAACTGGAGCTGGCCTTGGTAATTCAATTCCGGGCGGAAATAATTCGTGGGAATCACTATTGAAGTAGCCGCAGGATCCAGCGCGCGCGGCACGCATGGATTGGGAGCCATGAAAACCAGGTTTCCCAGCTCGTCGGTAATGATCAGACGGATGAATGCGCCCGGGCCTTGCGGGGAGAATGGGTTCCACCGCAACGTGAATTCATGACTCGCATCAATCGCTTGGGCCTCGGCATAGTTGGCGATCTTCGGGATGATGGCGGGAGTGGCGGGCAACGCCATGGGGATGACGCGCTCGGGTTGTCCGGTTTGGTTGAAGCGCACGGTATAGCTGCCCTCGGGGTAGGCCGCTTCCAGCGCGGCTTGGGTGTCGTATGGTCCGTAAAGGTTAAGGACTACGATTTGGTTTGTGAGATTCTTCGTTGTGCCATCGGGCAACGTGAGTGAGCCGTTCGTGACCGCGGGTCCGGCGGGCGGGCTTTGGAGTGTCGTGCTGAAGAACGCCGGGTTCCCGGATCGGGGAACCACTTCGTCAGCGGACGTCTGGCGATACTCAAGGAACTTCGTCACGGTGTAAGAACCCATCGTCGGCGTCGTCGGAGTACAAAGCTCACTCGGGATGCCAGTGCTTGCTTTGAGAGAGAACGAGGTGGTGCGTTGCACGACGCCATTGCCAGTCATCTGCGCAACGTCGGTCGTTGAGCTGTAGAAATTCAAACTGAACACGAGCAGCCCCTGGTAGTTAAAACCGGGGCGCAGATAATTCGCGGGAATCACGATTGAAGTGGCCGCAGGATCCAGCGTTCGCGGCACGCACGGATTGGGCGCCATGAAAATCCGGTTCCCAAACTCATCGAGAATGACCAGCCTGACTACCCCAGCCGGAGAGGAGAACGAGTTCCACCGCAGGGTGAAGTCCTTGGTCGCATCGATGTTTTGCGCCTCGGCATAATTGGCGATCTTCGGGATGATGGCGGGAGTGGCGGGCAACGTCATGGCCAGGACGCGTTCGGCTTCTCCGGTTTGGTTGAAGCGCAAGGTGTAGCTGCCCTCGGGGCGGGCCCCTTCCAGCGCGGCTTCGGTGGCGTACAACTCGAAGCGCCTGAAAACTCCGGCTTGGAGCGCAAGATTCGTTGTCGTGCCATCCGGGAATGTCACCGAACCGTTCGTGACTGCCGGGCCGGCCGGCGGGCTCTGCACGGAGACGCCAAACAACCCCGGGCTGCCCGGCGAGACGACCGGGTCGCCCGCGGAGCTTTGGAGATATTGCAGGTTTTTCGACAAGGTGTACGAACCTGTCGTCGGCGTAACCGGCGGGCAAAGCTCATTCGGGCTGCCACCGGAGTTGCTGGCGATTCGGTAGCTGCCCGTGAGGGTCTCCAGCAGTTGGCCCGTCGCACTCTTGAGCGGGGAGCTTGCGCCCGCCAGATTGAGCGTCCAAGAGACCGTGGTGTTGAGCGGGATTGGACCGTTGGGTTGGAATGTCAGGCTCCGCCGGTCCGCGCCCCATCGACCGCTCAGCAGCGAGTTCACGGAGGCGGGTCTGAATTCGTAGTTCCCAATGAGGACGGTCCCTATAGTGGGCAGCAACGACGTCGCGGTATCCATTGCCTGATCGAACACGAAGACGACCGAGCCCCTCGGAGCCGCGTTGGTCGCGTCACTGGCGGGGCTCACTGAAACGAGCTTTGGCGCTGACTGCGCGTACGTGGCGAGCGCCGTGCCAAGCACCCACACGCTCAGCACCACTCGGGCAAGAAATCGTGGGACTCCCCGCCCTCGCGAGAAGCCTACGGATGTGGAGGAGGGGTAAACCTGATTCATGATTTGTGTCCAAGATTGGCGGTTGATTTCAAACGGTTGTTGATGCATAGCGGGCCTGAACCGGTGTTCAGCAAGCGCACTGCAGACAGAATGCAATGGAAACAGAACGAGCTTTCAGCCCTGAGTAGCGACCACGGGGTGTTCCTCCCAACGTCATTGAATTGCATTTAGTTTCAACATTTAATGCGTCTCATCGGCCGGCTTCACGAACCGTCATTCGCAGGTGCCAGCAGGAGATAGCACCAGGAATGCCCGTAATGGCTCGAGACCAATTCGCGGATCATCATCGGCAGGATACGAAACTGCCGCTCGATCCCCGACGCCTGCAGGAGCACGGTGATCAGTCCTTCGTCAACAGCAAAGCGCTAGATGATTCTATTGAATCCCCTCATCCCACTCGTTCCTCGCGGGGCGAGGGAGACAATTCCTGGCAGGAGTATCAAGATGCGGTGCGCCAGTGACCGCAGGTGCCGGGGCCATCTGCGCTTGACTTAAACCTGGGTCTGCCCTTACTGGATTGGTATGCAAATCAACCCATTGGCTAATGTATCCCTCCAACAACTCAAACAGGCTGTTACAATCCGGGAAAAGATTGACGGATTGGAGAAGGAACTGGATCGAATCGTGGGCGGCGAGTCGTCAACCACCCGGAATGCAACTCCGCGCAGGAAGGGCAGGCTCAGCGCGGCCGGAAGAGCCAGACTCTCCGCGATGATGAAGGCCCGCTGGGCCAATCGCAAGCGACAGAAATCGCTCCGGGTCACAAAGGCTGCAAGACCGGCAACCGCTAAGATGAAAAGCTCACCTCAGCGTGGTCAGTTGAAGGACGAAATTATTCGCAACCTGAAGACTGCCGGGAAATCGGGAGTAGCGGTCAAAGACCTGGCTGCGGGCCTCGGAAGGAGTTATGGCAATATAAGTGTGTGGTTCCACACCACGGCCAAGGGAGTAAAGGAAATCAAGAAAGTTGCGCCGGGCCGGTTTGCTTGGGCTTCTTGAGAGGCTTGGACGCGTGCCGGATGTTGCCGAACATCTCGGCGTTCGCCAACGGCTCCGACCGTGCCATTTCCAGAAAGCCCTTCCGCGCTGATCGAGCGAGTCACGCTTTTCAACGAAGAGAAGGGCTTTGCCATCCTCCAGGTGAGCGCCCAGGCGGCACGGTGCTTGGAATTTCCGCCACGCAGGACGGTCGAGTCGAGGCTCGGCAAGAACCAGGATCATGAGTGGGACGGTTCTGTATCATGTGCGACTGGAGGTG
>WNFU01007510.1_pt1 | contig 12875 bp, 5 predicted proteins | sample 5400121 | NCBI WGS metagenome assembly WNFU01 (sample SAMN13153360, study PRJNA577476) | soil metagenome | isolation source: 100 cm soil or saprolite under grassland replicate 1 | place: USA:California | collected 2016-06-15 | reverse complement strand
CGAAGCATCCCCCGCCGGTCAAGGACCGGAACAGCGACTCGAGCTGGACGTCCATCCCGCCGTCCGATGCCGTGGAAGCGCTCGTTCCCGCGGCGGGCACGCGGCTCTTCGTCTTCGCCGGTCCGACCCCGCTGGACGCGGTCCGGCGCTACATCCTGTTCTCGGGCGGCGGGGTGCTGCCGCCCAAGTGGGGGCTCGGCTTCCTGCAGCGCGTGCCGACCCTGTACACCGCCGAGCAGGTGCTGCGCGAGGTGGACGAGTTCGCCGCCCGCGGCTACCCGCTCGACGTTGTCGGCCTCGAGCCCGGCTGGCAGAGCGCCGCCTACCCCGGCACCTTCATGTGGGACCCGACACGCTTCCCCGATGCGCCGGGCTTCATGCGGGAGATGCAGCGCCGCCGCGTCGCCGTGAATCTCTGGATCAATCCCTATGTCTCGCCCAAAGCGCCTTTCTACGGGCGGCTCGAGCCGCTCTCCGGGTCGCACACGGTCTGGACGGGGCTCGTCCCGGACTTCACGCTGCCCGAGACGCGCGCGGTGGTGCTCGACCTGTTCCGGCGCGAGCACCTGCAGCTCGGCGTCTCGGGCTACAAGATCGACGAGGTGGACGGCTACGACAAATGGCTCTGGCCCGACCACGCCGTCTTTCCGTCGGGCCTGAGCGGGGACGAGATGCGTCAGGTGTACGCGCTCTATCTCCAGCGCGCGACGGCGGAGCTATTCCGGCAGCGGGGCCGGCGCACCTGGGGTCTGGTGCGCGGCTCGAACGCCGGCGCGGCGGCGCTGCCGTACGTCATCTACAACGACTACTACAGCCACCCGGATTTCATCACCGCGTTGGTCAACTCGAGCTTCATCGGCGTCCTGTGGACGCCCGAGGTGCGGTCGTCCAAGACGGGTGAGGAGTGGCTGCGCCGCATGCAGTCGGTGTGTTTCTCGCCGCTGGCGATGCTGAACGCCTGGGCCGACGGCACGAAGCCGTGGTCGTTCCCGGAGGTGGCCGACGCCGTGCGCGACGTGATGCGGCTGCGGCTCCGGCTCTTGCCCTATCTGTACACGGCGTTTGCGCGGTACCATTTCCAGGGGACGCCGCCGGTCCGGGCGATGCCGCTGGTCGAAGGCTTCGCGGCGGGGCGCGACCCCAAGGACGAGTTCATGGTGGGCGACAACCTGCTGGTGGCGCCGCTGTTCGCCGGGGAGACCTCGCGTACGGTGATTCTGCCCGCCGGGAAGTGGTACGACTTCTACACCGGCGCCCTGGCGGGAAGCGGAGCGACCATCACGGTGATGCCGGGTCTCGAGCGCATTCCGCTGTTCGTGGCGGACGGCGGCATCATCCCGCTCTTGGCGGGCGACCGGCGCCAGGTGCCGCCGCCCAACGAGCAGGCGGACCTGGAGGTCCGGCACTACGGCGAGGCCGACGGCCGCTTCGAGCTGTACGACGACGACGGCGAGACGTTCGGATATGAGCAGGGCGACTTTTCGTGGACGACGCTCACAGTGCGGCGGGATTCCTCGGGGAAGCTTCAGGGCGAGTCGCGCCGGCCGCCCGGCGGGAAGCCGTTCCACTATCGCACCATCCGCTGGACGATGATGACCACCCGATGACTCGCTGCGCCCTTCTCCTGGCCGTGATCACCACCGTGCACGCGCAGCGGCCGCCGGCGCCGGCGCCGCGCGTCGATTGGCCCGCGTTCCTCGCGCGGCACGACCTGGTCTGGGACCGCCTGCCGGCGCGGTGGGGCGAGAGCGCGTTCATCGGGAACGGCCGTGTGGGAGCGACCATCGACGTGCAGGACGGCGCGCTCGGGTGGACCATCAACCGCACCGACGTCGTGCACGACGGGTCCCGCTTCCCGATTGGGCGGGTCGTCGTGAAAACGGCCGGCGCCGTGACCGGAGGGAGCGCACGCCTGGCGCTGTGGGACGCCGAAGCGAGCGGCACGGTGACGACGGATCGGGGCGAGGTGCGTTGGCGCAGCTTCACGGCGTCCGCCCCGTCCGTGATCGTCATCGTGCTCGAGGGCGCGGGCGGGGAGCGCGCGGTCGATCTCGACTGGTCACCGGCCGAGGCGCGGCCGCCGCGCAAAGTGTATCGGAAAGATCCGCTGGCGCCCGAGGATTTGCATCCGCCTCCCGTCGTCACCCGCTCGTCGGACGAAATCACGAGTGTGCAGTCGTTCATCGGGGGCGGAGCGCACGCCGAGTCGATTGTGTCCTCACCCCCTGACCCCCTCTCCGCGTTGCGGAGAGGGGGAACGACGGGTGAGTCTCGGACTTTCTACCTCAGCATCGGCCAGGGCCGCACCGACCGCGAAGCTCTAGCCGAGGCTCGCGCGGCAACGAGGGAGGGGGCCCGGCTGGGCCTCACGCGCCTGGTCGCGGCGCACCGGCAATGGTGGCACGCCTACTACCCCGCCAGCTTCCTCTCCTTTCCCGACGCCCGCCTCGAGGCCTACTACTGGATCCAGATCTACAAGCTCGGCTCCGCCATGCGCCCGGACGGGCCGATCCTGGACCTGAACGGGCCCTGGTTCCACGCCACGCCCTGGCCCGGGATCTGGTGGAACCTGAACATCCAGCTCACCTACTCGCCGCTGTTCCGGGCGAACCGGCTCGACCTGGCCGAATCGCTGTTTGAGAACCTCGATCGCCACGAGCAGGCGCTGATCGACAACGTGCCCGAGCGGCTGCGGGGCGAGGCGGCCGCGATTGGCCGCAGCTCGGGCCCCGACCTCGTGCGGCCCGTCGATCTCGCGACCGCGCAGAGCGACGCCGCGCACGAGATGGGCGACCTGCCGTGGACCATGTATTACTACTGGCTCCACTACCGCTACCAGATGGACGACCGCATCCTGCGGGAGCGGGTGTATCCGCTGCTCGTGCGCGCCATCGGCAACTACCTCGCCTACCTCGAGCGGGGGGAGGACGGCCGCTGGCATCTTCCGCCGACGCATTCACCCGAGCTCGCGACCGTGCCGGACGCGAGCTACGACCTCGCGCTGCTGCGGTGGGGCCTCGAGACGCTCATCGCGGGCGCCGCGCGGCTGCGGCTCGACGAGCCGCGCGTGCCGCGCTGGCGCGACGTGCTCGACCATCTCGCGCCCTTCCCCACCGACACGGCCGGGCTGATGGTGGGCCGCGGCCGGCCGTGGAAGGAGTCGCACCGCCACTATTCGCACCTGCTGGCGATCTACCCGCTGGCCCTCATCACCCCCGATCGCCCCGACGCTCGGGCGCTCATCGAGACCTCGCTCGCAACCTGGGAGCGCGAGCCGGCGCTGTTCCGCGGCTACTCGTTCACGGGCGGCGCGTCGATGCACGCCCTGCTCGGCCATGGCGACGTCGCGCTCACTCGCCTAAACCAGTTCCTCGATGCGCCGCGCTACATGCAGCCGAACACCTTCTACGCGGAGGCGGGCCCCGTCATCGAGACGCCGCTCTCCGCCGCGACGTCGATCCAGGATCTCTTCCTGCAGGACTGGGGTGGCGCCCTGCGCGTGTTCCCCGCGGTGCCGAGCACGTGGACGGAGGCTGCGTTCGAGCGGCTGCGAGCCGACGGAGCCTTTTTGATCAGCGCCGTGCGTCGCAGCGGGCGGACCGCCTGGGTGCGCATCGAGAGCGCTGCCGGACAGCCCTGCCGGCTCGTCGTCGCGGATTGGGACACGGCCGTGGTGCGCGCCCACACAGGCCCGGCGCCGCGCGTGACCAGGGCCCAGGCGGGTGAGCTCGTCCTCGAGCTGGCGAGCGGAGCTTCCGTGGTGCTCGCGCCGGACCGGACGACGCAACTCCCCGTCGTACGTCCCGTGACGCTTCCGCCGGCCGATCGCAACCCCTGGCCGATGCTCACGGCCGACAGCGCGGCGGCGGTCAGATGAGCCAACTCTGTCGAGCCCCACTTCCACGAACCTCTTCGGAGCCTCTCGCATGAGAACGACGGCTCTCCTTCTCGTCGGTTGCGCCGCGCTGCTCGCAGTGCCGCGCGCGGCCAGTCCCCAAGGCACGCTCGCCGGGACCGTCAGGGACTCGGCCACGAGTGCGCCGCTCTCGCGCGTGACGGTCAGCGTCGTCGGAGCGCGGCTCACCGCCGAGACCGATGACCAAGGCCGATATGCCCTTACCGGCGTGCCGCTTGGGACCTACCGGTTGCGCGTCCGGCGGCTGGGCTATGCCGTCGCAGACACCACGGTCGCGGTGCAGGACGGTCGGGAAACCGTCGCCGACTTCCGGCTGAAAGCGATCGCCATCCAGCTCGAGTCCGTCACGGTCGCGGTCGGCTACGGCACACAGCTCAAGAAGGACCTCACTGGCTCGGTCGGCTCGGTCTCGAGCCAGCAGATCCAGACCATCCCGGTGGCTCGGATCGACCAGGCGATCACGGGGCTCGTGGCCGGCGTGCAGGTCCAGACGACGAACGCGGCGCCCGGCTCGGACTCGATCAGAATCCGGGTGCGTGGCGGCAATTCTTTGCAGGGGAACAACGCGCCCCTCGTTGTCGTGGACGGCGTCATCGGCGCGGACTTCAACCAGATCAGTCCGGGCGACATCGAGTCGGTCACCGTGCTGAAAGACGCCTCGGCCACCGCGATCTACGGCGCGCGCGCATCCAACGGCGTCATCCTGGTCACGACCAAGCGCGGCGAGCCCGGGAAGGTCCGCTTCGCCTACTCCGGCTACATCGGCACCCAGGATGTGACCAAGCACATCGACGTGCTCACCGCGGACGAGTTCGCGCGGCTGTACATGCGTAACCCGAACCACGACAAGAGTGTCACCTTCGACACCCTCAGCCCCTTGCCTACGACGGACTGGCAAAGCCTGGTCTATCGGACCGCACCCATCCGGAACCACGAAGTCCGCGTCTCGGGCTCAACGGGCGGAACGAGCCTGATGGTCTCGGCAGGCTGGTTCGATCAGGACGGAGTGGTGCGCGGCTCCGACTTCGGGCGTGGATCGCTGCGCTTCAACCTGGACCAGGACCTGGGCACGCGGTTCCGCCTGGGGACGCGAGTGAGCTACAGCCGCTCGGTGGGAAACGATGACCGGGTCAACGCCGGCTATGGCTCGGGCGGCGGCGCGGTGACGGCGGAGGCCCTGCGCTTCGCGCCGACTATCCCGGTGTACGATTCGGTCGGCAACTTCAGCGGCCCGCTCTTCCCCGGCCAGACCATGGACAACCCGCTGGCGATCGTCCATTTGCTGACCGACAAGAACACCACGGACTACCTGATCGGTAGCCTGTTCGGCGAGTACGACCTCGTGCCAGGGCTCACCTTGCGGAGCAACCTGTCGTACACCTCCCGCAACCTGCTGGAACAGCAGTACACATCTCGGCTGCTGCGCGCCGCGCTCGGCACGGGGCAGGCCAACATCAACAACAACGATCAGACGACCTGGCTGTCCGAGAACACGGTAACGCTGCACCGGACGCTGGGCGGGAAGCACGATTTCACGGTGCTGGGCGGTTTCACGGCACAGCAGACGCGCACCGCGGCGAACAGCGAGCAAGGGGTGGGCTTCACGAGTGACCAGCTCGGCTACAAGCGCCTGAATTTGGCCGAGACGGTCACCGGGAGCTCGAGCTCGTCGCGGACGCGGCTCGCCTCGCTCCTGGGGCGTGTGAACTACGGCTTCGCCGGGAAGTATCTGGTCACGGGAACTGTCCGCATCGACGGCTCGTCGAAGTTCGCCGCGAACAACAAGTGGGTGACCTTCGCCTCAGCCGCCGTGGCGTGGGGCGTGAGCGACGAGCCGTTCTTCCGCCGGCTGCTCCCGGCGGTGACCGAGCTGAAGCTGCGCCTCAGCGCCGGCCAGACGGGAAGCGAGGCGATCGGCGCGTACCAGTCGCTGGCGTCGTGGAGCGTGGGCTCGATCTACGCCATCGGCCTGACGACCTACCGCAACGGCGCCCGCCCCAACCGCAACCCGAACCCGAACCTGAAGTGGGAGACGACGACCCAGTACGACTTGGGGCTGGACCTCGGCCTGTTCGACAACCGGATCAGCATCACCGCGGACGCGTACCACAAGACCACCAGCGATCTGCTGTACGAGAAGCAGGTGCCGTACTTCACCGGGTTCGAGGACTACGTCACCAACATCGGGAAAGTGCGGAACCGCGGCATAGAGCTGGCGCTCGATACGCGCCATACGGTCGGCCCGATCGCAGTCACCTTGGGCGGTAACCTGTCCTTCAATCGCAGCAAGGTGCTCGATCTCGGCGGGGACCAAGAGTTCACCCTGGACGGCGTGAACTCGTCGCTCCCTCGGTTTCGGCCCGCCGCGATCGTTCGGGTCGGGGAGGCCCTGGGCAACTTCTACGGGTACATCTGGGACGGAATATTCCAGAATCAGGCGGAGGTCAGCGCCAGCGGCCAGGCCGGCGCGCGCGTGGGCGGCGACAAGCTGCGGGACATCAACGGCCGCGATACGACCGGGCAGCTGACCGGCACGCCGGATGGCAAGATCAACGAGGATGACCGAACCATCCTCGGCAACGCGCAGCCCCGCTACCTGTTCGGTTTGACCGGCTCCGTCACCTACAAGTCGCTCTTCGTCAGCGCCATCGTGCGCGGCACCCTGGACTACAAGGTGGTGAACCTGAATCGGCAGGGGATGGAGACGCCGGGCGGGAGCACGAACATGCTCAGGTCGGTCCTGAATTACTGGACGCCGGACAATCCCACCAACACGATGACCGGCCTGGATATCGGCCCGTACGACGGGATGACGTCGCGCTGGGTCGAGGACGGATCGTTCGTCCGGCTGCAGAACGTGACGGTCGCCTGGGCGGTGCCGCAGCGGTTCAGCGCGCGTTGGGGGATCGGACAGCTACGGCTCTACCTGAGCGGGCAGAATCTCTTCACTGCCACGCGGTACGCCTGGTACGACCCCGAAGCCAACTCGCGCGGCACGCGCGATCTCGACCTCGGCTGGGACGACTCCAGTTATCCGGGTGTCAGAACCGTGACCTTCGGCATGAACGTGGATTTCTAGGAGCGATACGACGATGAGACTCACGCACCTCGTGCCCTGCGTGGCCGCTCTGACGCTGACGCTCCCCGGCTGCAAGGACTTCCTCACCGAGGAGCCGGAGGACTTCTTCACGCCCGACAACTTCCCCGCGAGCGAGGCGGACCTCAAAATCGCGTTGGGAGGGATCGACGACTGGTACACCGGCGGCTCGAGCCAGGCGTATTTCCACCGCGGCTGGCCGATGCTCACCGAGGTGCCGTCGGACCAGACGGTGGCGTCGGCGACCGGCACCGACTCGCGCGCCCAGCAGGACGCGTTCACGCTGAATCCCTCGAACGAGTGGCTGTGGCGCGTGTGGCGGCAGATGTACGGCGCGATCAGCCAGGCAAACTTCCTCATCGCGCGCATCCCCCAGATGACGGCGGTTTCGGAGGCGGTCAAGGACCGGTATCTGGGCGCGGCCAAGTTCCACCGCGCGTTCAACCACTTCAACGCGGTCCGCGTCTGGGGCAGCGTGCCGCTGATGCTGGCGCCGGTCGAAGACTTCGCCACGGCCACGCAGGTCACGCGCGCACCGATCGCGGACGTCTACGCGGCGATCGTCGCCGACCTGCAGGACGCCGCCCGGCTGCTGCCGCTGCGCTGGCCCGACTCGGCCACGCCCGACGACGGCCGGCCCACCCGCGGCGCCGCAAACGCGATGCTGGCGGACGTGTACCTGAGCATGTCCGGCGCCATCGTCCAGCGGAACCATTGGGCGGACGCCGCGGCCGCCGCTCAGGCGGTGATCTCGAGCGGCCAATACAGCCTCGTCCCCAAGTTCGCGGACCTGTGGTTGATCAAGAACAAGAACGGTCCCGAGCACATCTATTCGATTCAGTTCCAGGGGCTCGCGCGGAACCTGTTCACCTGCCAGTCGCGGCCCTCAGGCATCGGCGCGGAGTCCTGCACCAACTACTGGTACTCGACCGCCGCCTTCATGGGCACCTTCGATTCGTTGTACGCGCGCAAGAGCGTCACCTTTCTCACCCGGGTGAACGTTCCTCTGGGTTGCACCACGGGCGCCACAGGATGCACGACCTACCGCTACGACTCGCTTCCGGGGTTCTTCGGCGACAAGCGGCCCCGCTTCCCCACTCCGATGCCGTACTACGGCAAGTTCTACGACGCCGACGGGCCGATGCAGAACAGCATGAACCAGCGCACCAACCTGAACTGGCCGATCTACCGCTACGCGGAGGTGCTGCTGATGTTCGCCGAAGCGGAGAACGAGGCGAACGGCCCGACGGCGGCCGCCTACGACGCCATCAACCAGGTTCGGGCTCGCGCCAAGCTGCCGCCGCTGGCGGGGCTGAGCCAGGACTCGTTACGAGCCGCGGTGCGCTTGGAGCGGAGCTGGGAGCTGGCGTTCGAGTCGAAGCGCCTGTTCGACCTCAAGCGCTGGGGAACCTTCTACGATGTGCTGAAAGACGATCCCGTAGCGAGGATCGGCCTCAAAGCGTTCATGGTGTTCCTGCCGATTCCGCAGCGGGAGATCGATCTCGACCCCGCGCTCGGCCAGAACGAGGGGTGGTAACGGGCGTTTGAACTCCTCCCGGCTCGCGCTCGCCGCTGCTCGCGGCTTCGTCGCGAGGCTCGGATGATGCGGCTCGTGCTTCACCGCTCTCGCGGCGCGGTGTCCGGATCCGGGTACAAGAGCTGCGCCCGGTGGGAAAGCACCACGTCCCCAGGGATCTTCCGCAGCAGTTCGCCGTAGCGCGCATCCCGGTACGCGACCCGCGCGCGCTTCAGGAGCAGCACTAGGAAATCCGGCTCGGCCGGCGTGATCTGCTGGCCGGGCCACTCGAGCGCCGGGTCGGCGTAGGGTGCCAAGTAGTCCAGCGCCTTGCGGATGCTCCCGCCGGCCGGAGACTCGTAGGACCAGAGGTCCACGCCCACGTGGCGCGCGAGCTCCGCCAGCCGGCCGAGTCCCTCGAGGTTCATCGCGCTGTAGGAGAGCGAGCGGGTCCGTACCAGCTCGTAGGGCTGCCGGCCGTCGGCGGTGATCTGGGAGCCGATGCGCCGCGGCCCGCTCGCTTCGAGCGTGCAACGCGCGAGCGCGGTGTCGCCGGTGAACAGCGCCAGCGCCGCGACCTGCGCGTCGTACCACGTGCCATGATTGTTGCGCGCGCGCTGCTCCTCTTTCCCGACGTCGCTCGCGCGCAGCCACTCGAGGTAGGCGGACATCCACTCGCGCATGCCCCGGGCGTCCGCGTCCGTCCAGCTCGGCGAGCGCTCGAGCGCGCCGACCGCGTCCACCACCTCCACGAGCCGCCGCGTTTCGATGATCCCCGCGGCACGGCCTTCGGTGATCCCCGGAATACGCTGTCCATACCGCAAGTGCGGGTTCATGCGTGTGGCGGGTTCCAGGAACCACGCGCGCAACAGCAGGGCGGCGCGCTCCGCGTAAAGCTCCCGGTCGGTGAAGTAGTAGGCGAGCGAGAGCGTGATGACGGCGCCGGTCAGTGCGCCGAATCGCGGCGCGTCGTAGTCGCTCGAGATCTCGGGGTTTCGTTCGCCGTCGCGGCGGATATACGGGAGGCCATCGGCTTTCGTGGTATCGGGCCACCAATACGGGCCCATGCTCACGTAATCGTGCTTGTCGCCGCTCGGTGGGATGCGCTGTTTATCGATTACCGAGAAGGGGCCGCCCACGAGCGCCGCATCGGCCTCCCGGACCAGCCGGTCGTATGCCGGCCGCAGACTCGGATCACCGTGGTGGATCCGTTGCTTCGCTCGCTCGAGCGCGTCCGCGCGCAGCGAGTAGAGCCGTGGCCACCCGGCAACCGCCGTGGCCTGCGCCGACGATTGCGCGGTGCGGCCGCAGGGTCCGTCGAGCTGCAGCCCGGCGAGCGCCGCGGGGAGCGCGCACAGCAGGGCGAGCGTGCGGGCGGCTCGCTGCAAGGCCTGCGACATGCCCCTATTGTGCCCGGCTCCGCACCACAGCGGCAAGTGGACGCGCCCGCGGCATGCGGCGCCGGCCGGGCGGCCGCTTGGCGCTCCTGGCGGAGCCCGGCCCGTCGGGCTACATATGCCGCGTGGCCCTCCTGCGTGGGCAGGCTCTCCCGGCACGCATCTGTTTCTCCCTGCTGCTCTCCGCGCTCGCGGTGCTGTGTACGCGGGCCGCGCCGGCGGAGGCACAGCTCGAGCGCAGCGAGCTGGTGCTGCTCGAGCAACGGCGCGTCCTCTCGGCCGCAGAGCGGTTCCTGGGTGAGGCGCCCCTGACCATCACCGCGTTCCCCGCGCCGCGCAGCGCCGGCGGGCGTCACGACTTCTACTCGGAGGGCGACTACTGGTGGCCCGATCCGCAGCATCCGACCGGGCCGTACATCCGCAAGGACGGCGAGACGAACCCGAACAACTTTGTCGCCCACCGGAACGCGATGCGCCGCTTGAGTCAGATCGTCCCCGCACTCGTCGCCGCCTACCGGATCACGGGTAACGAGCGGTACGCGCGCCACGCGGCCCTGCATCTCGCGGCGTGGTTCGTGAACGTGCGCACGCGCATGAACCCCAGCCTCCTGTACGGCCAGGCGATCAGGGGACGGGCGAAGGGACGCGGCACCGGCATCATCGACACAATTCACCTGGTGGAGGTCGCACGGGCCGTCTGGGCGCTCGAGCTGATGGGGTACCTGAAGGGCGAGACCCTCGCCGGGACCAAGCGGTGGTTCCGGCAGTACCTCGCGTGGATCACCACGCACCCGTACGGGATCGACGAACGGAACAGCGGCAACAACCACAGCGCGGCCTGGGCGCTGCAGGTGGCCGCGTTCGCGCACCTGGTCGGCGACGCGGAGCGGCTGGCGTCGATGCGCCAGTTCTTCGTCGATACGCTCATCCAGGGCCAGATGGCCGCCGACGGCAGCTTCCCGCGCGAGCTCGCGCGCACCAAACCCTACGGCTACTCGCTCTTTCAGCTCGACGTGATGGCGACCCTCGCGGAGATTCTGTCCGAGCCGGTGTTCGACCTGTGGGCGTACACGACGGCGGATGGGCGGGGGATGCGGAAGGCGCTCGAGTTCATGTACCCCTTCATCAAGGACAAGGGCACGTGGCCGAAGCCGCCCGACGTCATGTACTTCGACCAGTGGCCGGTCCGTCACCCGGCGCTCCTGTTCGGCGGCCTGGCCCTGCACGAGCCGCGCTACATCGACCTGTGGAAGACGCTCCCACCCGATCCCACGGTGGACGAGGTCATCCGCAACTACCCGATCCGCCAACCGTTGCTGTGGATGCGGTAGCCGCGGCACCGGCGCCCCCCGGCGCCCCGGGTCACGGCTTCGACACGAAGATGAGCGTCGGATCGAGCGGATAGCGGCCGAAGCGCCGGCCGTAGATGGCGAGCCCGCCGGGCAACGCGGTGTCGACCTCGAGGCGGATCACCAGCTCGCCACGGCCGGCGGCCCGGTCGAGCGCCTCGCGCGGTACCGCGACCCGGAGCAGGGTGCCATACGAGCCGGCCTCGCGCAGTCGCCGGTCGCGCTTCTGGAAATGCCAGGACAGGATGCCGCGGTGGTCGGCCGGGTCGTCCTCGAGCCGCTCGCGTCCCGCGACGACGTCGTTGACCCGGACGGTCACGGCGCTCGGGAAGCGTCGCCGGTCCGTCATGGGGTACGCGTTTGGATTGAGGCTCGGGTCGTAGGTGCCCCGGCCCCGCATGTAGTCGCCCTCCATCCGGCCGGCGTTCTCCCGGTCCTTGCCAAACAGTTGCTTCGCGGAGACCTCGGCCAGGAATACGACGCTGTCCAGCTCGGCGGAGCGCAAGTCTGGGGGCCACGCGACCCGGTACTCGAAGAACCCCGAGCCGGCGCCGTTCACCTTCAGCCCGTCCATCACGTTCCACTGCTTCAGCGACCAGGACGCCGCCTGGAAGCTTGCCGGGTCGATCGAGAGCAGGCGCGCGCGCCGGCCGTCTTCCAGAACGACCTCCTGGGGTCGCTCGCCCTCGACCACGAAGGTGCAGAAGTTGCGATGCAGCACGTTGCCATTCGCATCCTCGAGCCGCACCGCCAGCACCAGGACGGCCGGCTCGTCCGGCATCCTGACGAGGAGCGGCTCCAGCGCCCCGGTCATCCAGGGACGGTAGGGCACGCGGCGGGTGGTCTCGAAGTAGGCGCGTTGCCGGCCGAGCGTGTTCCAGCCGTACGCTCGGGCCCGGAGCGTGAGGCTGTCGCCGAAGGACTTGCCCGTCAGGAAGGAAGCGTACAGCGGCACCCGAACCTCTGCTCCGACCGGGACGCTCTGGCTGAGATCGTCGCCCACCGCGATGTAGAGTGGCGCGTGGAGGTCCCGGAGCGACATCCCTTCCACGAGCTCGCCCAGCCCCGTCTCCTTCTCGGAGCGGTCGTAGCGCCAGTACCCGTTCCACTCGTTGATGACATCGTGGTGCTCGGTATAGAGCCAGCCGGCGATCTTCGGATGGCGCCGGAAGGCGTTCACCGCGCGATGATAGTCCCAGCTCCAATCGACGTCGCCCGTGCTCCCCTCGTAGCCCCACACGTTTCCGAACTCGCTGTTGATGTTCGGTTGCGGGGGGCGCGCCTGCCGGTAACCGGCCTCGAAGTTCCACGAGGAGCCCGCACGCGTGCTGTCGCTCACCAGCCGGTCGTGCTCTTCCCAGGCCCATCCCGGCAGATAGGAGTGCCAGGAGTTGATGTCGGTCTCGGTGTGGCCGCGGCCGCAGCAGGGCGAGTTGTCCTCCACCAGCCGCGTGGGATCCAGCGCCTTCGCCTCGCGGTAGACGGACGCCACCCACCTCTGCGTCTCCGGGCGGTAAACGTCCTTCCCCGCTTGCTTCGTGAGCAGGCCCCACGTCTCGTTGAACGGCACCCAGGCGAAGATGGCCGGATGGTTGTAATC
>WNFU01007509.1_pt1 | contig 12877 bp, 10 predicted proteins | sample 5400121 | NCBI WGS metagenome assembly WNFU01 (sample SAMN13153360, study PRJNA577476) | soil metagenome | isolation source: 100 cm soil or saprolite under grassland replicate 1 | place: USA:California | collected 2016-06-15 | reverse complement strand
AAAAATAAATAAAATTTTTTTAATGTATGTTTGTCATACATCATCATTTAATTTTTTTTTTTACTAGATAAATGTTCGTCATACACCATCACATAAAAATAAATAATAAATAAAAAAAATTTTTTTTAAATGTATAATTTTTTTAGATATGTTTGTCATACATTCTGAGATAATAATAATAATTTAATGTTTTTTAATTCAATTTTTTCAGATAAATGTTTGTCATACATTCTGATAATTTTACTAGATTATTTTCTGAGAATGTTAATTACTATCAATGAATTTGAATTAAAGACAAAATGTAAAGAATCTTAATAATTATTAATGATTCATATTATTATTGGTGTAAATGTGTAAATAATAAATAAATAATAAATAATAAACATTATTATAAATAAAAAAAATAAATACCTTAAACATGAGAGATTAGATTCCACAATGACAAAATGTGAGAGTACAAAAAAAAAGTTTGAACAACAGTTATCTTAAAGTAACTTTAAAATGTTTGTAAAACCACATTTCACATTCCAAGAAAGGACATTAAAGAAATTAGAATCAGAAAAAGAAAAATCACACCATTTCTTTTGAGATTGCCTAATAAATTCATAAATAATGAAAAAAGGTTATATAATAAAATAATTTTCCTTCCCATAATAAATAATAAAATTGATTGTTGATCTGGTTCACTTTATTTTTGATATTATTTTTATTTTTTTTTTTATTTTAATAATTTATTAACATTTATATTGGAATTTAGGTAAAACATTACATTTTTAGAAAAAAAATAATAAAGGTAGAAGATATTAAGCAAGGATAGATAAATTTTAATTAAGATAATGGACCTACATTATCTAAATTAAAAGTATGGTATTTGAGTGATGATGATGGACCTGTAGGATTTACATCATCTGATCAAATAGTCACTGATCTGTCTAGGTTCATGTGTATCTGGGATCATACTATTAACTCAACAAAAATCCATATATTATGCGAATGGCCTACTTAATATTTTCTTTTTTATTAATTTTATAATTTTATTTTTACTTTATTTTTTATTTATATTTATAATCAATTTGATTTTTTTAATTTAAAGTGGATGAAAACATATTTGCATTTGTGACCTATGACGGCAGGGCTATATGCCTCATGCTTTATATTAGAGCTGCCATGTTATATTTAATGTGGAATTATCTAATAAATATTAATTTATTTATTAGATAATTAGCCGGTAAATAAATTAAGAATTTATTTACTAGATATAGAGTTGTTTCACAGAACCGTCCCCCAACATCACAAATGTAGATGGTCTAATCTTCGTGAGAAGCATCTACGATGTTGGGTCATTAAATCGCGGTATGGTGATGATATTATTTAATAATATCGCAGAAAGAGGTCATGCAAAGCTTTCACGTTAAATTATATGGCTGTCTAGGAATACCTGGGTCATATGATTTAATTAGTGACAAGAAAGAAGAATCGAAAGGAAGAACAACAAAAATTTTATTTATTTTTTATTTTTTTATTTAAGAAACAATTAAGTGGACGGCAACACTATAAATTGCTGGGTTGGAAATCCCTGAACCGATGCTTAGATTCGTGAACGGACAGCAACGTTATATATAAATTGCTGGGTATAAAATTCCCTGATCTTTGATCTAAAATGAGTCGGTTATTCTCTTTGCCTTAAAAAATGAGATAGACGGATGGTCAACGTCAATAAACATTGACTGGGTCAATTAAATAATTCCCTGAATGTTGTTCCTATTTTTAGTTGAACGGTTCAGAAATTCGCTTTAATTATTCTTTTTGGATAATTAATAAGTTTTTTTTAAATATCTTTATATGTGTAAATATATTGCTTTTTTTAAATTGGATCTTGAAAATCACCAAAGGTAAATATATTTTTTTTTACTTGAACTAGACCAACAATCAAAAAAACATAATAAAAAATCATTCATTTATCGATATCTCGATAGAGATATCGCCACTAAAATTGGGCAACAAATGGGTATCAGACTAAAGAATTGTTACTTTTCTTTTGGTATAATGTTACCAAAAGAAAAGTAATATTTTATGTCTATCAATTAAAAACTTTTCTTTAATAACGGCCAGAATTTTGCAAGTTCTTTTTTTGAAAATCATAATTGATTTTGAACCTCTTTATAAAAAACAGGGGTAAAAAACAAAAAATCAATTATGAAGAAAAAAATTACAAGGAATGGGCCAGAATTTTGCAAAAATAATAGGGACAGGCCAGAATTTTGCAAAAATGATTTTATTGGTTAATTTGAAAAAATAATTAATAAAAACGTGACAGGCCAGAATTTTGTAAAAATGATTTTATTGGTCAAAAATTTAAAAAGGTCCAATATTAATTTTATTGGTTAGTTTTATTGTCTGATACATTTAAAATTAAATTATATTAATAGATTTGTATTTTTTTTTATTACAGATAAAAAACAAGAAAATACATTCATTAAAAAAATTTTTTCCCGTTGTATTATCATTATGAAAAAAAATTTTTTGTTTGTCATACATTAAGGGGTAATGACGTTTTTTTTTTAGTTTTATTTAATATTATGTTCTCACGTTGACAAATTAATTTTTTTTAGTAAAAATTTGTTGTTTGATAAATAAATGTTTTTATTGTAAGTAAAAATTATCTTATTAAAAATACATTTAAAATTTTAATTATATTTAAAAAAAAATTTTTCCCGTTGTATTATTATTATGAAAAAAAATTTTTTTTTGTTTGTCATACATTAAGGGGTAATGACGTTTTTTTAAATCATTCATTTTTAAGGGGTAAACAAATAATAAAAAATTTTTTTAAAAATGTATGTTTGTCACACATTCCAAAATTTTCCGATTTTTTTGATTTTTTGACCTCTGTTATATTTTTTAATTATATTTTAATATGATTTTCTTTAATCGTTTTTGAATTTTTTGATAAAATGATTTATTGGTTAAAATTTCAATTAGAGTTTTTTTGTTGTTGTTGTTGAATATTTTCTAATAGTTTAATTAAAATAATAATGTTTTCTTTAAAAGTTTTTTCATGTATGAATAAATTATAATCAAGAATTGATAAAATTTTTCTCTCAATATCATTTATTTCTTTTAATTTTAATCCTGTTATATTAACCCATAATATATTACGATGTGGATGATGATCTATTAAGATTTTTTGGGATAATATCAAAACACCAATATATATTTTTCTTTTATCATTAAATTCATTTTCACTTTCCATTTTTTTTAATTTTAATAAATAAAAGACTTTTAAAAATAAAATCCAAGATAATCGTAAGATATTAAATGTTGTTATTGTAAGAAGACCATCTTTATCAAAAATTAATGATCTTGAAAATAATTCACCAAAAAAAATATCTGAATTAATTTCTTTATTTTTATCATTTTGATCCACTAGATATTTTGTAATTGATAATGAAAATTCTTTATAATTCATGTAAAAAGTATAAATAGAATGATTTTTTTATGATTGTTTTCAAACAAAAAAAATGGATAATTCAGAAATTTATAACATTTTAAAAATTATTGGAATTGGAGATCTTAAAAAATATGAAAATTATAATACTAATGAATTGTTTAATCTTTTAAAAAATCAAGTTTCTATTATCTGTGAAGAAAAAAATGAAATAATTTTAAATAATAAATTTGTAAAAGAATCAAGAGATAAAATAATCATTGATGATTATCAATTTGATCTTCGTTGTTTAACATTTAATAATTTACATTGTATGTATAATTTTAAAATGATTGAAAAAGAATTAGTTTTAAAAATTATTAATATTTTAAATGATGAAGATATTTTAGCTTATAACTCAAAAGAATTAGAAAATATAAAAAATGAATTAGATAATAAAAGTGATAATTTTAATATTTGGGATTTAAATGTTTATCAATTATATATTATCATCAATAATGGGGAATATGAAAAAGATAAAATCATTAATTTTTTAAAAGAAGATTTATTTAAAAAAAAGCAATATATTTACACATATGAAAATAACAAAAAAAAGTTATCTGGTGAAATTGAATTTAAAAATAATTAAATTTATTGTTATTAATAATTTTTATTAGTATTAATGAAAAAATAAATAAATTTTATTGGAATTTTACATTTATTAGTTATAAAATGTTATAAATATATCAATAAAGTATATAAATATTTTTTATTAAAAAAAAATGAATCGCAAGTTTAGACATTCTTGTGTTACTATTTTTCATTGTGATTATTGTAAAAAACAATTTAAATGTAAACGTGAAAATTCAAAAAAAGAAAAATTAAAACGAGAAGAAGAATATAAGAAGACAAAAATGATTCCATTATGTAAATTATGTGATAAAAATCATTGGAGGTGTAATTCATCTAAATGTGATCAATGTTGTAAACTTAATAGATGTAATGAAGTAAATTGTTTAAATTGTATTGAAAATAATTTGGTATGTAAACGAACATTTCCTCGTTCTGATGAAGAATTTAAAAATTTATATAAAGATTTATCATATTTTTGTGGTAAATTTGAAATGAGTGAAACTGGACGTTTACATGCTCAATTATATTTTCAAACAAAAAATCGAAATACTATAAAAAAAATAAAGGAGATATTTGAAGATCAATCAATGTCATTACCAAACTATTTAGTAAAAGATTCAGGATATAATAAAGATTATGCTCTAAAAAAATATTATAGATGTAAAGAACATAAAAATTGTAGATGTGATTATATTGATATAAATAATATATGTGAATTATGTAATATAAATTGTATTCGTAATTTAGCTATTTTACCAGGAATTATTTATGATGTTGGACCTTGGGAATTTGGTGATTATCGTTATCTTGATGCATATGATAAAGAAGATAATGAAGAAATCAATGAAATTAAATTAAATGATTTAAAAAAAATGAAACACATTCAAGAAAATAATATATCATATGATGATGTGATAAAAAATCCCAATTTACAACCTTTATGTTGGTTTAGTTCACCACAAAATCTCAAATTAATATCTTCAGATTATAAATTATTAACTTATAAATATGAATATATATCAAAATATAATTCAGATGATTTTATTATAAATAGAAAGATGCAACAATGGATTGATGAAAATTTAAAAAGGAAACCAGATCGTCCAAAATCTTTATTGCTACTTGGTAATTCACGTCTTGGAAAAACAGAATGGGCACGATCTTTAGGAAAACATGTTTATTGGAATACAACACATAATTTAGATAAATGGGATGAGGATGCAGAGTATGTTATATTGGATGATTTTAAATGGAACTATGGAAAGAATGAAAATATGACAACTAGAATAGATGGTTGGAAAGGAATAATAGGATGTCAAAAAGAAATTGAAATGACAGATAAATATCGTCATAAACGTACACTTTTTGGACCAAAACCATGTATAATATTATCCAATAAAGATCAAAATCCATTAAATGCGATGAGAGTGGATAGTTCTATGAAATATGATGAACGAGAAGATTTAATAAATTTGAAAAATTGGTTTTTAGATAATGTTATAGTAGTAAATATAGAATATAAATTATATAGGGAAAATATTTTAGGAGATGATGTTAGTACAACTTCTGAAAAACGAAAATATAATGATAATGATAGTGATAGTGATGATTCTGGTACTAGTAGTGATAACAGTAAAGATAGTTATAATACAAAATCTTATAAAAAAAAGAGAAAAATAGAAAAATTATTGGATTTAGCACAAATTGATATTGAAAATATGTAATTGTTAATGAAAATTATTAATATTTTAAACATCAGTTAAAATAAGGAATAAAAATATATAAATAATATTAATAATAAAAAATGATTAATAATCACAATTTTATCAAATTAAAGTTTAATTTTATCAATGAATTAATAAATAAATTTAATAATATCTAAGAAAAGTTAAAAAGGAAAATATTTAAAGTAAAAATTAATATAAACAATCCCAATCCAGTTTATACATCTAGGAGTATAAATTTTAAAAGTTTTTGGAATTGTGGTAAAGATAATAATATAAAAAAATAAAAGATTATACAATTTCATATTTCTAAAAAAGTATAAAAGTCTCTTGTATTCCTTAAAAAGTAAAACCAACAAGAAAAAAGTTGAAATAGATAAATAAAATGTTTGAAAATAAAGACACAATTAAATTAATAATTAATATTATTAATAAACAAAACATTGATATTGATGATATTTATGATGCTTTAAATATTGGAAAAAAACATACAGGTTATATTACCAATGAGAATTCTTCAGATGATGAATCATTTTATGGTTATATAGATGATGATGACAAATCATTTTATTCTGATGATTATTACAATGATGATGATTTATTAGAATATTATCATAATCAATCTCAATCTAAAAAAAATAATCAAATCAAAAATCAAATTGATAATCAAATTAAAAATTATATTGATAGTAATAAGTGTGAATTGATAGGAAAAAGAGATTACAATTTTCATATTAAACTTAATGATCATCATTTACATGAAAATTGTAATGGATATTGTAATTATAATTGTAAAAAAAACAATTATATATGTGGTGCAACATATCCATATCAATTTGATAAGCGGCATAATCCAACACAATATAAAAAATGTGGATATGAAAATGATACAAATAATTGTATACATGATTGTAAAGGATTAATATACAAAGATGATGATAATGAATATATTATTAGATTTAGATATCGTTTGTTATCATCTAAAAGTTTTGAAAATAATTATTGGTATTTTTATTTAGAAAATAAGCATTGGTGGTATTATAATAAAAATAGTTGGGCACCACCTAATTATTGATAATGATGATAGTGGTGATAGTAGATAGTTATAATACAAAATCCTATAAAAAAAGAGAAAAATAGAAAAATTATTGGATTTAGCATAAATTGATATTGAAAATATATAATTGTTAATGAAAATATTAATATTTTAACATCATTTAAAATAAGGAATAAAAATATATAAATAATATGTATTTATTTTGGTAAATAATATTGATAATAAAAAATGATTAATAATCACAATTTTACTGAATTAAAGTTTAATTTTATCAATGATAAATATAAAACATTATCATTATATCGAACTAAACAAGCAGTATACACAGATCTTTATGTACGAGATAATCACATTGTTAAAAATTTTGAAATTAAACAAATTCCAACAGGGATAATTTTAGAAAATTTAAATCAAAATTATTATCTCTCTATAAAATCCAGAAATGGTACATCCAGAAATGATTTAGTTGTAAAAAAAGAGATGATAGATCTTGATTACAAAGGAGAAATATTTATATCTGTATTAAATATATCTGGAAATGATATACAATTAAATGATTTGGATAGGATTGCACAAATATCAATATTTAAAAAATTCGCATTTCCAAAAGAGTTATATCTTGAAATTTTTGAATTTTTAATATTTGATATGTATAATAAAAATTATATTGATTATAATCAGAAAACATATATTGATAATTGTTTATTAGTATCAAAATTTTTTAATATCAATATAATTGAAAAAATGAGAAAAATATTAAAATTGCATTTTAATATTCAAATTATCAATGGAAAAAGTTATCACTATAATATTTGGAAAGATTTAATTTATAGTTTTATTATCAAAAGAGTAATGATGGATGATGATCTTTATATATTGGAAAGAATGAGGAGAAGAATAGAAAAAAATGGTTCTAAAGTTAATGAAATTAGAAAAAATGAAAATGAAATGTTAAAAGTATACAAGGGAATAACTATTATTTATGATTTTTTGTCAAGAAATTGGCTTGATGGACAATTTTTGATAATTTATAATTTTATATCATCATCAAAATCAAAATTTAGAAAGTCATTAATAGAAAATTATGAAATGACAGAAAGAGATATTGATGATGGGTGTGAATATAAAATACGTAAATTTAAAAAATTTTATGATAACTATATTAGTGAATATTATATTTATTCACCAAAAAATATTAAAAGAAAATTTATTGAAAAAAATAATAATTTTTCTAAAAAAAGAAAAGTATAAAATAAATGTAATTGGTAAATTTTTTTAAGAAAATATAAATAATCATTTATAAATATTTTGAAATCATAAATAAAATAGTATAAATATTTAGTATATTTGGTTTGTGTAAGTATAATTAAATTTGATACTTTTTGCATGGTATCGTGTAATTAATACACGCAAATCCCAGTCCTATATTTCATGCAAAATCCCAAGCCTCTGTTTATAGGGTTACTGAACAATGAGTTGCTCTAGCATGTATTTTATAACCGCATTTGTTATAAACGAGGAAATTATATTTGATGATTAATTTTTTCGGGTGAATTAAAATGATTCAAATATAATTCTACATGCTACCGATCAGATATACATGATTGGAAAAAGAGGATTAAATATTTCCGTACGATGATTTGATTGTACTTACTAGTATTTTTAATACTAATGATTTTTTATTTATATATAACAGAAATAAACGACGTATTGATAAAGTATTACATACCAATCAAATTGAATATATCAACAATGATGGGAAATATTTTTTTACATATAATGGTAAAAGATTTCTAATATTATATGTAAATTATAAAAAAGGTATTATTCCTTACACATTGGTTCAAAATTTAAAGGGGAAACTTTCTAATTTTCAAGAAAAAACAATTGGAATCATTTGTACAAGAAATAAACAAAGTAAAAATACTAAAAATGAAATTAAAAAGTATAGTAAATGTAAAATTGCGATTTGTAATTCTGATACATTATGGGAATGTATTAAAAAATCTAGTGAAATTTATTAATAAATAAATATATAAATATAATAAGAATAATTAAAATGATATAAATAAATGATTAAAAGTTAAAATTTAATCAAATAATTAAAATGTCATTATTTTCATCATTACCAGATGAAATTATTTTAATTATTTTTTCCTTTATAAATGATTATAATGATATTAAATCAATTATAGGAACTTCTAAAAAATTTAAAAATTTAATAGAATGTTATCATTTAGTGTATTTTTTTCCAATTGATGTTGAAGATTCTTATTTTGATGGTAAATATTTGTTAAAGTTATATGGTATATCAGATAAAGGACACAATGTTTTAGTCAATATACATAATTATAAACCATATTTTGATATATTGTTGGATAATGTTAATAGTTTGTCTAATATTTATAAAATTTATAAATATGAAAAATTTGAAATAGTAGAAAGTTTACCATTGATAGGTTATAATGAGAAAAATTTAAAATTTTTACGTTTATATTTTGAAAATAATCAAAAACGTAAACAAATAATAGATTTAGTAAGAAAAAATAATTTCAAAACCTTTTCAGATGATTTAACATTTCATTATCGTAAAGTTACACGTGAGAATTTTTTAAATTTAACTAGTTGGAATGAAATTAGTGGAAATTATCGACATCAATATAAATGTAAAGATACAGAAATGGATATTTATGATATAGATATTAACAATATAAGGTTATCAAAGAAACAGTTTGATACAGATTTAATAACAATATTAACATTTGATATTGAAACTTCATCAACTAGAGGACTTGGACATTTGCCTAAACCAGAATATGATGAAGATGAAATTTTTATGATTGGGATGACATTACATTATAAAAATGAAAATATACCAATAAAAAAAATTTGTATATGTACACAAGAATGTGAAAGTGAAGAAGATTGGAAATTGTATGTTTGTGGGAATCAAACAAAACTAATTTTATTGTTTGCATCTATAATTTCAAAATTAAAACCAAATTTCATTGTTGGATTTCATGATTCTGTTTATGACTGGCCATTCATTATAGAAAAGGCAAAAAAACTAAATATCTATAAAAAATTTGCAGAAATATTACTGTTACGTAATTTCCAATTGGAAAATCAGATACAATTTTATGAAAGAAAAACAGAAATAAAAATTACAGCAAATGAAAGTATTGAATCAACAATATTTAAAATCCCAGGTATTATTTGTATTGATGTACGTATAGCATTAAGAAAAATATTCGATAGAACAGAAAGAAGTTCATTAAAATATTTTTTGGAAAAGATGGGGCTTGAAGAAAAGATTGATTTACCACCTAATAAAATATGGAAATATTATCAAGATTCAAAAAATAATGTAATAATTGATGGAATGAATGAATATGAATCAAAACAAATTCATAAAGAAAATATAAAACTAATTGCAAAATATTGTATTAATGATGCTTGGAGTTGTCAAAGGTTAATGGTAAAACAAAGTATTATTGATAGTTATATAGAAATGGCTAGATTGTCTTATATATCTTTATATGATTCTTATGCTTATGGGAATGGTATAAGAGTAAAAAATCTTTTAGGTTATTATTCAATTAAAAAAAATATATTATATAGTATGATTTCCAATAATGAAAAAAATGATGTTAAATATCCCGGTGCTTATGTATTTGATCCACAAACTGGGTTAAATAATAAGCGACCAGTATCATGTTTAGATTTGAATTCATTATATCCATCAATAATAATGACTTATAATATATCACCAGAGAAGATAATATTTAAACATGATATATCAAAATACAAAAATCGTAAAGATTTACATAAAATAGAATTTGAATTTAACAATGAGAAAATTGAAGCATGGACAGTAAGGCATAATAATCAACAACATAAAAAGGGTATATATGTTATTTTATTAGAAGAATTATTTGCCCAACGATTAAAGTTAAAAAAACAATTAAGTGAGTTAGAAAAAGATTCATTTGAATATAACAAATTAAATTTAAAACAAAATGCTATAAAGGTATATATGAATAGTTTTTACGGTGAAACAGGAAATAGAATTTCTCCATTATTTCTTGTACAATTAGCAGGTGGTGTAACTTCCATTGGACAAAAAATAATAAAATCAATCTCTAAATTCATAAAAGAAAAAAAATGTGATATGGTTTATGGTGATACAGATTCATCATTTTTTACAAATGATGATAAAGAATACGAATTGATTGATTTATTATATAATAATAATGAAATAACTAAACAACAATATTGGACAGAAATGGTGAATAAGTCTATACAAGTAACTGAAAATATTAAAAATGAAATAAATGAATATTTGGTACAATATAGTGGTTCTAATTATTTAAAAATGGGTTTTGATGGAGTATTATTTCCTTCACAGTTTCTAGATAAGAAAAAATATATTGGAAAATTACATACAAAAAATTTAAAATTTGAAAATACAGAGGTTGAAAAACAATATTGGATAAATAGTAAACCATATGTTAAGGGTGTTGATATTGTAAAAAAGGGTCAATCAGGATTTTTTAAAAATATAGGAAATCAAATAGTAAATAATTTATTAAGTATAGAAAATGAAAATACTAATATACAATTAATTGAAAATATAATTAAACAGAATATTATTGAAGCTGATAATATTGATATTGATAATTTTACAATAACAGCAACATGGAAACCTATGGTACAAAATTTATCTGTACAAAATTTTATAAAACGAATGAAAATCAATGGTATACAAATTCCAGAAATTGGGGAAAGATTTGATTATGTTGTAACAAAAGGTATTAAAGGTAAATGTAAAGGAGATTTAATGGAGTTTGTAGAAACGTATCAAAATAATAAAGAAATGAAAATTGATATGAGATATTATTTTAAAAGTATTGTAAGTATTTGTTCTAGTTTTATTGTTGATGAGTTATTTGAAATTGGGTATAAAAATAGAAAAAAAGAATCAGAAAAATATATTGAAAAAATTATAGATAGAGTTTGTGAAAATAAATCTAGTGATATTAAAAAATACTTATCTAATCCAAGTATAAAAGAAAAAAGTTTAGTAGTTTTGAAAAAATATAATAATAATAATATAAATAATTTAAAACAACCAAAAATTAATTCATTTTTTAAAACAATTATAAATACAAATTAAATTATAATAAATATAGTAATTCAATTTATTGAAATCATTTATAAAACTTATAATATACAATCAACAACAAAATGAAAAATATATCAATGAAGATGATAAATTAGAATATAATGATTATAAATCATTATATTCGATTGATTATTGATCAAGATTATAAAAAATTTTATGAAAAACAATAATATAATAATTTATTAGATGAATATAAAAAATTGGTAAAGAACAAATAAATTCCATGAAAATTTTAATGATCATTATTTACATGAAAATTGTAATATGTAATTATGATTGTGTAAATAATAATCATATTTGTGGAGAAACTATTTTTAATTTAAACTCTATCAATAAATATGGAAGATGTACAACAGATAATTTTGTTCATGATTGTTGAGGATTGATTTTTTAAATTTCAAAATGATTATTTTATTGAATATTTGAATAATTATTAATAAATAAATTATAATATGTATAATAATAAATAAAAAAATATTTAATACATAATAAAATTATTTTATCATTAAAAAAATAAAAATGTTTTTTAAACAAGAAATATTACCATATATCTTAAAACAATATCAATATTTAATTAATATATCATTATATGATGATAAATCTTTTCGTTATCATGACAATGAAAATTTCATATTAGAAATACCTAAATTGGTCATTACTTCATTTGGAAAAGATGAATATATTTTTAATCATACAAGTGTCACAAGAGCTGAAGATATTGGAATGATTAGACGCAGATATAAAAATAATTATAATGATTTAATTAATATTGCATTAGTTAATAAATCATTTTATAAATATTTATATTTAAATATATTCAATTTTTTAATTGTATACAATAAAAAGGACAA
>WNFU01012611.1_pt1 | contig 12880 bp, 9 predicted proteins | sample 5400121 | NCBI WGS metagenome assembly WNFU01 (sample SAMN13153360, study PRJNA577476) | soil metagenome | isolation source: 100 cm soil or saprolite under grassland replicate 1 | place: USA:California | collected 2016-06-15 | reverse complement strand
TGGCTCAAAATCGCAAGATCGACACTGTTTTTTGCGATTGGCGGATCTGCAATATCGCCCAGCCGGTATTCGAGATTTTTGAATCCGTGCTTCTTCGCTAGCTGCGATCCGAACTCGACCATTTTCGGCGAATTATCGATCGCGATGACTTTGCGCGCATTTTTGGCCAGCAACTGCGAAAGCGTTCCTTCGCCAGCGCCAAGGTCGGCAACCGTCAACGGCGGCAGGAGAGAGATAAATGTGTGGGCCAGCGCTTTCCAGGAACGGCCGGGCACATAACTTCGGCCAAATTTGCCAGCCAGCTCATCGAAATACCTGCGCGCTTTATCCTGACGTTTGTGTAAGACGAGCTTCAGACTCGTTCGATCACGCGATGTTTCCGGCAGTTCGCGCGCCAGCAGGCGGGTTATCTCCGCGACGCGTTCTCGTTGCGCGCTTTGTCCATTGTGGCTCGCCCCGTAGTAAACATTTTTCCCAACCCGCCGGTCGGCTACGACGCCCGCCCGCTTCAACTGCGCAAGATGACTCGAGATGCGGGACTGGCCCATGCTCAGAATCTGCTGCAACTCCGCGACAGAAAGCTCTTCCTGCTCGAGGAGCAGCAACAAGCGAAGACGAGTCGGATCTGCCAGCAATCGGAGCAAATTAATTGTTGACGCCATGGGATCACCCAACGATATATCGACGCATCATGATTGGTCAATATGTTGTGTGACGACGTTACATTGCCAAATGCAGATCGTTACAACGGTTGACTCATGACATCGTACAGCTAATCCGTTTCAACGTTGTAACCTTGTAACCTTTTAACTTTTTTAACGAATCACCTTTTTAATCATGTCGCACCGTTACATTTTTTCCTCCGAATCCGTCACTGAAGGTCATCCCGACAAAGTTTGCGATACCATCAGCGATTATGTTCTCGACGCCTGCCTCGAGCAAGATCCACTGAGTCGCGTCGCTTGCGAGACCCTCGCAAAAGGCAACCTGGTGGTGCTCGCTGGCGAAATTACAAGCAACGCAAAGTTTGATTTTGAGGAGCAGGTCCGCTCCGCCATCCGCGACATCGGATACGTAAACAGCGATTGCATTTTTCACGCCGACACCTGCCGGGTCATCTGCGAAATGAGCGAGCAATCACGCGATATAAAGCAAGGGGTGGATGAAGCAGCGGCCGATGGGAAAGCCACTGCCGAGCAAGGCGCTGGCGATCAAGGCCTGATGTTCGGCTTTGCCTGCAACGAAACCCCTGAGCTGATGCCTGCGCCCATCTCTTTCGCCCACAAACTCGGACGCGAGCTCACTCGATTGCGCAAAGCGGGCGAGATTCCCTGGCTGCGTCCGGACGCAAAGACACAAGTCTCGATCGAATACGATGGATACAAACCCCTGCGCGCTACGACTGTGGTCGTTTCTTCCCAGCATGCCGCCGATGTGAAACAAAAAGAAGTGCGCGAGACCCTGGTCGAGCTTCTCATCAAGAAAGTGATGCCGGCGGAATGGCTGGATGCGAAGACAACCTATTTAATCAATCCAACAGGCCGGTTCGTGATCGGCGGTCCCGAAGGTGATGCAGGTATAACGGGTCGTAAAATTATTTGCGATACCTACGGCGGAATGGGACGGCACGGCGGCGGAGCGTTCTCCGGAAAAGATCCGACGAAGGTAGATCGCAGCGCAGCTTACATGGGCCGCTGGATCGCAAAGAACGTTGTCGCATCCGGCCTTGCGGATCGATGCGAGGTTCAATTTGCGTATGCCATCGGTCATCCCGAACCAGTGAGCGTGAGTGTCGATACGTTCTGCACCGGCAAAGTGGATGAGGAAAAATTGGAGCGCGCGATCTGGGAAGTTTTCAATTTCAAACCCGCCGAAATCATCAAGCAGCTCAATCTGCTGCGGCCGATTTATCGCAACACAACCAACTACGGGCACTTTGGTCGCGTTGATAATCTGGATGCCCTCACTTGGGAACGAACCGACAAAGCCGACGCGTTAAAACAAGCAGTCAAATAGTGAATATGAAATCAGCGACAATTGAAGGCACGAAAACGGATTACAAGATAAAGGACATCAATCTGGCGGATTGGGGTCTGAAAGAGATTTCCATTGCGGAAAAGGAAATGCCCGGCTTGATGGCCATCCGGGAAAAGTACGCGCCGCAGAAACCGCTCGCGGGTGTCCGCATCACCGGCTCGTTGCACATGACGATTCAGACAGCGGTTTTGATTGAAACACTTGTCGATCTTGGCGCGAGTGTTCGCTGGGCGAGTTGCAATATCTTTTCGACGCAAGATCACGCCGCGGCGGCCGTCGCCAAGTCAGGCGTGTCCGTTTTCGCATGGAAAGGCGAATCGCTTAAACAGAGAAGAGCAGGTCATCAAAGATTTGCTGCTCGAAATCCAGCGCGAGAATCCATATCGCTGGCACGAGATCGTGAAGGATTGGCATGGTGTTTCGGAGGAGACGACCACCGGCGTGCATCGTCTTTACAAAATGCATCAGGAAAATCGGCTGCTTGTTCCAGCGATTAACGTCAACGATTCCGTCACAAAATCGAAGTTCGACAATCTCTACGGTTGCCGGCATTCACTGGTTGATGGCTTAAACCGCGCACTGGATGTCATGCTTGGCGGCAAGATCGCAGTCGTTTGCGGCTATGGCGACGTCGGCAAAGGTTGCGCGCAATCATTGCGCGGCCAGGGCGCGCGCGTCGTCATTACCGAGATCGATCCCATCAACGCGTTACAGGCTTCGATGGAAGGCTACGAAGTGACCACCATCGAAGATACGCTCGGCCGCGGCGACATTTACATCGCTGCTACCGGCAACCTCGACATCATTACGCTTGATCATATGCAGCGAATGAAAGATCAGGCCATCGTCGCGAACATCGGGCACTTCGACAACGAGATTCAGGTCGATGCGCTGAACGCCGCGCCCGGCGTCAAGCGCACGAACATCAAACCGCAGGTAGATAAATACACATTTCCCGATGGGCACGAAATTTTCCTGCTCGCGGAAGGGCGGCTCGTGAACCTCGGCTGCGCGACAGGGCACCCGAGCTTCGTCATGTCGAATTCGTTTTCCAACCAGGTGCTGGCACAATTGGATCTGTGGAAGAATCGCGACACTTACAAAGTGGGCGTTTACGTTTTGCCGAAGAAACTCGACGAAGAAGTCGCGCGCCTGCACCTCGAAAAAATTGGCGTCAAACTGACCAAACTGACGCGGCAACAAGCCGATTACCTCGGCGTCCCGATCGACGGCCCGTTTAAATCAGAGCACTATCGCTATTGAGCCCGAAAACGTTCGGGCTTGATCGGCGCTGATGCGGAGCCGAAAGCGCGGTGGTGCCAGACACAGATAGCAGGCAATAGCACGCGTGCTCAGCCTCGCGGGTCGCGCAATTGTCCGAAAAGCTCGGTGAGAAGATTCTGGAGCGACCAATTGTTGTCCATCTCGACCCAACGCGTTCCCGCGCGGGATTGATCGGTTGCCGTAAGAACGGCGGTAACGTGGCTGCTTTCCTTTAACAGATAGATCTTCGCTCCCGGCGCGAGATCGATCCAGCCGCACGATGGCTCGCCGTGAGATAGCGCCACAGTAATTTGTTTGCCACGCCGAGCACGAGCGAACAGCGCGCGCTTCGCTGGATCGAGGTGAACGCCAGGAAAACGAAAATCGAACGGCTCATCGACGCGCGGCTCGTTATCGCCGACATACGGCAAGTTGCTCAAAGTGACGCGTGCACCAAGAACGTGAGTCGTTGGATCGACGTAGAGTTGATGCCAAACCATTTCCCCATACGCGAATGTTCGCGCATGATCCGGGCTCGTGATAATGAGCTCGCTTCCAAATGCTGCCGCGATTGATCCAATAGCAACCGCCAGCAAAGTCAGCCATTTCATAGACAACGATGAAACGTCGGCAGCCGAACCTCACGTGCATACACCGCCTATCTTATCCTGGACGTTGGCCGATTTTCTTAGCGAGATAAGCCGAGAAATATCCTGCGTAGCGAACCTGCAATTCGAGGCGTTGCCAGTCTTTGCCAGTCAACGTTCCCCGGCAATTGGACGCTCCGCATTTGCATTCCACCGAATAATCATCGTCGTCAGGAGTGGCCCAATCGTGAGTGAGTTCTTCGCCGGCGCGGATATTGCGCATTGCAACGAATGTAATCTCGCCGCGCATGCCGAGGTTCGGGTCGCAGGAATGATTGCTGTAAAGCATTGAGGCCTCGCGCTCCTCCGCCGCGACAGGCGCGATGAAGAGATCATTGTCAATTTGAATTTCTACGGGGCCGAGCCGGGGCGTGACTTTCTCGCGCAATTGCTCGCGCGAAATAATGTGTCCGCCTTTCACCGCCACGACTTCGTCTTTGGCGATGTCGGCGGTAGCAAACAGTCCGCGGCCATGGATTTTACTCTCGCGTACTTCCGTTTTGGGCGAACGATAGGAAAGCGATATCATCGGGTTAGCGAGAGATTAATTGTAGGGCGCTCGCCGCGGCGAGCGCCTTTGTCATTTGAATTTTGCGGCTTACACAGCCGCCTCTACAGTTGTCGATCTTGCAATGAGATCTCGTCCAGCCGCCGTCATTTTCATTCTGGTCACTGTGACCCTCGACATTCTGGCGATGGGTTTGATTATCCCCGTTTTGCCCAAGCTAATTCTTGATTTCCTCGGTGGCGAGATGACCGATGCGGCGAAATGGAGCGCCCGGTTCGCGGTGGTCTTCGCGCTCATGCAATTTTTCTTTTCACCCTGGCTCGGCGTTTTGTCAGATCGATTTGGAAGGCGCCCGATCATCCTGCTCTCAAATCTCGGTCTGGGGTTTGATTACATCGTAATGGCGATGGCGCCCACGCTGAACTGGCTTTTTCTCGGCCGGATCATTTCCGGAATCACCACTTCAAGCATTCCGACCGCCATGGCATACATCGCCGACGTCACGCCCAAGGAAAAACGAGCTGGAGCGTTCGGCCTGATCGGCGTGGCATTCGGCGTCGGATTCACGTTTGGACCAGCAATTGGTGGATTGGCGGGCGACGTCAATCCGCGTCTGGCGTTTTGGATTGCAGCGGCTCTTAGCCTGGCGAATTGGCTTTGGGGTTACTTCTTCGTTCCGGAATCGTTGCCGAAAAATCAGCGAAAAGGATTCGAGTTGCGGCGCGCGAACCCTGTGGGATCCCTCACCCTCTTGCGGTCCCATCACGAACTTTGGCGGCTGACCACGATTCAATTTCTGGCCTATCTCGCGCACAATGTGTTCAGCGTCTGGGCCCTTTACGCGATTTACCGTTACAGCTGGAGCCAGGGAATGATCGGACTCTCGCTCATGATTGTCGGAATCGTCACCGCCGCGATTTCCGGCGGACTGAATGGTGTAATGGTGAAACGTTTCGGCGAAAGACGTACGCTTTATATCGGCCAGTTTTTTGGAGCGAGCCGAATGTTTTTCGCCGGCCTGGCCAAAACGGGCGCATGGTTGCTGGCTTCGATCCCGATCATTTCACTTTGGAACATTTCCATGCCAGCCGCGCAGAGCATGATGACTCATCGCGTCAGCGAGCGCGAACAAGGCGAATTGCAAGGGGCGCTCCAGAGCATGCGCTCGATCACGTTCATTATCGGCCCATGGGTATTCCTTCGAATTTTTGGGTGGTTCATCGATCCGAAGAATCGCATTCACCTTCCAGGCGCGCCGTATTATCTGGCAGCCGCTTTTCTTTTTACCGCCATGCTGATGTCGACACGCATCAAGCAAACACCACTCCAATCACAAGCGGCCATGCCGCCGAGCATGCCGTTGGTGCCACCAGAGATCACCGCGACTGGCGCTGCGCCGATTGCCGAAGCGGAAGAAAATATTTGAGCATCCGCGCTGCGTCAGCGATTGAGTGAGTGTGAGAGCAGGTGCGCGTTGCCTGATCGTTGCGATTACGATCTGTTCCTGGTTTTCGATCTCGAATCATTGCGCGTTCGCAGCGATGGCGACGAAAAGCGATTCGACGCAAGCCGCCTGCCCATTTCATTCCAAACCGGCAAAGCAAAAACAGCAATCGTCGCAGGTGCAATGCTGCAAAACCCTGCGTGCCATTGTTCTTGCACAAGCAAAAACGTGGGCGCGCGACGACGCAAAATTTTCCGGCGTCGACCATTACATTCAACAACGCGCGCTCATCGCGTGTTCGTTAAGTACGCTGCCCTTGTTGCTCGACACGGGGCCGCCCGGCGCGCGCTCATTTGCTGAGCTCATCTTGCAGCGGAGCCTTCTCGCTCACGCTCCGCCTTCGTTGGGCTAACAAGTCCGCGATCCGCGATCGCAATCTTCAACTGTAGCGGCAGGCGTGTCGCCTGCATTGCGCAGACCGGCACAGCCGACACGGCTGCCACTACAGAAATCAACTGACGTTCGACATGCAAAAACAAATTCTAATTTTTAGCTGCACAATTTCACTCGCCACGCGCGCGATTGCGCAGATAGAGGCGAGTGACCCAAATCGCCCGCACCGCGAGCACGAGCACCCGCCTTCGCCGGGCTACGGCGTGGCAGGCGATCAGGAGCATGAGCATGAGCAGAAAGAGAAACAGAGATATACGTGCCCGATGCACCCCGAAGTCATCACAAATCATCCCGGCCATTGCCCGAAATGCGGGATGAAACTCGTTCCAAAGAAAGCGGAAACTAAGGCAAAACTGAAAGGCAACGCCCGCGAGTCACACGAAATGCATCAGCATCACGGCGACGAAGCGATGCCGCCTGGATCGCATCAAACACACGCCCCGCAAGGGCACGAATCGCACGACATGTCGCATATGCAGATGTCGATGCAATCGTCAGTAAACATTGCCGACCCAATGAGCCGGGAAAGTTCCGGCACGGCGTGGGTGCCGGATTCCACGCCGATGTATGGCAAAATGTTCATGTTCGGCGATGACATGTTGATGTTGCACGGCGCAATTTTCCCGCGTTACACCAACGTCAGCTCGCGGCGGGGCGATGACCGAATTGATGCGCCGAACTGGATCATGGGAATGTACTCCCACCCATTCGGCCAGAGCGCGCAGCTTGGCGCGCGCCTAATGATGAGCCTCGATCCGCTGACTGAGGGGGGTCGCGGTTATCCACTTCTTTTTCAAACCGGCGAATCATGGCACGACCAACCGCTACATGATCGGCAACATCCGCACGATTTGTTCGACGAACTTTCGGTAAGCTTTTCGCAAAAGTTTGATTCCGACTTGAGCGCGTATTTTTACTTTGGTTATCCGGGCGAGCCGGCCCTCGGGCCGCCCACTTTCATGCACCGGCTTTCGGCAATGGATGATCCGGACGCGCCGCTCAGTCATCACTGGCAGGATTCGACCCATGTCACGTTCGGCGTCGCGACCGCAGGATTGCAATGGTCCCGCTTCGGCGGGATGAAGATCGAAGGCAGCATTTTCACTGGCCGCGAGCCGGATGAAAATCGTTATGACTTCGACCGGCCACGATTTGATTCGTTTAGCGGCCGTATTTCATGGAACCCGACCCAGAACCTGGCGCTGCAGGTTTCGCACGGTTATATTAAGAGTCCGGAAGCGCTCGAGCCTGATCTGAAACGGCATCGCACTACCGCGTCTCTCATTTACAACCTCCCGCTTGGAAACGACAGCAACTGGTCAAACACATTCGTCTGGGGCCAAAACCACGACACTGGTGAAGGGAAAACCCAATCATTCCTGCTGGAATCAAATTATCAACGCGGCCGCGACACCGTTTATGCACGCTGGGAGCGCGTGGAAAAATCCGGGCACGAGCTGGTCCTCGATCCCGCGGATGAACCGCGCATTTTTCCTGTGAGCGGCTACACGATTGGATATGTCCGCGATCTGTCGCACGGCAGCGGTATTGATATCGGACTCGGCACCCAATTTACGATTAACGATCGCCCCGATCGTCTCGACCATTATTACGGAGACGATCTCGGATACGCCTTTCAGTTTTTTCTACGAATCCGCCCGTCAGTGCACAGTCATGGCGGACACGAGCACGTCGAGCACGTTGCTGGAATGGAAAAATGATGGGGCGCGACCGCCGCCATTACGGCAACGGAGTTGCGGCGAGCGCCGCATCGGCCTGCACCAGACCATGTCCTGCCGCAGCCTCATTCCAGCATACAGTTACGTTAATAAAGACAATGTTGGCAAAATCTACCCATCTGAAGCTCCACCAATGTCCGAGACCGAGCGCGGGAAACATTATGTCGCTGCGGCAGCCAGGCGGTAGCGGGAATGCTGTGTTTTCGAGAATCGCTTCAATCTGAGCCGCTGTCAGTCCCGGGTTCTTCTGGAGCATGAGCGCAGCTATCCCCGCTACGTGCGGAGATGCAAGGCTGGTTCCGCCGGCAAAGCTGTAGTCCACCAGTCCGATTCCGCCGCCTACTGTCCCCGCAATGGGAACTGCGAAGCCTGGCGCGAGAACATCAAGGTCTTGTCCTGGAAGTTCCCACGCCGAGAACGGAGGAATGCCATGCTGGGAAGGATCGGCTTCCGCGACATTGTTCAGAATCCACTGGATGTGTGTAGGATCGTTGAGCGGGAACTCTCCCACCAAGCCGGTTGCTCCCGCAGAAATCACGGGTCCGTACCGTGCTGGAAAGACCATGCCGGCCCCTCCGTCATTGCCTGCGGCCGCAACTGGAACAACGCCATGGGCGATGGCATAGTCAATAGCTGCGCGCTGCAAGACGTCGTCTGGGCTTCCGGGAGGGAACCCGCCAAAGCTCATGTTGATAACGAGCGGGGAATTGCCGAGCTGGCCATCGGCTTTGAGATCAGTCAAATACACGATTGCACGAGCTATAGCGGAAGACCAAGCCAGCCCCGGTTCGCCGTCCTTTTTCACGGGAATAACCGTCGCTTTCGGCGCTACTCCGTTGAAAGTCGCGGGGAGCGCCGGATCCGACAGATTGTATCGAAATCCGAGAATGACGCTGGTGACCGCGAGTCCGTGACCATAAGTATCCCGCTCCCATTTTTCCGGCTGGCTCGAAACTGTCCCTCGTTCTCCGCCGCCGCCCCCAAAACTTCGAGCGAACTCCACGGCAATTCGCTCTTCAGGGAGATAAGCCCGCCAGTTAAACGGCAGTCCGGTGTCGATCACGCCGACGTAAACTCCGTCACCGTCATAACCAACGACGCGAGGCGGAGTCGCGCCGAAATCCGTCACGTTCACTGCGTCCAGGTTCCAATAGTTTGTGCCATCGGAGAAGTCGTCTAGGGCAAGATCATCGACCTGCGCATCTGGATTTGCTCCTGCTACGTAGGCAAGGCTCTGAATCGTAGAGAGCTCGGAACTACTGGCGCGCAATGTGACTGCATTGATTTGAGAAATGACGTCCAGCACTTGCCCGTGCGCACCAAGATCCTGAAGGATGCTGTTCGTTACCGGCTGATTGAGGAGGACGTTAATCCCGATCATCTGACCCTGTGCTTGAACTCGGGTCGCGCCGAGCGCCAGGAAAGCCGCGACGATGGCGGCTAGCAGCATTGGTGTGTTTCGTGTTTTCATGGGTTGCTCCTTTGTTTTGTTTTTCTCTAGTTAGTTTGGTCTTCACTGAGGTACTAGAGAAAATTCTGCGCGAGGTTACGCGGAAAATTTCCGAAAATTTATTTTGTCGCGGAAAGGTGGCTGCCTACTGACGAATGTTTTTACAGAAGGCAGCGAAGAAACAAAGATTCTGTTCTGCCCAAAACTAGAACCTTCTTCGTCTTTGTTGCCTTCTGTTTAATCCTTGGTTTTCGTTTGTGCGATTTAGTCTATGCCTGTGGATCAGTAGGACACGGTGCCGCTCATGTGCACGATCGGGCCTTGGCCGCCTGCGGGCCCCTGGATCGTTACGCTTCCGGTGATCCCGCTGAATTCCCCGGTGCCGCCCGTGACCACCCCGACGGCCGAGACGTACTGCGGGAAAGCATCGAGGCCGCGAGGCTCGCAGAAGACGCCCGACGCAGAGATCGTGACCGATCCGGTGGCACCAACCAGGGTCCACACCATCGGGTCCAGCGTGAAGCACGGCGTGGTGTTGAAGTCCCACGTCAACACGACGGTGACCGTCACCGATCCCATGAGGTTCGTGAAGCCATAGCCGTATGTGACGAAGTTGCACACTCCGTTCTCGCAGGGTCCCGCGGGCGCGCTGAAGTGGTGGAGCTCAGCCTCGAAGTCTCGGGTCTGCTGGGCCAAGACCGGTGTCGCCGTTCCGAATGCCATCAGCACTGCGGCTGCGGCGATGGCGATGAGTCGCGTTTGGAGACGAATTAATTTGTGAGGTATCATAGCTAGTTTTTCCTTTTCTTTCATTGTTTTGGCCTTCCCTGAGCTCTCGTTATTGAGACGCTCTTTCGGACCTTCAATGAGGTACTAGAGAAAATCGGGCGCGAGGTTACGCGAAAAGTTGTAGAGACAGCCGTGCCGGTTGCGATAGCCGAGTTTTCCAATACAGGCGACACGCCTGCCACCACAGCTATTACTTCAGCGTAATCGCCTCGCCTGCGGGCGGCCACGATATGGGCGTGGCCGCACTAACTCGTCGCAAATCGCTGCGGGGGATTCATGGCCGCTTCTCCTCGCAAAGTTTTTGGAACGCGGGGTCGGCGCGCACAGGGTCCCAGAGCGGATCGAGTCTTAAGAGTGCCGGCGTTACCGGCCGTGTACCGTAAATCGTACCACCATATGGCGTTTGTAACAATCTTGTAAGCGTTGAGACCGCGTGGCTATTCTCGCCGAACATTGACTGAATTACTGCCAGGACCTCTTCACGGCTTGGTCCCTCCCACTGATCTTTAGCAGTCTGTGAAAGCATGATTGCACGTTCCGCTTCCTTTAGGGCTGAAGCCTTATTTTCAAGAGCGGCATAACTTAGAGATAGCAATGCCGCAGCCCTACTGTTGTCCGGTTGATTCTTGCAGAGCGCCTCGAGCGTATTGCGCGCCTGTTCAGCGGTAAACTTTGCGCCTGTCATATCGCCTGCAAAGCATTGAGTAAGAGCCAGCATGACTTGGGCGTAACCTTTCTCGATCTCGGAAGCAAAGTGGAATTGAGCCAGTCGGGCTTGCAGCAATCGGATGGCCTCGCCGTGATTCCGTTCAAGTCTCAACTGGGCAAGTTTAGTCTCCAAGACAAGCTGAGAAGGGGTCTGCTCGTTTGCTTCCACCAACAATTTAGCGGCCTCTTGCAGGTTACCTTGCGCCTGACAAATGACGGCCTTGAGTGCCATGCGCTCCGGATCGCTTGGGATAATCTCCAACGCACGATCGTCGAGCTTTAGCGCGGTCGGAAATTGCCGAAGCGCCGCGTAAACATCCGCCGCAGTGCTCAGCAAGTCCACATTGCGCGGATCGAGGGCGAGGCCCTGTTCTAGGTAGCCAATGGTCTCATCCCAGTTTCCCTCGCGTCGGGTAACCAAGCCAAGGGCCACTGGGACCTCGCTGCTACCGGGTAACAATTTGCCGACGAAGCGGAACGTAGCTTTGGAAAGTCCATAATCACGCATCACCCAGTATTCATAATAACCCAACGCGAACAGAGTTTCGGGTCCGTTCGGCTGGAGTTTCTGCGCATTCTCCAACGCCTTTTTTGCCGCATCGCGCCGAGCAGCAGTCGTGTCACCGTAGCCGAAGTAAAGAAGCGCGTGCACGCGAGAAAGCCGCGCCCAAGCCTGTGCAAAATTCGGGTCAAGCTGCACCGCCCGTTCATGGGAATCGATGGCTTTCAGTAAGTCATCAACTGAGTAATTGCGTGCTTCACAACTCACGCCGCGAAGATAGGCATCGTAAGCCTCCGGATTGTTTGTTGGTTTAATTGCTAACGCCTGCTCCTCGCGCCCAGTGAGTCTCGCCTGCAACGCCGCCGCGATTTCTTTGGCGATCTCGCTTTCAACGTCGAAGATATCGGTCAACTTGCGGTCATATGTGTCTGCCCAAAGGTGAGAATCGGTTTGTGCGTTAACCAGCTGAACATTGACCCGCACCTGATCGGCCGCTTTTTGCACGCTACCCTCAACAATGTTCGCTACTCCAAGCTGCTTCGCGATCTGGGAGAGATTGCGAGGTTTGCTTTGATATCGCTGCGTGGAAGTGCGCGAAATGACTCTTAAGTCTGCGATGCTAACCAGCCGTGTCAGGATCTCCTCTTGAATGCCGTCCGCAAAATAGGCGTTATTTGGGTCGCCGCTGAGATTTTCGAACGGAAGGACTGCGACGCTCTTCGGCACCATGCTTGGCGTTTCCTTTGGCGCCAGAGAGGCGACGATTTTCTCAAAACGCGGATCGGCACGCAGCGGGTCCCATAGCGGATCGAGCTTCAAAAGTTCCGGCGTGATGGGCGTTCCGTAAAACCAGCTACTACATGGCGTCTGTAATAGCTGCGTGAGGGTTGCGATCGAGTGGCTAGTCTCGCCGAACATCATTTGAATTAGCGCCAGGACCTCTTCGAACCTGGGTCCGTTCATCCGATCCTTAGTGCTAGGCAAAAGCATGATTGCACGTTCCGCCCCCTCTAGTGCCGAGTTCTCCTCGCCGAGCGCAGCGCGAGCGAGGGAAAGCGCTGCCGCTACGACCTCGTTGTTTGGTTGATCTTTGTAAAGCGGCTCAAGCGTATCGCGCGCTTGTTCAGCAGTAGCTTTTGCCCCAACGTTATCGCCGGCAAGCCGTCGAGCTAGGGCTAGCCAGACTTGGTTTCTGCCCTTCTCGACCTCAGAACCAAAGCGGAATTGAACCAGTCGAGCTTGCAGCAATTGAATGGCCTCGCCGTGATTTCGTTCAAGTCTCAACTGGGCAAGTTTGGCTTCCAAGACAGCGCCAGAAGCACTCTGCTCGTTTGCTTCCA
>WNFU01007868.1_pt1 | contig 12885 bp, 7 predicted proteins | sample 5400121 | NCBI WGS metagenome assembly WNFU01 (sample SAMN13153360, study PRJNA577476) | soil metagenome | isolation source: 100 cm soil or saprolite under grassland replicate 1 | place: USA:California | collected 2016-06-15 | reverse complement strand
GCAGCTTGCGGAGTTAATTCAAAGAAACTACGCCGACGCGGCTATCAAACAGATCCGCAATATTTATCAGGAACCGCTTCTCTCTGTGGCGACTTTACATCGTGAAAACACGCCTGAATCATCTCCGGCAACCGATGCACCGACCGTCAAGTAATCAAAGACAAGCCCTGCTTTCCAGCAATGCCGTGCTATGAGCTTGCAGGCAAAGAAACCGGTCTAATATGGCAGCCAGGAAAAACCCTCGGGTGACCCCGCGCCGCCGCGATCGATCAAAACCCGCTTCCGCTCCCGATCGATCGCCAGCCGGCCAATTGCCCGTCTCTTTCAACTATCGCGCATTCATGCTCGTGCTGGCGGCGGGGGTCATCGTGCGCATTATCGTGTTCGCGTACATGGGTTTTTTCAACAACGATAATCATCTGCTGGTGATCGACTATGTCGCCCGCTACTGGATTCCCGCGCACTCCGACCAATTCAATCAAGCGTACCATCCACCGCTATATTACTTTCTCGCCGCGCCATTGCTGCGCCTGGGCGGCGTTACGGCGGTTCATGGACTATCGCTCATCTTTTCGATTGCCACATTTCTGCTGATCGCCCATTTGCTGAGCCAGCTGCCTTGGATATATGAAAAGATTCGGCCCTGGTGCCTCGCGCTGGCCGCGTTTCAACCTCAATTTGTCTTGTTTAGCTTGTTTGTTTCCAACGACACGCTGGCGATTTTTTTGGCAACCTTGATCTTCTATCAAAGCTGGCGCGTCCAGCTGTCCCCTTCGTTGGCCAATTGTTTTTCGCTTGGGATTTGCCTGGGATTGGGACTGTTAACCAAGGCCGTCTTCATGGTGTTCGTAATACCTTTAACCTTATTCATCTGGTTGATTGGCCATCGACGAACGCTGCCCCGCTCGCAGCTTCTCGCACAACTTGCTTCCTTTCTCCTGACCGCTGGCTTCCTCGGCTGCTACAAATACGTGGAAAATTTTATTCTCTTTGGCAATCCGATGGTCAGCAATCTCGATTTTTGGAATTGGACGAGCGAACAACAACCGACGTGGCTCGGAATCTCCTCATTGCTCGATTTCAATCTGCCAAAGTTGGTGCGCGAACCGGTCATCTCCGCTTCCACCGTCCATTCCTACCCGCTGATGCTCTACGGCTCCTTCTGGTATGCTTTGATCCCCGAGTCGACCTTCCGCAGCAATCTTGTATCGCCCTTTAATCGCCTCGGATCTCTGATTTATCTCGCCGCTCTCTGCCCTACCCTGTTGATGCTGGTCGGAGCGAATCGAATCGCAATGGCGGCTCTTGGAATCCGTGCTTGGGCTGAAGCCGCGCAAAGCGCCCACACTCTTAATCGGCTCGATTATGAAGGGATTCTTTTGTTGATTTTCTTGCTCAACTTTTTGTTGATCGTCGCGGTCGGCTGGACCTCTGACGTATGGAGCGTCTTTCAAGGCCGCCTGCTCTTTCCATCATTTTTTCCTCTCTTGCTGGCATTTAACGCCGGCATGGAAAGGGCCGATCACACCCGCCTGTTATCCAATCTCATACGCTCCTTGATGGCGGCGCTGATCACGCTCTTTCTGGTTTATATCATCGTCGAAGTCTGGCTCGCGATCTATGATCCGGTGAATCCTTTTCGCATGGACCATGTGCCTTTCAAAGTTGATATGCATGCTCGCTGATTAGATCGTCTCATCTGAGACCTCAATTTCCATTCGTCCGCATGGCACGGAAAAATCCAAGGCGAAAGACGGAACATCAAAGGTCAGTGGAGCATTCGCGACCCCAAGGTCGGGTGCGAATTCAGCGACTGGTCAACAAGCATGCGCTCATCTTAGTATCGAGCGTCTTTGTGCTTCATTCCTTGGGCTTGGCCTCGCTGTTTTCGCCGGTCGTTGGCTTGTTTGACAGCCAGCCAATTGTTGACCAGGATTGGGGCCTGCACTTTCATCATTTGAAATCCCTCGAAGCGTTCTGGCGCCAGGATCATTCTTTGTGGGGGTACAACCCTTTTTTCATGGCCGGTTATCCGTCGAACACGATTCAAGATCTAAGCATCAAATTCTTTGAATTTTTGTCCCTCGCTCTGTCAGCCGTCCTCCTGTCACCGGTCCAATGGTTCAAAGTCTGCGCGTTTCTGGCCATGGCGAGCATACCTTGGATCATGTACTATGCGGCGCGAAATTTTTTCTTCGACGACGATTCGCGCGACTTCACGTCAGCAACGGCGGCTTTATTAGGAACGATCTACTGGTGGAACTCATTGCCCAGAGAGATGTTTTTCTACGGCATGATCGGTTTTCCCGCAGCATCCTATCTAAGCATTTTGGGAGTCTCACTTTTCTACCGGGTTGCTAAACAGGCTCCGTCATTTGGACCCGTGCATATTGGTTTGCTCATGTTCGCAGTATCCATTCTACCGCTCCACGTTCAAAGTCTGGTCATGTTACTGCCGCCGGTCATGGCATTGCTCATCATTGAGCCGCGTTTATTGACTGTCCGTCTGCTGGCGAGTGTCATCCTAGCAGCGCTACTTTCGTTGCTTTGCAACTCTTCTTGGCTCATTCCCGCAATCGCCCACCGTGGGGACGACATATCCGAGCAAATCGTCGGTCAGCTACCGCTGTTCGCCAGCTCTGATCCGTTGACCTTCCTCAAGGATTACCTCGCATCGAAGGGATATTGGACTTTTCGTTCGTCTTATCTGGAGAAAGGATTTCGCGTCGTGCTTTTGATTCTCGGCGCGCTCGGAACCTGGAAATTGATTCGGAGTGACAAACGCCATCTCGGCATCACTCTCGCAAGCGCTTTGGCAATTCTATTCGTCATCACCTATTTCGGCGCCTTGATACCGTTTATAGGCTCGTGGCAGCCGTTGCGCTTCAAAGTCCCGTACGATCTCTTCCTCGTGATCGGCGCCTCTTACAGTGTCGGCCAATGGTTCAATAATCGCGTACCGGCGCCCTCGCGGATTGTTCCGGTGCTGCTGAGCGGCGCTCTCCTCGCGTTCGTGATCAATCTTTTTCAAACTGAATCGACCGGCAAGTTGCAACTGCGTTCTCGGATCAATCCGGGGCTGAACCGAATCGCTCAGTGGATCGAGCGCGATGCGTCACTCGCCGGAAGAGTGTTGTTTGAAGAGTCCGGCGACGAAACCGGTTTCGTCTATGACGGAGTCTATCTTTCGTCGTTGCTGCCGTATCTGACCGGCCGTCAGCTCATCGGTGGACCGATTAATCTTTACAACGATCGTCACCATTTTGCCGAGTTTCACTCGGGTAGATTGTTCAAAAAGGACGTTCAAACTCTCTCCGACGAGGAGCTGCGAAATTACTTGCGCCTTTACAACATCGGCGCGATCGTGGCATTTCACCCGGCATCGATCCAACGTTTGCGGTCGATACCGGGCTTAGTGACGATCGAACAGCGGATCGGGCCGATACACCTGATGAAGGTTAACCAGCCATTGACGTGGTTTTTCGCAGGCGAAGGCAAGGTGAAGGCGGACTTCAATCGATTGGAGCTTTTCGACCTCAAGGGCAACGAGGCAATATTAAAATTTCATTGGGTCGAGGGTCTAACGGCCACACCGCCAACAAGAATAGAACCGGTGACAATAGCGGACGATCCGATTCCGTTTATCAAGCTAGTCAATCCGCCGTCCGACGTGACTCTGCGAGTCGCATCGTCATTATTCGAATCGCTCCACTAAAAAAGACTTGGTCATCTTCCGTCGGCGCCCGCCTGGCTCTGCTTCATGAGCCGAAGAGCTTCTTGATAATGTTGCATCGCTTCGTCTTTCTTGCCTTGTAACACCAGCAACTGCGCAAGACCCTGGTGCGCAGGAACGAAGTCGGGTTGAATGCGTAGTGCTTGATAAAAAGATTCCGCAGCATCGGCGAAACGATTCTGCGCAGCGTAGACACTGCCTAGATAGTAACTCCCCTCGGGAGCATCCGGCTTTAACTGCGCAGCTCGTTGAAGAGGTCCAATCGCTTCATCGAGCCGACCCTGCTTCGCCAAAGCGACGCCGAGATTTAGGTGCGCTCGGCTGATCGATGGATTGAGATCGATGGCCTTGCGGAAATACCGAATGCCGGTCTCGATGTCGCCGCGCTCGGCAATGAGCTGTCCAAAATTACTGTGTACGTCGGCGTAATTGGGATAGAGCCGGATTGCCGCTTCAAAATATTTCTTAGCCAAATCGAATTGGCCTTGCCCGGCGTAAAGATTTCCCAGGTTGTAGTACGCTACACCGAGATCGGGCTTCAGCTCTATCGCCTTGAGAGCCGCATTTATCGCCTCATTGACTCTGCCTTGCTTGTAATAAGCATTGGAAAGGTTGTTGTACCCCGCCGAGCCCGGACCGCTGATGCCGTAGATTGGCCAATCAACTATCAGCGTACTCATCAGCAAGACGGCAAAGACGCCAAGCAATGATCGCCACGCTCGGTTGCGGTAGAGAGTCGGCAATTCCGCCAGCGCCGCGCCGGCAAAGAGCACGAGCAGCGGCACCAGCGGGAATCGATAGCGCGCGAATACGTAAAACACCGCCACGCTCAGGGCAAAGGAAATGATCATGGCGTAAAGCAACCATAAACGCCGCCACTGGTTACGGGTGAGCCACGCGCCCGCGGTTGCTAGAGGAGCCAACACGCCAAAATGATTGATCCAGCTCAGAAACGTAAGCAACCACGACCATTGGCGGTAGATATAAAAATCGTCAGAGTCTTCGACCTCGCGCGCGTTCCACACCATCAGCCATTTTTTTACTAGAAGTTGAAACCACTTCGTCGGCTCAGTGCGAATGTAGTCCCACGATTTTTTCAACCAGTAATTGGAAACTTCGCCTGAGCTCAGACGCCGTCCGAACGCCCGCTCCGCTAAACGAGCGGCGTCATTGCCTTCCAGCTGGGGCTCGCCGATTATTCTGTGCACCGATCCATAGCTGCCGTCGGCTTCGGGATTATTGCCGATAAAAAAATTCGGCCCGAACTGTGAAGTCGTTAATTTGAATTCGCCGCCGACGGTAAGATTACGCAAACCTACCGGCAATAAAACCAGTAGTAAGCCCGCGAAAAAACAAACGAGCCAACGAGTACGAATCAGAAATGGCTGCGCGGAAAGCCCAAGCGCGATCCAAAGTGCCACCACCGGTACCAAGATGAGCGCATTCTCACGGCAAAGGCCGAGAAGCCCAAGGACGGCACCGGCCCCCAACCACTTCGCCCAATGTCGAGTGCCGGTCAGTCCCAGCAGAAGATAGAGCAGGACGGTCAAAAGTAGCAGATCGAGAATGCTCTTTTCGACGAGACCGTCAAAAAAAACCGCCGGCGCATAACAAGCGAGGATGAGACCGGCGGCGATCCCGGCGTTGCGTGAAAACAATTTCTCACCAACTAGATAAATCACAGCGCAGGAAACGGAGCCTAGAATGATCTGCACGAAACGAATGAGCCACAGGTTATGCCCGAAAAAAATCTGCAAGACGCCGAGAAAGTACGGATAAAGCGGCGCCTGATAAAACACGCCCTGCCCCAACCAATCGCCCGCGGCGATCCGCTGCGCCCACGCATCATAGGTCCGGCCATCACCGGCGAGGTGATCAAAGAGAGGAATGGACTGAATTTGAAAAAGATAAATTAGGCGCAATAAAAAGGCGACAGCCAAAATGACTAGGAACCAAACCGTATCATGCGACAGCTTTGATTCACCATATCGAGTTGATTCTAAACGTCGTCGCCGGGCCCGCAAGCGGTTGGTAGCGTGACTATCCCTCGTTTTCATTTTAGACTATGCGCGAAAAATTGACTCAGACATCGCCAGCACCCTAAGCTTTCATCCCGTGCAGGAATTGGTCGTGAAATCTTTTTGATGTTTTGGGAATTCTCTCGGCTTCGTTGTATCCGGCAATGATAATAGATAGATCGCGATCCGGCTGCGTCATCGACAAGTGTAGGGAACATAAAAATAAGGATGCCGCTGTGCCGCGTCCAGGCATTTCGAAATGCCGGTCAAAGGAACCAATGCAACAGCCTCAAGACACCCTGCTCCACTGCAGACTTATGGCGGCTCGTGGTCTCTTTGGCGGCGAGGACAGCGCGGCGATGGCTAAGATACCATTCATAGCTCTCTACAAACATTTCGTTGTTCGAGTAGCGCGGCGCCCATCCCAGCCGAGTGCGCGCCTTGGAGATGTCGAAGTAGATGGATCGACCGTACATCGAAGCGTGGTACGAACCTAAAGGCGAGATTCCTAGGCCTGCGGAGAGATTCATTGCTGCCACGACGGGCCACATCGGTAGGGACTTTATCCTCGATCCGGTGCCGGCACGGCGGCAGAGATGTTCCAGCACTTCTCGCATCGTCCCAAAACGGTCCGTGCCACAGTTGAAATCGTCCGCGCCCTTCAGGGTGCTCGCTCGAATACAGACTTCCGCAAAGTCATCTGCATGCACAAACTGATAGATGTTTTGACCGTCGTTGAGCACCGGAATATTCTTGCCCTCGTAAATCCATTCGAAGAGGATTTGGAAGATTCCCAGTCGGCCGTGACCCATAATGGTACAAGGCCGGACAATCGAGACATCCAGACCCTTCAATGCATATTCTCGGCACAGGGCTTCTCCGGCGAGCTTCGCTCTACCATACTCCTCAACAGGGGTTGGTGTGGTTCCCTCCGCCACCGGATTTGAATTAGGGATGCCGTAAACTGCGCTCGAAGAGGTGTAGACCACCTTCTTCACTGCGCGTCGCAGGCATGACTCCAGCAGATTCTTCGTCCCGGCGCGGTTGACGCTCCAGAACAAGTGTTTGTTTTTGGCCATGGCCACTTGCGCTGCGTTGTGAAAGACGAGATCGATTCCCTCACAGGCTGCCAGCACAGCATCAGCGTCGCGTATATCGGCTTGCACCACCTGGGTGTCTGGATAAGTCTCGGCGGGTAGATTGACGTCTAAGATGCGGACCAAATGTCGGAGCTCCAAGAGCTTTCGAGTAAGCAGCTCGCCAAAATAACCCGCTCCTCCCGTAACTAGAGATTTGATCATTTTTCGCCGCTTAGATGAGCCGGACCTTGCAATAACGGAAGCTTCGAACAACGGGCGGCTCATCGCTGTGGCGAGCAAAACAGGCCGGCAACACAGGCCATTTTGCGCGTTGTTCCAGGACGATGAATCGCTGGGTATGACCGGGGAATAGGACAATGATCATAATGGCGATGTTGTCGTCACAGACGCCGTAAATATTTTTCGAGAGCTGGAATAGCCTTGCGTCACGGTCCGAACGCTCTGAAATCAAAGGTGGCAGCCAGTAGCACCATGAGGGCCAGCAACGCCGCGCCATAAGTCGAAGGTTCCCTCGCAGAGTACTCGATCGGGTCTTCCGTCAGTTCACCTCTCCTGCAGATGACCCAGAGACGGGTGATATAGTACAAGAGGATGGGCTGTAAACCCCAGAGGAAAGCCGGACGGCGATAGAGCAATTGCACGCTGTCGCTGTTGATGTAGAGCGCCAGCACGAGGGAGGCAAGGAATCCGCTACATATGCCGGCAATGGAGACGGCCTCCAGGTCGGTTGTCACATACCCACGTCCCGGCACAACTTGTCGGCCATCCTTCCGGTGCTGAACTAAATCGGCGGCCCGCTTTGAGAAAGCCAAGCTGAGGAAAAGAAAAAATGCAAAGGACAGCAACCACAGGGAAAGAACAATTCCCGTGGCGAGGCTGCCGGCGACGACGCGCAGGGTGTAGAGAAGAGCCAGAGTCAGCACGTCCACCACAAGGAGACGCTTTAGATAGAGCGAATACAACGAAGTCAGTATGAAGTAGGAAATCAACGTAGTCACGAAAGGATAGGAAATGAATCCTGCTATCATTGCGCTAGCCGAAAGACTGGCAAGTGCGAGTAAGGTCCCGAAGCCGATGGACAACCGGCCTGACGCAAAAGGCCGCTGCCTCTTGGTGCCGTGGCGACGGTCCTCTTCTAGATCCAGTAGATCGTTCAGGATGTAGGCGGCGGAGGCACAAAAGCCGAATGAGAAAAATGCCAGCGTAGTGGTGCCGACGATGGACCGATCGAAAATCGTGTGGGAGGTGATCGCTGGAACAAAGAGCAGAAGATTCTTTACCCATTGATAACAACGCATCGCGCGAAGGGAATCACGAAAACCGGTAGGTGATGGCTGAAACACGCGGACCACATTCGCGACACGGCGCGCTGAACGTTCCACTCCTTTAGGCGCGTTCACCAGAACGGCGTAGCGGCAGCCCTGCCAAATCGCCAGATCCGAACTTGAATTGCCGACATAGTCAAATTTCTCCCCACATACTTCCCCGACGGTCTTCAGTTTGTCTCGCCCTTTCAGGTTTCGCTGTCCGTCGCTTCCCAGCACGATATCGAAGAGACTGAGCGGTTCCACGACGGAGCACGCTAAATGATAATCGGAAGCTGTGGCAAGAACGAGACGTCTGCCGTGCGCCTTCTCATCTCGCAGCCATGCCAACAACTCTTCATGAAGAGGTAAGAGTGAGGCGTCCATCTGGATCTGCTGGAAGATTCTGTGCTTGAGATAGGCGCGGCCATTCAGCAGCCAGAACGGGATCAACAAGACAAGCCACGGTTTCTGCTTGATAAGTCGTAAAGTGGATTCAAGCACGAGATCGGTGCGAAGCAGCGTGCCATCCAGATCTACGACCAAAGGAACCGACTCTGAGCTAGAATCAGCGCATTTGCTCCGGTCTTCGACATCCCAATTTTCTGTCATTTATAAGAACTCGACTGCCCGACCAACCGCTGGCCCAAACCGCTTTTCGGTTTTGGGCAACGACGTACGCGGAGACACTCCGATTTTCGCCTGTAACCGACCATGTACAATACCGCCGCCGCAATCTCTTTCCGGCGTCTTTAGGCGGTTAGTTTGCTGCTGGCAATCTTGGAAGTACCAATATCTTGCAGCACGGGCAAGTCGGGACCGGCGTTTCAAGCAGCACTGTTTCGCGTGGAATCAGCAAATCGCAAATCGGGCAGAGGAAAACCAGTCTAAAGAAACAGGTAGCCAATCACCATTGAGGTTGCAAGGGTGCCAGACTGAGCAGCGAGATTTTTGACAAGTCATGATCTGTCTCAGGGAGTCTCTGGCTGGCGACGAACCTTACAGCCATGATAAGTTCAGGATCTCCTCGCTCAAACCATAAAGTGTGGCAGGGTTTAAAGGTCATAACAGCGCAACGGTAGGAAATTTACAGTGAGCGCGAAGTCGAGACAAAAGAAAAAGTCAGAACCACGCAGAGAAGCAGCAAGTGCGCCGGGCCTTTCCCAACCCAGTTGGATCCACCTTCGGCTTGCCTCTTTCCTCATCCCAGCTTTCATCGGGCTTATGACCTTTGTCGTTTTTCTCCCGACGTTCCAAAATGGGTTTGTCAATTGGGATGATGGGGAATTTCTCCTCGAAAATCCTCACTACAGAGGTCTAGGTTGGGAGCAGCTTCGCTGGATGTTTACCACCTGCTATCTCGGTTCTTGCATGCCCTTGAACTACGTCACGTACGGCTTGGATTATGTCATCTGGGGAATGAACCCAGTCGGATATCATCTAACCAGTTCACTTTTTCATGCCGCCAACGCAGTGCTGTTTTATTTTCTCAGCCTGCGATTGTTGCGGGTTACCACGCTATCTTTAGCGAACTCGTCGCAACTGCCAATCCGACTGGCAGCCGGCCTTTCTTCGCTGCTATTTTCGTTACACCCGCTGCGAGTTGAAGTTGTCGCCTGGACATTGGGTCGGGAGATAGCCGTTGCTGGCTTTTTTTTCTTTCTAACTTTGATTTGTTACCTGCGGTCCGCGGAGAACGAATCGACTGGTTCGTCTCCGTGGGGATGGATGGGTGCGGCCTGGATTCTTTACGCGCTGTCTCTTCTGGGCAAGGAGGCCGCGCTGACTCTCCCTTTCGCGCTTTTGGTCTTGGACGTCTATCCCTTGAGAAGACTCGGAAGCGGTCCGGGGAAATGGTTCGGAGCAGAGGTCCGCCGAGTATGGTGGGACAAGTTACCTTTTCTCCTGGTGGCCCTGGCTGCCGGGGTGAAGGCAGTATTGGCAAAGGAGCAATCGGGAACGATATATTCAGTGGCAAGCTATGGGTTACTGCCGAGAATTGCTCAGGTCCTATACAGTTTGGCGTTTTACCCATGGAAAACACTCATCCCGATTCACTTATCTCCGCTGTACCCGTTGCATCCTTTTACCGGATTGTGGAATTCCACGTTACTATTGACCGGTGTCCTATTCCTTTCGCTTAGTGGAGGATTTTTTGTTGCCAGGCGCCGTTGGCCTGCCGGTCTGGCGGCCTGGTGCTTCTACGTGCTGTTACTGATCCCGGTCAGCGGCGTTGTTGCCTTCGGTCCCTATATCGTCGCCGATCGCTTCAGCTATTTGCCGTGCCTGGGCTGGGCGGTGTTGGCTGGAGCGGGTCTATCTTATTGCTGGCACGCAAGGGGTAACGGCCGTATCGGTGCGCGAACGTTGGTTTTCTCACATTCGTTTGCTGGGCTGCTCTTAATCGTTCTGGGTGCTTTGACGTGGGCTCAGACCCAGGTCTGGCATGACTCTGAGAAACTATGGCGACATGCGCTGGCAGTCGATGAAAAATCAAGTTTTGCTCATAACAATTTGGGGCTAGTTCTCGCTGAACGGGGCGAGTTGCGAGGCGCGATCAATGAATTTCGACGAGCCGTGCAAATTGATCCTGTATTCGTAGAGGCCCACACCAATCTGGGAAATTTTCTCGCGGCGCAGGGTGCGCGCCAGGAGGCGATCGCTCACCTGCACCAAGCCCTGGAAGTTGATCCTAGATATGCTAGCGCTCACAACACCTTAGGCAACGTTCTGGCTGATAGCGGCGAATTGGACGCTGCGGTGGAGCATTTTCGCAAAGCGCTGCAAACGAAACCAGAGTTAGCCATGACACACTACAATCTAGGACGAGCACTTGCCAAGCGAGGAGATAAGGCAGAGGCAATGGTTCACTACCGCCGCGCCTTAGAGATCGACCCTAGAGATGCTGATGTCTACAACAATTTGGGACTTTTGCTTCTAAGTCAGGGCAGCTTGGACCAAGCGACGGTGCGATTTCGCCAAGCCTTACGCGTGAATCCCAACTATGCTCAGGCGTACTTCAATCTGGGCAAGGTCTACGCACAACAAGATCGCCTCGATGATGCAGTCCTGAACTTTCAGCAGGCCCTGCGGATTCAGCCCGGCGTGCCTGAAATCCACGAAAACTTGGCGCGCACTCTGGCGCGTCAGGGCAAAAGAAATGAAGCGGTTCAGGAATACCAAGAAGCTGTGCGGCTGTTACAGTCGCGCTCCCAAGACAGGGGCGGCCGTTAACATCTTAGTGCGTTCTTCCATCCTATGATCATCGCCTTGCTCGCCACTTCTTCTCCATCCGTTATCACGGCAGCGGCTGAATCTGCTTCGGTGATTTTAAGAGTCGCAGCGCCTCCTGATAATGTTTTTCTGCCTCAGTCTTCTTACCCTGTGCCGCGAGCGCACGCGCCAAGTTTACGTGTGCGTCGGCCAGTTCCGGCTTGAGCGCGACAATTTTTTGGAAGTAAGCAACCGCTTCTGCCAATTGCCCCTGTCGTACCAGCGCACCGGCAAGCCCTGACAGAATTTCAATTTCATCGGGGTTAAGCTTCGCGGCTTGTCGGTAGTTTTGCGTCGCTTTTTCAAACTCGCCCTCCCGTGCATACGCCCTTCCCAGATTAAAGAAGGCTTTTGCATAGTTGGGGTCAATCTCGACGGCCTTTTGAAACTCCTCCAACGAATCTTTAATGTCTCCTCGCATTGCCAGCAAAAGCCCGAGGTTGTTATGCGCGTCGGCGTCGTCGGGTCGGATACTGATGGCCTCTCGGTAATGTGCAATCGCCGCCGCGTGCTTTCCCTGCGTTGCCAAAAACCTGCCGAGGTTGTAGTGCGCAATACTTGAATTTGGATCCAACTTGAGGACATGACTCCAAAGCGTTGCGGTGTTTTGCCAAATCGCGGTCTGCTTCCAAGTCAAGAAAGTAAACACCATCAATATGATCTATACAACGCTACCGTAATGATGATGGTTGCCGCGGCACCGGCAAGAATCTCAGGGTTCCAGAGACTGAATTGAGGCGAAATCTCGTAAAGAGGGGAAAGCCTGACCGGTATTAAAGTCTTCCACAGGTAAAAGCTCACGCCGAAAAAAACCTGAGCTAATCGGGACTCGACGCTGTAACTATCTAAAGACTTGAGCGCAGACGCGTGACGTTGTCCAATTAACGCGACGATGGCAAAGGCAATGGCCAGGACGGCAAACGGAATCTTTTCTCGCAACACTTCACGTTGAGTGGTCGTCCACCAAGTTCGCAGCTCACCGTCTAATCTGCGTAGGGGATAAATATCCAAGAGCAGAAGTATCATCGGCAACGTCATCGCTGTGGCCTTGGCAAGCAACGACAGAACATACGTAACAAGAGCGGTACCTAGCCATCGTTTCGACTGGCTGTCGCCATAGCTGCTCGAGTTCGCCCTCAAGTAACAGTAAATGGTCCACAGAAAGAAAAAACCCGATAGCACGTCGCGTCGCTCGGTGGCCCACGCCACAGACTCGACTCGTAGCGGGTGAATCGCGAAGATAAGAGCGGCAAACGTAGCGCTCGTGGTAAGCCGCCAAGACCCATGGTCGGGCGTCGACAAAGCGCGCGCGATCAGCTGGCGGCAGACGCAATAGAAGAAAACTGCATTAGCGGCGTGAAGAATAAGATTCGTCAAATGATATCCGATCGGGTTCATTCCCCAAATCAAATAATCCAACCCGTACGTCATCCAACTCAACGGCTGATACGGTCCCA
>WNFU01012603.1_pt1 | contig 12888 bp, 12 predicted proteins | sample 5400121 | NCBI WGS metagenome assembly WNFU01 (sample SAMN13153360, study PRJNA577476) | soil metagenome | isolation source: 100 cm soil or saprolite under grassland replicate 1 | place: USA:California | collected 2016-06-15 | reverse complement strand
CTGGAGCGCGTGTCCCTGCCCCCGGCCAGCTTCGCGGCGGCCTGCGGCAATGTGCCGTTCGCCGACGTCACCCCCTACGATCCGACCGCGCCGAAGAAGCTGAGCCTGCACAACTACTTCATCTGGCGAGCGGTGCGGTGATGATGCGTGCGTGCGGGTGCAGCCGGCTGGCGATCCGCGCCGACACCGGGTCGCGCTCCACCCCGGTCCAGCTGACCGGCAGGCCCGCGGGGGTGGCGGCGATGAACAGGCCGCTGCCACAGCCAGGCTCCAGCACCTGACCGCCGGCAAGGCCCAACCCGACCAGCACGCGCCAGATGGCGGCGGTGACGGCTGGTGAGGTGTAGAAGCTGGTCGCGGTGGCCTGCTGGGCGGCGGTGCCCTCCTCGGGGGTGAGCAGCTCCCGCAGCCGCGCGCCGAGCTGCTGCCAGGCCGGTGTGCGTTCGTGCGGGTCGAAGGCCTTGGCCATCGGCCCCCAGCCGGCCCACTGCTCCAGCGCCGCCCGCTGTCCAGGGTGGAGCGGCTGGCCGCCGGGGTCCAGGCGGGCCAGGACTTCCAGCGCCTGGAGGTTGCTGCGGGCCAGGGTGAGCGGGCCGCGACCGCCGGCTCCTGCACGCGGTGCCGGGTTGCGGCTGCCGGGCATGACGCGGGCACCCGCTCCGGTGCCCAGCCGCAGGCCGGACCGTCCACCGTTACGCGGCGGTGGTCCTGCAGGGCGCTGTGAGGTTGGTGGATCAGGCGGGGGCTCGGCGGCCACGGCGTCACCTGGTGATGCTGGGGCCTCGCAAGCCGCTGCTGCGGCAGCGGGAGACGGCGACAGTGCCTCGTCTTGGGGTGTCGCCACTCGAGGCTCGTCGCCGGTCGGCTGCTCCGACGCGGCCGGCTGGGCCGGGCCGGGTGGCTGGTCGGCGGGCTGGGATGCCGCCCAGAGGGGCAGTTGCGGCTCGGCCGGGTCGGGACCTGGGTTGCGATGCGCCATCGGCAGGGCCTCCGGGGAGTCGGGCAGGCTCTGGGTGGCCTGCCGGTTCCCGACTGGGCAGTGCCGGGGGCCCCGGCGCCGGAGGGGCCGCCCGTCAGGGCGTCCCGAACGGGACGGGAGTACCGGACCGAGCGGTGAGCGAGGGAGGAACGGACCGGCCTTGCAGGCGCCGGGGTGGCACTACGCTGGGGAGACGCAGGCAGGCACAAACCCCTCGAACAAGCAGGGGTGGGGGTTGCGGCGGTCAGACGACCGGCACAGCGACCGCCGCGGGTGGCCGTGGACCTGTCGCCCGATTCCGCCGGAATCGGCGGAGCCTGCGCTATGCGTAGCAGTCGCTGGGTGTCAGCGCGACGTGGTCGGCATCGAGGTCGTGGTCGAGGTTGCCGTCGCCCGTCCAGATGCGGAGCGACCTCGCCGTCGGCGAGGATCATGTCGGCGCCGCAGATCACGCATGCGGCGGGTTGCTGCGTGCCGAGGTCCGCGTTGGCGTCATGAGCGCCCGCCCTGCGGGGCAGCCGACTCGAGCTGGGCGGTGATGCTAGAGAGCGCGACCCGGTCATCGTCGAAGACGACCCGCACGGTGACGGTGGCCGTCTGGAGCATCGGGGTGTTCTCCTTGCGTGCGTGCAGCGCGTGGCTGCGGCCTGATGGAATGCTCGGGTGGACATGGCCGCTTAGCTGTGCAGGCTCCACTCCCCCAGCAGCGCGTGGCGCCCGCCGCCGGGTCCGGTCCGCTCGCCGTGGAAGATCAGGCCGCCCTCGAAGCCGCTGTGCTCGTAGCGGAAGAGCAGCGATAGACAGTCCCCGGCGTAGCTGTCGGGGCCGATATGCAGTACCCCGTCATAGGCGCTGGCGCGCATCACCAGCAGCACCAGCGACCGCCAGAAGCTGTCGGCCATCCGCGATGCCTTCGCCCGCCGTTCCGCCGCCTCCGCTTGGCTGGCCGCCAACACCACATACGTGCTCTGCACGGCATCCAGCCGCTTGAGCACGCGGTGGTAGACGTCCCGCGCGCCCTCCTCGAACACCACCGTGAACGCCGGCGACAGGTTCCAGCGGATCTGGTGTTCGTCGAAGAAGCCGTCCACCGGGTTTGGCCGCGGGTCGTCCAGGGTGGCGTCGTAGCGGACCAGGTACGGCTGCTTGGCTGGGTCCTGGACTTGCGCCTCGACGACGCCGGTGCGCTCCTGGCCGCCGGTCAGGGTGACGATGACCTTGTCGCCGGCTTGGTAGCGGAAACGCGTGCGCTGCATCAGGTTGGTGCTCATCGCGCTGGTCCTTTGTGTCGTTGAAGTGAGGGAAGGGAGCATCCAGTGGCCCGCTGGTGGCGGGTGAAGGTGGATGGGGGCCGCTCAGCGGTGCCGGGCGACCCCCGTCGCCGTGCGGCTACGCCGTCCCGGCGGGCTCCTCCTGTGGTGCATCGTCGGCTTCGGCCTCGGTGGCCGCGCCTGGCGGTTCGCCCTCGCCGCCCTCGCTCAGCTCCGCGCGCTCGAACTCCGACGGCTTGTAGCCCGCGACCGCCGTCAGGAACTCGTAGTACAGCGCCACCAGCGGGTGGGCGAAGTCCGGGTCCTCGCCGGCGTCGAGCAGCTCCTCGACGTTGTCGGCGACCACCGCGACGGCAGCGCGTAGCAGCGTGTCGTCGCTCTTGGCGGCGAAGGTCAGCACCGCCGGCTCCACGCCGTCGCTGGTGTGCTCGTCGAGGCCGAGCGCGTGCCGCACGTAGCTATCGTCGTAGTAGCTGGTCTGGTAGGTGAGGCGCACCAGGAACCTGGCGAGCAGGCGGCTGACCTCGGGACGAGACAAGCGCCCGGCGAGCAGGGCCTGCAGGGCGCTCGTGCGCGCCTGGTAGGCCTGCTGGAGCTGCTCGGCCAGCTCCCTGGCGGCCCGCTCCCGCGCCTCCTGCTCCTTCCTCGCTGCCTCCCTGGCCTCGTCCATGCGCCGCTTGGCTTCCAGCTCCTCCGCCGACGGCGCGGTCGGGACGTCCAGGCTCGGCGACTGGCTGTCGGCCGATGGCTCGCCGTCAGGGCGACGTCCGGGTGAGCTGACGGCTGTCGTGGCGGTCGCAGGTTCGGGCTTGTTGGCCTGGCCGGTCTGTCCGCCTGGCCGCTCGTCGCTGGCCGAGGCGGCGGCAGCGGTCGGCGCCTGCGGTGGGTCCGCTGACGGCTGCTTGGCCGGTCGGTGCCGGTCGGGCTCGGTGCACACGTAGGCGACCTCGCCGTGGTGGGTGACCGTCGCCGCGTGGCACGGCTCGGCGGCGTGCTCCTCCACCGGCATGTCCAGCTCGTAGTAGCCGTCGCCCAGCTTCTGGCCGCCCTGGTCGCGCCAGTCGTCGGGGGCGATCCGCGCGCCGGACGCCCGCAGCTCCTTGAGGGTCTGGGCGACCTTGGCCTCGCGTTCGAGGTCGGCCTGCTGCTTGCGCACCGCCGTTTCCATGTCGACGTCGGGGTGCTCGTCGACATCGTGCAGGGCGGCCTCCACCCTGATGGGGTCCTTGGCCAGCCGCGCCAGGTTGATGGCCTGGGTGATGGTCAGCTCGCCGTCCTTGAGCCTGCCGATCACGTGGTCGGGGAGCTTGAAAATACTGGTGTACTTGGAGAGCTTCGACTGGCTGATCCCCAGCCGCGGCGCCAGGCTGCGCTGCGGGAACAGCTTCTTGCCGTCCGGGTCCTTGCGCTCCAGCGCCCGCTGGTAGGCGAACGCCTCCTGCAACGGGGTGAGGCCCTCGCGGCCGAAGTTCTCGCCGTACATGGCCGCGAACCGCTGGGCGTCGTCGAGGTCGCGGATCTCGGCGGGAACCTCGGTCAGGCCGGCCAGTTTGGCGGACGCCAGGCGCCGCTCACCAAACACCAGCGGGTAGCGGCCGTCACGCTTGGGGCAGACGAGCAGCGGCTGCAGGACGCCCTGGGCCCTGATCAGCTCGGTCAACTCGGTGAGGTCGCCTAGGTCGCCGCCATGAACGGCTCCTTCTCAATGGCGGGTCGCGTCGGCAGGGGCCGTGTGGCGGTGGCGCGCGACCAACGGGCGGCATGGCCATCCAGGGACCTCCGTGGGTTCGGGCAGCCCGTCGGGTTGGGCTGCTGGTCCCCTCTCCGGCAGTGCCGGGGTCCCCGGCGCCGGAAAGGCCGCCCGCAGGGCGTCCCAGCGGGACGGGAGTACCGGACCGAGCGGGAGCGAGGGAGGCACGGACCGGCCTTGCAGGCACCGGGGTGGCACTACGCTGGGAGGACGCAGGCAGCTCACAGCACAGTGAGCTGGGGCGGGGGGCTGTATCGCGGTTTGGAGGGCCGCTCACAGCGGTGTCAGACAGTGAGCTCCCCGAGCCGTGGGGGGCGGTCAGTCGGGTCGCCGCCTGCCAGCCGGTCTCGTCGATCGCCTTGGGGTAGGACATCGCCGGCAGGCCAATGCGCACCGCGGCCCGCTCGGCCTGGGCAGTGCCGAGCTTGTTGAACGCCGTGGCGAGCTGCCCAGGGGCCGGCGGCAGGGCAGCGGCGATCTCGAAGCCGGCCGCCAGGTCCAAGCCAGCGGTGCCTCCACATCCTCGCCGTGGCAGGCGTGGCCCTGAGGCGAGGTTGCGTCGGGGAGGGACGCCAGCCGGCCGTCATGGCGAGCCGTCGATCTGCTCAATCGTCCAGGTGTCACAGTCCATGGTGTGGGAGTACTCCAGGGTGTTGTCGAGATACTCCCCGCCGCCGCTTCGTACGACCGCCTTGGCAGCATCAGGGTCGACGGCGTCGACTTGGACCATCTGCGTGTGGACCTCTCGGACCGTCACGAGATACCGGCGCAGAACTGGCGTCGGAGCGGCGTTGTCCTGGATCCCATGATGGTCGGCACCAAATACTGGCATCATGGCCTCCGTGCTCGGGGCGGCTTAGAACCTTGCGCGCTGATCGGATCGCTCATTCCCCACTCGCCTCTTCCGGGTCATCGAGACCCTGAAGGCTGAACAGCGCGTCGTCGGCGAGGACGAGCGTGCGCCCGCTGGTGTCCTGCTCGAACTGGTGCAAGATCCCGGTTTCCCTGTCGTAGACGTACCAATGGTTCTGGTAGCCGTCGCTGGAGCCGACGAACTCGATCGTGCGGCGCAGCGCAGCCTCGGGCGAGTCGACCGGTGGGTCGCCTTCGGCCCGCGGCTCGGTCCGCTCGCCGTTGACCATCGCGACGACGAACCGCTCACCGCCATCGACATAGGTGTTGCCGATCTCGTGCGGCGGGATCTGAAACCGCCACGCCACTGCCTGGACATCCGGCTCGGCCGGCTTGACGGTCGTGGTGACCTGCAACTCCCACACGATGTCGTGCTCGTCGAGCCGGCTGATCAGCAGCTCCAGCGCCTGGTGGTTGCTGCCCGGGAGGTAGCTGGGCCCGGCGAACTTCGGGAAATCAGGGTTCACGTCTTCGATCCATGCCTCGATCGGCGGCTTGAGCGCCTGCCAGGTTTCCGGGCTGGGCGCGTCCGGCCAGTGGACGACCAGAACCATCTCGGTGATTGCTGAGGTCCGGGGCTTCATCGTGTCCCCTCCCAACGCTCGTGGGTGATCGTGTCCGCAGCCGCCGACCCCAGCGGCACCGCCACCGTCGCGGGGGACAGCGCGATGGGGCTGGTCGCTGACGCTGACAGGGCACTGGCGTCAGACGGGTCGGTGCAGCGGGCCGGCTTCCCCACCACTGGTGCGGGCTGCCGGCCCGCCCGCGATTCCTGGGGAATCAAGCGGCGCAGGGTTGGATCGTCGGGCTCGAATGAAGGTGATGGCATCGTGCCTCCGCAGGGTCGGGCAGCCCCGTCAGGTTGGGCTGCCGGTCCCGTCCGCGGCGGTGCCGGGGTCCCCGGCGCCGGAAGGGCCGCCCGCAGGGCGTCCCCAGCGGGGACGGGAGTACCGGACCGAGCGGAAGCGAGGGAGGCACGGACCGGCCTTGCAGGCGCCGGGGTGGCACTACGCTGGGAGGACGCAGGCAGCTCACAGCACAGTGAGCTGGAGCTGGACACCGGTCACCACCGTGTCAGCATGGGCTCATAGCAGCGTCGGGGTGTCGCAACGGGCGGTGCTGGGTGTCGCCAGCCGAGTCGCCGTCTGCCAGCTGATCTCGTCGATCGCCTTGGGGTAGGCGGTCGCCGGCAGGCCGATGCGTACCGCCGCCCGCTCGGCCCGCGTGCGGCCAAGCCGGAATGCGTAGCGGTAGCAGCCGCCGTGGCGCAGCGCGACCACGCCGGCCGCCACCAGCGCCCGGTTCAGGTAGGCCTCGCCGGACTCGCCACGCCGACGGGGTGACACCCCGAAGGCGGCCAGGCGCTGTTCGACGTAGTCGTGGCCGCATTCGTCGCGGCGGACCTTCGACAGCGCCCTGCGATCCAGGCTGGTCCCATCCGGTAGGACAAGGATGATGCTGGGATCGGTCCGACCTGCGTGCGCGCCCTTGGCGGCGTAGATGGTCCCTCGATGTCCAGGGATAACCACGTTCCCGTCGGCGGCGCGGCGCATGACCGGATCGGTCGGCGAAGCTCACCACCCCACGGAGCCCCTCTTGGGCGGCAGCGGGGAATACCTGTCCCAGGAACCAGGTCTCCCCATTGCCGGGGACCTTGTCCAGCAACACAAACCTCGACAGGACCAGCGTGCTCTTGTACGGCTCCTTCTCTGAACCGGGCTCTGGTATCGGACCGGGTGATCGGCAGTGTCACCGGTCGGTCAATGGATCGCTTCACTGGGTCCGCTGTTCGGCGGCCTGGAGCAGGCGGCTGTTCTCCACCATGAGCCGCTGGTTGAGGTTGCGTAGCGCCGCGAGGTCGGCCTCGGCGCTGCGCAACGCGGTGAGCGCCTCGTCGCGTTCTTTGCGTAGGTGCTCCACCGCCGCGTCGGCGTCGGGCAGGCGGCCGGCGAGCACGCCGGCGGCGGATTGGGCGAGTTCTTGAACGCGCAGAGCCCGCAGCTCGACGCGGGCAGCGTCCAGGTCGTGGCGGAGTTGGGCGTTATGCTCGACGAGCACCCCGTTCTCGACCGTGAGCGCTGCTTCACGCTCCGAGCGGGCGGCGATTGCGGCGCGGGCGGCGCTGCCCTCCAGGTCAGCGCGAATCGTCGCGGCGCGTGCCTTCAGATCACGATGGCGTTGCAGGTACTGGCCGTTGACCCCAGCCCGGCGAGTGATCTCGGCGTCGCTGAGGGGCGTCCGGGTTCGCCGCATCGTCTCAAGGACCTGGACCACGCGGTCGCGGCACCGTTGGCTGTCGGCGCGGCGCCGGGCGACGGCGGCGTCACGGCCTGACTGCAGGATCTGCCCACGGCCCGGGCTCGGTGTTGCCGAGGCGTTGGCGCGGGCTGCCATCAGGCGCCCCCGGCTCTGGCGTCGAGGACGACGGGGTCGAAGGTCGGCTGGTCCAGCCGCTGTTGGCGGGCCGTCAGCGCCTCGACCGGGATCAGGGTGGCGTAGCGGTCACGAGCGGCAAGCCACTGCTGGACCTGGCGCTGCTCGTCGGCGGTCAGGCTGGCCAGGTCGGTCTCGCACTTGCCGATCAGCGCGTCAAGCTGGGCGATCTCCTCAGCGAGCAGACGCAGGTTGGCGTCGGTGAGCGGACCGGCGCGAAGCACCGTGCCGTAGCTGGCCTGGAGCCGGGCCAGGTGCTCGGCCTTGGTCGCGCGCAGCTCCCGCAGTTGCGGCAGGTGGGTGAAGTCGGTGGTGAAGAACCGGCATGAGAAGCACCGGTAGAAGACCGGGCAGCCCTTGCCATCGGCGCGGACATTGTTCATCTCGTGACAGGACCCGCCGGGCACCGGCACCGACCCCACCCCGGCGCGGCGGCGGGCGGCGTCGGACTCCTGGGGGGTCTGCGCGCGGACCCGATCGCCGCTGACGTCGAACCGGAAGCGGGCGGCGATGTCGTGCACCACCTCGACCCGACGGCGGTGGGAGGTCCGGTAGTACACCTGCGTGGTCGAGGGCAGCCGGTGGCCCATCAGGGCCTGGAGGACGTCCAGGGGCACCCCGGCGTCGGCGCGCAGCTGCGCGTAGGTGTGGCGAAACGCATAGGCGAACACCCGCCGACGGTCAAACGGCGTGCCGTCCTCGTCCACCAGCTCGGGGACCGCCTGCATCCACGCCTTCAGCCAGTAGCCCAGCGTGGTCGTCTCATGCGGCCTGGTGCCGTGCTGATTGGCGCGGCTGCGCCTGGTGGTCGGAAACAGCAGCATCTCAGGGTCCAGCGGAACACCGTCAGGGCCAAACCACTCGGGATGGGCGGCGCGCAGGTGCTGCTGCTGGTGTTGGATCACGGCCGCGTCGCTTTCGTGCAGCGGCAGGACGTGGCGACGCCGGGACTTCTGCATCCAATAGGTCAGCAACGGGTAGGTGCGGTCCTCGCGGACGCCGTCGGGCCGCTGGACGCTGACGGTGTCCCAGTCCAGGCACGCAAAGCGCAAATGGCGGGTCTCCCACGGGCGCCGGCCGATGCGCGCGTGCAACTCGACCATGTTGCGCCGCGTGCCGGCCGGCAGCAGGGCCAGCACCTCCTCGCACAGCAACTGCAGGAACACCGTCTCGGGCAGGGCATCCTGCGAGCGGCCCTGCTCCTCGCTGCGGCTGCGGTCGGGCTCGGGCCAGGCGGGGACCTCCTCGTCGTTGACGTGCAGGTCGCCGGCGCCCTGCTCGTGCAGCCACTGGCGGTGGCGGTTGAAGGTGTCCTTGAGCGCGCGGACGTAGTGGTAGTGGCGCTGTGGGGTGACCAGCAGCCGCCGGGTCGGGTCGGCCAGGCTGGGCAGCAGCCGCTCCGCGATGACGGCGCGGCGCGGGTCGGCGGGGTCGAGCCGCTGGAAGTCTGCGCTATCCCGCACGCGCTGAGTCAGCCACTCCAGGTAGGCTATGACACCGGCGCGGCCGACGCCGCGGGCGACCCGGCCCTGGTCGGGACGCTGGCTGCACAGGAAGAACGCGAACCAGCGGATAGCGTGGCCGATATTCTTGATCGTGACTGAGCTCGCACCGGCGGCGGCCAGCGCCCACACCTGCTCCTGCGCGAGGTGCACCAGCCAGGGTGCCTGCACGTCGCTGAGGTGGACGGTCCCGCCCAGGCGGGGGCTGAGCGCGGCCAGCCGGATCGCGGTGCTACGCCGGGCCGCCTGCGGGCTGTCGGCGGCATGGCGCAGAGTCTGCCGCCACAGCCGCAGGTAGGTCGTCGTTGCGCCGACGGCGGGCAGATCAGCCGCGAGCAGGTCGGCGGTCTGGTGCTGCCGCAGCCACACCACGGCAGACTTCACCTGGCCGGGACTGATCCGGCCGCCGGCGCGCAGCTGCGCCTGGTAGCCGACCAGGACCTGCAGCCGGACCAGCGGCTGGACGCCGGACAAGGGCACCTCGTCGATGGCGGTGTAGACCGGGTCGGCCTGCGCCGCCCAGGCGTCCAGGTCCGGCCGGCCGGCGTCCGACCACTGCCGCTGATGCGAGCCGCACAGCCGCGTGCGCCGAAGCGCCGCCATCCGCAAGCAGACCGACACCCGGCAGGTGCCGAACCCCGGTCGCGGCGTGGGCTGGGTGGCGAGATAGGCAGCCGCGGTCAGGCCGCGCTTTCGCGCCTCGCTACTGCAGGACTTGCACAGCCCGGTGACCTCAGCCGGCCGAACGCATCCCACCACGCAGGGCCGCTCGCCGTAGATGCGCCGCTCGGGCGGCGTCGGCGTGGCGGCGCACCACGCCTCGACATCGGCGGGGCTGCCGGCCGCCTCCCACGACGCACGGCAGCGCTGGCACAGCCACGGCTTGCTCGCCGCCGGCCGCTGGCAGCGCGGGTGCACGCAGTGCCGCAGGATGTGCCACAGCTCTCCCGCTGGGAACCGCAGGCAGTCGGCCACCGTGTCCAGCCCATGCGCGGCCAGATAGGGCCAGTCCGGCTCCAGGAGCGTGGTCGTGGCCGGCGCCTGGGTGGGCAGCGGCACCGTCACGGCTGGCCCTGCCGCCGCTGCTGGTGGACGAGCCGGTCGCCGATCAGGGCGGCCGCATCGACGACCCGTGCCGGTACGACGTGCCGGTAGACCTCCTGCGAGGCGACCGCGTCGTGGCCCAGCAGGCGCTGCAGCACGTCCCGGGCCACATCGAGGTCGGCGGCGGCCGCGCCGAAGCCATGCCGCAGCATGTGCGGGTGGATGTGCCGCAGCCCGGCCGCCGCGGCCAGCCCGGCGACAATGGCGTAGATGCGCCGGGTGCTCAACGGCTGCCCCGGACGGTTCCCGGCCGGCCCGGGGAAGGAGACAAACGCCCACGGGCTGTCGACCGCGCCGGGGATCGCCTGCCGCTCGTGCAGCCAGCCCGCATACAGCATCACCAGCGGCGCCGGCACCGGCAGCACGTTGGGGCTGCGGGCCTTGCTGGTCGCCCCGCGGGGGTGACCGTCGCGGCGGATGACGTGCAGGTGGGGCCCGTGCCGGTAGGCGCAGCCGGGCGCGCAACGCCCGGGTGGGACCAGGTGGACGTCCTCGCGTCGAACGGCGGCGAGCTGGCCAACCCGCAGCCCGAGCCCGCCGAGGAAGCCGACCAGGCAGGCGTCGCGGGCGGTGGTCGCCTGTCCGAGCAGCGCGGCCAACTCCTCGGCCGTGGCCTGCGGCGGTCCCAGGTGAGCGGGATAGCTTGGACGGGCGTCGACCCGCAGCCGGGGGCGCAGCGCCACCACCAGCGGCCCCAATTGGCTGGGGACGGTGAGGTTGGCGACCTCAAACAGCACCTGCAGCACCGAGCGGTCCACATCGCCGACGTCGGCGGCGTGCCGGTAGAGACCGTGGATGGCGGCCAGCGCCGGCGCGAGCGCGGCATCAGTTGGGCCGTGACCTTGGCCGCGGCCGGGGGCGGTCCGGGGCGTGATGCGACGGTCGATCAGGTGCCCGGCGATCTCGCGGGCTGCCTGCTCCCAGGTCAGGTCGCGGGCGCGGCGCCACTGCTCGAACCGTTTGAGATGGCCGGCGTAGGTCTTGGTGGTGGACTCGGCTCGGCCGCGGCCAAATCGCAGGTGCCGCAGGTAGTGGTCGACCGGGCGGACCGGGTCGAGGGTGCGCCCGCTGAGCACCGTCCAGTAGGCCAAGCCGGGCCCGACCTCGACGCGGGCGACATCGGCAGGCCAGACCGGGACCGGCGACCTGGATGGCACGCCGGGCACGCTACCGGCCGGGTGTGACAAGACCCGGGGCTACTGGCACCTGATCGACGTTCCCTTCTGCGGTGTGTTCCCGGTGGCCGCGATTGATCGGGGCCTGAGCGCGCCAGACGCCGGACAAGATCAACGCGGGCCTGGGATCCTCGCTCCGCTCCCCGCAGTCGACCTTGGCTGGCCCTGGCAGCGCCGCTGCGGCCACACCTGGTGGGTCCACGACCGCGGCCGCAGCGCAAGTCCGCCTGGGTCTGGTCCGAGGGCTGATCTCTGGCTCAGTGCCGAGGGACGGCTAAAGGCGTGTTGGTTCCTGGGTTGGCCGGGGTCGGCGGCGCGTCCGGGTGAGCACAATGGCTGCCGCGGCCGTGCCCAGAAGAACAGCGGCCAGGGTGGCGACCAGTGAGAGGTGGCTGGGCGAGCCGCGCACACTGAACGAGACGGTGTTGCGCATCCCCGGCGCGTCGTGGTGGGCCGGTAGGTGACCGTGGCCACGTGCTGGCCGGCCCTGAGCCCATGCAGGGGCAGCTGGAGCGTTGGCCGGCGTGAATCAGCACGGGGTCGGCCTGGTAGCTCCTCGGCCGGTGGGGGGGTCGATCGGGTGGCCGTCAACGGTGAGGGTGAAACTGATCCGGTCGACCGGCTGGCGGCGGCAGATGGAGTCTGGCGGCGGGCCGTGGCCAGCGCCTCGGTGGCTGCGGCGGCAGACCTCGGTGGCTGCCGCGGCAGGCCTCGTCGATCTGGCCGCGCTCCTCCTCGCTGAGCTGCTCCAGCTCGAGCTCGACCCGGCGAATCAGCGCCCGCACCCGGCCGATCTCCTGGTCGGAGGGCATCGCCTCGGCGCGGGCCCACGCCTCCAGCTCGACCGGAGCGCAGACCCGTTCGCGGTTGCGCAGCAGCATGTCCAGGTCGCCGCGCAGCTCGCTCAGGTAGGACGGGTCTGAGCGGAAGTGGCCGCAGCCCACGCAGCGAAACCGAAACGGGCACGCATGGCCACCGGCTTGCACGTTGGACGGCTCGGTGCAGATCCTGAACGGGACCGCGATCTGGCCGACCGCGCGGCTGATGCTGATGCTCGAGCAGCATGCGGGCCTGATTTCCCCTGGGTTTGTGGAGGCTCAGGGCGGGCTCTACCGGTGCTGCATCGGGGCCATGGCGCTCGACCCCCCACATCTCGCTGAGAAGGTCTCCGTCGCCGAGCTGGGTTCGCCTACGCACAGGCGTACCTGGCCGGTCGGCTGTTGCGGACGTGGCTGCTGGCCGACGGCCGAGCTTGGCGCACCGGTGGTGCGGCTCTGGTGGACCCGGGGCGAGGTCGTCCAGTCCCAGCGATCTGGTTAGCCTCAATTCCCGGTGCGGCAGTTGAGTTGAGATGCCGGCCGGGGCGGGAGTCAAGGACGGAGCTCCTCACGCGCCCTCTCCGCGGCTTCGTCCGCTGACCTGCGAGGAGTCCTCCGCCAGTGATTACGGATGGGACGCCACTCTGCTCCTCCTCTGCCTCACAGCGTCGGTCGAACCGTATCAGGTGCTCGCGCCGCGCGGAGTTGCGTGAACTCCTTGCGGTACAACGAGGAGGGACTCGGGCGGCGGACCGTGGCATCCGAAACCGCTTGTCGGACGGGACCAGCCCCGTTCACGTAGACCAGTTGAGGCGGCACACGCTGCAGACAACGAAATCGCTGGTCACGAGGCGTTTCAACTCCTTCGCGGCATCCGGACAATTCCGCCAACGCAGGCTCCCGGGAATCGAGGTTAGTCGGGGCGACCGCAGTTGGGGCACGGG
>WNFU01007496.1_pt1 | contig 12888 bp, 12 predicted proteins | sample 5400121 | NCBI WGS metagenome assembly WNFU01 (sample SAMN13153360, study PRJNA577476) | soil metagenome | isolation source: 100 cm soil or saprolite under grassland replicate 1 | place: USA:California | collected 2016-06-15 | reverse complement strand
ATCTCACCCTCGCCGACCGTCAGTGTGATCCCGCGTACGGCCACCACGGGTCCGTAGCGAGCCGTCAGCCCATCCACTTCCAAGAATCCTCGGGGCCCGTTGCGGGCCCCGAGGGTCTCCTTCCGCTCGTCCTCGCTCACCTAAGGCACCGCTTGCAGTGCCGTCCTCAGGACGCGCGGGCTCTGCCCGCGCGTCCGTCTGAACTGACCGGTCGACACGATGGGACTGATCCCCCCACCGCCCTACGGTGCCGGAACGTTCTTCGGCACGCCCTTGAGCACCTTCACGAACTTGCCGTTTCTGATCTGCAGCGCGGCCACGATGTTCGTCGGGTTGTGCTGGTTCGAACCCTTGTACCGGATCGGCCCGAGGGCACCCTTGACGGTCATGCCGTTGGCCAGGGCCGCCTGGATCACCTTGCCGTTGATCCCGCCGGCCTTGATCACGGCGGCCTCTAGCACTTTGATCGTGTCGTATCCGAGTGCGGGGTAGGTTCCGTCCGGCGAGGCGCCGAAGCTGCCCTTGAATTGCGCGTAGAAGCGCGCCGTCGCGGACCCGCTGTCCGGGAAGCCGAAGGTCGTGAACCCGTAGCCGTTAACGGCTTCCTTACCGGTCGTGAGATTCAGCTGTGTGTCCATCCCGTCGGTGCCGATCACGGGCAGGTTCACGCCGGCGCGCCGAAGGTCACGCGCGAGGAAATCGACGAACGGCGAAAAGAGACCGGTCATGATCGCCTGGGCGCCGTTCGAGTTGTTCTTGATCTTGGTCGCGATCGCGGAGTAGTCCTGGGGGAATCCGGTCGCGCCGAACGGGATGTCGTCCGTGCCGACGATCTGGATCCCGCGTGATGGCGCCGCCTTCTTGAAGTACTTCGCCATCAGGTGGACGTAGAGCATCTGAGGCGCGTCGAGGACGTACACCTTCCTGTACTTGCGCAGCTTTGCGTAGTTCGCCAGCTGTGCCAGCTGCGCGTTGCCGGCCATCCCGACGGGCCAGTAGTTTCCGTACTTGCGTGCGACGGTCGGATCGGCGTTGCACGGCGACAGCATGAATTGGCGTCGTGGGTTGGCGACCGCGGCCATCCCGACCTGGAAGTCCGTGTTGCAGGGCAGGACGAGGACGTTCACCTTTGCCTTCATCAGGTCGCGCGCAACCTGCACGGACGTGTCGGGCCGGCTCTTCACGTCCCGCAGAAGCAGCTTGATCTTGATCTTGCCGCCGATGCCGCCCTTCTTGTTGATCTGGTCGACCGCCAGCTTCGCACCGTTCGAGATCAGGACGTCGTGCGCGGCCAGAAACCCCGTCAGGTTGTTGCCGTAGCCGACGCTGATCGTTCCCTTCTTCAACGCAATCGCTTGTGGACCGTTGCTGCCAAAACCGGCGGCGGCGAAGATGCAGAGCGCCGGCAGCGCCGCCGCGACCACCACGCCCGTGATCCTTCTCCTGCTCATTCCGCCCTTCCTTTCTAGACGGCCGCGCGGGCGAAGCCCGCGCGACCTCTCTGCGGCGCCGCCAAGTCGGCGCCTAGGGTTTGACGTCATGCTCTTCTTCGCCGATGTAGGCGGCGATGACCGCCGGGTCGGAGCGGACCTCGTCCGGCGTGCCGCGGCTGATCACCGCTCCCTGGTTGAGGACGTAGATCGTGTCGCAGAGCCGCATGATCAGCCGTAGGTCGTGCTCCACGACGAGAATTCCGCATTTCCGGTCCGATCGGATTCGCTCGATCGACTCGCGCAGCTCTTCCGACTCAGCTTCGTTCATCCCCGCCGCGGGCTCGTCGAGCAGCAGGAACCGCGGGGCGCCGGCCAGTGCGCGTGCGACCTCGAGGCGACGCTGGTCGCCGTACGAGAGTGTCGCGGCCCAGCGTTCTGCCAGCTCGGCGATCCCGAGCTGCGCCAGAATCTCCAGCGCGTAGTCGCGCGAGCGGGCGCGGCGAACGCGGCCGGCGCCGAGCGCGCCGACCTCGACGTTTTGCAGCGCCGTCAGCGAGCCGAACAGTCTGATGTTCTGGAAGGTCCTCACGACGCCGGCGCGTGCGACTCGATGACCGCCGCGGGGGCTGAGCGGCTTGCCGTCGAGCAGGATCCGGCCGGCCGTCGCCGGGAACACCCCGGAGATGCAGTTCAGCAGTGTCGTCTTGCCGGAGCCGTTCGGACCGATCAGGCCGACGATCTCTTGCTCGGGCAGCGCGAGCGACACGCCGCGAAGTGCGTGGACGCCGCCGAAGCGCTTCGAAACGTCGATCGCCTCGAGGACGCCGGTCGCGACCTCGGTGCGGGCGGCCACGGCGCTCACTCGGCGACTTTACGCCGTTTTGCGGGGATTTTCTAGGCCATCGGCGAGACGCCGGAACTCCTCGTCGTCGACGAGCCCTCGCTTCTCGGCGCCGAGCTCCTTCACTCGGGAGAGGAGATCTCGCTGTGCGTCGTCGTCCAGGTCGAGCCCCAGCTCTTCGGCCTTGATCCGGATCGAGTCGATCCCGCTCTTCTTCCCGAGCACGATGCGGCGCTCCGCGGCTACGAGGTCCGACGAGTAGGGCTCGATCGCGGGTGGATCGTGGAACTGGCTGGCGACCGCACCCGACTCTCGCGTGAAGAGGTTGTCGCCGACGAGCGGCTTGTAGGGCTCGAGCGAGTAGCCGGAGAGTGCGCGCAGGCGCTCGGAGAACCCGCGCACGCGATCGAGCCGGAGATTCGTCTCCACGCCGTAGAGGCCCCGTAGCGCCAGCGCGATCTCCGGGAGGTTCGCGTTGCCCGCCCGCTCGCCCATGCCGTTGATCGTGCCCTGGATCCAGTGCGCACCCGCTCGCGCAGCCGCGACCGCGCTGGCCGTGGCGAGGCCGAAGTCGTTGTGGCCGTGGACGTGAATGGGGACGTCGGAGCCGAGCCACTCCTTCGTGCGGCCGACGAGCTCCGCCACCGCCTCCGGAGTCGCGATGCCGATCGTGTCGACCACCACAGCCTCCTGCGCGCCGGCCTCGACCGCTGTCTTGTACACGGTCTCGAAGTACGACAGATCGGCTCGTGTGCCGTCGACGCCGAAGAACGCGACGGTCATGCCCTGTTCCACGGCGAAGGAGACGGCGTACACGATCCGCTCGAGCATCGCCTCGCGGTCGACCCCGAGTGCGTCGAGCTTGAGGTCGGAGATCGGCGACTCGATCACGCTCGCCTCAACGCCGAGCTCGACCAGCGCCTTCACGTCGGCCTCGACCGCGCGTGAGAAGCCCCAGACCTCGGCGGCGAGACCGGCGGCGAGGATCAGCTCGACTGCGCGGCGATCGTCGGCCGAGACGCGCGGAAAGCCGGCCTCGATGCGCTCGATGCCGAGCTCGTCGAGGCCGCACGCGAGCTCGAGCTTGTCCTCCGAGCTGAGCACGACCCCGACGGTCTGCTCGCCGTCGCGCAGGGTCGTGTCGTAGAAGCCGACCTCCGCCGCGAACCCGTGCGGATCGTTGATAGAGCCGGTCCAGAAATTCATCGGTGTAGGGTCACCTAAAATCGTCCGGATAGCTCGAGAGTTTCTCCGGCCCGTCTGCAGTGATCAGGAAGTTGTCCTCGACGCGCAGTCCGCCGCCACCGTCCCAGTACGCGGCCGGCTCGATGGCGAGCACCATCCCCTCCTCGATCGTGCCGCCGCCGGCCTGGTGCGCATAGGGCGGCTCGTGGGCGCGCGCCCCGACGCCATGCGCGATCGGATGACTCGGCTGGCCGGGGTAGCCCGCCTCGGCGATGCCCTCGCGGATGAGCCGGTCGAGCTCCGCGAGGCTTGCGCCGGGCCGACAGTGGTCCAGGGCGCGGCCGTAGACCCCGAGCAACGCGTCGAGGAGTTCGTCGTAGCGCTCGTCGAGCTCCCCAGGACAGACGTTCTTCGTGTGGTCGCACCAGTAGCCGTCGGCACAGACCCAGATCTCGAACAGCGTCGGCTCGGTCTCCTGGACGGGCCGGTGCCCGGTTGCGGTGAAGGTGCGGATTCCAGGCCCGGACCAGACGAGCGAGAAACCGAGCGCAAGCTCGACCTGGCCGTTCCAGCCCGTCCCCTCGCCGTGGACGAAGCCCTCCCAGAGGGCTGCCGCTTCGCTCTCCTTCAGGCCGGGCCGCAGCTCGCGCGCGACGTGCTCCATCGCGGCGGCAGCGATCTCGTTCGCCAGGCGCATCCGTGCGATCTCCTGCTCCGTCTTGACGGCGCGAGCCTCGACGAGGAGGGGCGTGGCGTCCGCCGCGTCCGGGAAGGCGTCGAACCAGGCGCGCGTGTACGTCGTGGGCTCTCCCACCATCCGGTCGGAGGCCTGAGTGCCGAGCGAAAGCTCGAGACCGATGCGGTCATATGGCTTCGCGGCTTCGCGGACAAGGTCGAGCGTACGGACGACCGGCGGACGTGCGTCGGCAGGGTCGTACCCCGGGACGAGCCGCACGTCTTCGATCCAGGCAGTCTCGGCTGCATCCTGCGCCGACGGCTCGATCGTGATCAGGACCGGCTCGCCCTCGCGCGGGAAGACGGCTGCGTCGAAACCCTTCATGCCCCAGAAGTTGGTGAGGTAGAGGACGTTGTCGGGCGCGCGGACGACGAGCGCGTCGAGCTGCGCCTCTTCCATGAGCGCACGCACGCGCATCAGCCTGGTGTCGTCCCGCGGCCAGCTCATGCCGTCCGCGGTCCGCGCGCGCGTGTGTATCTATAAGCGAGGCGGGCGCTCACCAGCGGACGCGTGCCGGCGCAGGCTCGCCATGGGCTTGTTGCCAGGAGATCACGGGGTTGCGCAGGACTCCGATCTTCTCGATCTCGGCCTCGATCACGTCGCCGGGCCTCAGGTACAAAGACGCCGCGTCCTCGCTGAAGCCGGCCACGCCGCTTACCGTCCCGGTGGACACGACGTCCCCCGCCGAATAGCCGAGCGCGGAGTAGTGAGACAGGATCTCCGGGATCGTGACGGACATGTTCCCGCTGTGCGACTCCTGGCGCAGCTGACCGTTCACGCGCAGCTGCATCTTCAGGTCGTGCGGGTCGCCGATCTCGTCCGGCGTGACGATCCACGGCCCGAGGGGGCAGAAGGTGTCGATCCCCTTGCAGAAGGAGAACACGCCGGAACGCATCTCACGCCGCTGGATGTCTCGCGCGGTGATGTCGTTGAAGATCACGTAGCCGCCGACGTAGTCGGCCGCCTCCTCAGGACCGAACCATTTCCCCGCCTTTGAGACGACGACGGCCAGCTCGAGCTCGTAGTCGAGCTCCTCGGTCAGGTGCTCCGGATACACGATGGGCTCGTCCGGCCCGACGATCGCGTCGACGTTCTGGAAGAAGACGATCCACGGGGCGATCTCGTGCGACCAGCCGACGCGCTTCGACTCCTGCTCGTGCTCGCGGAAGTTCCCTGCTGTGTGGATGAACTTCTTCGGGGCGATCGGGGCACGCAGCTGCACGTCCTCCAACGCGAGCGCCTCGCCCGTCGCGCGCGGCACCTCGCCGCGTTCGAAGCACTCGCGCATCGTCGGAACGTCGAGCACGGCGATCGTGTCGCCGCGGACCTCCCCCACTCGACCGCCGTCGAACGTGGCCAGCTTCACCGATGTGCCGCCAGCCAGTCGAGGACGTCCTGCGCGTTTCGGTCCGGAGGAAACACCGGATAGAAAACCTTCACGATCCGGCCCTCCTCGGCGATCAGCGCGAGTCGTTTGTAGAGCGTCAGACCGTCCACCTCGAAGGTCGGCAGCGCCGGGTCACGCGCAAGATCGAGCCACTCGTCGCTGATGACCGGAAACGTCATGTGATTTCGCTGCGCAAACTCGATCTGGTCGGCGAGGCTCTGGGCGCTGAGTCCGGCGACGCGGGCGCAGAGCGCCGCCAGCTCCGCATGGTGATCGCGGAAGGCGCATGACTGCGGTGTGCAGCCCCGCGCGCCCGGAATCTTGTCCCAGCCCGGCGGCATCGGCTGCCCCGGCCTGCCCGTCCTGGGATAGACATAGAGGACCTCGAACTCGCGGACGTTGACGGCGCCCTGTGACGACGGCAGCACCAGATCGGGGAGCTCGGCGCCGGTCAGGTGGTCCGCCGCCCCGTCGTCCACCGGGGCCGGCAAGCCGTCGGGAAGCAGGTATGGATCCTGGACGGTCACACGACAGCCTCCGCACGCCGTTTCGCTGCCTTCAGGATCTGCCTGCGGATGAGCCCGCTGAACGGCCGGACGACGCGCCAGTACCGTCCGAACTTTCGCCGTGAGACGGGGTGTGGCACGTGGATCCGCGTCTCCGTGCTGATCCGTCCCGGCCGTGCCCGGAAGTCGACCACTGCCGTGGCAGGCGGCTCGGGCCCACGCCCGCGGACCCGCCAGAACTGTCCCGAGAGCGCGACGATGACCCCTTCTCCCGGCAGGTCCTCGACGACAGTTGCACGCGGCACCATCGTCGCCAGTACCCTGTCCGTGCCCCGGCGTGTGCCGAGACCTCGTGCAAAGAGCAGGCCGCGCACGAGAGGAACCTCTCCGAAGGTCAACTCGCGAAGAGCTCGATCCGCTCGCGCCGCATCCGCGTCGACGGCGAGCTCGTGTCGCGTCCCGAACTCGTACGACGGGAGGAACGAGTCGAGGCTCTTCATGCGGTCCCGCAGATCCGCTGGGCGGCAAGCGCGTAGACGTTCGAAACCTTCACGAGTCCGTCGACATCGAGGTTCTCCCCGAGCACGGGATCCGGCAGTCCGCTCGAGGTCCCGTAGTTCACGCTCTCGATGCCGTAGCGCGAAAGGGCCGACGCGTCCGAGAACCAGCGGACGGTGTCCCGTTCCGGCCTGGTGCCGAACACCTGCTCGTGCGCCGCATCGATTGCGGCGACGAGCGGGTGATCCTCGGCGATCTCCGACCCGGGCGCTGTCACGTAGATCTCCGACTCGATCCCGTGGTCGGGGTAACGCTCGCGCAGGCCGCGCACGAAGTCGCCGAGCGCCGTGCGCGCCTCGGCCATCGGCATCGTCGGCGGAACACGGAAGTCCACGAAGAGATCCGTGCGGTGGGGCGTCCGCGACACGCGCCACGCGAACCCTCCGTTGATCGCGCCGATATTGAGAATTCCGGGGCTGCCGGCGTAGGCGGTTCGGGTTTCCCACTCGGGGGCGTATTCGAGCACCGCCTCCAGCACGTCTCGCATGCGAACGATCGAGGTCTCGTCGCGCCGGCCCTCGCTGAACGCCGTGTGGATGAAGGGCCCGCTCGTCGAGATCCGCATCCAGATGGAGCCGTAATGGCCGAGGACGACCTTGTGCTCGGTGGGCTCGCCGAGGATGCACATGTCCGTTACGCCGCCGTGCGAGGCGAGGAAGCGCGACCCGGCGGCATAGCCGCGGTACTCGCGACCGACGAAATCGGGATGCCACTGGGTCTTCTCGATCTCACCCGAGACGCAGGCGATCATGACGTCGCCGCGCAGCCGCACCCCGGCGTCCTTCAGCACGCGCACCGCCTCCATGTAGCAAGCGAGCGCCCCCTTCATGTTCGAGATGCCGAGCCCGTAGATGCGACCGTCTTGCACGAACCCTTCCGGCTGAAAGCCGCGGATGCCGGCCAGCCACGGCTCGCGCCCCGAGTAGGAGGTGTCCATGTGGCCGTTGAACATGAGCGACTTCCCGCCGCCCGCGCCCTCCCACAGGCCGACGACGTTCGGACGTCCCTCCTCCACCTCCTGCCACTGGAGCTGGAGGCCGATGTCGGCGAGCTCGTCACGCACACGCTCGCCCATCGCCTGCTCGTCGCCGGTCGGACTCGGGACGGAGACGAGGTCGACCGCGAGGCCGACGAGCCGGTCAGCGTCGATCTCAACGGAAATGCGGCAGCACCTCCTTCCCGAAGAGCTCGATCTGCTCGTGCCGGCGGTCGCCCCAGAGCTCGAGCATCACGTGCGTGCACCCGGCATCCCGATATTCCGCGATCGCGGCGATGCAGTCGGCCGGCGTGCCGGCGATCGGCTTGCACTTGTCCAGGATCTCGTCCGTCACCTTCGCGTTCGCGGCAAGACGCCCGCCTTGCTCCATCGCCTCGGCGATCGGACGGATCTCTTCCTGCGACAGCCCGGCAAGGTCTAGCAGCGTGTCCGCCGCGCCCTTGATGTTCTGCACCTTGTTGGCGAGGTACATGCCTGCGATCTCGCGTGCGCCGTCGCGGCCGACGTCACGGTCGCTCTCGTGGATCGACGCGACGACGGTACACCCGATGTCAATGTCCGCCGCGACGTTCTCACGCGTGTACCGGACGAACGCGGGAGTCGTGATCGACGGCGTGAGACAGCCGTCCGCGATCTCGCCTGCGAGCGCCTGCATCTTCGGCGCAGTCGCGGCGACGTAGACCGGCGGGACCTCGCGCGGCGTCTCGGCGGCGTCCTGCAGACCCGGCACGGACGCACTGAAAGTCTCGCCCTCGTAGTCGAAGGGCGCACCGGCAAGAACACCGCGCACGATGTCGACGGCTTCGCGCATCGGGCCTAGTGTGCGGCGGCCGTTGAGTCGCGCGTTGTTGAGGAAGATCTTGGACGTCCCGAACCCCAGCAGGAACCGCCCCGGCCCGGCCGCCTCCTGCACCACGCGCGCGTCCATCGCGACCTGGACCGGATGGCGCGTGAACGGCGAGATGATCCCCCACCCTACGGTGAGACGCTCGGTCTCGCGCGCGATCAGCGCGGAGGTGACCGTAGAGGAGCGCGCCTCCATCCCATGCTTGCGCCACCAGGGGTAAGCCTCGGCGAGCCAGATCGTGTCGATGCTTGCCCGATCCATGACACGCGCCGACTCGAGCATCTCGTCGAGAGGCTCCATCGTGAGCTGCATCACGCCGATTCGGAAGGGCGGCGGCACGGGCCGCATCCTCTCAGCTACGGGCAGCCTGTCGCGTCAGCCAGGGCCGAACAAACGGGTAAGACGATCCAGGGCCTTCCACCGCGAGACTTCACCCTCAGTTCACCACGGCTCGTCGGCGATCGAACGCCTGACTGCGACCCGAACGAGGTCGGAGCCAGAGCGGCTCGTCACGTTTCGCCCGAAGTCCTCGCGCCCTTGCCGTCGTCGCCGAATCCCACGAGATGTGTCTCACGCGGATCACGGCCTTCGGCGCGAGCGTAGAGCTCGGCGAGCGTCACGGGACCTCTTGCACCGTCAGCCGCGCCGTGCGCAGCAAGCCAGGCCGAGGCCTCCGCGGCGTCCAGCGCCGTGAACTCGACATTCGCGGCGCATCGCCCCGGGCGAGCCACCGCTGGGTGGAGCTTGCGGATCGGCTCGTTCGTCGTCACGAGCACGAGAACGCGCAGGCCCTGGCCGATCAGGCCATCGACGACGTTCAGGAACCGGGACAAACCCTGCCCAATGACCACACGCGCGTCTGCCGTCAAGAGTTCACCCGTGTCCTCGAGAATGAGCACCCGCCAAGCTTTCGCCGTCCGCTCCTCGTCGTCGTTCCCCTCGTCCGTGCTCGTCACGATCTCGGAGTAGCCGGCCAGCGCCCCGTGCCCGATGAAGCCGTGCGCCGACGGCACCACCATTCCCATGTACTCGGGCTGAAGCAGGACGCTCATCAGGTAGTCCGCGTGCTGGCCGAAGAACGTGTCGGGATCGACGATGTAGTGGAAGTCGCACCAGTCTCGCCACTCCCAGGCAAGCGCACGGAGACCAAACGTCTTGCCGGTGCCGGCCAAGCCGTGCCAGAGCACCAGCTGACCGCCGTGTGCCGGCTGCCACTCCCCCATCAAGCGGTCGAGTTCCGTTCGCGTGTCCGTGGAGTAGTTGTCGCGGATCTCGGACCAGGACGGAACTGCGATCGACCGCCAGGAGGGCATGGGGCCGTGCGGGCCGTACGTCCAGAACGTCACCGTCACTTCGTGCGCCGAGCTCGGGTCCGGCGCGGGGAGCTGGGCTCGGAGGCGGTCGACCAACGCATCGATCGGCTCGGCCGAGGCGGCTGCCACGGTGAGGTAGACCATTCCGGAAAACAGATTGATCTGCAGGAGAACATCGTCGACCTCGACGAGAACCGATTCCGTGTTTTCGCCGCTGGATCGAAAGAGCGGCTTGCCGAGCCCTGGCAGCTCCCGCGCGGACGTCGCCCATCCGTCCCGCCGGATCTCGCAGTCACCACGCTCCAGAAGACGGGAATCGAACAGGCCTGCGATCAGGCCGTCGTGTTCGACCTGATGTGTTAGGCGAAGCTGGTCTCGGGGTCCCTCGGTCACGACCTCACGGTAGCGACGGTGGCCGGCGCGGCTAGTCCTCGGTCGAGGTAGTGGGACCTTCCGGCTCAGAGTCGTACGAATCCGGTGCCCACGGGTTCAGCCCTTCCTGTGCGCCGCTCGAGCCCTCCGGATCGGCCGGGCCGGCGGCGGGCTCGCCGGCGTCCTTCAGCTCGGAATCGGTCTCCGGCGGCTCGCGTTCCGTCGTCGGCTCGGACGTGTCCGCGTTGCCCATCTCGTCGCTCGTCATACCGGAGCCGCCTCCTGCACTTGCTTGTCCAAGGCGGTGAGCACCTGCGAGACCTGCTGGTTGACGATCGGTTGCAGCACACGCTGTCCCATCGACGCCACCGGCCCGAGGATGTGGACGTCGGCCTCCCACTCCATGTGCGTCCCGCCCCCCGCCTCGCTGAGATGGAAGGAGGTGTCCATGTTCATGATCGCGCCGACGCCGTTCCCCTTTGCGTGCAGCTTGGCGAACTCGGGCTCCCGCTCCTCGATCTTCTCGAAGTCGATCGACATGCGCAGGCCGCCGAGCCCGAGCGGGATCTTCACGTGCGCCCGCCAGTGGCGCTCGTCCTGGATGTCGAACGACTCCACGCCGGGCATGGTCTTCGCCATCCGCGAGGGATCGTTCAGCACCTGCCACACCGTCGCCGGCGGCGCCTGGAAGTCACGTTCGCCGGTGACCTTCACCGGCTCTCCACACTGACGAGCTTGCGGGACTCAGCCGGGTTCTGGAGCAGCTCCCAGACGCGGTGGTAGGGATTGCAGCTCCTCCACACGATCGGGCCTTCACCACGGCTGCCGAGCGCGTTCTGCAGCGCGGCGCAGACGGCGTGGATGCCGGCGCCGCCGCCCTCCCCCATTCCCTTCGCGCCGAGCGGGGTGAAGGGGGATTCCGACTCGATGAAGCCGTTCTTCATCGGCGGCATGTCGAGCGCGTGCGGCACGTGGTAATCGTAGAAGTTGGGCGTGAGCAGATTGCCCTCCTCGTCGTACGTGAAGATCTCGTGCGTCGCCGCGCCGAGCGCCTGCGCCGTCGCGCCGTGGACCTGGCCCTCGACGATCTGTGGATGGATTCGTTTGCCGCAGTCGTCGACCGCCGCGTAGTCGACGATCTCGTAGACGCCGGTCTCCGGGTCGACCTCGACCACGCAGGCATGGATCTGCGTCGCGTACGTGAGCGTCAGGTTTCCGTACTTTCGCTCCACGTCGGGTTTCTCGAACGGCGGGCGGTACACGTACCGGACGTTGAGCGTGACGTCGAGGTCTTGCGGCAGGCCGGCGTTGTTCGCATTCAGGATCGCCCCCAACGCCATGAACGGCAGCGCTGCTTCCGGATTGCCCTTGATGCGCGCCTGACCCTCAGCCAGCTCGATGTCGCCCGGTGAGCAGCCGAAGACCGCGGCCGCGAGCTGCTTCATCTCCTCGGCGAGCTTCTCCGTCGCGCCCTTGACGGCGCCGAGCCCGGTGACGGCGAACTGCGAGGCGTACGTGCCCGAGAAGCCGGCGGTCGAATTCCAGTAGGTGTCATGGCCGGCCCGGACGTTCACGTCATCGGGCGTGCAGCCGAGGATCTCCGCGACGACCTGCGCCGTCGTCGTCTCGTGTCCCTGCCCCTGCGGAACCGTGCCGAGCGTGACGACGACCTCTCCGAAGATGTCGAGCTTGACGGTCGCCACCTCGTTGTTCCCCGAGAACTGCAGCTCGGGGTTCAGGATCATCGACTGCCCGAAGTTGTTCGTCCCGGAGTCGAGCGTCGAGCCGATTCCGATGCCGAGCAGCTTCCCCCGCGACTCGGCGTCGCGTCGCTTCTCCTCGATCGAGTCGTAGCCGATCAGCTCGAGCGCGATGTCGAGGCAGCGCGCGTAGTCACCGGAGTCGTAGATGCAGCCGTTGGGCGTCTCGTAGGGGAACTCCTCGTGCTTGACGTAGTTCTTCTTGCGCACCTCGATCGGGTCGAGGCCGAGCTCGTTGGCGACGATGTCGACGATGCGCTCGGTCAGCCACAGGTGCTGCATGCGTGAGTAACCGCGGTTTGGCGCCACCGGCGACTTGTTCGTGCAGACCTGCGTGAAGTCGACGCGGACGTTGCGCCACCGATAGCAGCCGGGCGTGACCTGCGCCCAGATGATGCATCCGAGCGGCTCGTAACGCGGGAACGCGCCGCAGTCGTCGACCGCCCGGACGGAGAAGCCGAGCATCGTCCCGTCCGCCTTCACGGGGACGGTGACATCGAGGAACGTGCGCTCGTTGCCGTGCGTGTTGGCGGTGTGCTGGTCGGTGCGCCACTCCGTCCACTGGATCGGCCGGTTGAGCTTGCGGGCGAGCAGACAGCAAGCCGTGAACTGCGGATGGAGCGTGATCTTGTTGCCGAAGCCGCCGCCGATGTCCTGGCTGACGAAGCGGAGCTTGTCGAGCCCGACGCGAAGCGCCGGCGCCATCCAGATCGCCCCCACTCCCGGCATCTGGTGGTTGCCGTAGATCGTCCACTGGGCGGTGCCGCGGTTGTACTCGACGAGGCAGCCCGAGCATTCGAGCGGCGTCGACGAGAAGCGATCGAAGTGCAGGCGCTGGATGCGGACGACGTGGTCCGCCTCCGCGACTGCCGCGTCGAAGTCACCCCAGTCGAAAACACCCGACCAGACGGTGTTGGAGCCCGCGTCGTCGTGAAGGATCACCTCGTCCTTCA
>WNFU01007995.1_pt1 | contig 12891 bp, 9 predicted proteins | sample 5400121 | NCBI WGS metagenome assembly WNFU01 (sample SAMN13153360, study PRJNA577476) | soil metagenome | isolation source: 100 cm soil or saprolite under grassland replicate 1 | place: USA:California | collected 2016-06-15 | reverse complement strand
CACGTTAAGACTCCTTTGAAAATAGATTTGAGGAATTGCGAACTACTTTGAGAACTCCTTCGTCAGATAGATCATGATATCTTGAGGATACTCGCGGACGAGAATTGCGATTGTAACAAAGCGGACCATTGCATCGAACATGTTGTCTGATATTGACGTTGGGCCATAATAGGAGTCAGGGATGCGCTTGTTCTCCAACGCTTTTCTCAGTGAAGGATATTTCCCCCACATACGCTCTCGAGAACCCTCTTCCGTCAACATGATACAACTCCTCACACAGTCAAGAGATAGTCAAACTAACTTCAATTCCGTTCATTCGCGGCCCTTGTGAACCACTTACAATGTTAATTGCTGCGCCGTGAATTCGCTAGGTATCTCTAAGAAGTACCCACAAGAGCAGAAGAAATCCTGAGAGTGCTTAAGCATTCTATATCGACGGAGGAAATCTCCTACATGGGCCAGTCGACCACTTCTGAGATGTTGCCATGCGCTACTGCAATTGAGCTGTCTGCCGCGCCATAGTAGAGACGAATCTCACCGGCCAGCTCATCAACCACCTGCCCACAGGGAAAGAGGACATACCGCTTGTCAATATTAGCCACCAACGCGAAACACTCCCGTCAGACCGTGTGATTACCGGTCTTGCTTAAGGCATCAAATCATGAATTGGGCTGTAAGTGATTGCAAGCAAAGGTGTTATGAGGCGTATTGGTGCCGAAGGGGGGACTCGATCTAATCGTATTGCGTAACTCACACTGACTGAACAATTTACACCTAAGATCTCGCTGCCAAAGAATTTAGATCTGCCCTCTCAAATACCCACCGTTTCTCTTTAGTCTCACTGGTGCTCTCCAATAGTAGACACCAAACAGACACCAAAATTTTGAATCCTTCCTCCCGTGGTGAACGATCTATTCCCTGCCGGTACCGATCTCTGAAGCCTTTGAAAGATGAGTAACCTATTTCTTGTTCTCTTACGCAATGCGGAGGCTGACGTTTAATTAGTCAGCTTTGTTTTCGCGATCACAATTTGTGAACTCAATCGGCAGTACGAATTTAGATTTGCAACAACTCCAGTTATTTCAGCGAAAATTCTCTACCAGCATGATGTCACCCGCGAGATTTTCTTGTTGCGTATAGAGAATTCGTTGGCGGTCGGGAGAAATCGCCAAATCGGAAACAAATTCATTCACATTCTCCATGACTGTGATCCTGTTCACGCGGCGAGTGGCGAAGCTGAAGAAATCAATTGCATATCCACCTTTCGCCTTCGTGTTGATGAAGTAGATGCCATCATCAACTGCCGCCCATGCGCCCCACCCTCCCGCGTTGGGCGTGTCAAGAATTAGACTCTCCTCGCCGCCATCAACCGGAACTCTCCACACGCCAGGTGGGAGCTTGCTGTAATAAAGGAACTTGCCGTCAGCAGACTCGAAACTCGTGAAGCCACCGTGTCTCGTCACTTGCAGAGCTTGTCCTCCTGCGGTGGGTATCTTCCATAGCTGCTGGTCCCCGCTGCGGTTCGAACAAAAATAGATCCATTTCCCATCTCTCGACCAAGTTGGCACGCTCTCGTCCAAAGTTTCAGTCGTAACTCGCTGTGGGCTGCCGCCTTCGACACTAATCACGTAGAGGTGATCGACGTTTGACGTATGCACGTCAAAGACAATCTGTTTACCATCGGGTGACCAGCGCGGCGAGCCAACGATTGGTCCACCGAAATTGGTTAGTTGAATCAGGTTTGTCCCATCGCGATCACAAATCCAAATCTCATCCGTTCCCGAGCTGTCGGATGCAAATGCAATCTTTTCGCCATCAGGTGAAAACTGCGGAGTGTGATTCGATCGTGTCGAGGCGATCAATCTGACCGGGACACTAGGTGGTCGCGTTGGATTTGGGACTTCCATCAGATAAACGGGCGTCCCCCCGTGTATTTGCGTGAAGGCGAGACGGTTTCCTTTCCTAGCTATCGACGGATAGAAAGTATCGAGTCCGCCTACAGAAAGACGCTCAGGAGTTCCTCCGAATGCCGAAACCTTCCACAAGCTTGGACTTCCTCCAGCTTCGGATGAATAGATGATTGCCTTACTGTCTTCAGTCCAAGCTAAGCCACCGATCACTCCCTGGTCGTAGAAACGCCGCAATCGGCCATCGGCGATGAGTTGCTTAGCTTCACCACCTGCAGCGGGCATTACATAAAGATCCGCCGTGTTATCACTGGTTCCCCGTATGAAAGCGAGACTCTGACCGTCTGGCGAGAAGGTCGGACAGGAATCACCCGATACGTTCGCGGGCGGCGAAGTCAAACGCTGCTTCTCACCAGTGTCAGGAGAGAACAAGTATATTGCCGCGACCTCTTGTCCCGGACTCTTGTCCGAGAGTGCCATGAACTTGCCGTCAGGCGACCAGGAAATCTTTTGTGATGGTCCGGAGAGCGTGAGAAGCTTGCGTTCAGCGCCATTGCCTAGACTGGGAACCGTGTAGATGGTGAACCGACCTTCGGCAATGCGGACGAAGGCGATTCGCTGGCCGTCGGGTGACCACGCTGGAAGGACGTCAATTGCTGGGTTGAACGTGATTCTGAGCGGTCTCTCGCCGGTGAGCGATTTAACGTAGATATCAACGTTGTCATGTTTGTCGCCATCCCAGACGAAAGCTATCTGGTTTCCGTCAGGCGAAAAGTCGGCGTGGTCTTCTCGGCTAAGGAAGCTAGTGAAGGGAACGACTTTCATAGCCGCCGCAGATATGGAATTTGTTTCTGGTGTGCGCCGCATTTTTCGAAATGCCGACCGTGACCAGAAGACCAACCCCAATACTGTGACGAGTGCGATCGCAATCAGCGCGAATGTGATAAGCCTCTTGTGTGGTTGCGTTGCTCCGGTTAAATGTACGTGGGCTAGGCTCGTTTGCGGAGTCGTTGGTCCATTTCTGCCCTCAGTGTGTATGCGATTGAGCTTAATGGTTTGTGCTCTTTCGAACTGTGGTGTGGCAGAGGCAGTTGTGCCCTTGACTTCCAACTCTCGTGCAAGGTTTTTCAGATCCAGGCAAAGATCTTTGACTGCGCGATAACGCTCTTCCCGATTCTTGCGGAGTGCCTTCGTGACGATGCGGTCCAATTCTTCTGGAAGTTGCGGCAGGTAGTCCGTCAACGACGCTGGCTCGCGCTCGAGCACTGATACTATAACGTCACTATTTGTTGCCCCATCGAAAGGCACGTGTCCAGCCATCATCTCGTAAATCAGAACACCTAGACTCCAGATATCCGTGCGCGTGTCTACTGCGTAGCCGCGTGCCTGCTCCGGGGACATGTAGCGGACTGTACCCATGACGATTCCTGTCTCAGTTTGCGCGTAAATTTGTGTTGCGATCGCTGAATCAGCTGGAGGACGCTCTGTCAGTTTCGCGAGGCCGAAATCTAGAACCTTAACTATGCCGTCTGGACGGAGCGTGACATTTTCAGGTTTGACATCGCGGTGCACTATCCCCGCTTGATGCGCGGCTGTGAGCGCTGATCCAACCTGCGCGGCGATGTCGAGTACTTCCAAGAGCGGCAGCTGGCCTCGGCCCATGCGTTGGCGCAGCGTCACGCCCTCGATGTACTCCATAACGATATAAGGCCGACTGTCCTCTATCTCTCCTACTTCGTGAATAGTGCACAGATTTGGATGATTCAATGCCGACGCGGCGCGCGCCTCACGCTCAAACCGGTGAAGTCGGTCGGTGTCAGTTGTTACAGAAGCGCGCAGAAGTTTGATTGCCACTTTGCGGCCCAAGCGAGTGTCTTCTGCAACGTAAACCTCCCCCATGCCGCCCGCGCCGATCACGTTGATGACCCTGTAATGGCTGACAATCTGGCCCGGTGCCAACGCCTTACGTTTATTGTTTGCAAGCGATTTTGCCGCGAGGTCAAAGGCGGGAATCACCAAGAACTCGCCCGTTTGCTGGTGGGCCGAGATGAGTTGCGAGACCTCCCGTCGCGTTTCCTCATCGCCAGCACAAGCTGAGTCGATGAATGACTCTCGCTCTGCAGGCGGTAACTCAAGCGCCCCATAAAAGATCTTCTTAATGTGTTGCCAGTGTTCTGGTGTCATACCGCAGCCGTGATGAGAAAGCTCTCGTCTATACATGCGCAGGACACCTTTCATTGCCCTCAGAGTGTAATGATGCAAGGTGCCTTTACTTCAGCTCATTGCGGAGCCACGCGCGCGCCATGGCCCATTCACGTTCGACTGTCGCGTGCCCGACTCCAAGTGTCTCCGCCGCCTCGTCGATCGAAAGCCCGCCAAAGAAACGCAACTCCACAATTCTCACCTGCTGGGGGTCGAAACTCGCAAGCCGTTCAAGCGCTTCGTGGACCGCGAGGATGTCGACGTCGAGGGTACTAGCGACGTCCTCGAAGTGCTCCAACGTCACATTCACGTGCCCGCCTCCGCGCTTCTCAGCTTTGTGCTTGCGAGCGTGCTCGACCAACACCTGTCGCATCAGCCGTGCAGCGATGCCATAGAAGTGCTTGCGGCCCTCCCAACGGCTGTGCTTCTGGCCGATGAGTCTTAAGTAGGCCTCATTAACGAGTGCAGTCGCCTGCAATGTATGGTCCGGCCGCTCGCGGCGTAGGTATGCATCGGCGACGTTACGAAGTTCGTTGTAGACGAACGGCGTCAGTTCATCGAGTGCGGACTGATCGCCTCCACTCCAACGCTCCAGGAGCTGTGTGACTTGACCGGCCTGATCCGAAGTCGACGACATTGTTTGATCGCCAGCAGAAGAGAAGAAATTCTATCACTCCACCGAAAAGTTTGAGGGAGTTTTCCCTGAATGGTCGCATGTTTGGGTGGTGAGTCCCTAATCAAACTTAAGGAGAATGATGATGAAGTGCAAACTTTTAATACCTGGCGTGGCCTTCTCTCGTCTCGCACTGATTGTCTGCGGCCTGTCGTACGGACTTACGGCAAGCGTCGCAGCGCAAGCAGTGGCGACAAACGCGCTGCAGCTGGAAGGCACCTGGCTGATCACGGTGACGCCGCCCGCGGGTGGCCACCCCAGTACATGAGTCTTGGTTCCTACATGAGCGGAGGCGTGTTGATAACAGCGCCCGATCCGTCTATCGGCCCGAGCGTCACAAGCCCCGGGCAAGGTACGTGGATAAGAATGGGCGGCAACCAATTTGCCTCTACGCATGTGGCCTTCACTTACGATTCTGCCGGACACATCAACGGGACGATCAGGATCAAAGCGAGTTACCAGCTGACCGGAAAGGACACCTTTGAGGGAAGTGGGCAGCTATAGATCTGCGATGTCTCGGTCGAGAACTGCGTCACCCCGCCAGGCTGCCCAGCGCTCGCGGTCGTACTCGGTGAGCGGATTAGGGCCGAGGCGCCTTCCCCGAGCGAGCAGTGACGGGCGCGTTAAATCGCAGAGTTAGGACGTCAGCCAAAACAGGAGAAATAACACATCCATACAACTTAAAACTAAAAGCTTGGTGCTAATCGCTAGCTGAGTCGTCGTAACTCTCCAACGGCGATTTCGGCGTTGGCTCTGATGTGTTCTCCATTGCTGATGTCATCAATGTAGGTGGTCGGATCAAATTTGAAAAACCATTGAAATTCCCAGTGCCATCAAACCTGGAGCAAAACTAGTTCCACACCAGCTCCGACACCACCGCTCCCATGAGAAATAGACACCACGAAACCGGTGCTTGGTCCCACACTATCTTGTAGAGATTTGGCTCTTGGTGTCTATATTATGCATGGGTGCCGAGTTTGAGCTTCGGCACTCAGCGTAAGCTACTGAAAACGTTGGAGTTATGAGGTTGATTTGCCGAAGGGGGAAACGACTCCGGCGCTCCCTCTAACTTCTTCTGCATAAAAGAGTTGTCTACAACCCATTCACTCAGCTCGATTTAAGAAATTTCTCTAAAGTCTCTCTGATTCTCTTTAGTCTCATTGGTGCTCTCCCATTATAGACACCAAACAGACACCAAAAATCTCTCTATTGAATTAACTGTCTGAACCCTACGACTCAAGGTAGTGCTCGAGAATGGTCCACTCTTTTAGAATCAACAAGCACTAAATTTCCTACGAGAATTTCGCGCCGCATGCACTGCATCCACTGCTTCAACTGCATGTGCGGCACATTTTTGTGTGCCAAATTGTGTGCCCAACTTTATAGCGCGCTTTCCCTATACTTTCACAGGAAATGTTCTGAGAAACACATCGTGTTGGCGAGGGCCGTGTCCTTTATATATATGTCCGGGTCATGCGCGGAGTTAGGTTTTTAATCTTCAATTCGATTTCAATAGCGGGTTACCTTGAGTCGGGCGCTGCTGGGTTAGTGGCAATCTGACGCGCTACGGTCTAACCACCCGACAGTTTGCCCATTGCACATCTGGTTAACTTGACGCAGCGCTCGATTAGCTCGGTAATAGGAAGCACTCTCAACAGTGCTTCCTATTCTTGTGTTTGCCGGGAACTGTGAGAACGCGATGACCACTTCTTGACAGGTTTCTAAAATGATTGAGCAACGTGCGCATTTCCATCTGAGTGAACTATTCAGCGAGGACGTGATGTACAAACGAGCGGCGACAGAACATTCGCCAACCACTGATGCCACACGCTTCACATTGCTTTTGTCTCCACATTCACAATCGTGGAACAAATCAACTTGCGGTTATCCTTGACGGTGGAGTAGGTGAAGACTTTGAGCGGTCTTCTCGGACTGATGTTTTACGACTTCGCGAACAGCATGGATTACCGCGTCTGGCGCTGTGTCCGGACCAGGTCCTCGATCCCTACTGGGGAAATCCTTCGACTACCCACACGTTACTGGCGGACTGAACGTCACCGAAGGCCAAATAGCGTCCATCGGGGGACGGCCTCGCTCCTTCAACCTCTTTTGCCCCCTTGTACAGAACACTGTATTTGCCCTCATCCGTCACGTGGTAAAGCGTGCTTCCGGTTACAGCAAAGGTTGTGGCAAAGAAACTCTTGCCGTCTGCCGACCATGAGAGAGTCGATAACTCCGTCAGACCTTTCAGTGGAATATCGCGTGTCACATTCGTTGTAAGTTCGCGGATATGAATCGACGCCGACCGCCAACTGTACTCGGCATACGCGATTTGGGAACCATCAGGCGAAAGGTCCCAGGCCACTCCATCTGGATGGTCTGTCTTTATCCGAAAGATCTCCGTCTTGACCGCCCCCGGTACTGGAACGAAGGAGTAGAACGTCACGTCATTAGGGCCGGCTTCGCCCAGGACACAAGACGTGGGCGACAGGGACGGACATCGAAAAGCAGGTTGGCCTGCCATTGTCGGCAGCACCACGCGATAGGATGCTTGCGCAGAGCCGAGGAGACCCTTCGCTTCCAGGACCAACTCGGGCAAGCCACCCCCGACTGGCCGTCTCATCAACCTAGCGGTGTTCACGTGCGTGGCTGACCGGGGCCACGCAAAATACAAGACCCAAGCTCTATCCGGGCTCAGCGCTGGAGCTCGGTTATCATTCTGGTCGGTGACTACCGCCTCCGCATCAGTTGCATCGACGTGCTGGCGGAAGATATTCATGTTTCCAGTGCGATCCGATTGGAAGAATAATGCTTTGCTGTCGGCGCTCCATCCGCCGGGCCACTCTACTCGATCCTGCGAACCAATCCGGCGAGGATGGGATAGGGAGTTGCCATTGTCGGTTAATTCGCCCATCAAAATATTGCTTTGGTCGGTCTTCCTTGTTAGCGCTATAAGCTTGCCATCTTGAGTAGCGTTCATGGTTAAGACAGCAAATCCCGCCCAATTTGTTAACCGGCGTGATCTCGACACGGCTTTCATCTTTTGAGGATCTATATCAACCTGCCACAGATTCGAGAACGGTTTGTCGGGAGCTTCCCACCGGTTCAACGTCATTTTCTTGTCGGAGAGCCAGCAGTAGCCACGCAGGTCTGGATCCGTCAGAATCGTAACTGTGCGCCCGTCTTCCAGAAGGCGACCCTCTAGAACTGGAGCTCCGCTTTCGTCTCCTTTGCGAATGTAAGTTAGCCACCGACCGTCGGGTGACCAAGCCAGATTCGACCAATTCGAAAGCCCAGCATGCCCCGCAAACTGCGGACCGTGCGGAAGCTGGATCAAGCGCACTAGGTTCTCGCCATTCGGTCCCATCTGCCAGAGCTCTTGGTCTTTCTCGAAAACAATGCGCGAACCATCAGGTGATAGTGCGGCTTCGCCGGTGTCGGCTTGAAGTTGCCGAAATCCGCCGTCCATCGACAAAGTCCATATTCCCGTAATACCGCTCCCTCCCGCACCGTTAATTAGGAGTTTGGTTCCGCCCGGGAACCAGCTTAGGTTCGCTCACCGAAAGCATAGGACCGGGGAAGTCGGTATGTCTTGGACCTCGCCAGTGTCGATGGCTCGGACATGAACTCCGCGAAGGTCGGTATATGCCATCTCTTTACCTTCCCTTGAAATGGCTGCCATATAAACGGAATCATTGACCGGATTTGAGGTTATCTGACGCTGGATGATGTTGGGGGCCTCATTGATAGAGTTTTTCGACAAGAATGTGCCGACGACGCCAGCTATGCCCACGAGCAAAGTGAAAACCGCCACAGCAGCGCGGGTAATCCAAACCTTCCTGCGCTGCTTGGCTCTGTAAAATTCATTCAAATCGTGCAGCACGTCTGAAGCAGATTGGTAACGTGCGCTTCGTTCTTTTTGGAGAGCCTTGACAATTACTCCTTCCAAGCCGGCCGGCAGGCGCGGATTCAGTTTCCGCGGCGAAGCCGGTTCCTTACTGAGAATAGCTTCACGGATCCGCTCGATGGTTTCTCCCGAAAACGGCGGTTGCCCAGTGGCCATCTCGTAGAGGACCGCACCAAAGCTGAAGATGTCCGAGCGCGCGTCCACAGGTTCTCCGCGGATCTGCTCCGGGGACATGTAGGGCGCGGTGCCCATGAGTGCGCCGGGAACGGTTAAGTCCTTCGAGTTTTCTGTTGCTGTGGCTCCTTGACTGACGAGGTTCTCCGCAGTTGCTCCCGCCAGCTTAGCCAGACCAAAATCTAACAGCTTGGCCTCACCGCGTCGGGTGACGAACACGTTGGCCGGCGTGATATCGCGGTGCAAGACAGTTTTGGCATGAGCCGCTTCGAGAGCTTCGGCGATCTGAATGCCTAACTCAACCACCGAGTCGTAGGGCAGCGGCTTGCCCGAGATGCGATGCTTGAGCGTGCTCCCCTCGAGCACCTCCATCACCATAAACGGCCCTCGCTCGCATTCTCCGAAATCATGGATGGTGCAAATGTGTGGATGATTGAGCGCCGAGGCGGCTCGCGCCTCGCGCTGGAAGCGTTCGAGGGCCTGTGAGTCCCGGGCCACCTCCTCAGGCAGAAACTTCAGGGCCACGTGTCGGCCAAGCCTGATGTCCTGCGCTTCATAGACCACTCCCATGCCGCCGTCACCCAGTTTATTGAGAATGCGATAGTGCGAGATCTGCTTCCCAACCAGGGTGAACTCTTCTGCTTTGTCCAGCTGGGCCTGATCCTGGGCCATGTGCCTGCGAACCATGTTTAATGCAGGCTCCTTCAGGAAGCTATCGGACTGCTTAGGTTCACTCAGCAGCGAGAGAATCTCGACGCGCAGGCCCTCGTCGCCAGCGCACGCGCTGTCAACATAGGCTGGTCGCGATTCCGGCTCAAGCTCCAAGGCGAATTCGAGAATGGGCCGAACTTTTTGCCATTGCTCCGGCGTCATGTGCGTGCCTCTCCTCGGCTCATTTCCCGCTGTAGCCAGAGACGGGCCGAAGACCAGCTCCGTTTTACAGTGGCTGGAGAAATACCCAAGAATTCCGACGTATCCTCGACGGTAAGTCCGCCAAAGTAACGCAGCTCTACTATAAGGCTCTGCTGGGAATCGAGTTTGGCGAGACGATCCAGAGCTTCGTTCAACGCCATCAGGTCAACGTCGTGACTTTGCGAACCAGCTTCGCAGATGCTGGGATCGAGAGACAGCCGTGTAATGCCCGCGCCCCGCTTGGCGGCGCGACGACTGCGCTCGTAGTCCACCAGAATCCAGCGCATGAGCTGCGCAGCGATGCCGAGAAAATGCGCGCGATCTTTGATGTGGAGAGAATTTTGTTCCGCAAGCCTGAGAAAGGCCTCGTGCACCAGACCGGTCGTCTGCAGCGTGTGATTCGGTCGTTGATGCCGGAGTTGGTGTCGGGCTAGGCGCTGCAATTCATAGTACACAAGGGAGAAAACCTTTTTGAGTGCCTCCCTATCCCCGTTTCCCCAGTCCAAAAGCAACTCACTGACGGGACAACCTGGCTCTTTGGTCATTTCCTGCCTCGTAGTCGTGTGAGAAGTCGTTTGCCGAAGATACGAAACGTGATCCAACGTGTCAACCGTTTTCATCTCGGTTTTCATAGCTGCTGACAGGTCCGAGTTAACAATCCTCCTGAAGGAGCGCCACTCTCACCGCTGGAAAAACTTTCAGTCTTCCTGAGCCGCTTTGGTCTCGTTTTTCGATTGATAGGGTAGGAGGCTTTTCCGCAAAGACTCATAGAGGATGATCAGATTCACTTTGCTGAAACGGCAGAAGGGCTCGTGCTCATCTGCAGGAAAAGGAGAAAAAAATGAAAGTTATCAGGAAAACATTGTCGTCAATGTCTGGAATTTTAGGACTTCTTGCTGTCGCAGTTTTCGTGCTGACGCTGGTCGCACCGGTGCGGGCGCAGGAGCAGGAGTATACAACGATTGCTCCTCCAGGGGCTCGGTCCAGCACTGCTTTCGGGATCAATGCTCGAGGCGATGTCGTAGGGACATTTGTAGATCAGAGTTTCGTCCAGCACGGGTTCCTATTGAGCAAGGGCGAATTCACGGTAATTGATTTTCCCGGGGCCCGAGCCACCATCGCACGCGGCCTTAGTCCCGACGGCGAAATTGTCGGCAGCTATTCGTTGCCGGGCGATTCTCTTGTATTAGGGTCTCGCGGATTTCTGCTCACAAAAAAAGGCGAATTCGGAAACGTGCATTATCCGGGCCATACGTGGGAGGTACCGCAGCGCATTTTGCCCGACGGTACGATCCTCGGCTGTTACCACGATTTCGACCAGATGCAGTCGATGCGAGGTGTAGTCATCGGAAGAGATGGCGCGTCGGAGATTGATGCTTTCGGCTCGATGAATAACGGAGCGACGCCGGACCTACAGCTGATGGTCGGCTTCTGGTTCAACATGATGGACAACCAGACACAAGGTTACATGATTGAAAATGGCGTCTTCACCTCATTTATGGTGCCCGGCTCCAACGCGACCTCGGCGTGGGATGTCAATCCCGATGGCGCGATCGTCGGTCAATATATTGTTTGCACCACCCTACGCGGTTTTGTCAAAACCGGAGAGACCTACACCACGATCCATTACCCGGGAGCGACCACCACCCGGGCGTTCGGCATTAATGCCAGAGGCGATATTGTCGGCAATTACGTCGTGGGCGGCGTGACCCGCGCCTTTCTTGCACGCGCGGTCGAAGACTAACGATGCGGTGACCCGAGCGCCCTTCGCGATCAGTTTGTTATCTCTCCGGCCAGGCTCTCGCACGGTCGCAACGTCATCGCACGCCCGCAGCAAGGTTTGTCGGATGCGACTACTGCCAGACGCCAGACTGCACAAAGAGATCCTCATGAAGAACTCGACTCGTAGAAACATTCGTCGACGGACCACCCCCTTGAGGATCACGCTTCTAGTTGCACTGGCCGTATCAGGCGTGACACTTCTTCGGATCATTCCCGATGAAGTAGTTGCTCCTGGGGGACAGACGTTCGCCAGTATGCAAAGTCAAGTACACGGGCGTGTATCCGGGAGTGGACCTGGTCTACTACGGAAACCAGCGGGAGTTGGAGTACGACTTCATAGTACCGCCTGGTTCGAGTCCGTCGAAGATCAGGCTTGCCTGAGGGGACTGCCGTCGCGGCTGTCGACAGTTCTGCAGAACATCTGCCGCCGGGCGGGACGACATGAACCAACACCTAAAGCAGTGTGCTAAGTGCTGCGGCCCATCAGCCACAACCTGCTGCCAGTGTCTTTGACCGTGAACGTGACTGACAACAACGATCCTGCGCCCGTCTGCCTTATCACAGATGTGACGGGCAATGAGGCTACCAGAAACCGCCTGGCAGATCACCGGTCTCGTCACGCTCGATCTTCGCGCACAGCGATTTGGAATGGGTACCGGACGCATATACACCATTACAGTCACTTGCAAGAACAGCTCGCAACTAAGCTCGAGCTCGAACGTAACTGTCAGAGTGCCGCATGATCAGAGACAATAGAGCAGGCGGGTTTTGGCAAATTGTTATTGTAAGCATCGCTCTTGGCCAGGCTACGAGCATTTCTGATCACGGGTGGACGTCAACGTCTTTGGCTGGAACTCCCCAGGCAACACAATCCTTCAATTCGCTCCTAGCATTCCCCTCCCCCGTTGAAGCTTGCGGGAGGTCGTCGTGCCGCTCTCGATAGAGTGAATGTCCTGAAGAGCTGAAAAAGTCCGGGCAGGTCCGAACCCTATCGTCGATGCCAACCCTAGATCTGAATAATCCGCGCATTCCCGACGCCAAAACGCCTCGAAAAACCGACACCATGAAACGCGTCGTGGTCCAACAATATCTTGGACACCAGCCGTCGTTGGTGTCTATATAATGCGAGGGCGCCGAGACTGAGCTTCGGCACCCTTCGTAAATTACTGAGCTGATTGGGTTTACAGAACTGATTTGCCGAAGGGGGGACTCGAACCCCCACGAGTTACCTCACACGCCCCTCAAACGTGCGCGTCTGCCAGTTCCGCCACTTCGGCTCAAATTATCAGATAACAATGGTACCGCAAACTTTGCGAGGTCCCCAGCCGCGCAGC
>WNFU01017344.1_pt1 | contig 12893 bp, 8 predicted proteins | sample 5400121 | NCBI WGS metagenome assembly WNFU01 (sample SAMN13153360, study PRJNA577476) | soil metagenome | isolation source: 100 cm soil or saprolite under grassland replicate 1 | place: USA:California | collected 2016-06-15 | reverse complement strand
AGCCGGCGGCCGGGCGGGTGTGGAAGAGCTGGCTGGCCGACAGCTCGCCGTGGAAGATGTTCCCGCCGACCAGGCCGTACTCGCGCTCCATCCGGTACGGCCCGATCACCTGGCGGAACAGGATCGAGTCGGTGAAGCCGGGGGCGACCGCCTCGAAGCGGGCGACGACCCGGTCGGCGTGGGCCTCCAGCTCCTCGTCCATCGGCTTGCCCGCCCAGGCGTGCGGCACCCACTGGGTGAACATCGAGACGACGTGGTGGCCGTCCGGGGCCAGCGTCCGGTCGAACACCGAGGGGATGCAGATGTCGGCAAACGGCAGCGCCGAGGGCCGGCCCGCGGCCGCGTCCTGGAACGCGGCCTCCATGTCGTCCAGCGACTCGGCGAGCACGATGGTGCCGCCGTGGATCTGCGGGTCGAAGCCGGGCCGGGCGGCGAACTCGGGCAGCCGGTCGACGGCCAGGTTGACCTTGACGGTGCCGCTGCGGGTCTTCCAGCGCTCGATGTCGGCGACGAACTCCTCCGGCAGCTCGGCCCGCTCGACGTGCTCCAGGAAGGTGATCCTGGGGTGGGTGGCGGCCACCACCAGGTCGGCGGCCAGCTCCTCGCCGCCGTCGAGCACGACCCCGGTGGCCCTGCCGTCGCGGGTGGTGATGCGCCGGACCGGCGCGGAGGTGCGGATCTCGGCGCCGAGGGCGCTGGCGGCGGCGGCCATGGCCTGGGTGACCCCGCCCATGCCACCCCGGGGAAAGCCCCAGCTACCGAGGTGGCCGTCGCCGATGTCGCCGATGTGGTGGTGGGCCATGACGTAGGCGGTGCCGGGAGCGCGCGGCCCGGCCCAGGTGCCGATCACCCCGCTGACCGCCAGCACGGCCTGCAGCTCCGGCGACTCGAAGAACTCCTCCAGCAGGTCGGCGATGCTGAGGGTGAACAGCCTGGTGACGTCGGCCACCCCGCGGGTGTCGAGGCCGCGCAGCCGCCAGGCGAGCCGCGCCTGCTCCGCGAGGTCGACGGGGCGACGCGAGCCGAGCCGTGGCGGCACGGTCGACAGCAGCGGGCCGAGCACCCCGGCCAGCTTCCCCATCCAGGCGTCCCAGCGCTCCAAGGCGTCGGCGTCGCGGGCCGAGAACTTCGCGATCTCGGCGCGGCGCCTGGCCGGGTCGCCGGCGAGCTCGAGATAGGTGCCGCGGGCATGGGGGGCGAAATAGGGGCCCTGCGGGTAGACCTCGTAGCCGTGGCGGGCGAGGTCGAGGTCGCGGACGATCGCCGGCGGCAGCAGGCTGACCACGTAGGACAGCGAAGTGACCTGATAGTCGGGCCCGAAGGGACGCTCGGTGACGGCGGCGCCGCCGACCACCTCGCGCGCCTCGCAGACCAGCGTCCGCAGCCCGTCCCTTGCCAGGTACGCGGCCGCTACCAGCCCGTTGTGCCCGCCCCCCACGACGATCGCGTCGTACCGCTCCACGCCGCAGTCACCTCCCGAGCAGGTCAGAGCGCGGGCCAAGCATCGGCGCCGCATTCTCGACCACGGCGCGGTTGCTACGCGTCAGCATGCGCGCCGGGCATGCTTGGCCGGCGCTCTGCCGCCTCCTTTTTAACTGATTCGTCAGTCAGGAAGCAAGCGGCATGGCCTCACCGCCGGCCAGGGCCTACTTCAGTACCGGTAGCCGCCCTGGACGCGGACGGCCAGGCGCCGGGCGCACTCCTGGATCGAGCCGGCGAGCGACGGGTAGATCTGGAACGCCTGCGAGAGCTGGCTGGCGGTGAGCCGGTTGAAGCACGCCTCGGAGATCGGGGCGATCAGGTCGGAGGCGTAGCCGGCGATCACCGCCCCACCGACGATCGTCCCCGAGCCGGGCCGGGCGAGCAGCTTGACGAAGCCGTCGCGCAGGTTGCCCATCTTGGCCCGCGAGTTGCCGGCCAGCGGCAGGGTGTCGACCTCGACATGGATGTCGGCGTCGGCGGCCCGCTGCTCAGACAGTCCCACGGTGGCGATCTGCGGGTCGGTGAAGACCGTCGCCGCCACCGCGTCCCAGCGCAGCGGCGACACCGCCTGGCCGAGCAGGTGCCACATGGCGATGCGGCCCTGCATGGCCGCCACCGACGCCAGCATCAGCTTGCCGGTGACGTCGCCGGCCGCGTAGATGCTGGGCACGGTGGTGCGGCTCACGCCGTCCACGATCACCGCGCCGCGCTCGTCGGTGCGGACGCCGACCTGCTCCAGGCCGAGCCCGCCCGTCTGCGGCACCTGGCCGACGGTGAGCAGCACGTGGCTGCCCTCGACGGTGCGGCCGTCCTCCAGGTGCACGACCCCGCGGTCGCCGACCCGCTCGACCTTGGCCGCCCTGGCGTTCTTCACCGTCTCCAGGCCGCGGCGGTGGAACACCTCCTCGATGACCAGGGCGGCGTCCTCGTCCTCGGTCGGCAGGACGCGGTCGCGGCTGCAGACGAAGGTGACGTGCGCGCCGAAGCCGAGGAAGGCGGTGGCGTACTCGGCGCCGGTGGCGCCGGCCCCCACCACCACCAGGTGCTCGGGGACCTTCTCCAGCCGGTAGACGTCCTGGCTGGAGAGGACCACCTCGCCGTCGGTCGGGGCGGTGGGCAGCCGCCGCGGGTCCGAGCCGGTGGCGAGCAGGATGGCGTCGCCCTCCACCCGCTCGGCCGCTCCGCCGTCGGCCGGGCGCACCTCGACCGTGCGCGGGTCGACGACCCGGCCCTCGCCGAGCAGCAGCCGCACCCCGGCGGCGAGGACCCGCTCGCCGATGTCGTCGGACTGGGCCTCGGCGAGCTCGCGGACCCGCGACATCACCGTCGGCAGGTCGGCCCTGTAGCGCGGCACCTCCCGCCCGGGCAGGCCCTCGAAGTGGACCCCGAGGCCGGGCGCGGTCTCCAGGGTCGAGAGGGCCTGGGCCGAGGTGAGCAGGGTCTTGGACGGCACGCAGTCCCACAGCACGCAGGCGCCGCCGAGCCCCTCGTCGTTGACGATCGTCACCTCGGCACCCAGGTCGGCCGCGACCAGGGCGGCCTCGTAGCCCCCCGGTCCGCCCCCCACGATCACCACGCGCATGGCCCGAATGGTACGCCCGGGTCAGCGGATCCTTCGTACGGCGTTGACCAAGGGGATGAAGACCCAGAAGGCGAGGCCGAGGGCGATCAGGTTGATGCGGGACGCCCAGGCGGCCGCCACGCTGAAGGCCGCCAGCAGGAAGCAGAGGAAGGCGCCCAGGTAGAGGAGGAACTCGAGGGTGTCGGGCATGGCCGCTCCTTTGGCCGGGAATCGGGCGGCCGTAGTTTGCCCTATTTCGGGCTGGTTCAACTCACAGGGCGTCGGGAGGGTGGTAGCTGCCGAACACCTCGCGCAGGGTGTCGCAGACCTCGCCGACGGTCGCCATCCGGCGCAGCGCCTCCCGCATGGGCACCAGCAGGTGGTCGCTGCCCTCGGCGGCGTCGCGCAGGTCGGCGAGGGCGGCCCGCACGGCCTCCTGGTCACGCCCGGCGCGGATGCCGGCAAGCGACTTGGCCTGGGCCTCGGCGATCGCCGGGTCGAGCTGCAGCAGGCTGACCGGCTCCTCCTCCCCGCCGGCGAAGCGGTTGACGCCGATCACCGCCTTTGCGCCCGACTCGACCGCGCGGAGCTCGTCGTAGGCGGACCGCTCGATCTCCTGCTTCTGGAAGCCCCGCTCGATGGCGGCGACCGCCCCGCCGAGCTCGTCCACCCGCGCCATCAGCTCGCGCACCCGCGCCTCGACCTCGTCGGTGAGGCGCTCCACGAAGTAGGACCCGGCGAGCGGGTCGACGGTGTCGGTGACGCCGGTCTCGTTGGCGAGCACCTGCTGGGTACGGAGCGCCAGCCGGGCGGCCGCCTCGCTCGGCAGGGCGAGCGCCTCGTCGAAGGCGTTGGTGTGCAGCGACTGCGTCCCGCCCAGCACCGCCGCCAGCCCCTGCACGGCCACCCGCACCACGTTGTTCAGCGGCTGCTGCGCGGTGAGCTGCACGCCGGCGGTCTGGGTGTGGAAGCGGAGCATCCGCGAGCGGGGGTTCCGCGCGCCGAAGCGGGTCGCCATGGTGTCGGCCCAGATGCGCCTGGCGGCCCGGAACTTGGCCGCCTCCTCGAACAGGGTGGTGCGGGCGACGAAGAAGAACGCCAGCCGGGGCGCGAACGCGTCCACCTCCAGCCCGGCGTCGAGCGCCGCCTGCACGTAGGCGATGGCGTTGGCGAGGGTGAAGGCGACCTCCTGGACGGCGGTCGCGCCGGCCTCGGCCATGTGGTAGCCGGAGATCGAGATGGTGTTGAACTGGGGAAGCCGCTCGGCGCAGTAGGCGAACAGGTCGGTGGCGATCCGCAGCGACGCCGCCGGCGGGTAGATGTAGGTGCCGCGGGCGATGTACTCCTTGAGGACGTCGTTCTGGACCGTGCCGGTGAGGGCCGCCGGCTCGACGCCCTGCTCCTCGCCGACGAGCTGGTAGAGCAGCAGCAGGATCGCGGCCGGGGCGTTGATCGTCATCGAGGTCGACACCCGGTCCAGGGGGATGTCCTCGAACAGCCGCCGCATGTCGGCCAGCGAGTCGATCGCCACGCCCACCCTGCCGACCTCCGCGGCGGCCATCGGGTGGTCGGAGTCGTAGCCCATCTGGGTCGGCAGGTCGAAGGCGACCGAGAGCCCCGTCTGGCCCTGCCCGAGCAGGTAGCGGAAGCGGGCGTTGGTCTCGGCGGCCGAGCCGAAGCCCGCGTACTGCCGCATCGTCCAGACCCGCCCGCGGTACATCGTCGGGTAGATGCCGCGCGTGAACGGGTCGCGGCCCGGCTCGCCGAGCGCGGCCGCCGGGTCGAAGCCGGCCAGGTGCTCCGGCCCGTACAGGACCTCGATCGGGATGCCCGACTCAGTCGACCGGGGGTCCCCCTCGGGGTCCCCCGGACCCCCCCGGGTCTGTCGCCGCTGGTCGTCGCCCATGACCGCTCCTTCCCGAGACGACCCCAGCCTACCGCGCGGATGTGCGACCGTAACGAACGGCGCATGGCGGCGATGGCGGCCCTGGCCGCTGACGCCAGCTTCTCAGGTCCGCGGGCGGTAGCCGGCCAGGAACGCCCGCAGCTCGTCCTGGGAGGACGCCCACTGCTCGGAGCCGGCCTCGAACAGGATCGCGTGGCGATGTGTACCCATGCGCCAGGTGATGTCGTAGCCGCGGCTGGGCCGGCCGTCCGCCACGAAGGTGAACTCCCACTCGGCCGCCGGCAGGCCCTTGAAGGTGGTCGCGCCCAGCCGCACCCGGCGGTAGTCGTCGTTCGGGTGCCTGGCCATGAACGAGCTCTCCAGGCTCCGCTGGGCGGGCAGCGGCTCCAGACCGTCGGTGGTCGGCTGGACGCGGAAGAAGCGGCCGCCCCCGCCCGGCTCGACGAAGTCGGTGAAGGCGCCCCGGTCCACCGGACTCCATCCCGGAGGGTGCGCGAGCCGGTAGGTCCCGCCCGGGTCCTGGAAGGCCCGCCAGTCGGCGGGCACCGCCGGCCGCTGGCCGTCCGCGGGCGGCTGGGAGCGACCCGCCCCGGTGGGCCCGCCGTCGCGGGGACCGAGCCGGGCCACGGCGACCGCGGCGAGCCCGGCGACGACGACGGCGAGCAGGATGCCGGTGACGGGGCCGAGCCGCCGGGACCGGCGGGGAAGGATCGGCTCGCCGGGCGCCGGGACCGGCGGGACGGGCGGCAGCCCCCGGCGGCCCCATCGGCGCGGCCGCGTCGAGGGCCCGCGCGTGGGCGCGGTCCGGGGAACCCCCTCGGAGTTCCCCGGACCCCTCCGGCCGATCCACCGGGGCACCCCCTCGGAGTTCCCCGGACCCCTCCGGCCGAGTACCGCGGTGCCGCCGTCCCGGCGTCGGGCTCGGCCCGGAACGGGCGGCGTGTCGCCGCCGTCGCGCGCGGGCGCCACGGCCGCCGGTCCCGCGCCTCGCCGCCCAAGGGCCCGACCCGCCCCGGTGCCGGCGGCGACCCGCTCCAGGAGCGGACGCAGCTCGTCGGGGATGGGACGGCGGGCCGGGTCCTTGGCGAGCAGCCGGTCCAGGACCGGGGCCAGCGGGCCGAGCCGCCTGGGAGGCCGGGGCTCGCCGCCGACGATCGCGCTCAGGGTCTGGAACTCGCCGCCGCCGAACGGCGGCTCGCCCTCGACCGCGAACCACAACGTCGCCCCGAGCGCCCAGAGGTCGGCGGACGGGCCGACCGGCTCGCCCTCGACCTGCTCGGGCGCCATGTAGGCGGGCGAGCCGACGACCAGGCCGGTGGCGGTCAGCCGTGGGTCTCCCTGGACGGAGGCGATGCCGAAGTCGGTGAGCTTGGTGGTGCCGTCCTCGCGCACCATGACGTTCTTCGGCTTGAGGTCGCGGTGGACGATGCCGGCCCGGTGGGCCGCCTCCAGGGTGGCGAGCAGGCCGAGGCCGAGGCGGGCGGCCCGCTCCGGGGCCAGCGGCCCGTCGCTGCGGACCACGTCGTCGAGGGTGGGCGCGGCCACCAGCTCCATGACGATGTAGTCGCGCCCGCCGTCCTGCGCGATGTCGTAGACGGTGACCACGCCGGGGTGGCTGAGGCGGGCGGCCGCCCGCGCCTCCCTCGACACCCGGGCCCGCATGGCGGCCCGCTGCTCGGCGTCGAGCCCGCGTGGCAGGTCGACCTCCTTGACCGCCACCTCACGGGCCAGCAGCGTGTCGGTCGCCCGCCAGACCACGCCCATGCCACCGTGGCCGAGCTCGGTGCCGAGCTCGTACCGGTCGGCGATGCGCCGGGTGGCGCTGTTCGGGGGCATCGCCGGGAACGCTACCGGCTGCCGGGCCGCCAGGCCACGACCTCTACCCCAGCGGCCTGAACGCCTGCTCGAACTGGCGGGCGAGCTCCTGGGAGCTGTCCCACCGCTCGGCGGGGGTGACCAGCTCGACGTTGTAGCCAGGTCCGGCCCTTGAAGTTGATGTGGCTGACGTGGACCCGCCGGCCGTCCCGCACGGCCTCGTACTCGAACACGACCGCGCCCGACCGACCGGCGTAGGTCGCGTCCTCGTCGAAGCGGATCTCCCGGTAGCCCTGGAGGGTCCGCTGCGCGTACGCGCGGTAGTCCCTAGAGGCCTGCGGGAGTGGGTTGGCGGGGTTGGTCGACCGTACGGTGAACACGCGCCTGGCGCCGTCCGGCTCCTCGACGACGACGGCGTTGCTCGACTCCCTGGCGCGCGGCCGCCAGCCCGGCGGCACGCCGACGACGTCGTTGCCCCGGCGGTTGGCGAACGAGGTCCAGCCGGCCGGGAGCTGGCCGGCGGCACCCGTCGTGGCCGGGGCCTGGGTGGTCGCCGACGCTCCGGCCTGGCGGGTCGTCTCGGTGGGCCGGGTGGTCGCCGCGGCGCCGCCCCTGGTGGTGGCCGGCGCCTGGCCGCCGCCGTCCGACAGCAGGGCGCTGGCCGCCCACACGATCAGCACGCCGGCCAGCACCAGCAGCGCCAGGGCGCCGAGCAGGCGGCCGCCGCCCGGTCGGCTGGGCGGCGCGACCGGCGGGAGCGGCCGCGCCCCAACCGGGGTGCCGAACGCCGGCCGCTCCTCTGGCGGGGGGAGGACCACTCCGAATCCCGGCCCGGCGGCGGGCTGCGGCTGCGGAGCATCCGGGCCGCCTCCGGAGGCGGGCTCGGGTGCGGCGGGGGCCGCGGCGGGCTGGGTGGCCGGCAGCGGGGCGGTCGTGGAGGCCGGCGGCTCCTCGTGGGCGGGCAGCACCTTCGTGGCCGAGGGGGCCGGGCCCGCCAGGCGCTCGAGCTCCGCCCGCAGCTGCGGCCCGGACGGGCGGGCCGCGGGGTCCTTGGTCAGCAGGGCGCCGATGACCGGGGCGAGCGGGCCGGCCCGCAGCATCGGTCGCGGGTCCTCGTTGACCACCGCTGCCAGGGTCGCGATCGAGGTGGGCTTGTCGAACGGCGGCTCGCCCTCGACCGCGAAGAACATCGTCGCCCCGAGCGCCCAGAAGTCGGCCGGCGGCCCGCTCGGCTCCCCGCCGGCCTGCTCCGGCGCCATGTAGGCGGGCGAGCCGATGACCAGGCCGGTCGCGGTGAGCTGCGGGTCGCCCCGGAGGGAGGCGACGCCGAAGTCGGTCAGCTTCACGCCGCCGTCCTCGGCCACCATCACGTTGCCCGGCTTGACGTCCCGGTGGACGATCCCGGCCCGGTGGGCGGCCTCCAGCGCGTCGGCGACTTGGCCGCCGATCGCGGCCACCCGGCCGGGCGGCAACGGCCCCTCGGTCCGCACCAGGTGCGCGAGGGTGGACGCGGGGACCAGCTCCATGACGATGAAGGGGTGACCCTGGTCCTGGACGACGTCGAAGAGGGTGACCGCGCCAGGGTGGTTGAGCCGGGCGGCGGCCCGCGCCTCCCGCATCACCCGCGCGTGGGCCGAGCGGCGCTCCTGGTCGGGCAGCGACGGTGGGAACACCACCTCCTTGACGGCCACCGCGCGGCCGAGCACGGTGTCGTGGGCGTGCCAGACCACGCCCATGCCGCCCCGCCCGAGCGGGGCCTTGAGCACGTAGCGGTCGGCGACGATTCGGTCGGGTGCAGGAGTTGCCATCGCCTCCAAGCTACCCGACGGTCGCCACCACCAATCGGGGGCGTCCTAGCGCGTCTACCCGGGTGGGGGCACGAACGACTGCTTGAAGGCCTCGAACAGCGCCCAGCCCTGGCCCCATTCGCGGTCGCGGGCCACGATGGCCATGGCGACGTGATGCCGCGGGGCGCGCATGCCCAGCTCGAGGACGTGCCAGGTCTCGTCGTGCTCCCGGAAGGTGAACTCCAGCACGGCGGCCGGCAGGCCCTTGAAGTCGGCCGGCTCCAGGCGGGCCTGGCTGTAGTCCTTGCGCTCGGCGGCGTGGTCCTGGCTGGCCTGCTGCTCGGCGGTCACGGGGTCCACCTGCGGGTCCTGCTGCCAGTCGATGCGCAGCACCATCGGCGAGGACTCGTCGCGCAGCTCGGTGCGGGTGTCGCCGTCGCGGTCGACCCGCCAGCCGGGCGGCACCGCCACCTGGTAGCCGATGGACGGGTCGGTGTGGACCGACCAGCCGGGCGGGACCACCGCGGGGGGCGGCGGCGGCGCGGTGCTCTGGGGCGGCAGCGTCACGGGGGTGGTGGACGCGACCGTGGCGACGGTGGTGGGCAGCGCCTGCGAGCGCACCCCGAGCGGGTCGTGGATGACCGCCACCGCGACCACGAAGGACACCAGCGCGAGCAGCAGCGAGCCGCCGGCGATGAGCAGCACCCGGCGGATGTCGGCATCCGTCGCGGCGCGGGCGGCGCGGCCGGGCGCCACCCGCCCGCGCCCCCCGGGACCGGGCACGCCCCAGCTCGCCGCCGCCGCCCCGGCGGCGCGGGTCCAGGCGGCACCGGCCGCCGCCGCACGGGTCGCGACCGCCATCGCCCGGGTCGCGGCGCCGGCGGCGGGCCTGGGCCGGTCGCCGGCGAGCGGCTCGAGCAGGCGGCGGGTCTGCGCCGGGGTCGGACGGCCCCCGACCGGCTTGGTCAGCAGGGCGCCCAGGGCGGGAGCGAGCTCGCCGGCCAGCACCGGCGGCCGCGGCCGCTCGCCGAGGATCGCGGCCTGCGTGGCCGAGCTGCTCTCCCCCCCGAACGGGGTCTCACCCTCGACTGCAAGGTAAAGGATCGTCCCAAGCGCCCAGAGATCGGCGGGTGGTCCGGCCGGGTCACCCCTGGCCTGCTCGGGGGCCAGGTAGGCGGTGGTGCCGCCGGCCAGCCCCAGCGACCGGTCGGTACGCAGGGCGGCAAGGCCAAGGCCCGCGACCCGGGCCCGCCCGTCGCCGGTGATCAGCACGTTGCCCGGCCGCAGGTCGAGGTGGGCGAGACCGGTCCCATGGGCCGCCTCCAGCGCGTCGAGGACGTCCAGGCCGATCTGCGCCACCCGGCGCACCGGCAGCGGACCGTGCCTGGAGACCAGCTCGTCGACGGTGAGGGCCTCGACCAGCTCGGTGGCCACGTAGACCCTGCCCTCCTCGGCGACCACGTCGTGGAGCCCGACGACGCCGGGATGGCCGAGCAGCCCGTGCGCCGTCCGGACCTCCTGGGCGACCCGCTCCCAGCGCCGTGCCCAGTCGGCGTCGGGCGGCCAGGTCGCCAGCGTCAGCTCCTCGACGGTCAGCGGCAGGCCGTCCTCCAGGTCGGTCGCGCGCCAGACCACGCCGGACGGGCCGCGGCGCATCGCGGCCTCCAGCATCCAGCGGCCCGCGACGAGCCGCTCGGCGGCGTCGGACGACATGTGACAGCCAACGATACGACCAATCGCACGACGCCCCAAAACCGCTCCTGAGCAGCGGCTTCGGCCAAGATGACAGGCCGGACGCCCGTGATACAGTCGGAGCGCGATCGAGGCGAGGAGGTACTCCCGGCTGATGCAACGTCTCGGAACGCTCTACCGCGGCCGCGAGGGGATGTGGACCTGGGTCCTGCACCGGGTCTCCGGCGTCGCCATCCTGTTCTACCTGTTCGCTCACGTCGCCGACCAGGCGCTGCTGGTGGTCTCCCCAGAGGCCTACGACCGCGTGATCGACACCTACCGCAACCCGTTCGTGGGCCTGCTGGAGATCGGGCTCGCCGTGGTGGTGATCTTCCACGCCCTCAACGGCCTACGGATCATCCTGTTCGACTTCTGGTCCCAGGGCGTGGCCAGGCAGCGCCAGATGCTGTGGGTGCAGACGGTGCTGTTCGTGCTCCTCGCCACCCCGCCGGTGATCGCCATCGGCAGCCACGTCGTCGAGGAGCTGTAGCCGATGAGCGTGGACGCCACCCCGACCTCCGTGCCCCGCGCGGGTGGCCGGAGCAACTTCGAGCTGTACGCCTGGGTGTTCATGCGCGTCTCCGGCGTGCTGCTGGTGCTGCTGGTGCTCGGCCACTTCGCGATCATGCACGTGCTCGACGGCGGCCTTGACCGGGTCAACTTCGCCTTCGTGTCGGGGCGCTGGGCCAACCCGTTCTGGCGGGTCTACGACTTCGCCATGCTCACCCTGGCCCTGCTGCACGGCGGCAACGGCCTGCGGGTGATCATCGACGACTACGCCCGCAGCGACGCCAGGCGCCTGCTGTACCAGAGCGTGAACCTCACCGTCGTAGGCCTGACCTGGGCGCTCGGCACGCTGACGATCTTCGCCTTCACGCCGGAACCCTAGGAGCCCGCCGATGACCCAGCAGCACACCTTCGACGTGGTGATCGTCGGAGCCGGCGGGGCCGGGTTGCGGGCGGCGCTGGAGAGCTCCAGGCGGGCCAGGACCGCGGTCATCACCAAGCTGTACCCGACCCGCTCCCACACCGGCGCCGCCCAGGGCGGCATGTGCGCCGCCCTGGCCAACGTCGAAGAGGACAACTGGGAGTGGCACACCTTCGACACCGTCAAGGGCGGCGACTACCTGGTCGACCAGGACGCCGCCGAGATCATGTGCCGCGAGGCGGTCGAAGCGGTCTACGACCTCGAGCACATGGGCATGCCGTTCAACCGGACCCCCGACGGCAGGATCGACCAGCGCCGCTTCGGCGGCCACACCCACCACCACGGCAAGGGCGCCGTGCGCCGCTCCTGCTTCGCGGCCGACCGCACCGGCCACATGATCCTGCAGACGCTCTACCAGCAGAACGTCAAGCACGGCACGACCTTCTTCGACGAGTTCTACGTGCTCGACCTGCTGCTGGCGGACGACCGCGCCGCCGGGGTGGTCGCCTACGAGCTGGCCACCGGCGAGCTGCACGTGTTCCGCGCCAAGTCGGTGGTGTTCTGCACCGGCGGCTTCGGCAAGATGTTCAGGATCACCTCCAACGCCCACGCCCTGACCGGCGACGGCCCGGGCGTCTGCTACCGCCGCGGCGTGCCCATGGAGGACATGGAGTTCTTCCAGTTCCACCCCACCGGGCTCTACAAGCTCGGGGTGCTGCTGTCCGAGGCGGCCCGCGGCGAGGGCGGCATCCTGCGCAACCGGGACGGCGAGGCGTTCATGGCGCGCTACGCGCCCACCATCAAGGACCTCGCGCCCCGGGACATGGTCAGCCGCGCCATCTACACCGAGATCCGCGAGGGTCGCGGCGCCGGGCTGGACGGCGACTACGTCTACCTCGACGTCAGCCACCTCGCCCCCGAGGTGATCGACCAGAAGCTGCCCGACATCACCGAGTTCGCCCGCACCTACCTCGGGGTGGAGCCCAAGAAGGAGGGCGTGCCGATCCAGCCGACCGCCCACTACGCCATGGGCGGCATCCCCACCAACGTCCGCGCCGAGGTGGTCGCCGACGCGGCCAACACCGTCCTGCCGGGCCTGTACGCCGCCGGCGAGTGCGCCTGCGTGTCGGTGCACGGGGCCAACCGGCTCGGCACCAACTCGCTGCTGGACATCGTCGTGTTCGGCAAGCGGGCCGGGATCAACGCCGCCGAGCACGCCGCCACGGTGGCGCACGCCGAGCCGCCCGACGACCCCGCCGCCGCGGTCGTGCGCATGCTGGAGGAGCTGGCCGGCCACCCGGAGGGCGAGCGGGCGGCCGCGATCCGCGGCGACCTGCAGACGAGCATGGACGGGAAGGCCGGCGTGTACCGCACCGAGACGCTCCTCAAGGAGATGGAGGTCGAGCTGGCCTCGCTGCGGGAGCGCTACGCCCGGGTCTGGGTGCAGGACACCTCCAGGCGCTACAACACCGACCTGCTGGAGGCCGTCGAGCTGGGCTTCCTGCTGGACCTGGCCGAGACGCTGGTGGTGTCGGCCGAGGCCCGCCAGGAGAGCCGCGGCGGCCACTTCCGCGAGGACTTCCCCGCCCGCGACGACAAGAGCTGGCTGCGGCACACCCTCGCCCGCCGCACCGACGGCGGCGTCAAGCTCGACTACAAGCCGGTGTCGATGACCCGGTACGA
>WNFU01014217.1_pt1 | contig 12894 bp, 9 predicted proteins | sample 5400121 | NCBI WGS metagenome assembly WNFU01 (sample SAMN13153360, study PRJNA577476) | soil metagenome | isolation source: 100 cm soil or saprolite under grassland replicate 1 | place: USA:California | collected 2016-06-15 | reverse complement strand
TGGATATCGCGGGCCGGAAATCGGCTGCCGTAGCGCTCGGCACGCTCGTCGGTCGCCAGATCGACGGTGACGCCGCGGCGCGCCAGCGCGTGGGCGAGCGCCTCGGCCGGGAACAGATGCCCGCCGGTGCCGCCGGCGGCCAGCAGCACGAGCGGCGCCCCGCCCTGCCCCATCAGGCCGCACTCCCGGCGGGGGCGAGCGCGCCGTTGCTGGCCAGCAGCTCGGCGCGCGGACGCTCGCGGGTCAAGGCGAGCAGCATGCCCATGCCGTAGGCGAGCGAGATCATCGAGGAGCCGCCATAGGAAATGAACGGCAGCGTCATGCCCTTGGCCGGCATCAGATGCAAGTTCACCGCCATGTTGATGGCCGATTGCAGCCCGAACAGGACGGCAAGCCCGGCGGTGGCAAAACGCGCGAACGGGTCCTCGCTCCTGACCGCGTGGCGCAGCGCGCGCAGCACGATGAAGGCGAACAAGGCCACCAGCAGCAGGCACAGCACGATGCCGAACTCTTCCGCCGCGACCGCGAAGACGAAATCGGTGTGGCTTTCCGGCAGGATGCGCTTGACCGTGCCCTCGCCGGGGCCGCGCCCGAACCAGCCGCCGCGCTGGAAGGATTCGAGCGCCTGATCGATGTTGAAGGTGTCGCCGGACGTGGGGTCGAGGAAGCGCTGGATGCGCCGCGCCACGTGCGGCACGGTGAAATAGGCGCCGGTGAGCCCGACACCGGCCGCGCCGGCGAGCCCCAGCACCCAGACGAGCCGCATGCCGGCCAGGAAGAACAAGGCGCCCCACACCCCGGCGATCAGCATGGTCTGGCCGAAGTCGGGCTGCAGCACCAAGCCCGCCACCGCCAGTATGAGCAGCGCGAGCGCCATGGTGTTGGCCGGCATTTCCGGCCGTCGCGCCGTCTCGCCGAACAGCCAGGCGATCAGGATCACGAAGGCGGGCTTGAGGAACTCGGACGGCTGCAGATTGACGCCGAGGACGACGATCCAGCGCCGCGCGCCCTTGACCTCGGCACCGAACACGAGCGTGGCCGCGACCAGAATGACGCTCACCGCAAAGACCACGAGCGCGATCCGCCGGATGTAGCGGAACGGCAAGAACGACGTCGCCAGCATCACGACCAGCGCCGGGATCAGGTAGAGCACGTGCCGGTTGACGAAATAGAACGGCTCGAGCCCGAGCCGCGAGGCGACCGGGGGGCTGGCGGCGAGCGAGAGCACGATGCCGCCGAGCATGAGCGCGAGCAGCGCCGCCAGCAGCAGCCGGTCGACCGTCCACCACCAGGCGGCAAAGGGCGTGCGTTCAACGCGCGAGACCATGGTGCTCCCCCGGGGCAGGCGCTCATCCGCCCGCCATTCCTGCATTGTCCATGGTTTCCAAGCCATTAAGATGGCGCCAAGACCGGGCCCGAACGCCGGCGGACAGCGAATGACGTCATCAACGGGAGGACGTGAGATGCGGCGGCTTGCATATTTGATCCTGACCATCACTCTGGTCGCCCTGCCGCAGGCCGTTTGGGCGCAGCAAGGCCAGAAATGGGTCGTAAGCTGGGCGGCCTCCGCCCATGGCCCCTACCCGGTCGGCAATCCCTCGGCGCAGCCGAACCAGAAATTCGCTTTCCCATCGCCGGCGGCGGGGGCGAACGACCAGACCTTCCGCCTGATCGTGCGGCCGGATATCTGGGGACAGCAGGCGCGCCTGCGTTTGAGCAACGTGTTCGGCAGCAAGCCCGTCACCTTCGACGGCGTCTTCGTCGGCCTGCAGATGGGCGGTGCCGGCCTGGTCAAGGGGACGAACCGGCCGGTCACCTTTGGCGGCAAAGCGAGCGTCACGGTGGCCGCCGGAGCTTCGGTGTGGAGCGACGCGGTCGACCTCACCTTCGTGCGTGATCCGGCAGCGGCCGACCTCGCCGGGCGCAAGCTCGCCGTCAGTTTCCACGTCGCGGGCGAGAGCGGCCCGATGACATGGCACGCCAAGGCGCTGACCACGTCCTACGTCACCGCTCCGGGCGCCGGGTCGCAGGGCAAGTCCGAGGACGAAGCGGCATTTCCCTACAGCACGGCATCCTGGTTCTTCCTCGACGCCGTTGAGATGATGGCGCCGTCGACCAGCTTCGCGATCGTGGCGTTCGGCGACTCGATCACCGACGGCACCGCCTCGACCATGAACGGCGACGACCGATGGCCCGACGTGCTGTCGCGGCGTCTGCACGCGATCCACGGCAACACCATCGCGGTGGTCAATGCCGGCATCGGCGGCAATCAGATCGCGGGTCCGGCGGAATATGGCCCGCAGAAGCCGTTCCCGGGCGGACCTTCGGCCAAGCAGCGCATCGAGCGCGACGTGCTCGATCTTTCGGGCGTCGCAACCATGATCTGGCTCGAAGGCATCAACGACTTCAGCAAGAACGGCAACGCCGCGCTGGAGACGGTGCAGGAGGCCATGAAGGAGGTCGTGGCTCGAATTCGCGCGCGGCAGCCGGACATGCGCGTCATCGGCGCCACGGTGGTCAGCGCGCTCGGCGCCACCAATGCGGCGCACGGATTCCCGGAGCAGGACCAGAAGCGAAAGGCGCTCAACGCGTTTATTCGCACGTCGAGCCTGTTCGACGGCGTGATCGACTTCGACCAAGCGACGCTCGATCCGGAAACCGGCGGCCTCAAGCCCGAATTCGTGCCCGACAGCACGACCGGCGGGCCCGGCGACAAACTGCATCCCAACCGCGCCGGCTATCTGGCGATGGGAATGGCGATCGACCTCGGCCTGCTGCCGGCGAAGCAGCCGCCGCACAGGTAGCGGCTGGAGGAATGTTCAGTGCAATAGCCGGCGCGCAAAACACTCGATCCGGGTCGCCAGCTCAGCGCGATTCCATTTGCGCCAAAACAAAAACCCGCACGGCGGGGGCCGGCGGGCGCAATACGACGAATCGCATTTCGCCAAGTAGGCGTTTCGCGAAACGATGTCAAGTCGGGCTGTATCCCGTAGCCCGTACCGGGCGAAGCCGCGCGTGCTCGGGCCGGCTTCCCCGACCAGTCTTTGCCCAGAGCCGCTCGCGCAAGGTGTCGAAGGTCAAGGATGCCTTCCCCCGGAACGGCCTGGTGCGCACCCTTTCGCTGGCATGCGTCGTCTCCACGCTGCTGATGCAGGTGACGATCTTTCGAACCACTGGGTGACCGAGACGGAATTGGCTTTGTCGCCGCAGGCCTTCAAGGAAGGCTTGACAGTGCGCGGGGATATCCGGTTTGCGGGCCAAGAGGAAATCTTCTGCTCGCTCAGAGTATTACCGGTTTTGACCCTGAGCGGACATTCAGTTCACGGCTTCTAATGTCCGCTTTGTAAACCGGACATTGGAAGAAAAATTGTTGGAAGGTTGATGGCGTCTCGCTCTACACACTCAACGGTGACTTTCCAGTAGCCGAAGGCGGCAGTGGGAAAAATTTTGGATTCCGGCGTCTCAGTGAATTCGAGAAACAAGCGGCTGATATGCGCGATGTCGTCTGGCGTGAGTTCGCAGTTCTTTTTTCCCAGATTCTTGCGCAGCGGCTTGAATCGCTGCGTGGCATCAATGAGCTGTACCTTGTTCTTCCGGTGCGCCGGTTTCCTATTGGTGAGCACCCACACATAGGTGGCAATTCCAGTATTGTAGAACAGGTTGAGTGGCAGGGCCACAATGGCTTCCAGCCAGTCGTTTTCCATGATCCAGCGGCGAATATTGCTTTCCCCTTGCCCTGCATCGCCCGTGAAAAGCGAAGATCCATTGTGAACTTCGGCGATACGGCTGCCTAGCGCGGAGTCGTGGTTCATCTTCGAGGCCATGTTCGCGAGGAACAACATTTGGCCGTCGCTGGAACGGGTGATCAGCGAGAGTTCCTCGCCATCGTGCATAACTCTGAAGCGCGGATCACTGATGCCGTCTTTTCCGCCCATCGTTTCGAGGTCTTTTTTCCAGCTCTTCCCGTAGGGAGGATTAGCAAGCATGAAGTCGAATTCCTGGGCCGGGAAGGCATCATGCAAGAGCGTGGACCATTCCGCGCCGCCGACAATGTGATCGGCGCTTTCGCCTTCGCCCTTCAGCAGCATGTCCGCTTTGCAGACTGCGTACGTTTCGGGATTGATCTCCTGGCCATATAGCAGACACTTGACTTCCTGCCGCCGCTTCTCAGCCATTGCCGTAAGCGTTTCCTCGGCAACAGTCAGCATGCCACCTGTTCCGCAAGCGCAGTCGTAAAGCAGATACGTGCCAGCCTTGATTTGGTCTTCGATCGGCAGAAATACGAGGTTCGCCATAAGGCGGACAGCATCACGCGGCGTCCAGTGTTCGCCGGCCTCTTCGTTGTTTTCTTCATTGAATTTGCGGACCAGCTCCTCGAAAACTGTTCCCATGGCATGATTGTCAACGCCTGCGGGAGAGAGGTCGATCTCGGGGTCCAGGAACTTGTTGATCAGCGTGCCGAGCGCGTCCGCCTTTGACAGCGTGGGAAGTTGATTGCGAAATTTGAAGTTGTCGAGAATGTCCTGAACGTTGGGTGAGAAGCCGTTCAGATAATCTTCGAAGTCCGCCAGAAGCTGCTGCGGATTCCCACGAGATTTGAGGTCGCGCAGAGTGAATTTTGATGTGTTGTAGAAAGCTTGACCGGCGGCTTCACAGAGCGCGGCGCGCTGCTCGGTGATGTGCGCGGCATCGAGCATCGTCTAACACGCACATAGGGAGGATGACATCTGGATACTTGCCGCGCTTGAATAGGTCGCGCAGGACGTCGTCGGCGATGCTCCAAATGAACGATACGATCCTGTTATGCGTTGCCTGATCCATATTACGGTTCCGTTCGCAAGCTCCGGCCTAAGCATGAGCCCGAAGCCGTTCTCGCGGATTTTGCGAGTAATCGTCAAGGTCGCCCTCGGAGGGAACCTACCCCAAGTCGTGCCACGCGGCACCTCGACCTGCTGCTGCCGAAACAGCAAGCCCGCAGGTAGCGGCTATTTCAGCGGGGCGTCGAGCCCCGGCAGCGCCAGCACCAGCGCGCGGAAGGCGTCGCCGCGCACCTCGAAATTGCGGTACTGGTCGAACGAGGCGCAGGCCGGCGACAGCAGCACGACCGGCTCGGCCACATCCGCCGCCGCGGCGTCGCGGGCCGCGAGCGCGACCGCCCGCTCGAGCGTGCCGGCGACCACGTACGGCACCTGTCCCTCGAGCTCGGCGGCGAAGGGAGCCGCCGCCTCGCCGATCAGATAGGCCTTGCGGATGCGCGGGAAGAAGCCCGCCAGCGAGGCGAGACCGCCGGTCTTCGGCTGGCCGCCCGCGATCCAGAAAATGTCGGAGAAGCAGGCCAGCGCCTGCGCGGCGGAGTCGGCATTGGTGGCCTTGGAGTCGTTGACGTAGAGCACGCGTCCCTGGCGGCCGACCTGCTCCATCCGGTGGGCGAGGCCCGGAAACGACTGCAGCCCCTGCTGGATCGCCGGCGGCGACAGCCCGAGCGCCAGCGCCGCGCCGGCGGCGCAGGCGGCGTTCTGCGCGTTGTGCACGCCGCGCAGCGAGCCGATCCCGCCAATGAGCGCGATGGCGCGCGCGGTGCCGCCGGCGGCCCGCATGATCTGCTGGGCCTCGACATAGAGGCCGTCGGCGAGCGGCCGGCGCACCGAGACGCGCACCACCCGCTTGCCGGCGCGCTCGATGCGGTCGGCCGCGGCCTGACACCAATTGTCGTCGACGCCGACGATGGCGGTGCCGTCCTCCTGCACGCCGGCGACCAGCCGCTCCTTGACGGCGGCATAGTTGCGCAGCGTCCCGTGGCGATCGAGGTGATCCTCGGTGACGTTGATCAGGATGCCGACCGACGGGTCGAGCGTGGGTGCCAAGTCGATCTGATAGGACGAGACTTCGATCACGTGCACGCGGCCGGCCCGCGGCGGCTCGAGCGAGAGGATCGCAGTGCCGATATTGCCGCCGAGCTGAGCGTCGAGGCCGGCGTTACCGACGAGATGCGCGATGAGCGCGCTGGTGGTCGATTTTCCGTTGGTGCCGGTAACGGCGACGAACGGCGCCGTGGGCGCGTGGCTGCGGCGCTCGCGGCAGAACAGCTCGATGTCGCCGATCACCTCGACGGCGGCGGCGCGCGCGAGGCCGACCGACCAGTGCGGCGCCGGGTGCGTCAGCGGCACGCCGGGCGCGAGCACCAGCGCGGCGATCCGCGACCAGTCGACGTGCCTGAGATCGGCGGTCGGGATGCCGGCGCTGGCCGCCTTGGCGACGGTGTCGGCGCTGTCGTCCCAACCGACCACGTCGGCGCCGCCGGCCAGCAGCGCGCTTGCGCTCGCCAGCCCGGAACCGCCGAGGCCGAACACCGCGACTTTTTTTCCGGCGAAGGTGGTGACGGGGATCATTACCGCAGCTTGAGCGTGGAGAGCCCCGCCAGCGCCAGCACGACCGAGATGATCCAGAAGCGGATCACGATTTGCGGCTCGGTCCAGCCCTTCTGCTCGAAGTGATGATGCAGCGGCGCCATTTTGAACACGCGCTTGCCGGTGAGCTTGAACGACACCACTTGCACGATCACCGACACCGCTTCGAGCACGAACAAACCGCCGACGATGCCGAGGACGATCTCGTGCTTGGTCGCCACCGCGATCGCTCCCAGCATGCCGCCGAGCGCGAGCGAGCCGGTGTCGCCCATGAAGATCGAGGCCGGCGGCGCATTGAACCAGAGAAAGCCGATCCCGGCGCCGATCACCGCGCCGCACAGCACCGCGAGCTCGCCGGTGCCGGCCACGAAGTGGAGCTGCAGATAGTCGGCGAACACCGCGTTGCCCACCACCCAGGCAAAGACGCCGAAGCAGCCGGCCGCGATCATCACCGGAACGATGGCGAGCCCGTCGAGGCCGTCGGTCAGGTTGACCGCATTGCCGGCACCGATGATCACGAAGCTGCCGAACACGATGAACAGCCAGCCGAGCGGCAAGATCAGTTCCTTGAAGAACGGAAAGGTGAGCGAGCTGGCGAACGGTTGGCGGCCGAGCGAGGCTATGAAATAGCATGCCGCCGCCGCGATCAGCACCTCGACGACGAGGCGGACCTTGCCGGAAACGCCGGCATGGGTCTGCTTGGTCACCTTGAGGTAATCGTCGTAGAAGCCGATCGCGCCGAAGGTCAGCGTCACTCCCAGCACGATCCAGACGTAGCGATTGGCCAAGTTGGCCCACAGCAGCGTCGATACGACGAGCCCGAACAGGATCATCAGCCCGCCCATGGTGGGCGTGCCCTTCTTGGTGACGAGGTGCGATTGCGGCCCGTCGCTGCGGATCGGCTGGCCCTTGCCCTGCTTGAGCCGCAGGTGATCGATGATCCAGGGGCCGAACAGGAACACGAAGACCAGCGCGGTGATCATCGCCCCGCCGGTGCGGAACGTGATGTAGCGCAGCACGTTGAGGGGGCCGATCGTGTCCGAGAATGCGGAGAGCCAATAGAGCATGGGTCAGCCGTTCATGGTCGAAATTCGGGCGGGCACCACGACGGGCGCGGCCGGGCGGGAATAGCGGCTTTCGAGCGCCTTGACGATGGGACCCATCCGGGAGCCGAGCGATCCTTTGATCATCATGGCGTCGCCCGGCTGGATGGCGGCAAGCACTTGCGGCTCGAGCGCGGCCGAGGTCTCGGCATAGCCCCCCCGGCGCTCGGAGGGAAGAGCATCCCAAAGACTTTGCATCAGCGGGCCGCAGCAGAACACGAGATCGACCCCGTGGGCGACGACCGGCTCGGCCAGTCCGCGATGGAGGTCGACGCCGCGCGATCCGAGCTCCAGCATGTCGCCGAGCACCGCCAGGCGCCGGCCGCGCCGCCCCACCTCCGACTGCCCGAGCAGGGCGAGCGCCGCCCGCATCGAGGCCGGATTGGCGTTGTAGCTCTCGTCGATCAGCAGCGCCGCGCCGCCCGGCAGCTCGAGCGTGACGCGAGCACCGCGCCCCCTCGTCGGCTGCAACTCGGCGAGCGCGAGCGCCGCCAGCGCCAGGTCGGCGCCGACCAGCGCGACCGCCGCCAGCACCGCGAGCGAATTGAGCACCACATGCCGGCCCGACGCACCGAGCTTGTAGGTGACGTCGGTTCCCAGGATGCGGGCCTGCACGGTCGAGCGGTCGGGATGCAGCGCGCACTTGAGCAGTCTGGCTTCGGCCTTGGCGTGCTCGCCGAACGCGACGATGCGTTCGACCCCGGCGCGCCTCGCACGATCCGCAAGCCGCGCATATTGCGGGCCGTCGCGGCTGATGACCGCGGCGCCGCCCGGCTCGAGGCCGAGGAAGATCTCGGCCTTGGCGTCGGCGATCGCTTCCAGCGAGCCGAAGAATTCGAGGTGAACCGGCTCGACGGTGGTGACGATGGCGACGTGCGGCCGCACCAGGCGGGTGAGCGGCTCGATCTCGCCCGCATGGTTCATGCCCATCTCGAACACCGCATAGCGCGCGCTCGCCGGACAGCGCGCCAGCGAGAGCGGCACGCCCCAATGGTTGTTGTAGGAGGCGACCGAGGCGTGGGTCTCGCCGTCCCGCGAGAGCGTCAGCCGCAGCGCCTCCTTCGTGCCGGTCTTGCCGACCGAGCCGGTGACGCCGACGATCTTCGCCGGCGAACGCGCGCGCGCGGCGCGCGCGACGTCGCGCAAGCCGTCGAGCACGTCGGGAACGACGAGCAGGGCTGCGCCCTCGGGAAAGCGGTGGCGCTGGTCGGCGGCGATCACCGCAAGCCCGGCGCCGGCCTCGAGCGCCGCGGGCACGAAATCGTGGCCGTCGCGGCTGTCGCCCTTGATGGCGAAGAACGCTTCGCCGGCCGCGATGGTGCGGGTGTCGATCGAGATGCCGGGGACCGACGGCGGCAACACCCCCGCGCGCGCGGCGCGCATCGCGGCAGCCATCGCCTCGACGGTCCAGAGCGGCAGTGAGGTCATATCGCCGCTCCGATGAGCAGATTATAGCTACAATTTGCTTGATCGCGGTTCGATCCGAGATTACTATTGTTGATGTGGAACCGAAGCCTCTGTACGGCTCGGACGAGGCGAAGCGAGCGCTCAACCTTGCCAAGCACAAAGTTCACTTCGCTGCGGCCGAAAACTTCGATTGGGTGCATGCCGTGGTCGAAGTCGATGATCGAGAGGACTATGGCGAGCTTCGCGAACGCGCCATCGGCTGGATCGGGGAGCGGCTTCACGTCCTCATATTCACTCGTCGCGAGGACTTGATCTGGATCATCAGCCTGCGCAAGGCGGAGAAATCGGACGTTAGAAGATATGTCGAAAAGAGCAAATGACGGTTGGGCGGCAGCACGACGCAAGGCGTTACGCCAGCTTGCAACAATGACCGACGAGGAGGACGCCGAGATCAGAGCTGGGGCGCTCAGCGACCCGGACAATCCCCCTCTGACGGAAGAGATGTGGGCCCGCATGCGCCCGGCCGTCGAAGTCGCGCCGGAGATCGTTGCTGCGTATCGCCGCCGTCGCGGGGCACAAAAGGCACCGACCAAGCAGCTCGTCTCAATCCGGCTCGACCGCGACGTGGTGGCATATTTTCGCAAGCGCGGCCCGGGCTGGCAGCGGCGGATCAACGAGGCGCTGCGCAAGGCGGCGCGGCTCAAGCCGAAGGATCGTGCACGCGACATCACGGAGCCTTCCCCTCGAGCGCGGCGGCGACCGCCTCGTGGTCGCTGAACGGCAGCACCTGTTTGCCGACGATTTGGCCGGTTTCATGGCCCTTGCCGGCGATCAGCAGCACGTCGCCGCGGCGCAGCTGTGCAATCGAGCTGGTGATGGCCTCGCGGCGGTCGCCGATCTCGATCGCGCCGGGCGACGCCTGCAGGATCGCGGCGCGGATCGCCGCCGGATTCTCGCTGCGCGGGTTGTCGTCGGTGACGATCACGCGGTCGGCTTGCGCGGCCGCGATCGCGCCCATCATCGGACGCTTGCCGGGATCGCGATCGCCGCCGCAGCCGAACACGACGGTGAGCCGTCCCGTCACATAGGGCCGCAGCGCTTCGAGCGCCTTGGCGAGCGCGTCGGGCTTGTGGGCGTAGTCGACGAAGATCGGCGCGCCGCTCTTCTCGCCCACCAGCTCGAGCCGGCCCTTGGCGCCTTTGATCCGTGCGAGCGCCGCGAACGCGGCGGCCGGCGCGCTGCCGGTGGCAATCGCGAGACCGGCGGCGACCAACGCGTTCTCGACCTGGAAGCCGCCGGGCAGCGGCAGGCGGACGCGGTACTCGCTGCCGGCAAAGACCACCTTCAGCGCCTGCGCGAAGCCGTCGATCGCGGTCGCGATCAGACGGATGCCGTCGCCGCGGCACCCGACGGTGAGCAGCCGCAGCCGGCGCCGCTTGGCCGCCGCCGCCACGGCGTTGGCATGCTCCTGATCGGAAAAAATCACCGCCGCGCCGCGCGGCTCGATCAGATCGGTGAACAGCCGCAGCTTGGCCGCGAGATAAGCTTCGAGCGTCGGGTGGTAATCGAGATGGTCGCGGCTGAGATTGGTGAAGGCGCCGGCCGCGACCCGCACGCCGTCGAGGCGATGCTGATCGAGCCCGTGCGAGGAGGCCTCGATCGCAAGGTGCGTCACGCCCTCGCCGGCAAGCTCGTCGAGCGAGCGGTGCAGTGCGACCGGATCCGGCGTCGTCAGCGAGCCGTAAGTCTCGCGCGTCGGCGTGATGAGCCCGACGGTGCCGATGCTGGCCGCCTGCTCGCCGAGCGCGGCCCAGATCTGGCGGGTGAAGGCGGCGACCGAGGTTTTGCCGCTGGTGCCGGTGACCGCCGCGATCACCTGCGGCTGGCGGGGAAAGAATTTCGCCGCGGCGAGCGCCAGCGCGCGGCGGGCATCGCCGACCCTGACGAAGGCGACACCCTCGGGGAGCGGAGCCGGCGGCACCCGCTCGGCCATGACGGCGGCCGCGCCCGCGGCCAGCGCCTGGCCGACGAAGCGCAGCCCATCGTCCTTCGCGCCCGCCACCGCCACGAACAAATCGCCCGCCTTGATGGTGCGGCTGTCAGCGCTGACGCCGGCGACGTCGAGCGCGGCGAAGCGCGCGTCGCTGACGGCATCCACGGTGAGGAGATCGGCAAGCTTCATGGCGCCGAGAGATACGCGAGACTTCACAAACAGGGAAGCCGGCTTTACCGGCCGCTCGCGCTCGCCAGGATCAGCTTGTCGGAGGTCGGCAGGTCGAACCGCGGCGCCAGCCCGAGCAACGGCGCGATGCGGGCGATCACCGCGCCGCCGACCGGCACCGCGTTCCATCCCGAGGTCGCAAAGCCGTGGCTTTCCGGCGTCGGCTGCGGCTCGTCGAGCATGATCAGCAGCGCGTAGCGCGGCCGGTCGGCCGGCAACACCGCGGTGAAGGCGGTGAGCACCTTGGTCTTGGAATAGCGGCCGCCGACCACCTTCTCCGAGGTGCCGGTCTTGCCGCCCACGTAATAGCCCTTGACGTCGGCCCTGGTCGCCGTCCCCTTCTCCACGTTGAGCCGCATCAGGTAGCGCATCTTGTCGCTGGTCTCGGGCTTGATCACCGGAACAGCGAGCGCCATCGCGTCTTGCTCGCTGCGCTTGAGGAAGGTCGGCGGAATCAGGTGGCCGCCGTTCATCAGCGCGCCGAACGCCATCATCGCCTGCAGCGGCGCGACCGACAGCCCATGGCCGAACGCGATCGTCACCGTGTTGAGCTCGACCCAGCGCTTGGGTACCAGCGGCTCGGCGCTTTCCGGCAATTCGGTGCGCAGCCGGTCGAGCTGGCCGAGCTTGCGCAGGAACTGCTTGTGATGCTCGACGCCGAGGCTCAGCGCCATGCGCGCGGTGCCGATATTGGAGGAGTAGGTGAAGATCTCCGGCACCGTGAGGACGCGGTTCTGGGCATGGAAGTCGTGGATCGTGTGCTTGCCGTATTGCAGCGGGAAGCGCGCGTCGAACGCCGATTTGAGCGTGATCTTGCCGGAATCGAGCGCCATCGCGACGGTGAGCGCCTTGAAGGTCGAGCCCATCTCGAACACGCCGGTGGTGAGGCGGTTGATGCGGGTCGGGTCGAGCGCCTCGCGCGGATTGTTGGAATCGTAGTCCGGCACCGACACCAGCGCGATGATCTCGCCGCTGCGCACGTCGGTGAGCAGACCGGCCACCGCCTGCGCCTTGAACTTGCCGCGCGCGGCGATGAGCTCGTCGCGCAGCGCATGCTGGACCCGCAGATCGACGGCCAGCTCGACCGGCTGCTGCAGGCGGTCGGTGGCGAGCCCCGCCATATGCAGGTCGGCGAGGCCGCGGCCGTCGAGCCATTTCTCGATGCCGGCGATCCCCTGGTTGTCGACATTGACGTGCCCGATCACGTGGGCGACCTCGCCGCCGTTCGGATAGATCCGCTTGTTCTCGGGCAGGAAGCCGATGCCGGGCAGCCCGAGCCGGTGAATCTGCTCGCGCTGCTTGGGCGTGATCTCGCGCTTGAGCCATACGAAGCGGCGCTTGGAGGCGAGCCGCTCGCGCAGCTCCGGCGCGTCGAGCTCCGGCACCACGGCGGTGAGCAATTCGGCCGCCTCGTCGACGTCGATGATGCGGTGCGGCTCGCCGAACAGCGACGGCGTGCGTACGTCGGTGGCGAGGATCTCGCCGTTGCGATCGAGGATGTCGGGCCGTGCGGTCGCGACCGCGTCGTGGGCAATGGCACGCCGCCCGGCATGGGCGTCGGGGGCGGCCGCGAACATGGCGAGCCGGGCGGCGATCACGGCGTAGCCGAGCGCGAAGATCAGGATGGCAAGCCCGATGCGCGCCTTCGCCTTGGCGGCGCGGTCGACATTGCGGCCGTACAGCAGCGTGCGCACGAGCCGCCGGCGCCAGGGCTCCAGTTGCAGCGGCGGTTCGGGCAGCTCCGCGTCGGGCGCGC
>WNFU01017874.1_pt1 | contig 12897 bp, 7 predicted proteins | sample 5400121 | NCBI WGS metagenome assembly WNFU01 (sample SAMN13153360, study PRJNA577476) | soil metagenome | isolation source: 100 cm soil or saprolite under grassland replicate 1 | place: USA:California | collected 2016-06-15 | reverse complement strand
GCGTCGTGCGCGGTCGCGGCGACGGCGTGCAGGCCGGGGCCGGCGTTCGAGGCGTCCCAGCTCGCGTCGTACGGAGCCGTGGTGTCGCTGGCGATGACGGCGCCGTCGACGGAGATGTCGACGCTCGTCACCCCGACGTCGTCCGAGGCCGTGGCGGTGATGCTCACGGGGCCCGTGACTGCGGTGCCGGCCGTCGGAGCGACGATCGCGACGCTCGGGGGTGTCGTGTCGCCGGCGCCTCCGTGATTGTTCACGACGAAGCTCGTGACGCTGCTGGCGCCGTAGTTGCCGGCGGCATCGTAGGCGCGCGAGTACAGCCAATGCACCCCGTCGCTCAACGTCGTCGTGTCGAGCGAGAAGGAGTACGGCGTGACGTTCCTGGTCGCGTTCAGGGTGCCGTCGACGTAGAGCTCGACCTTGGTCACACCGACGTCGTCCGAGGCACTCGCAGCCACCTCGAGCGATCCGGATACGCTCGAGCCGTCGTCCGGCGTGGTCACGCTCGCGGTTGGTGAGGAGGCGTCGCTCGACGGTGAGGACGGAGCGGGGAACCAGATCCGCGCCGAGGGAGCGGAGAGGCTGCCGTCGACGTCGATCGCCTGCACGTAGTACTCGCTCCAGCAGCCGACGAGCATGTCCGTGTACGAGGTCCCGCTGACGGTCGCGATCTGCCGGTTGTTCCGGTAGACGGCGTAGGAGGCCACGCCGAAGTCGTCCGTGCTCGGGCTCCAGGAAAGCTCGACGCGGTGGTAGCCACCGGACGGCGAGCTCAGGTGCTGCGGCTGCGAAGGCGCGGTCGTCCCGGCGGCCGCGGTGTAGACCGGGTATTTCCCGTAGCCGATCCCCGACGAATTGCCGTCTCCGTCGACGCCGAGAACCTGGATGTCGTACCGCGTCCGGCTCGTGAGTCCCTCGGCAGTGAAGGAACGCGTGCTCGCGGGGACGATGCACTGCGGGACGAGACACGGGAAGATCCGGTAGTAGGCGACCCCGACGTCATCGGTGCTCGCGGTCCACGAGACCTTGAGGCTGTGGTCGCCCGCCGCGGCCGTGACGGTCGGCGGCGTCGGTGCCGAGGAGTCGGTCTTCGCAGGCGTCGTAGCCAGGACAGTTGTTGCCGGCGAGAGATTTCCGAGACGGTCGAACGCCTGGATCGAATACGTGTAGGGGCCACCTCCGGCGACCGCATTGTCGACCAGGCGGTTGGTACCGGTTGTGAAGACCGCGCCGCCACGGGCGATCCGGTAGCCGACGACGCCGACGTTGTCGCTCGAGGGCGACCAGGAGACGTTGACCACGCTCGAGCCGAGCGCCTGCGCGTTCAGACCGGTCGGGGCGCTCGGAGCCGTTGTGTCCGCCGGCGAGGTCAGCTGATACGTGAGGCCGGAGACGGTCGCATCGCCCGCGCCGAGACTGTTCGATCTGAAGGCGCCGGCCGACGAGAGCCCGTAGCTGCCCGCGGTCGTGACCGGCAGGCTGCTAACAGCGAGCGATAGTCGGGACTCGCGACGATGTTCACCGTCGAGCTCGAGGGCGGGAAGTACCTGAAGGTGTTGGCCGGACAGCCGACGCTGTCCTTGTTCGTGAGCGTCACGGTGGTAGTACTCGTTTGGCCGACTGCGCCGGCGATCGTCGCGGGCGAAGGAGCGCTCACCGTCGGTGTTCCGTGCACGCACGTCTGAGCCGGAACCGAGACCTGCACCGTCAGGCTTGAGGCGCTCGCCGATACGGTCTTGATCGAGATGCCGTATTCGGGATCCGTGAACGTGCGACCCGACAGCAGAGCGCCGTCGCGCGCGTCCTCGACGGGGTAGTAGTAGCTCGACGGGATCGTGCCCGGCGTCGTGTCGAGGAGCTGCGTGTCGGAGCCCCCGCCAGCACCGCCCGCGCCGGCGGCGAGCCTGATCGATGCGCCCTGTGTGACCGTGCACATCGAGCAGGCCGGCGAGCTCATCCAGGCGTCGTAACCGATCGGTTGGCGGTACTCGACGGTGAACGCCGTCCCCGACTGCCCGCGTGGGATGTTCAGCGCGAGCGGCTGGCCGGTTGCGGAGCTCTGCTCGTAAGGGCCGAGCGTGAACGTTCCGGAAGCGGTCACCGTCGGGTACTGCGCGGCGTCGAACCATCCGGCTTTCGCCTTGTGGATCGGATCGAGCTGCGCAAGCGAGCCGGTCGGCGGGCTACCGAGGGTGTCAAAGGGATCGCCGTACTCGGCGGATACGCAGCCGGCGTCGAAGCGGGAAGGCGCGACGAATGCGTCCGGAAGGCAGACGTATGACGCGGCGTGGTCGTTGAAGCTGCCGAGCGTGTGCGAAAGCTCGTGGACAACCGAGTGAAGGTTGGCCGCCGACCCCGAATCGAGCGCGATCTGCGCGGCCTGCACCGTCCCCTGGGGCGTGCTCACCGGGCCGACGCTCGTTGCCGAGCCGAAGTTGCTCCATGGACAGTTGAAGACGAAGATCAACCGGCTGTACTGAGCGAAGTTGACGTTGGCGGCGGCCGCGCTGATGAGCACCTGGATGGGGTTCGAGCTGCAGCCGGTCGAGCTCGTCGTCGAGAGCGGGTACGGCCCGAAGAAGGAAGGGGCGACCGACATCTTTCCGTACGACGCCTCGTCGAAGTAGCTAAGCACGTCGTGGCCCGGAGTGCCCTGGAAGTTGGAACGGATCGCGTTCATGTCGACTGGTGTAGAGCTGTCGGCGAACGTGGCGACGATCACGGCGACCGCGATCGGACCAGTCGTCGTCGAGGCGACGGCAGCCAGCGTGCGTCCGCTCGGCGTCCACGCCTTCGTAGTGAGCACGTTCGAGCCGAGCGCATAGCCGCGCACGGCGAGCGGCGCGTCCGGCTTCAGACGGGCGAACGTCAGGCGCACGGCGACGCGCGAATCGGCGCCGAAGAGCGTGAACACCTTCCCGCGTGCCGTGAGTTGGTCGCGAAAGACATCGCCGCTCGAACGGTCGAAGTCGTCCCGATGCCACACGCGGTAGGGGCCTGCAAGGTCGACCGCAGTCTCGACGCGCGCGCCCTTGACACGGCGGAGCGCCCGGGCCGTGGCGGTGGGCACGATGAGCCGGCGGACCGCCTGCGGATTCTGGGCGAGCAGCTTGATCAGCGTCTTCGACCGCGCCTTCGAAAGCGTGACGAGCCTGCGTGAGAGAGCGGTCTTGCGTGCGTGCGGCGCCCGCAGCGCGGCGGTTAGGGCCCGCACCTCGTTCGTCAGGCCCGTCGCCCGGCGCTGAAGGCGAAGAGCCGCCCCACTCGGGCCGTGGGCCGCCTGAACTGGCGTCGCCAGGACGTGACCTTTCGGCGCTGCCTGGGCGGCAGGCCCCGTTCCGAAGGAACCGGGGAGCAGTCCGACGACGAGTGCCGCGGCCACCAACGTAAAAAGAGCCCGTGCGGGGCTCAGGACGGAGGAGAGCGGGCGGCGGCCCGATGGGTGTCGGCGGGTCGGGAGTCTCATGCGGCGGGTGGCGGTTTGCACTCCCTTTATCGGGGTGCCATCGCCGCTTTCCGCATGCCTGAAACGGGGGAGCGCGATCCCCGAATGGGTAGTCGCTCCCGCCGACCCCGCCTTTAGTGGACTTTGACCGTCCCCTTCATGCCCTTCGCCTCATGGCCGTCGATCGGGCAGTAGAGCCTGTACGTGCCAGCGCGCTTGAAGTACACGGCAAAGGACTTCGATTCGCCCGGGGCGATCTCCCCGGTTGTCTCATTAACGCCGTGGCCCTTCACGGTCAATGCGTGCGTCACCGCGCCGTCGTTGACCGCCTTGATCCCGTAGTAGCCGAAGCGGTCGATCCGAATCGTGCTCGGGCTCAGCGCGAAGTCGGTCTCGTGCACGGCGATCACCTTCAGCACCTGGAAGCCGCCCACGATGGTCGGTGTGGGCGCAATCGTGGTGGAGGTCGTGCTGCCACCTCCGCACCCCGCGAGGACGAGCGCGACGGACACGGTGCAAGCCACTCTCTGCAAGCGACGCGTCATCGGTTTCGGATTATCTCCCATAAAAGAGGGCCGGCCCCGAGATGGGGCCGGCCCTGCTCACCGTGTATGGATCGGCGTCCCTAGCCGTTCGTGACGACGAAGTTCTCAGTGCCGCACGAGCTGGTGAGGTCGCTGTTGCCGTGTGTGTCGCCGGAGTACGTGATGAGCCAGTTGTACGTGCCGGCGGTGTTCGTCGGCAGGCCCGCGGAAGCGAGCAACTGCTTCAGAGTGTCTGCGTTGGTCGTGCTCGTGTCACCGTTACCGGCCGGAATGTTGCCGCTGTCGAAGATCAAGCTCGCGGCATCGCATCCCGGGCCCTTGTAGAGCTTGAACCTCAGGTTCCCGTTCGGAGTGTTGACCAGGCCGGAAAGCGTGGCCGTGTCGTTCGGGACGAGATTCTGCTTCGTGGTGATGCCCGAGACAGTGACCTCGCCGCAGCGAGCGAACTCCGGACAGCCGGGGAGGCCGCCGCCGCCGTCGGTGTCGTTGTCGCACACGTTCGTGTTGAGCTCGTCGTTACCGCACGCCGTGATGACGTTCACGAACGAGTTCTGCACGTTCGTGAGGCTGCAGTTGTACGTGAACGTGGCATTCGGGGCGAGCTCAGTGGCGCCGCCGTTTTGTGCCGAGACGAGCGCTGCAGTCTGAGCGGCCGTCCTGTCGCAGTCAGGCGACAGCGGATCCGTCAGGACGATGCCCGTGAGAGGACTATCGCCGGTGTTCGTCACCACGATCGTGAAGTTCGCCGTTCCGCCCAGCGGAACCGACTGCGACTTCGGGTCCTTCGTGACATCGATCTGCGGATGGATGATCTTGACGTCCGCGTCGTCGCTGTCGCTGACCGTGACGCCCTGCGACGTGCCCGACGTCGTCGCGACGTTGTGGAACGCCGTCGCCGAGGTCTGTGTCGGGCTGTGGCAGGTGTACGCCACCGACTCGCCCGTGCCGAGTGGGAACCCGTGTGAGTACTTGGTCTGGATCAGGGCCTCAATCTGAGCCGCGGTCCTGTCGCAGTCCGGTGAGTTCGGGTCGCTGACGGTGACGTTGGACAGTCCGACCGCACCGCCGTTGCTGACCGTGATGGTGAAGGTCGCCGTCGTTCCAGTCTCGATCGTCTGGTTGTCCGGCGATTTGTCGATGTTGATGGACGGGTTCAGCACCTGCGGGTTCTCGTTGAGCGCGCCGCACGCACTGTCAGAGGAGTTGTTGTTGGCGTCTCCGTCGTAGTGCACCTTCCAGTGATACGTGCCGAAGGCAATGACGTGAACGCCCGGAGCGGACGTGTAGGTAACCGAGTTCGCCCCGTTAACCGTCGCCGTCGCGGTGTTCGATCCGAGGATGCCGAGCGTCTGGGTGCACCCACTGTCGCTCCACAGCGTGAATGTGAGCGTGCCGGTCGCGCCGGACGTTCCACCGGCCAGCGTGGCGTCGTCGACCAGCAAGTTGCCGTTGACCGGATCGAAGGTGTACGGCCCGCCTGCGTTCGTCGTGATGTTCGTGTCCCTCGGACTGACGACCGGGTTCTCGTCCGCGAGGCCACAACCGTTCGACGTCCCGAAGTTGTTGCTGTCACCGCTGAAGTTGGCGATCCAGTGGTACGTACCCGTCGACGTGACATGCACCGGATCCGAGCTGACGCTGCCGTTCGCCGTGATCGGCTTGGTCGAGGTCCCGATCGCGTGCGCCGCCGTGCAGGTGGCGTCGTCGTAGAGCGTGAATGTGATCGTCCCGTTGATCGGCGGCACTGCAAATTTCAGCGTCGCCGTGTCGCTCAGGTCGGTGCCGTTCACGCCGATGACGTACGGCCCGCCGGCGTCCGTCGTGACCGACGGCTGCGCCTTGCCGACAGTGCTGGTCTCGCCGGTGGCGCCACACGCACTGCTCACGCCGAGGACGAGGTTCGCCGCATCGCCGCTGTACTCGGCCGTCCAGTCGTACTTGCCGGCAGCCGGAGTGAAGGTGCCTCCGCTGCCGTTCTTCGACAGGTAGTGACCGGCACCTGCGGGAACGCCGGTGAGGTTGGCGTCGTCCCAGATTCCGGCCGGATCGCCGACGGTGCCGCTCGTGGCTTCCGTCGTGATCGCCGGCGTCTGCAGCGAGATGCAGTTCCCGCCCTGCGTCGCCGTGTCGAAGACGTTGAAGGCGTTGGTGTCGATCGAGTTGTCCCCGTTGCCGTCAACGGTGATCTCACTCGCGCCCTTCACCAGCTGGAAGGCGCTCGTGCCCACCGAGCCTCCGCCGTGCACGTCGTAGAAGTTGACGCACACCCTGTCGGGAAGCTGATCCGCGTAATACGTGTGGGAGTACCCGAGGCCGCCGTTCTTCTCGTAGCCCCACGAGCCCCACGGGTGACCACCACACAGCGTGTTCCCCGGCGTGCCCGCGCAGTTGGTGCCTTTAGCGTCCGCGTGGAACGGATTCGCAAGCGAGTCCTTCGAGGCCGTTTCGGAGATCGGAGTGCGACCGCAGCCGCCCTTCCACTGCAGGTAGTCGTTGGGGTTGTTCGACGCCGGGTCAACGAAGGCCTGGGTCGCCGGGTAGTCGGTTCCCGCGACGCTGTAGCCCTCGACCTGGTTGCCGCGGTCCACGGGGTGAACCATCCGGTCTGCGGGGTTCAGGTCGTTGCCCTTGCTGCCCACGTACGCGGAGATGCCGCCGTTGGCGACCAGGTACCCGTTGGTGACGGGAGCGACGCCCGGGGTGGGCGTGGTGATCGTGACGGTCAGTCCACTGCTCTTGTTTCCGGCCGCCAGCGTGTTGACGTTCGTGGTGCCGAGCGATCCGGTGAACTCGATGTTCCACGGAGTCGAAGCCCCAGGACCGTCGGTGACGCTGACGTTGCCGGCACCGATGCTCGGCATGGCTTCGAGTTTCCCATCCAGCGTAGTAGCCGTGTCGCTGGAGTTGATGAGCGCGGACGTGCTTTGCACGCCGGCGGGATTCTTGAACGTCAGCTTGAAGGTCGCGTTTGCGACGGTGCCGCTCAGCGCCACCCGCTGCTTCTCGTTATTGCCCTTCGTGGTTCCCGTGCCGTTGAGGTCGTTCCAGATGATCCCGGCACCGGTCGCCGCGCGATCGGTGTTGCAATCGCTCGTGTGCGAGAGCCAGTTCCACTGGCCGCGCACGTAGATCGTGACCGTTGGCTTCCCATTGAACGTGCTCTGGGTTGCCGAAGCCTTGATCGTGCCGAGAATCGGGTTGCCCGCGTCAGCGAGCGCCCCAGTTGCAAATACAAGCGCACCCGTAAGTGTGAGGAGGGCCACTGTTGCACAGCGGCGCCGCCAGGAGAGACCCACTCGTCTCATTGCCGCCCTCTCTTTCCAGTCCGTTTGGTTGGTCACGCCATCGCCGCCGCGGCCCCCCGCTACGGTGCAAGTTCAACGCTAGGGGGTGCGGCTGCCTAAGAGGGAGAGCCAACGAATTGATTTGTCACCTAGGGCGATGTCAGTGATTCGCCCTTGAAGGCGGCCGAGATTTGCTGTATGAACTGTGAGGGGGATAAGGGAGTGTCTGCGGCATGGATCGGAAAGTTGGAGCAATCGTCATTGCGGACGGCGACGAGAGCGCGCGCGCTCTAGCGTCGGCTGCCCTTACACGGGCGGGATACGAAACAATCGAGGCGAGCACGGGCGAGGCGGCGCTCGAAGCGGTACACGCGGGCGGCGTGGCGCTCGTCGTGCTCGAGGTTGGTTTGCCCGACATGACCGGTTACGAGGTCTGTCGTGAGATACGGCGTTTGCGCGGCGAGGATCTCCTCGTGTTCTTCCTCTCGGGGATCCGCACCGAGCCGCTCGACCGCGTTGCGGGGCTGCTGCTCGGCGCCGACGACTTCATCGTCAAGCCGTTCGACCCCGACGAGCTCGTCGTCCGCGTGCGGCGGTTCGTGAATCGCAGGGGGCCGACCCACGTCGCAAGCGGCGGAGACCTGCGTAACCCGCAGCTGACCCGCCGCGAGGTCGAGATTCTCAACCACCTCGTGGAGGGACGTCGACCGAAGGAGATCGCGGCGGAGCTCGTGATCAGCCAGAAGACGGTGGCGACGCACATCCAGAACCTGCTCGGCAAGTTCGGCGTCCACAGCCGCGCCGAGCTGATCGCGCGGGCCTATCAGCTCGGGCACGCGCGTCCGATGAGCGAGGCCGCGGCGGTCTAGGACACCACGTTCGGCGGCGTTCGCCCGTCGACCAGCACCGCGCGTAACGCGGAGACCGCGAGCAGCCCCATCGCCTCGCGCGTCTCTCGCGTCGCGCTGGCGATGTGAGGCGTCAGCACGACGTTCTCGAGCGCCAGCAGCTCTTCGGACACCTCGGGCTCGTGCTCGTAGACATCGAGGGCCGCGCCTGCGATCACGCCTTCGCGCAGCGCGCCGACCAGCGCCCGCTCGTCGACGATCTGGCCGCGCGCGGTGTTGACGAGCACCGCCGTGGGACGCATCCGCTCGAGCGCCGCGCGGTCGATCAGGTGATGCGTCTCCTTCTTGAGTGGACAATGCAGGCTGACGACGTCGGCCCTGCGCAACATGGCCTCGAGGTCGTCGCCTCGGCCGGCGAAGACCGGCGTCGCTCCGAGAGCCTCGGCGAGCCGCGCCGTCGCGCGTCCGATGCGGCCCGGCCCGACGACGCCGAAGGTCTTGCCGCGCAGGCTCTCCCCGAGCATGAACTCGAGCGAGAACGTCCAGCGGTTGCGCCGGCGCACGAACCGGTCTCCCTCGGCAACCCGACGCAGCAGGGCCAGCGTGAGCGCGATCGCCAACTCCGCCGTGGTCTCCGTCAGCACGTCAGGCGTGTTCGCGACGAGGACGCCGCGCTCGCGCGCCGCCGCGAGGTCGACGTTGTCGACGCCGGCGCCGTAGTTGGCGACGATGCGCAGCTGCGGTCCCGCCCGCTCGAGCAGCGCGGCGTCGACCGTCGTCGTCAGCAACGAGAGGATCCCCTCCACGCCTTCGGGGCCGTCGGTGAGCTCGAACGCCTCCGCCAGCGCCGCGCGCACGCGGTCCGGTACCTGGCCGGTGGCATGGACGACCGGACGCAACTACGACGAGAGCGTCACGGGCACCTCGCGGAGCACCGGGCTCCCGACCGGCCCCGAGACGAGGAACAGCCGCACGTCGTTCCGGCCCGGCCTGAATGCGGTGTCGGAGGGCAGCAACGAGAACCGGAGCTTGCCCGACGCCTGATAGGTCTGAGAGACCGCCGCGAGCCGCCCGTTGAGCGCCAGCGCGATCGTGCCGCCCTGTCGCAGGCCCGGGAGCTTGCCCGCGACCGGCGACGGCACCAGCGTCGAGTTCTTCGGCAGCGAGCGCAGCAGCTTGCTTCCGACTGCGTCGACGACCGCGTCGGCGTCGACCTCGCCGGTGACGTTCACTGCGTCGACAGGCTTGCCGACGAGTCGCCAGTACGGTCCTGTCGCTGCGAAGCGCGGGCCCCACGTGCCCGTGCCGAACAGCGAGATCTGCCGCATGAGCGAACGCTTGCGCTGCGCGAGCGCGTCGGGGAGCGAGGCCTTGACGCTCTCGAGCTGAACGACGTTCGATCCGCTCCCACCCTTGAGCACCGAGCGGCCGTCCGTCTTCCACGGGGTTCGCACGCCGAGCACGTCGGCGATCGTCGGGAGGATGTCGACGCTCGTGACGCGACGGTCGATCACGCGGCCGTTGGTCTGTCCCGGCAGCTTGATGAAGAGCGGAATGAACGCCACCGTCGAGAGGTTCGTCTTCGACGGGTTCCGCCGAAAGTCGCCGCCCCGGAAGCTGTCTCCCTCGTCCGCGGTCACGACAACGAGCGCCTTGCTCCAGAGCCCGGTCTTTTGCAGGCGGTCGATCAGACGGCCGAGCAGCACGTCGGTGAAGCCGACCTGGAGGAGGTGCCGCTGCCACGCCTGCTGGGCGAGCGGTTCGTCCCGCCACCGGTCGCCGGTGCGTCCGGGTGCACGCGGCGAGGCGACACCCCGCACGCGCCCGTTCGGGAAGTAGAGCCAGGGGCCGTGCGGCATCAGCACGTGCAGGTAGTTCAGCCTCGGAGCGCCGCGCTTGGGAGCGTGCAGCCTGCCGAGGAACTTCCCGAAGTCGTCGAGGCGGCCGATATAGAAGGTGTGCAGGTTGACCTTGGGCAGGGTCTCCGCGAGCTGCTGGCCTGTGTCGGCGCCGAAGTCTCCCCAGGACTCGTCGATCGCGGGCAAGCGGTCCTCGAGATCCGGCGGCGCGAGCAGGTGGAGGTACACCGTGCGCGCGTCCGCGTACAGCGACGAGAGGCGCGCCTCGGTTCCTTGCCCCTCGCGGCTGCACAGCCGCGACGGGCACAGCCGCGTCTGCGTCTCGATCACGTTCAGCTTGTAGCGCGGTGCGAGCAGCGTGAACAAGTTGTCCGGGTAGTTCTGGAACAGGGGCAGCTTGCCGCGCCTCGGATTGACGCCGCTCAGCGCCGACGGCACGGCGTAGGTCGTCGTCGGCGAGAGGGTCGTCATGTTGCGATACCAGTTTGCGCTCCGCGCGAGACGAGCGAAGTTCGGGAAGCGGCGCGCGTCGATCTGCTCGTTTGCCTTCATCAGCGAGATGATCGGAAACTCGTCCCACATCAGGAAGACGACGGGCGTCGACGCGTCGACGTTCGCGACGGCGGCGTGCACCTCTTTCGTGAAGACGAGGCTCTCGACCTTCGAGTTGAGCAGGAAGGCGCCCAGGAAGACGAGCGACGCACCGGCGAGGATCGTCAGGAACGAGCGCACGATCGCCACGCGCCACGCGGCGATCGCGATCGCGAGGCCGATGAAGATCGCTCCGACGATCAGCACGGCGGTGCCGTCGACCCCGCTCCGCTTCACGGCCTGCACTCCGAAGACGGCTCCCAGTCCGGCGAGGAAGACGTGATGCAGCACGACCGCGTCGCGCCTGGTCACGAGCTCGACGGCGACCTCGACCGCCAGCAGCACCAGCGCGGGGACGAACGTGACGACAAGCGCGAACAGCACGATGTCCGAGGGCGTCGACCCACGCGCCGCGAAGAACTCGGCGTTCTTGCCGAGGATGTCGAAGAGCGGCTGCGCGAGCGCGAACCCGGACACGGCTAGCAGTTGCGCCCCGCGCACGGCCGGCTCGCGTAAGCGTGCCACACGCGAGGCGCGATGCCTTTCGCGCGTCGAAGCCTGGGTTGCCGACGTCGCGTTCAACTCCGAATCCGCTCCCGCCCAAGGCGCGGCTTCGCCGCGCCGACGTGAACCCGTCGCCGCAGCAGCTCCCGTTCGACAGCAGCCAAAGGGCACGCGCGCGAAGCGCGCCTGACCGGTCTTCCCGGCCGAAGTCCGGAGGACTTCGGCCGGCTAGCGCGGCAGCGCGAAGTAGAGGACGCGTGTTCCACTGGCGAGCTCCTCCGTGCGCTCGATCTCGAAATGCTCTGCGAGCGCACGTTCGAACGGCTCCCGGTCGTAGTCTGGATGCGCGCCCGGCTTCTTGCGCTCGAGCAACGTCGCCACGCGCGGATCGTCGCGGGTCGGGAACTCGATCACGAGCGCCGTGCCGAGTCCGGCCAGCCACGACAAGAACTCCGGCACCGGCACATTGCCGCCGATCGCGACGTGGTGCAGCACAGCCAGGCAGAGCGTCAAATCAGGGCGGCCGCGCCCCTCGAGCGTCTGCCGTTCCAGCCCGTGCCACCCGAGCGCGGGCGACGGATCGGTGACGTCGACGGCCAGCGGCAGGATCGTTGTCTCCTCCTCGGCCGCGAGCAAGCGGTACAGGCGATCGACGACCGCCGGGTCGCCGTCGAGCGCGACGACGTAGCGGGCGTTCTCCGCGGCGATGCGCGAATGGCGGCCCTCGTTGCAGCCGATGTCCCAGACGAGGTTCCAGTCACGCGTGTGCACGACCTCGCGCACGAATTCCTCCTTGCGCGCGGCGTCGGCTTCGTCATACGACGTCGTCGCGCTGTAGCCCGACCACGCGGTCGAGCCGGGTTTCCAGTCGAGCCCGCGCACGAGCTTCTCCAGCCGCCGCACGTTGGCGACGATCAGCTCCTTCTTGAAGCCCGCACGCCGCAGCTCGGTCTTCACGTCGCGCTGGGAGTCATCGTGCTTGCGCTCGAGCCGCGCGTGCAGCGCGACGTTCGTCAGCACGCCGCGGCGGAAGACGTCGCGGAACGAGAAGACGCGGCGCGCGTCGACCGGCGTGATGCCGTCGAGGCTCCCGCGCAGCCACGGCCGGAAGTCGACCCCTTTGTACGCCTGCAGCAGCAGCGGATTCAGGTACAGCATGCAGAACTGGCGGTAGCCGGCCCACGGCTCGCCGGGGCGCAGCCGCTCGAACGAGCCGATGTCGATGAACTGGGGCCGCGCGCCCAGCCACTGCACGTTGTACGACGAGGAGTCCTTGAGGATCAGGTCTTCGTCGAGGGCGCGGCGCAGCAACTCGAGCTGCAGCAGCGCCGCATCGCGCAGCATCGCGAACGTCCACTCGTAGGGATAGGAGACGAACGGAATCGGCTCGTGCTCGAGGACGGCGGCCGCGTCCGCGATCGCCGTCTCGTCGAGGCGGGAGGTCGCAACGAGCTTGCCCTCCGCCACGGCGTCCCGGAACAGCTTCGACCCCGACAGCGCGAGCCAGTCAGCCAGTCCGTCCTCGGAGAGCGCGCGCAGGATGCGGCCGTCGTCGTAGAAGACGCGGCTGTCCCAGTCGCGAAAGGACCCCGGCTCGAGTGAAGGCGCCGCGGCGGGCGGCTCAGCGCTTCCCGACAGGCTCACGGACGGGATCGAGCGCCTCGCTCTCGTGTGCGGCCGAGACAGGCTCCGCCGACTCGTCGTCTTCGGGCTTGCGGATGTGCAGGATGCGAAGCACCCGCCGCCACCACATCTTCAAAGCCACCGCAACAGCGGCGACGCCTCCGAGGAGGATCTGGAGGAGCATGCTGCCGCTGGCCGGGT
>WNFU01019437.1_pt1 | contig 12898 bp, 14 predicted proteins | sample 5400121 | NCBI WGS metagenome assembly WNFU01 (sample SAMN13153360, study PRJNA577476) | soil metagenome | isolation source: 100 cm soil or saprolite under grassland replicate 1 | place: USA:California | collected 2016-06-15 | reverse complement strand
CGCGATTGATCATCGCCCCGTGCCCGCCGGAGCCGCGGATCGTCGCCTTCAGCCAGCAGATCTGCTTCTCGGCGACCTGAATCGGATAGAAGCGCCTTCCGCCGAGGTGCAGCGTGAAGGCTCCGAACTCGCCCAGCGCGTACTCGATCCCGGCGAAGAGGTGGGCGTGCTCCTCGACGAGGAATTTCGCACCAAAATCTCCGCCCGCCTCCTCGTCGCAGAGGAGGACGAGCAGGACGTCGCCTGCCGGCTCGATCTCGCCTCGGGCGGCGCGCAGGAACGCGGAGACGAGCATGGCCACGCCGCCCTTCATGTCGATGGCACCGCGCCCCCAGACGTAGCCGTCGACGACATCGCCGCCGAACGGCGGCCGCGCCCAGTTCTGCCCCGCGGTGGTGACGACGTCGACGTGCCCCTGGAGCAGTAGCGGTTTCCCGCTCCCCTTGCCGGGCAGGCGCGCGACGAGGTTGGGGCGCCCCGGCTCGCGCGCGTAGAGCTCGGTCTCGACGCCCGCGTCCTCGAGCAAGCGGCGGACGAACTCCATGCACTCCGCCTCGTTCCCGGGCGGGTTCGTGGTGTCGAATCGGATCAGCCGTTGGAGCAGCTCGACGGGGGTCACGGCAGGGCGAAGGTTAGAAGGGCGTAAAGATTGGACCGGAGAGCTTGTGACACTGAGAATGCCGCCGATAGCTTCATTGACAAGGACTTAGTGACGATGCTTCCCACCCTGACGATCATCCTCCTCTTCTCGGCCGCGTGGGCAGTCTCGCGGCTGAGCGCGCTCGTCGCCCGCAAGGTCCTCGCCTGGCACGACCGGCGGCATCGCGCGCCTTCCGGCGACCTCCCGACGAAGATCATCGAGATCAAGCGCCGCGAGACCTCGGTTGCGGTCGTCCGGACAGGGATCGGCTACATCGCCTTCGCGGCGGCCGTGGTGCTCACGGCGGCACAGGTGACCGGCGGTTTCGACAAGCTCACCGCTGTCGCCGGCGCCTCGTTCATCCTCATCCTCGCCGGCTTCGCCGTGCAGCGCGTGCTGATCGACATCCTCGCGGGCTTCAGCATGTTCGTCGAGCGCTGGTACTCGGTCGGGGACACGATCGCGATCCCGGCGCTGGACCTCCAGGGCATCGTCGAGGACCTGTCGCTGCGGCGCACCAAGCTGCGCTCGCTCGACGGCGAGACGATCAACATCCACAACTCGCAGATCCCCGCCGTCCGCGTTCTCCCCGGCGGCGTCAAGGAGCTCGACGTCGAACTCGTCGCGAGCAACCGTGAGGCCGCCGAGCGCCTCGTCACCGACGTCGCGACGATCCTGCCCGTCGGGCCGACGACGTTCGTGCACCGGCCGCAGATCCAGCAGATCGACGAGCTCGCGCCGGGGCTCGTCCGCCTGCGCATGCGAACGGCGGTCGTGCCCGGCCGGGAGTGGCTCGTGAACGGCTTCTTCACCGACCTGCTGAAGGAGCGGGCCGAGCGACACCTGATCGTCCACGGTCCGGTCGTGCTCTCGGTCGACGAGCGGGCCACCCGTAGCTTCGCCCGCGCGAGCGCAGCGACTCGCTGGGCTACGGGCTAGAGCCCCGCGATCGCCGCGAGCAGGCCGTCGACTTCGGCGGCCGTGTTGTAGTGGACGATGCCGGCGCGGACCGCGCCGTCCTCGAGGCCGAGCCGTTTCATCACCTCGACGGCGTAGTAATTGCCGTGCCAGACCGCGAAGCCCGCGTCGCCGAGACGCGTTGCCACGTCGCGGGGTGAGCGCCCGGCGACGTTGAAGGCGAAAGTGGCGACGCGGCCGTCCATCGTCGGCAGGCCGTACAACGTAACGTCGTCCGAAAGACCATCGAGGAAGCGTTCGCCGAGCTCCCGCTCGTGGGCGCGGATCGCGTCCCAGCCGATCGACTCGAGGTACTCGACCGCGGCGACGAAGCCGGCGAGCAGCTCGTGCGCCATCGTCCCCGTCTCGAAGCGCTTGCCCACCGGCTCGTCGTCGGCGGGGCGCACCTTGTACGGCCGCCAGGCCTCGAGCACGTCGGAGCGGCCGAACGCGAGCCCGAGATGCGGCCCGAAGAACTTGTACGGCGAGCAGATCAGGACGTCGACACCCCAGCCGGCGGCGTCGATCGGCCCGTGCGGCCCGTAGTGGACGGCGTCCGCCCAGGCGAGCGCACCGGCGTCATGGGCCAGCTCGACGATCCGGCGGACATCGGTGAGCGTGCCGATCGCGTTCGAGGCAACGGGGAACGCGACGACTCGCGTGCGGTCGGTCAGCTTCCGCTCGAGATCGTCGAGATCGAGCGTGGTGTCTTCCTGGATCTCCCCGAACTGGACGCCGAGGTCACGGTCGCGCGCGAGCTCGAGCCACGGCGACACGTTCGCGTCGTGGTCGAGTTTCGTGACGAGGATCTCGTCGCCGGCCCGCCACTCACGCGCCGCGGCTCGCGTCAGCGCGAAGTTCAGCGTCGTCATGTTCGCTCCGAAGATCGCCTCCCCCGGTGCGCAGCTCAGGAACTCGGCCGCCGTCAGCCGCGCCTGCGTGACGAGCGCCTCGGTCCGACGGCTGGTCTCGTAGGGGCCGCTGACATTCGCATTCGACTCGCGGTAATAGCGGGCGATCGCCTCGATCACCTCGTCTGGCACCTGCGTCCCACCGGGTCCGTCGAAGAAGGCGAGCGGCCGCTGAAGGGCGGAGTAGCGTGCGCGGACGGCGTCCACGTCGAGGGCGACGGTCGACATCTCGGAGACGCTACTACGATTCAGCCGGTGTCCCCGGCAACGAAGGAGCGGGTCGATCGCGGCACGGGCACAGGGCTCGGAGCGCCGTGGAACGTGGTCGTGCTGAACGACAACCACAACACGTTCGAAGGTGTCGCCTTCGCGCTCTCCGCGACGATTCCGGGTGTTTCCTACGATCGGGGGATGGCGCTCGCGGACCGGATCCACAACACCGGCCGGGCGATCGTCTGGTCGGGACACAAGGAAGCGGCCGAGCTCTATTGGGACCAGCTGCGGGGCCACGGCCTCACCATGGCGCCACTCGAACGCACCTAGCTGTCCCCCGGTTTCGACTCGGGAGCGCGGGGTAGCGGACCTGGAGTAGCAGGTCGACAAACAACGAGGCTTTCGCGCCTCAGGAGGTGAACGCGATGGCGAGCTACGACTTGTGGACGTACTCGTCCACCACCGTGATCGCCGACACGGATATCACCGGTTTCTCCGTGGAGGCCCTCGACGGCGGCATCGGCAAGATCGACGAGGCGACTCACGAAGCAGGCGGCAGCTTCATCATTGTCGATACCGGCCCGTGGATCTTCGGGAAGAAGGTCGTCCTGCCCGCGGGGGTCATCCGCGACCTCGACCTCGACACGGAGACGGTCTTCGTAAATCGCACGAAGGAGCAGATCAAGAACGCTCCGGAGTTCGACAAGAGCCTGATGGCGTCGGCGAAGCCGCTGGCGGTCCTGGGCGCGACCGGGTACACGGGCGGGCTCGTGGTCGAGCGCGCGCGGGCGCTCGGGCTCCCGCTCCGTCTCGTCGGGCGCCGCCGCGAGGCGCTCGAGGCGATGGCCGTCGCGGGCGACGAGATCCGTGTCGCCGATGCGAGGGACGACAGCGCGCTGCGCGAGGCCTTCGACGGCACATTCGCGGTTGCCTCGCTCGCGGGGCCGTTCCTGGAGACGGGAGACCTCCCCGTCGCGGCGGCGATCGACCGCCGGGCCCACTACCTGGACACGAGCGGAGAGCAGGCCTTCGCCAGGCTGGTCTACGAGCGCTACTCGGGCCGTGCGGAGGCGAACGACGTCGTCGTGCTCACGTCGTTCGGCTTCGACTACGTGCCCGGCGACCTGGCCGCGCGGTTGGCCGCCGACGGGCTGGAGCCGCTGGACGAGGTGATCGCCGCCTACTCGGTCGCGGGCGTCGCCGCCTCCGCCGGCACGCGGAGGACGATCGGGCACGTCATGCGGCAGCCGCAGGTGGCCTGGGAGAGTGGCCGGCTGATCGAGTCGCGGTTCGGTGCCAGCACCCGGACGGTGAAGTTCCCGTTCGGTGAGCGCACCGTGGTCGAGTGGAGCGGGACCGAGCCGCTCACGGTTCCGCGCCACACGCAGACGGAGCGCGTGCGCTCGTACGTGCGCGCGCCCAAGGCCGCCGCGAGGACCGCGCGGATCGCCCGGCTGGCGGCCCCGCTCGTCCGGCTGAGCGGCCGGGTGGGGCGCGGGCCTTCGGAATCGCGCCGGCGGAGAGCACGCTTCGCCGTCGTGGGGCAGGCGCGGGGCCCCAAGGGCAGTCGTCGTGTCACGCTCACCGGTCATGACGTCTACGGCCTGACAGGCCTCCTGATCGCGCAGGGCGCGGCCGCGCTCCGGGACGGCGAGGCGCGCGGGGTCGGCACGCTCGCGCCCGCGGAGGCGTTCGAGGCGAGGGCGTTCCTGGAGAGGCTTGCGCCCCTGATCCGGATCGAATCCGAGGAGAATCTCTAACCGTCCGGTGCGGCGCCTAAGGTGGGTGAATGCGACGGTTGCGCCCGCTCACCGAGGCCGAGTGCTACGCGAGGTGCTACGGCGGGTGGGACGTGACGGTGCGGGTCGTCCGGCTGGAGCCGCGCCGCCCGCGCCACGACGTCCTGCTCAACGGAGAGGCGATTCGGCGCCGCTTCGAGGAGCTGTTCGAGACGCGTGACCTCGAAGAGCTCCCCGAGCCCGAAGCCGCCTAGCGACCTTCCGGACGTCCTTGCGCCCGGACTGCGGGTCCTCTTCTGCGGAATCAATCCGGGCCGGGTCTCGGCCGCCGCCGGCGCGCATTTCGCCAATCCCAGGAACGACTTCTGGCGCCTGTTGCACGCGACCGGCTTCACGTCGCGGTTGTACGAGCCGCGCGAGCAGCACGCCGTTCTGGAGGAAGGCATTGGGATCACGAACGCCGCCTACCGGACGACGCCGGGCTCGGGCGACCTCCGCCGCGCCGACTTCGCGGACGCGGCGGAGCGCCTGGAGCGGATCGCACACAAGCTGCGGCCGCGCTGGATCGGCTTCGTCGGCAAGGAGGCGTACCGCGGCGCGTTCGGGGAGCGCGCCGAGCTGGGCATGCAGGAGCGGCGCCTCGACGAGACGCGGCTCTTCATCCTCCCGTCGACCTCGCCCGCGAACGCCGCCGTCCCGTGGCTCGAGCGCGAGCGCTGGTTCCAGGAGCTTGCGGGCCGCTCGTCGGGGCTTCCTCTGCGGCCGGCGGTGCGCGCACTGGTGCTCGATCCTGCGGATCGAGTGCTGCTCGTCCGCTTCGAGTGGCCCGACAAGACGGTGTGGGCGCCGCCCGGCGGCGGCATCGAGCCGGGCGAGACGCCGGAGCAGGCGATCGTGCGCGAACTGGCGGAGGAGTGCGGGCTGCGCGACTTCGAGCTCGGCCCGTGCGTCTGGACGAGAGACCAATGGTTCGCCGAGATGGCGGGGTGGGGCGGCCAGTCGGAGCGGATCTATCTCGTGCTCACGGCGGCCTTCGAACCGGCGCCGGAGTGGACGGCCGCGCAGCTCGCGGGCGAGGGCATGGCCGGCCAGCGCTGGTGGACGCCGGCCGAGCTTGAGGAGCCCGGGACGATCTTCTCGCCGCGGCGCCTCGCCGAGCTCCTCCGCGACCTCCTCGAACGAGGCGCGCCTGTCGAGCCGATCGATGTCGGCGTGTAGGGCTATCTTCGTTCTGTGACGTCGGGCGAGAGGCAAGCGCTGCCGGGCTTCGATCTTGTGGAAAGGGGTCTCGCCGACCTCAAACGCGGTGTCGAGTCCGAGGCGTCATTGCTCGTCTCGATCGGAGCACCGCGCCTGCGGAAGCTCGGGATTGCAGTCGACGCCGCGGTCGAGTCACCTGAGCACCGGCTCTATGAGCTTCTGTGGAGGGAGGACCCAGACGGCGCGCATTCGCGCTACAACGCGCTCATCCGGCGCCTCGTGAGCTTCGAGCGCGCCGCAGAATGCGCGAGCTAGCGGACGCGGAGAGGATCCGCCGCTTCATGCGCGCCCTCGGCGCGGCGGCCGACGGCGAGGGAGCCGTCTATTTCACAGGCGGCGCGACGGCAGTGCTCGTCGGCTGGCGCAAGAGCACGATCGACGTCGACGTGCTAATCGTTCCCGACAGCGACGCGCTCCTGCGCTCGCTGCCGCGGATCAAGGACGAACTGTCGATCAACGTGGAGCTCGCCTCGCCGCTCGACTTCATCCCGGTACCGGCAGGCTGGGAGGAACGGAGTCCGTCCGTGGCCCGAGAAGGGCCGCTGTCGTTCTTCCATTTCGATCCCTACGCGCAGGCCCTCGCAAAGGCCGAGCGCGCGCACGAACAGGATCTCGCGGACCTGCGCGCGCTGATCGAGTCCGGTCTCGTCGATCCTGCGCGTGCACTCACTTACCTCGACGTCTACCGCTATCCGGCGGTCGATCCTGCCTCGTTTCGTGCGAGAGCGGAGGAACTCTTCAGGTCCAGCTGATCGATCCCCCGCATGTTTCGCGACCGTCGCGAGGCCGGCGTGAATGCAAGACGTGACCCCGCTTCTACGAGATTTCCGCAACTCCGCTGGCGGCATCTGCTCGAGTGATCCTGCGGCGGCGCCGAGCCGCCGGTGCAACGGAGCTTCTCGCGGGCTCTTCCGGCGTGGATGCCGAACGGGGGTCGCGTCCGAAGCAGCGTCTACGTCGCGGGCGAACGCGACGGTGCCGAGGTTCGAGCGGGAGCGCTGGTTCCAAGAACTCGCCGGCCGGTCTACCGGCTTGCGCTTCGGCCGGCCGCTCGCGCCGTCCTGGATCCGGCCGACCGAATCCTGCACGTGCGGTTCCAATGGCCGGACAAGACAACCTGGGCGCCGGGCGGCGGCATCGACCCGGCCGAGGCGCCGGAGCAGGCGATCATGCGCGAGCTGGCGGAGGAATGCCACCTCCACGGTTTCGAGCTCGGGTCGTGCATCTGGATGAGAGACCACTGGTTCGCCGAGATGGCAGGGTGGGCGGTCAGGCTGAGCGGATCTTCTCGTGCGTACGGAACCCTTCGAGCCGGCGCCGGAGTGGACCGCGGCGCAGCTCGCCGCCGAAGGGATCGCCGAGCAGCGCTGGTGGACGCTCGACGAGTTCGAGGCGCCTGGGACGGTCTTCGCTCCCAGGCGCCTCTCCGAGCTCCTCCGCGACCTGCTCTGGGACGGGCCGCCGCCCGAGCCGGTCGACGTCGGCGTGTGGGTCGCGTCTTGGCTGTCCTCAGTGCGTCTCCACGCCGATCGAGATCGTCGGGAACGAGCTCGTAAATCCGGAGGTCGTGAGGCCAAGTGACAGTAGGCTCGCCGCAGGGATCACCACGCTGGCGGTGCCGCTGTTGCACGTGGTCGCGCCGCTCGGAACGGTGCATGCGAGCGCAGTGTCGACGCCGTCTACCCGTAGAGCAATCGTGTACGTACCCCCGCTGGGCGCGACGATGTCGCTCCGAACAGCAAGGTGGGCGGCTGTGACCACGACATTGGGCGAGAGTGTCTGGAGGTCGGCTTCGGTCGACCCGCCTCCCGGGCCGAATGAAAAGAAGACATGCGCCGGCTTGTTTGGCGCCGTCGTCTTTGCCATCAGAACACCGTGCGACGCGGGTCCTGCCGGTCCTTGCGGACCCGTCGGGCCAGTCGGTCCCGCCGGCCCCGCCGGTCCCGGCGGACCCTGTTCTCCCTGCGGGCCTGGTTCGCCGCGCTCACCAGCCAGGCCCTGATCTCCCTTTGGGCCTTGATCGCCTTGCGGGCCCTGGTTCCCCTCGGGACCCGGAGGCCCGGCCGGGCCGGGAGGGCCTTGCGGACCGATCGCGCCGACTTGCCCTTGCGCGTTCCACTGGATCGGTGTCTCGAAGGATGTGCACTGCTGTGTCGCTGGATCGATCACCCGGAGGGTCCCTAGCTTGTTCAAGTAGCAGCCACGGATCACGCCGCCGCCGTCGGGGATCGTCGCGTACGCGACGCCTCCGGCGGCCGCGAGCAGCGCGCCGACAACGAGTCCCAGTCGAACGGCCCGGCTGCGAAGCATCTGTTTCATGGTGCTCTCCTCTTCCGCGTCACTTGGTTGGCTGGAAGACGGCGAACGCGTTCGTCACCTGGGTGCCGTTGACGGAGACGTCGATGCGGTAGCAGTTGCCGGTCACGAGGCCGAGCGCCTTCGTGTCGAGGTTGTAGACCCAGGCCTGAGCGAGCGCGTCGTAGCCGAACTGGTTCGTTCCTGCGCTCGACTGGCCCGCGTCCGCATACACGGCGATCGGGTCGCTGCCGGCGCTGGTGCTGCAAGAGGCGAGCTTGGAGACCGCGATCGTCACCGGCCCCGGCGCGTTCATGTCGGTGATCGCGGTGCCGCCTTGGCTGACCTGCACCTTGACCGGGATCACTCTGCCGTTCTTGCCCGTGTTCAGGACCGGGTTGGCCGGGTCGTTCGACGCGGTCAGCGGCTGCAGGAAGCGGTCGGTAAACAGCGGCTGCGATTCCGCCGGGAGGAAGGAGCCGTAGATGTTCGCGTCGGCTTCGATGACCTGCCAGACGACGTTCAGCTCTTGGCCGTTGCCGGCGTCGGTGGCGTTCGTGACGTCGGGGAGCGTCTCGCTCTCCGGCGTGTCGGTGATGCGGCGAGCGACGTTCGTCGTAAGGTCGTAGACCCAGATGTCCGTCTGGGTGCCATTCGATGACTCGAATGCGACGAAGTTGCCCGCGATCGCCGGGTGGTTCTCGCTGACCGACCCTGGGACGGAGAGCTGCATAGGAGTGCCGCCGAGCGTCGTCACGTAGACGTGGTAGGCGCCGCCGGCGTTGCTCGCGTAGACGATCCGGCTGCCGTTCGTGTCCGGCCAGATCTCGTCGGCGCCGGCGGTCGCCACCGGTGTCGTCACCCAGGAGCTGCTGCTGCCGGTCGCCGCGTACACGTCGCAAGTGGCAGCGCACTTCTCCCACACGATCGTCCCGCCATCTGGTGAGACGTTCAGGTTGTGATCTGCGAGCGCGTCGTTCGTCAAACGGAAGGTGGTGCCGCCGCTGGCGAGGACGAGGTCCGGCTCATTGGCGCTGGCGCCCGGAGCGCCGGCGTCCTCCCAGACGATCGTGGAGCCGCCGATCGCCGGGTTCCGGCGGTCCGGCACCGCCGGGGCGGTGACCGGCGCCACTTCGCTCAACGTCTCGCTGAGGAGCGAGTACGTGTAGATCGCGCTGCCGGACGAGGAGAGCCGCGTGAAGACGATCGTGAAGCCGTCGACGTCGGGCAGGAAGTCGATCGCGTTCGCCGCAGTCGGAACCGTGCCACGGGACGGGAAGATTCCGATGTTCCAGTAATTACGGTAGTACTCGATTCTCGCCGTGGCACCTCCCTGATCGTCGGTGTACGCCGTGTAGAAGGCCGACATGCGCGGGTCCTGCTGCGCGCCGGAACCGTTGTCGATCGCGCTGAGCGCGTAGCTGGTGCCCGTGCTCGTGTAGGCGACCGCAGCGGACGGGATAGCCGTCGCAAGGAGCGCGACCGCGGCGACGGCGATCATCCCAACGCGATAGCTGCAAACGATACGTCTCATGGCTTGTCCTCGTTCCTTTCGTTCGTGAGGTCGATGTCGGTCAGTTCCGTCGTCGCGGCGTCGGCGGCGCCGCCTCAGCATGCGAGCACCGCCCGGATGCGGTTCGCGTCCGCGATCCACTCCGTGGCCTGCGCCTGCGTGATCGTCTTGCCGGCCTGGAGCTGCACCGCGGTCTTGAAGATCTGGAGCGCGAGGCAGACAGCCTGCCGTTGCGTCGCGTTGCTCGGGTCGAAGGATGCGAGCAGCTGGTTGAGCTTCCCGACCAGCAGGGTCTTGGCGGCCGGCGAGAGCTGGGACGCGTTGACGACCTTCTGGATCAGGTCAGCGAGCTGCTCCTTTGCGCCCGCGACCGTGACCGTGAACGTCCCGCTAGCACTGTTGCCGGCATGGTCGGTCGCCGTGCACGTCACCGTCGTCTGCCCGATGACGAACGCCGTTCCCGAGGCCGGCGAGCAGGCGACGGTTGCGACGCCCGATCCGCCGTCGGTCGCGGTCGCCGAGTAGGTGGCGACTGCACCGGTTGGGCCCGTCGCGTTCAGCGTCAGGTTCGCCGGGAGGCTGAGGCTCGGTGCCTTGCGGTCGACCTTGATCCCGCCGATCGGCCCGGCCGTCGTGCAGTTCCCCGCCACGTCACAGACCTGGTGGGAGCCGGTCTGCGCGTTCCCGTCCTCGGCTTCGTCCGGAACGCTCGTGTCGAGCGTGAACGCCGCATCGCCCGCGCTCGCGAGGCCGGACCCGGAGTCGGAGGCGGTGCACGAGATCGACACGTTGCCCGAGTGCCAACCGCCATCCGCCGTGGCGCAGTCGATGCTGGGCGCGGTCGCATCGGACGGCGGGCCGATTGGGTTGCTCTGGTACGAGAGGGCGATCCCCTCATAGCCCGGAGCCGGCGTGATGTCTGCATGGAGGCTTTGGAGCAGGTCGCCCGACGCGTAGCTCGGCCCGTAGGCCTGGGCCAGGATGTTGAGCCGGCCGTCGATCGCGATCTCCGCGCCGATCTCCGTCTGGAATTCGATCGACCTTGCGCCGACCGGGATGTAGAAGGGCTGAATGCCTCCTGGCAGACTGCCGCCGACCACGCAGGTGGTCGGGAACGTCGGACAGACTTCGATGTCGTAGTCGGCCGAGTCACCCTGGCCGGGTGCCGCGTTGCTCTCCAGTTGCCAGCTCCAGCGAAGCACGTCGGTGATGGATCCGTCGGCGTCGTTTGCCGAGGCCAAGGAGTGATCGATCAAACGCCGAAGGTCGAATGCCAGCCGTGCGAGCTCGGGGAGCTCGCAGCCTTCGACGCCACAGACGAGTTGGGTGCCGGTGAGCGCGTAGGAGACGAACGTGTCGACGCTGACGAGCGACGACATCTGGTCGGATCGAGCGCCACCGTCGACCTGACCGGTGAGCCTGGTCGTCAGGCGGAGCGTCACAGGCGTTCCTGCGGGGAGGCCAGTGGTTCCTGCGCCGACGGTGAGCTTGTCCTTGAAGACAGCGTCCGTCGTACAGTCGTCGTTGGCCGCAGCGCTTCCCTCGGCGAGCGCGAGCCCGCCGGCCGCTTGTCCGGAGGCGTCGGCATAGGCCGAAGTGGCCCCGGCGACGTATGGATAGTTGAAGCTGACCGGGCCGATCGCGCTGTCGAGCCGGGAGCTCGTCCCGGGCGCGACCGAGCAGCGGGTCGAAACGAAGGAACGAACCGTCGCCTCGGCGAGGGCCGGAACCGCCAGTGCGGCGGTGACCGCAATGGCAATGACGGCGACGAGCGTTCCGAATCGATGGTTCCGCGTCATGCGCTCCACGGCTCCTTCCTCTCGTTACGCCGCCCGCAGCGCGGGAGCGGTCGAGTGGGGCAGAGCCGGGCAGACGTCTACGGTCTTGACGATCCGCTGGAACCGGATCGCCGCGGGCGTGGCTGCTTCGCCGATCGCCGCTGCGGTCGGCCCCTCCACGAAGTGGAGGGACGTGCCGTCCAGTGGCACGAGGATCGACCGCAGGTAACGCACGCCCGGCGCGCAGGCGAGAGCTTCTGCCGTCCGCGAGGTGGCCACGCGGCCCGCCGCGGGGACCTCGACGATGAACGTCGTGACGGCGTTGTCCTGATTGGGGTTGCTCTTCATTGTTTGCCTCTACTCCGTGGTGTTGCGGGGTTCGTGGACGACGCTAGGCGTGGATGAGCGGGCGATCATCGGTGAGCTCCCTCGATTTCCAGGGCCTGTGGCTCGTAGAAGACGCCGTGCGGTTGGGGGCCGCCGGGGTAGGGCCAGGTGTCGAGAATCTCGCCGGTGGCGTTGTCGACGACGGCAATCGCACCGGGTTGCGTCGTGACGAGGCTTTCGAGCGCGATGAAGGTGTGCTCGCCGTTCGCGGAAAGCCATTGGTGGCCGCTGATCCCGTAGCCGGGGAAGCTGACGAAGCGGGCGTCCAGCGTGTCCGTGTCCATCAGCGCCATCTGCGGGATCGAGCGCAGCCCGACGACGAGCGTCTTGCCGTCGTTGGTGATCTGCATCGTGTCCGGCTGGACGCCGATGAACGTCTCGCCCGAGAGCGACGGCGCGTCGCCGGAAAGGTCGACGATCTTGACCTTGTTCTCGTTGCGGACGGTCACGTACGCCGTCTTCCGGTCCGGCGTCACGAGCACCTCGCTCGGCCGGCTGCCGATCGGGAGCTCCCAGAGAAGCTCGCCCGTCTCGGCGTCGAGCTTCGACACGGAGTTGGCGACCTCGTTGGTCGCGTACAACTCTTTGCCGTCGTCGGTGATCCAGACGGCGTGTGTCTTCGCGAGCGCGTTCGCGCTCGCCGGCCACGCGGCGACCATCTCGTCGATCGAGGTGTCGACGACGCCGACGGTGTTGGTGTTGTAGCGGCCGAAGTAGACGAAGTTCCCGTTCGGGCTGGCCATCAAGTGGTGCGGGAATGACGCGGGGCCCGTGGGGATGGTCTTCACGATCGTGAAGCTCGCCTTGTCGAGCACGCTCAGCTGGTTGCTGCGCTCGTCGGCGGTGTACACCTTGCCGGTGCCGTGCGGGGCGGTCACCCCGATCGGGCGCCTCCCGACCGGGACGACTCCGAGCACCTCCCCGGTGCTGGCGTCGAAGCCGGCCAGGGTGTTCACCCCGCCGTCGAAGCGCTCGACCGCCCAGACCGTGCCCGAAGCACCCGGAACCACCGGCCTGCTCGCCGGCGACGCTCCGGCAACGACTCCTGCAAAGGCAAGCGCGCATGCGAAAGCAGCCACTCGTTTCATCTCTCCTCCTCTTTCGTCCTGGTTGCGAGCGCCTGGGGGAGATCCGAGCGCGAGTGCGCCCCGACCTTCCAGCAGAGCCGCGTGAGGTGCCACTCGATCGTCTTCGGGCTCAGATCG
>WNFU01013482.1_pt1 | contig 12899 bp, 16 predicted proteins | sample 5400121 | NCBI WGS metagenome assembly WNFU01 (sample SAMN13153360, study PRJNA577476) | soil metagenome | isolation source: 100 cm soil or saprolite under grassland replicate 1 | place: USA:California | collected 2016-06-15 | reverse complement strand
TTATTCCTTGTGCCAGTGACCGCCCGTTAATTCAGCAATCTCGAAAAATCACAAATCATCGATAATATCCGAGTAGAGGAGAATGCCCCACCCAAAGGTGGGGTTTTTCCTGCTACCAGTACGGCCCTAACCTTCTTATGATTGTATGGATGCAAGAATCAACTGAATATGCTCAAGAGCCAAGACATTCCGTCTGCGCTCAGGAAGGAGAAAAATGGATACATCTAACACCACTATGCTCATTCTAGTGGCTGTCATTTTCCTGATTGTGGGAGGTCTCATCGGGATGGCCTTAATGCGCGTGCAACGGACAAGACGCTTAAAGGAGCGATTTGGACCCGAATATGAACGTACGGTTAATGAAATCGGAGACAAACGTCAGGCTGAAAACGAGTTGGACGCACGTCTTGCTCATGTGAACACACTCAAGATCCGTCCGCTCACGGCCGAGGAAGTGAATCGCTACACGCTCGAATGGCAGAACACGCAAACAGAGTTTGTCGATGAGCCACTGTCTGCGCTGCAAAAGGCTGACCGTCTCATTCGAGATGTGATGAAAGCCAGGGGGTATCCGGTGGAAGATTTCGAGCAGCGAGCTGCCGATATCTCGGTGGACTACCCTGAATTGGTAACTGATTATCGAGGCATGCATCTTATCGCTATCAAAGAGCAGGACGATGAGGTAGGCACCGAAGAAATGCGCCAGGCCATGGTCCACGGGCGGGCCTTGTTCGAAAATCTCATAAGACAAGAGCCGAACGAAGAAGAGGTTGCTCAGAAGGAGAAAATATAATGGAAGAAGAAAAAGAAAAACAAATGAATGTGGATGTCGTAGATACCACTGATGAACCCGTGGAAAATGAGCGTCAAATGGAAGAACGAATTCCTGAACATAAGACCCCTACGGATACAATGGAAGAGGAACTTGCGCCCTTATTTGAGGGCGATGAAGCCAAGAAGTTTCGCTCCCGCTGGCTGGCGATCCAAAGCAAATTTGTGGATGACCCCAGCGCTTCGGTCAAACAGGCAGATGAATTGGTTTCTGATGTGATCAAGAACGTGACCATGAATTTCTCCAATCGGCGGATTGCCCTTGAAAAACAGTGGAATGGTGAAGAGAATACATCCACGGAAGATTTACGCATGGCGATCAAACGCTATCGTTCCTTCTTCGACCGATTGCTGACTCTGGAATCCTAGGACGCGCATAACCTAGTCTAACTAGCCACAGAGCACATAGAGAACTCTGAGAATTTCTTTTTGTTTTCTCAAGAAACTCTGTGATCTCTGTGGCAGTATTTTTTTAATACGACCGCATTCCTAATAAAATCTCATTCCGGCAGGATTTTGCAGGGATTGAGAGTTTTTTTGTAGACTCTGATAGTCACATTTACCTATCCTAAGGGAAGCCCCGAAGGAGGTGCTGTGATGAAAACCATTTCGATCTTTCTAGCGTTGGTCAATTCCTTGCTGGCTGGACTCATTCTGGCGTTCAGTCTTTCCCCTACAGAGATCAGCCAGGCTGCGGTGTGGTGGTCGTTTGTCAAAATTGTTGCCGCGTGTTCTGTGATTTTGGTCGGTGTGCTCACCTGGCTGGGAAGTGCGCGCACGATCAGTGCAAGCTTGCTGTCGTTGTGCAGTCTCTTCCTGGTAGCGCTTGGCGCCGCAACTATCGTCTGGACTTTCCATCTGGCATTGGTCACCAGCGATATGGAGTTCTATATGATCATTTATGGAGGCAGCCTGATCGTCCAGGGTATGGCATCCCTGTTTGGGTTTGCAAGTGACTCCAGAAATATTACTTCGATGTAATTTGATCAATGCTCCCAGCCGCCGTTTTTTGCGGAGCACGCCCGTGGAGCGACGGCAAAAACGTTTATTTTCCTTGACATTACTTCCTGCCATTGGTAAACTACAACTCGTAATTCATTCTAAAGAAAGGAGACGCGCTTTATGTTCAATTCAAAATCGGTAGTTGTTTGCGATACCTCTATGGGCGCGTCTCTGCACAGCAGTTAAGCCAGATTTTCTGATTCAACATTACCACTGCCACGGACGTTCCCATCTCCGTGGCATTTTTATTTAAGTAAGTAACAGCCGCTCTCTTCGTATTCGCTTGCATCCTCACCGCAAAGACGTCTGTTCGTTCAATCACCACCAACCAGCCACGGAATATATTCTTGTGTGGCTGGTTTTATTTTAAGTTTAGTTCGCGCTGAGTGCTACGCAATCGAAGCGTAACAACAAAAGTCCTCACCTGCACTGCGCGCAGGCGCAAGTGTCGACTACGGGTCTCGCACACAACGCTCGGTCCTACGCGCACACTGTCCCGGTGTTTTTCGGGATGACGAAAATTATACAGAAAGGAAGAAATTTTTATGTTAGCACAAGTAGCCAAAGTCTTTTACACAAATGGAATAGCTTCTGCCCGCGAAAGACAAAATGGGCGTTTATCGAAACATCTTATTTATAGCATCCGTGCTCCAAGCACGATTATAGGAAACCCTGACAATGAATATCAACGACGAAAACGACATCGGTGTCGTCTTTCGAAAAACACTTGGACATTACACAGTCCATACGCTACGCAGTGGACGAGAAATCGATTGCACGCTCTCGTCCCTTATCCATAAACAACTGATCTTTCCGACCGCGGATCCCACGTCCCTGCGCCATGCCGTACAGGAGGTCCGCGAGGTTGACCATGTGGATCCTGTAGCGATTGGCGATCATGTCCGCTATGTGGATGCAGGCGCCAATCGCGGCATGATCGTCGAGATCCTGCCGAGGCGCTCAAAACTCTCGCGCCCGGCACCCGTGCCCGGTCAGCGCGTCTTCGAACAAGTCATCGTCTCTAACGCGGACTTGATCCTGCCTGTCTTTTCGGCAGCGAATCCCACCCCAAAATGGGGCTTGCTGGATCGTTATCTTGTCTCGGCAGAAGCAGCCGGATTGCCAGCTTTGATCGTGATCAACAAGCTCGACCTGGCGTGGAAAAATTCCGAACTTGATGAAGAGGTCGAGATCTATCACCGTATTGGTTATCTGGTCCTTTTGGTCAGCGCGGTGACCGGCGAAGGGATTGAAGAACTCAAGCAGGCGTTGCAAGGCAAGCTATCTGTGATGGTGGGGAAATCTGGCGTTGGAAAGACATCCCTGCTAAATGCCATCCAGCCTGGGCTGGGTCTGCGCGTCAAAGCGGTGGGCAATGGCGAGATTGGCAAGGGGCGCCACACCACAACGCATCTCGAAATGTTCGAGCTGGACTTCGGCGGTGCGTTAGTGGATACACCTGGCATGCGCGAATTCGGTCTTTGGGATATTGCGGCGGAGGAATTAGCTGATCTATTCCCTGAGATGGCTGAGTACGTAGGTCAGTGCAAGTTTGGCTTAAGCTGCCATCATGACCGGGAACCAGGCTGCGCTATTCGAAAAGCAGTCATGGCTGGCGGGATCAGCCCGTATCGCTATCAAAGCTATATGCGCTTGCGTGAGGAACTATGAGAGCCCGCCTCGTATCCTCCCCCTTCGGGGATTTTCGGTGTGACCATTGTCATGTGATTGTATCCAGCGCACATATGCTCTCCGGGGTCAACAACCGCAACCATTGTCCGTACTGTCTATGGTCCTGCCACCTGGACTTGTTTGCCGCGGGCGACCGTTTGTGTGCATGTAAGGCACCGATGAAGCCGATTGGGCTGACCATGAAGAAGGGCAAGAATAAGTATCAGTGTGAACCGCGCGGCGAATTGATGTTGATCCATGAATGTGTGGAATGCAAGACTCTCTCCATCAACCGCATCGCCGCCGATGATGACTCGGCTACTGTCCTAGCTGTTTTCGAGAAATCATTTACACTGAGTCATCAGATCCATACCCTGTGCCAGGAAAACGGAATCGTCATTCTGAACGTGGAAAATACAGAGACTGTACACACGCAGATTTATGGGCACTATGGAAAAGTTCCTGCACTGAGCTGGACATAATTGAGCAACAAATCTCAACCAACAAAAGACCCCGCTTCTCGGCGGGGTTTTGATTCTTTTCAAAGAATTTCTGATTACAACTTTGAGAAGAACTGCTCCCAATTTGCTATTAAACTCCTTATTTATTTACGTTATCATCCTCTTGGGATTGCAGGCAGGATAAGCAATTTCCAATCCTTTTACGAAGCAGGCTAGCCATGCTCAGCAGACTCAAAAAGATCTACGCTGAATTTCCTTCACTCTTCTGGATTATCGTTGGCACGCTGTTTATCGATTCCATCGGAAGCACGTTGCTGTTTCCATTCTTTGCACTATACATCACTCAGAAGTTTGGCGTAGGCATGACACAGGCAGGCGTCCTGTTGGGGATGTCCTCTCTATTTGGACTCATTGGCAGAGGCAGTTGATCCTCTTCGGACTTGTCTTCAGCGCCTTGAGCAGTCTTTTGTTTGGTCTTGCTTCGGATGTAAAAGTCCTCTATTTTCTCGTCGGGATCGTAGGACTACTTTCAAGGGTCTCTGCGCCCGCACATGATGCCATGATGGCAGATATCCTGCCTGAGGACAAGCGACAGGAGGCGTTTGGCATTACGCGTGTGGTCTTTAACTATGCCTGGATCTTTGGCACAGCTCTCGGAGGGCTGATCGCGTCTCGCTCGTTCCTGGCTCTATTCGTCGCGGACGCGGTCTTAAGTCTCACCGTTGCCATTATCCTGTATCGTTTTCTTCCGGAAACCAAACCCACTTCCCATATGGAAGCGAAGAAGAGTGAATCTTTCCTGACAACTGTCGCGGGTTATCGTATTGTATTGCGGGATCTGGCTTATATGGGATTTACCCTGGCAGGGATGATCGTGCTGATTGTTTATCAACAACAATATGGAGCGCTGGCGGTCTACCTGCGGGATGTTCATCACATCGGTTCGAAAAGTTATGGTCTGATGTTATCAATTACAGGGCTTGAGGTGGTGCTCTTCCAAATCTGGATCAGCCGGACCATCCGCAAGTTTCCACCCTTCCTGATGATGACCCTCGGCGCATTGTTCTTCATGGTTGGTTTCACCATGATCGGATTTGCAAGGGGCTTTGTATTCTTCCTCCTGTCTGTCATCATCGCGACGGTGGGAGAAATGATTATGTTTCCAACCAATAAAGCACTGGCTGTCAACTTCGCGCCGGCAGAGATGCGAGGCCGCTACATGGCTGTTTACGATCTCGGTTGGACAATCCCTGCCACGTTTGGTCCCGCTGCGGCCGGTCTCATCCTCGATAACTATAATCCCAATTTATTGTGGTATATCGGCGGCATCTTATGCGCGATTTCTGCGATCAGTTTTTATGCTTTGCACCTGTGGCTTGGCAGGCAGCAACGTTTTGTCCCTGCGCCAGTAGAACAGGAAATTTCGACGACCGCATAAGCAACCTTGCGAAGGTTGGTCGGTTTGTTAGCTTATGGGCATTGTAAAACCTTCGCAAGGTTAATTTAAAATCCTTTTGGGAGGGTGTTATGAAAATCCTAGCCATGGAAATTGAAGTGGAGGGCATCAAGCCTGAACAGTACGAGCCTCATCTTAAGGCAGAAGCCCAACGTGCCTGGGAACTCTACCAAAGTGGAGTGATCCGTGAACTGTATTTTCGTGCAGACAGGTCTGAGGCAGTACTGATACTAGAATGTGCAGATGTAAACGAGGCGCAACAGCTACTGGCATCCTTGCCCCTGGTGAAGGCAGGCTTGATCACCTTTGAAGTCATTCCGCTGGTTTCGTATCCAGGTTTTGCAAGGTTATTTGGGGAATAAATACACTTCTTTCGATTGGGGGTTTTTAACTTGACAGATTAAGTAAGAATTGTAAAATATCCTTCGTCATCACCCTATGTCCTACATTAATTATTGCACCTGTCTACGGCGGGGTTCGTAATCACCGCCTGAAATACCCTCTTACTGATTAGCAGTCAACGACTCAAGGCAGTGAAACGTCCCCCGCGTATAACAAATCCGCGCAGGATGCTATCTTGTCTTGGTTTGTCCGTTGACTGCTTTTTAAATGTAGGTTTACGTTGAGCTGGTGGAGAAACATAGTCCCCTAGTTCTCCGCTTCATAGAAATGCAGAGAATCACACCAAAACTTTATTACTGAAAAGGAAAAAACATGTCTTACGTTCACCCTGAATATCTTGTGGAAACAGACTGGGTTGCCGAGCATTTGAACGACCCGGATGTCCGCATTATTGAATCAGATGAAGACCCTTTGCTCTACGCAGTCGGTCATATCCCCGGAGCTGTACAGGTCGATTGGTTCAGCACCTTGCAGCATCCTTTGCGCCGCGATTTTCTCACCAAGGAGAAGTTCGAAGAAGTAGCGTCCAATCTCGGGATCACCAACGATACAACTGTCGTGTTCTATGGTGACAAATCCAACTGGTTTGCCTGTTATGCCTTGTGGCTCTTCCAATATTATGGTCACCAGAATGTGAGGATCATGAACGGTGGGCGCGCCAAATGGGAAAAGGAAAACCGTCCGCTCGTGAAGGACGTCGCGTCTTATCAGAAAACAACCTATCGTGCCAAAGAGGCGGATAAGAACATCCGCGCCTTCCGTGACGAGGTACGAAAGCAGAGTGAATCGAAGAAGCCTCTTGTGGACGTCCGCTCACCGAAGGAATACTCGGGCGAACTGATCTCCATGCCGAACTATCCTCAGGAGGGAGCGACGCGCGGCGGTCACATCCCGGGTGCAGTAAGCATTCCCTGGGCACAGGCAGTCAATGAAGCCGACAACACGTTCAAGACTCCCGAGGAACTGCGCGCCCTTTACGAAGGCAAGGGAATCAAACCTGATGAGGAAGTCATCGCCTACTGCCGCATCGGTGAACGTTCCTCGTTGACCTGGTTTGTGTTAAAGTATCTGCTCGGTTATCCAAAGGTCAAGAACTATGACGGTTCCTGGACCGAATGGGGTAACCTGGTAGACGCACCCATCGAAAAATGATTCTGTGTAGGGGCACAGCGAGCCCTTGAAAGTTAAGATCCTTCATTTTTTGCTGTGCCCCTACGGTTATACATATGCCTCTTCCTCCCAAACTTCAAGAAATTGTAGATGACTTCGCGGGCATGACGCGCGAAGAAAAAATAGAAACACTAGTTGCCTACTCTGAGTCCCTGCCCTCTATCCCTGATCGTCTCAAGGACCAGCGCGATAAGATGGATGATGTGCCAGAGTGTATGACACCGGTCTGTTTGTTGGGCGAAAAAAATCCAGAGGGCGGCATAGAGTTTTACTTTGACATTCCACCCCAATCTCCCACCGTGCGCGGGCTGGCTGCGATCCTTGCCAACGGACTCAACGGCTTGAAGCCCGAAGAAATACTTTCTGTTCCCGGGGATTTTTTCCTGCCGATGAATTTGCAGGATACTATTTCTCAGCAACGTATTAATGGCTTTATGGGTGTTCTCGCTCATATGAAGCAAACCGTGGTGAAACTGTTGCAAAACGATCTTAACAATTTTTTAAGATAAAACACTTGCAAAAAACATTTATTCATGCTAAACTACAAAAAGTTCAGACCAACCTGCCCCCCTCAGGCTGGTCTGAACTACTTAATAGCAGGGTCATTACAACAGGATAAAAAGCATCTTTTCTTTTGCGCCGATTTAGCTATAATAAGAATGAATTTGTATTTGAGTGTTACTACAGTTGGGAAATCGTTATAGTGGGAGTGGAATCGTGAACAAGTGAAATTGTTTTAATTGTAACCACAGTGCAACAAATCCGCTCCCCACGGAAACAGGGATTGTGACAAAATGTTTTCTGTGGGTCAACATTTGCGCTTTTCAGAGTGGCTTCAAGCAGAGATGGATAGACGAGGCTGGTCCCAATCTGATTGCGCGCGCTCAGCCAACTTAAATCGAGCGGTGATCAATAAACTTCTCAACGGAAAGAGCAAACCACAACCACCCACACTGGCAGCCATCGCGCGAGCCTTCAAAATACCCGTTGAAACGGCCTATCGAGCGGCAGGTTTACTTCCACCCAATTTGGAGGGTGATGATACAACCGTAGAATTGGTTCATATTTTCAAGAGCATTCAAAGTCCCCAACGAAAAGCAACTGCCATTATGCTTCTCAAAGCGCTCGTTGCAGAAGAAGAAAATGAACAACGCAGCGACGGCAAAGAAAAGCGTCGATAAAAAAGAGACATAGCCCCCGCATGCTTGAAAGCATAGATTGATGATCCCCGTCTTAGAAACGGGGATATTTTTTTCATCCATAGGGGCTATTAAACTTCTTCCAAGTTGGATATATTATTCGTTATTCTACATAGTGCCGCACGCATGCTGTGCATGTGTATCTAAACTAAAATCTATCCTACATTTCGCTTCAAAAAGTTTAGTGATTTATGAGACCAGCGGTAAAAAGGAGTATTCAGCTACATGAGACGAAGCCTGATTTTTCCCGCCTTATGGATTTTCACCTTGCTTGCCTGCACGTTGACAGCGACTCCCATTCCACCTACTTTTGTTGAAACCAATGTCCCTACGAACACAGCATTTGTGCCAATCACTGAGACAATGACACCTCTCGTGCCGACCGCTTCGCAGACAGCTTCTGTTACACTGACCGATATTTTGACTGAAACGCCTCTTCCATCAGAAACTGCAAGCCCGATACCATCCAACACGTCCCTTCCAACAGTGGAAAGCCTCAACGCCAAAGTGACAGCCGACAGACTGAGCTGCCGTTATGGACCGGGACCAGAATATCTGTATCTCTTTGCGTTTCGGGCAACCGCCAATATTAAACTGATTGGTCGTGTGGATGCTGAGAATTGGAACTGGGTATTGGTAGAAAATAAAGTGCCATGTTGGGTAAAAGCGGATTTTTTGGCAGTAGAAGGTGACATCAAAAGCTTGCCGGTTGTGTATCCTGGATCTGCAAAATTACCGATTACTCCGTACTATCCGCCCTCCGAGGTAACAAGTACAAAGCGGAATAACCTGACCAACGAGATCACTGTTTCGTGGGCGGAAATTCCGGTCAGCCTGGGTGATTATGAAGATGACTCCATGCAAACCTATATCATCGAGGTATGGCGCTGTGAGGCTGGTCAATTGATCTTTGATCCGTTGGCAACACGGGTTCCGTATGTCACATTTGTGGATGAGCCTGGCTGCAGTCAGCCCTCGCATGGACAGGTCTGGGTGCAGGAAAAGCATGGTTATGCAGGGCCAGCCGAGATTCCATGGCCGGAGTATCCATAAAGCTAATAAATGCTTTTGCAAGTAACAATTTCTTGTACAGAATCCGCCTCCAGCTCCAAAGAGGCGGTTTTTATTCCATTTTCTAAATTTATCTTTAGGAATTTTGAAGTAACTATTGACAATCCTAAAATAATATTGTAATATTGAAAACGTAAATCAATAAATCATAAAAATAATCAACAAAACTTGTTTTTTCTTAAAACAGACTTTAAAAAGGAGCTTCTAATGACAGAGTTTGCGATTGAAGCCAAACAATTGGTCAAAAAATTCCCCGCCCGGGCAGGCACCGGTGATAAAAAAGCCGAAGGCGAGTCTTCCCCCGCCCCAAAGAAAAGGCTCTTGCCTTTCGGCAAGAAAGAGCCGAAAGCCATATTCACTGCGGTTAACGGCGTGGATCTGCAGATCGAGCGCGGCGAGATCTTTGGTTTGCTGGGACCGAACGGCGCAGGCAAATCCACGACGATCCGCATGCTCTGTACCTTGCTCGAACCCACCAGCGGCACGGCGCAGGTCAATGGTTTTGACATTGTCAAACAAGCCAATGACGTACGCCGCAGCCTAGGAACGGTCTTGGCCGGCGAGCGCAGCATTTATTGGAAGCTCACGGGTCGTGAAAATCTCGAATATTTCGCGGCGCTGTACCACATCCCACAAGCGATTGCGAAGAAACGCGTCGAAGAGCTCATCGAGCGCATGGAGCTTAAAGAGCGCGCCAACGAACTGGTTGAAAAATACTCAACTGGGATGCGACAGCGCATCGCCATCTCAAAAGCACTCCTGGCGCGTCCGCCGATCCTTCTTCTGGATGAACCCACGCTCGGGCTGGACCCTCAAGCGGCGCGCCGTGTAAGAGAGCTGATCGCCGAACTGAAGCAGGAAGGTCACACCATCCTGTTGACCACTCACTATATGGAAGAGGCAGACCTGCTGTCTGACCGGATTGGGATCATTGATACAGGCAAAGTCATCGCCCTTGATACGCCTGAAGGACTCAAACGCCGCATCGACCAGAAGGAAGTGATCCGCCTGGAACTCACGGGCTGGCACGATGATCTGGCAGGCAAACTCAAGAGCATATCCGGCATCGAGAATCTGACCACACATCAACAAGGCGATGCCGATTTGTGGGAAGTAAACATGCATGCTCAGAACAGCCGCGCCGCTCTACCGCGTATTGTGGAAAGTATCAGTGGCAATGGCACTCGTCTGGTGAATATGAACATCGTCAAGCCATCGCTTGAAGATGTGTTTATCCATCTCACCGGCAAAGCGTTGCGCGATTGAGGATGCAGTCATGACAACTCAATCAATACCCCTGACACGCTCCTTAGGCCACCCCAACTTCTTATCAGGTTTGCGCGCATTATGGGCTGTCATCAAGCGCGAATGGGTTATTTTTCTCCGTTACCCGAGCTGGTTCATTTCGTTGTTCATCTGGCCGATCATATTTCCGCTCTCCTATGTCATGACGGCACGTGCCCTCTCCGGCAGGGATGGCATCGGAATGGCTCAGTTTCAGGCTACGACAGGCTTGCATGATTACACAGGCTATATCGCCATCGGTACGATCATCTGGATGTGGCAGAATGTGGTCTTATGGAACATAGGCTTTTCGCTCCGCAACGAACAATTGCGCGGCACTCTTGAATCGAACTGGCTTTCCCCCACCTGGCGTTTTACCTATCTCCTTGGCAGCAGCGTCCCCCAACTGATTTCGATGCTAATGTTCCTGACTGTCTCTGCTATTGAATTCGTATTGGTCTTTGGCGTGCAATTTCAAGGCAGTCTGTGGCTCACATTACTGGTGCTCATGGTGGCCATCCCCTCGGTGTATGGACTTGGGTTTGCTTTTGCCAGCCTGGTCATTACTGCAAAAGAAGCCAATGCGTTTGTATTCCTCGTGCGTGGACTTGTGATGATCTTCTGCGGGATCACGTACCCGATCAGCATCCTGCCCGATTGGATGCGCCCCATCGCAAACTGGCTACCACAGACCTACATTATCCATGCCATACGCTCCGCCTCCCTTTCGACAGATGGCTTGCCAGCCATCACAGGAGATCTCAAAATCCTGGCTTTATTTGGCATCTTCTGGCTTACCTTCGGATATTTGGTCTTCAACTGGATGGAGCGCCGCGCCCGCCGAACCGGTGCGATTGGACAATACTAAAATGAAATCAAATTTCGTTCTCTTTCAGCCTACCCTTGCAACACAATTCCATGCGTTAGCCGCGATTGTCCGCAAGGACTGGAAACAATACTGGCGATATCCGCTGAATGCCGTCTCTACTGTTCTTCAACCAGTGATCTGGCTGGCGCCTGTGTACTTCATGGGTAAGGCATTCAGTATTAATGGACAGGCATTGGGCTTCGCTCAATACAGTGGCACATCGGACTACATGTCCTTCCTTATTCTGGGCGCGGTGCTCGGGAACTTTGTCAACGCCGTGTTTTGGGGAATGGGGTATGCCCTCAAAAACGACATGGATGCCGGTGTGATGGAATCGAACTGGCTGACTCCTGTCCCCCGTCTGCTCATTTTGATCGGACGTTCACTTACTAACTTGTTTGTCACCGCCGTCACATCGTTTGGCATGTTGATCGTATGTAAATTCGTCTTTGGCTTTCATCCAACAGGGGATGTATTGAAAGCTGTCATGGCAATCGTTCCTATGCTGATCGGACTGTATGGTTTCGGGTTTGCCTTTGCAGGGTTGGTGCTCATCATGCGTGAGGCCAACACGATGGTGGACATGAGTGCCTTCCTGGTTCAGGTTTTCTCGGGGGCCGATTTCCCCGTCACGATCCTGCCAAAGTGGCTGCTTCCAATTGCCCTTATCCTGCCATTAACCTATGGGCTCGACGCCGCCCGTGGACTATTGTTAAAAACAAATACCCTGTTATCGATTGGCACAGAAGTGATTCTGCTGATCATCTTCATGTTCGTTATGCTGTGGCTTGGCTCCTGGATCTTCTATCGAGTGGAACGGAGAGTCCGTATGTTGGGAACACTGGGACAGCACTAGATCTGGAAACTCAGTACTTCATCAGAATGATTTGATTTTGCTAGTCCTTCAGACAATAGTAGGTACGTATTGAAGGAAAAGAAGCATGAGCACAACACCAGCACACAAGATCAGAAGAGGGAAGCCAGCAAGAAGGTGGCTTGTTACTCTGGCTGTTTCTGCTCCCATTATTTTCTGGATGGTTGGGTTGCTCGGCTGACGTGCAATCTGAAAGGAGAGATATTATGTTCAATGAAGAGGCCAAAGAGCGAATCGAGCAACGCATGAAGGAGGCAGAGATCTATAGCCTGCAAAAGCGGCTGGGGTATGGTGACTCTAAGATTGCACGATGGATTTTGGTGCTCATCATAGTGATGGCGGTGGTGGCGGTTGGACTGCTGCTCTAAGGGATATTTCGTTTAGAAGGTAGCTGAGAAGAATCCTCCGATAAGCGCGCTGACTGCTGAATTTGGACACAAGCAACGCATTTTGTTTGGACTCTTATTCAAGGACATCCGCGCACTGACCTCCGCTTGATAGCATCAGGAATTTCAGAGAACATTAATGCAAAGCTAGAACAAATGTGCTATAATAGATTCTCCCCACACGAAAGGACGCGTATGGTCACTCGTCTGAATAAAATCTACCA
>WNFU01014247.1_pt1 | contig 12900 bp, 11 predicted proteins | sample 5400121 | NCBI WGS metagenome assembly WNFU01 (sample SAMN13153360, study PRJNA577476) | soil metagenome | isolation source: 100 cm soil or saprolite under grassland replicate 1 | place: USA:California | collected 2016-06-15 | reverse complement strand
ACAGGGCGACGATGATTCTTGGACGAGTTTTGCTGGACAACTTGGCGATCGACCTTATCATACCACAGCTTTGCATGGCGCTGTGCTGCGGTGACGATGGTACGAGGCAGGTGCGGTTCGACCGAGAATGGACAGTCTCGGTCATGGATTCTAGTCCCGGTGTTCTGGGACGAAGAGGCAGTGCTACATCTCCACGCGAGTGGCGCTGCCGATGCGGTGCGCCGGTGCGGATTGCCAATATGAGGCTAGTGTTCTATCACATGCGCGTCACATCGAACTGATAGATGCATCCACTTCAGGTCGACCTGCTATGGACACCCCGCACCCCAATGACACCATGCTCTGCCCGCTGGAGCTGTGGGCGCCCTTGGACGCAGCGGCCAATCCAGCGGGTCCTGGTGGCGGGCATGACGGGCACCGGCGCTCACTGCCCCGTGCCCGCATCCGCACCGAGGCCGGCTTGGCGGGCACGAATGACCGCTTGCGCCCGATCGGCCACCTGCAGCTTGCCGAAGATATTCGAGACGTGGTTTTGCACCGTCTTGACACTCAGCGCCAACTGGTCGGCGATCTCGTAATTGCTGCGGCCCTGTGCGATCAGACGCACGATTTCATCCTCGCGATCGCTGAGCTCGGGAAAGGCGCGCGGCGCGGTGGGCGGTGCGGCGCGCGGGCCGGCGAAAAACCCGATCAGGCGCCGCGCGATGCCCGGGCCGAAGATCGCTTCGCCGTTGCTGACCCCGCGAATCGCGCGCAGCAGCTCCTCGTGGCTGGCGGCCTTGAGCAGATAGCCCCGCGCCCCAGCGCGCATCGCCGCAAAGACCGAGTCGTCGTCTTCGAACATGGTGACGACCAGAATCCCGATCTGGGGGTTGGCCGCCAGGATCTCGCGCGTTGCGGCGATGCCGTTCAAGCCCGGCATCTTGATGTCCATCAGGATCACGTCCGGCTGGAGCACCGTGGCGCGCGCGACGGCCTCGTCGCCGGTCGCGGCCTCACCCACGACCTCCGTATCGGGCAGCGCATCGAGCAACCCGTGCAGCCCGTCACGAAAGAGCAGGTGGTCGTCGGCAATCAGGATGCGTATCGGTGGCATGGCACGGTCCTTACCTCCTTGGGCATCTACTGCTCGTCGCGCGGCTACGATTTCAGCGGCAATAGCGCGCGCACCCGCGTGCCTCCCGCTGCTCCTGGCTCCACCGTCAGTGTCCCGCCGAGCTCCGTCGCGCGCTCGCGCATCGAGCGCAGTCCGACCCCCATGCGACGCGCCGGCGCGATCCCCTGCCCATCATCCTGCACCTCAAGACACAGCACGCCGGCCGCCGCATCCACCGTCAGCCGCAGCCAGCAGGTCTGGGCGTGCGCATGCTTGATGACGTTGGTCAGCGCTTCCTGGGCGACCCGGTAGACCGCCACTTCAACGGCTGCCGGCAGCGGCGCCAATCGCTCCGGCGCATCGACGTGGATCTGCACGTCGCCTGCGCCCTGCGCCTGATACTGCGGCGCGCTTTCGCGCAGGGCCGAGAGCAGGCCGAGCTCGTCCAGCGACGGTGGTCGGAGATCATAGACCACCCGGCGGATGTCGGCGACGGTTGCCTGCGTCCGTGCGACCAGCTCGGTCAGCAGCGTATCGGCGAGCGGATCGTGAGAGAGCCGCAGGCGCGCGGTTTGGATTTTCAGCGCGAGGCTGGCGAGCTGCGGACCGATATCATCGTGGAGGTCGTTGCGCAACCTTCGCCGCTCCTCCTCGCGCGCCAGCACCAACTGCTCGCGCGAGCGCTGGAGGGCCGACGTCAGGCGCACCGTATGGACGACCACGCCGGCCTGCTGCGCCAGCACATCCATAAGCCGCCGATCCGCCGAGCTGAATGCCTCGCCCAGGCTCCGCGGCCCCAGAATCAGCTGCCCGATCGGCTCGCCGCGGTAGCTCAGCGGCAGGTGCAGGGGGGCGGCAACCGGTCGGCCTGCGGTAGCGGCGAGTGTCGAGGTACCGTCTTGCTCAATTGTGATCGCGACATACGGCAGCTTGAGCGCGGCGCGCACCGTCTCCACGATTGTGGGCAAGATGGCATCGGGATCGAGCGTGTGTTCCAGACGCTGCCCCAGGTGCGCCAGCACGGCGTACGGTTCGTCGCGGGCGCCGTAGAGCAGCCGGTTGACGCCGCGCTGGAGCCGGTCGCGCAGCGGCTGAAACAGCACGGCGACAGCACCAGTGGCGACGAGCGAGATGGCAAGGTTGTCGCTCGTCCGAAACAGTGCGCCGAGGTAGCCGACCACGAACACGTAGATCGCGACCACACTGGCCGTGAGCGCGCCATACACCAAGGTCCGGCTGATCAGCAGATCAATGTCCCACAGGCGAGACCGCAGGATCGCGATGCCGATCGCCAGCGGGATGAGCAGCATGGAGAAGTAGCGCAGCGCGCTCCCGGCCAGGTGCGTGGCAAACGCGCCGGCCGAGCTCTGCGCCGGCGCGCTGGCGGACAGCGCAAGATGGATGCTCAGAAATCCCGTCAGCGCCACCGCGATGCCGAAGACCACCCACTTGGTCTGCTGCCGCTGCACACTATTCGAAACACGCCGGTAGCGGTAGACCTGCATGTAGACAACCGTGCCCAGCGCGCCCAACCAGACGACCACGTCGAGCCAGGCGGACCAGCGGGCAAACCCCGAGGGCCAGGTGGGCAACCAATATTGCGGCACCTGCCAGGCGATCCAGGCCAGCGCCACCCAGCGAGTCCAGCCGAGCACGAACCGCCCATCGGGGAAGAGATACAAAAACAGGCTGAAGCAGGCCAGGCCGACAAAATGGAGGATGGCGGCCGGCACCCACCAGGCCGGATGCGCCGCGGTCAGTACATCCACGCTGGACGGGAAGGTCGCCATACCAAAGGTCAGCAGCGCCAGAGCGACCAACAGCGCGAAGCGTTCGGCCGATTTGCGCCAGAAGATCAGTGTGGCGATCGCGCCGTAGACCACGCCAAAGACGAGGTCGAGCGCGACACGGTAGGCCGCGTAGAAGCTCAGCGAGAGACCGAGGTCATGCAGGGCGCGCGCGCCCGCCAGCGGCAGTTGCCCGCTCGCGCAGGACGCGGTCAGGCACGCAACCTGAAGTTGCGTGTAAGCGACCGGGAGGCTGACGACGAAGAGGCCCAGCGCGACGGCGGCTACGGCCAGCCAGACCACCCGCGCGACGATCAGCCACGCGCCGCGCAGGCGACGATCCTGGTCATGGGTCCGCGCCTCCGCGACAGCCGGTGCGGCCTGAACGCTCATGGGCAGGTCTCCTGCGTTGGCCGGTCTATATGAGATCGGTGGGCCTCCATTCTACACCATTGTGTCCAGTTCCGCATCGGCCCCGAGGCCCGATGTGATCTCCCTACAGCGGGTGCGTCCGATCACCAGTGTCACTCCAACCACCGCCAGCATCACCAGGAACCCGGACTCGCCAATCCAAAACGTGGCGTCCTCGCCCTAGGTGGCCAGGTTGAATGCGCCGTTGATGATCGCGTTCCAGGCCGCGTGCGCGACGACGCAGGGCCAGATGCTGCCAGTGCCGAGCCGCATCCAGGCCAGGATAGAGCCGAACGCCGCGGCTGCGACCATCAGGTTGGTCGCCGAAAACAGTGGGGACGGGAGGGCCGCATACCCACTGCCGAGCAACGGCACGACATGCCATGCCCCCCAGATCAGGGCGCTGAGGAGCACGGGCCGCGGCGCGCCGACGTCGATCAGGCGTGGTAGCACGTACCCGCGCCAGCCGATCTCTTCGCCCGCGGCCAGCGGCAGCATCACCAGGGTGCCCAGCGTCGCGGCGCGCGCCAGGGTGATCGCGAAGTTGGTCACCGGGCCAGCCGCGGGCGCGAGGAGCGGCAGGGCTGGCGGCGCGAACTGGGCGAGACCAGTAAGATAGACGGTGCCATAGGCCAGGCTGCCGACGATTAGCGGTACGGCCAGGCCGAGGACAAGGGCCTGGACGCCAGGACGCCCCCAAAGCGGAACGACACATCCGCGAAGCCCTCGCGCAGCAGCAGGCGCGTGATCGCCGAGGCCAGCGCGGGCGACACCATCAGCGGCAGTTCGGGCACGAGCGGCGGCCCGCTGGCATTGCTCACACGATAGAACCAGTAGCCGAAGAGCGACAGTGGCACCAGAATGCTGGCGAAGAGCAACAGTCCTCGCCGAGCCCGGTGAACCGTTGCAAAGGTGGCCGCAGCGTGAGTGGTACGGATGGGTTCCATTGCAGCCTCATATCCCTGTGCAAGCGGCTGCTCCTGCTCAGGCTAGTGCAGCTTGGCTTGAATAACGCGATAATTTCTGGCGACTGGCGACTGCAAACGCCTGTGCAGTTGCCAGTCGCCAGTCGGCAGCCAGACAAACTGTCTGGCTAGGTAAGCCGTGCTGTACTACCCTGCACTCGGGCTCATGCGGACACTACGCGCGTCGGCCGTGCGGCGCAGCGCACGGAGCACGAGCACCCCGCGCAGGACGCCGGTCAGCAGCAAGACCAGCGAGATCGCCCAGAGCCACGCGATGAAATCAGGGAAGTTGATCAAGCCTTCATACCACGACTGTGCGCCCTGGCTGTCGAGCAACAGACGAACGCCGATCAGGAGGAGCAGCGGCACGCCCAATTCCCACCCCAGCCGCAGGCCAACCCACAGGAGCCGCGGGCGCCCCGCCTGGTGGCGCTGCTGCAGGCGCTGATTCCAGCGCCGCATCCGCAGGAGAGGCCACAGTGCCAGGGCCAGGAGCGTGGCCAGCACCGCATCGACGATCAGGTAGAGCGTGGGCAAGCTCAACGACGCCGCAGGCGCCGGCTCCTGCCCGGCGAGCAGCCGCGCGACGCCCTCTTTGATCTCCGTGAACGCACTTTCCGCCAGCACGCCGGTGGAATTGAACAGCAGCACCGCGCCCCGCCTGCTTTCCGGCTCCATGAACAGGAACGTCCGGGCATTGGGGTGGCCGCCGTCGTGGTGGACGACCGGCACCCCGCCGATCGATCCCGTCACCCAACCCAGCCCGTACGTCTCGCTGGGCGCTCCGGTGGCCACACCCGGCGCGTGCATGGCGGCAATGCCGGCCGGCGAGAGGATGCGAGTGGCGCCGAAGTGGCCCTCGTTCATCTGCGCGATCAAGAACTGGCACATATCCTCGGCGCTCGACATCAGATACCCCGACGGCAGCTGCGATGGGTTGAAGTGGTATTGCGCCGGCACGGTCAGCCCGAAGAGCCACTGATATTCCTGGGCCAGACCGTCACGCTCGGCTTCCTGCGCCGAGGTGAAACTGTGGCTCATCTGGAGCGGCGCGAAGACATGCTGCTGCATATAGCTGGCGTACGATTGGCCGGCGACGACCTCGATGATGCGGCCCAGCACGTTGTAGTTGCCGCTGCAATACTCGTGGCGCGCCCCAACTGGCCGGTCGAGTTCGACCGTTTGCAGCTCGGCCACAAACTGCTCCAAGGTGACGGCGTCGACCCGTTCGCAGGCTGTCACAGGTATGCCACTGGTGTGCTGGAGGAGGTGGCGCACGGTGATCTGGGCCGAGGCGACCGGATCGGCGAACCGGAAGGCCGGCAGGTAGCGCTGCACCGGCGCATCCAGCTCCAGCTTCCCCGCCTCGACCAGCTGCATCACCGCCAGCGCGGTCATGGGCTTGCTCACCGAGGCCAGATCGAAGGGCGTTTGCGGCGTGATCGCGCGCCCAGTCTGGTCGGCCTTGCCGAACCCCTGCAGATGGATGATATGGCCCCCCTCGACCAGACCCAGGGAGACCCCCGGAATACCATGCCGCCGCACCTGTTCGCTCACGAAGGTGTCGATTCGTCCAATATCAGGTTCGGATGTGTACGATGCAGCAGCCCTGGTCAGGCCGGGTGGCCCTGCCACCTGGAGCGCCACCAGCGCAACCACGATCATGAGCGCCACGGGCCGGGCCCGCATGATGATGCCAGTCCATGCTGAATGAATACCTCGTTGTGCGTCCATTGCCAGCTCCTTATACCAAACTGCGTTCTGGCGTATAAGAAAGGTGGGTGGGGTTTGAGGGGAGGGCTTCGCCCTCCCCTCAAACCCTCCCCTTCCGTCATCGTATATGCGCGAACGCAAGCAAGGTCGTATTAATCGTCGACGTGTACATTCATCAGGTCGAAGCTGAGGGTCGCGGTCTCGTTCCCCAATTCGACCAACTTCCCTTGCCCGCCCGCATTCCGGTAGATCCCTGTCCCGCCCGTGATGGCAAAGATCTTCGTGGCCGGCGGGCTGTTCAGGAATTGCACCGTGATCTCCCCGCGCGGCAAGGCGTACGTCACCGTGCAGTTCGACTCGGGCACAGCCACATCGAAGATCACGCACATCCCCCCGTCGTGCCCGACCTGGGTGCGGCCATCGGGCGTGAACACCAGGTCGTGCAAAATGGACTCGTCGCCCTGACTGGGCCCAGGGGCACCCAGGTCGAGGAAGGGGTCCTCCCCAATGAACTTGACGAGGAACTTCAGATGCGTGGTCTCCTCCGACGCGGCCACGGCCGGCCGCAAGGAGACCGAGATGCCTCCCATCACCAACAGGATGGTCACAGCTAGGACAAGGCCCCACAGTTTCGTTCGCATGGCTAATCTCCTTAGATGTGCTACGTTCTGACCAGTGATGCTGTCAAGCGTAGCAGGTGCGGCTTCCCGTGTCATCCGGCGGTTTCCCGTTTGTGCCGGGAAGTTCTCCTGGTCGGGTCGTTACGCGATCGCTGGTGGCGCCTGGCGCATGCGCCGCCAGAAGGGCCGCACGATCAGCCCGTGCTGCACGGCGCGCGCGAGCAGGTAGATACTGACCGCTAGGACGACCACAAGCGCAACGATCGACCCCTGTGGCCCCAGGCTGCCGCCCGTGAGCAGCGGCGGACCGACGAGCGGCGCCGGCAGCGCGCCCGGCACCTGATGGCCAGCCTTCGTCATGCCAAACGTGATGTCTTGGACGAGATCCAACCCAGCATGGATTCCGATCGGCAGCCATAACCGGCGCGTCCGGGCATAGGCCGCGCCTGGGAGCAGCCCGCCCCCCAGGCCAACCACGACTACCACGGCGAGCGGAGCATCCGCGTCGAGGGCATACAGCCCACCGAATATCAGGACGGAAACCGCCAGGGCGACCCATGTGCCGACCGATTCCTCGGCGATCCGGAAGAGAATACCGCGTAGCAACAGCTCCTCAACCACTGCGCCGGCGACGTCAAACACCACTGCCGCGATCACGACCGTCCAGCCAGGGGCAACCGGCGCGGGGACATACCCGAGTAGCCAGAGCAGCAGGAGCGTCGTCGCGAACAGCGCTCCGCCGATCACCCCGCCGGCGCCAAGTTCGCGCACCGCCCCCGAGATCGACAACTCGTCGGCACGCCGCCGCTCAACGAATCGTACGTAGGTGTAGTAGATCCCGAACGCGACGAGCAGGCTACTGGCCAGGTAGAGCGCCAGCCAACCGAGCGCCGCCGGGTCGCTGAGCGACGTTGCGGCGCGGAGCGGCCGGATAACGAGCGATTGCACTCCGGTGACACCGATAAGCAGTACCAGGGATGCCAGAATGATGCGAACCAGGGGAAAGTGTAGAACGTGCCACAAGCGACCGGCCCGACGACCTGGTTCGGCGTAAAACTTCATGATGAGGCCTCCTTTCACACATGGGTCCATGGTTTGGCCAGGTCCGCTGGCACGCGCGTGCGCCGACGGACTATTGGGAAGACGATACTACAGACGATCTTCCCGTGTCATCCGATGGTTTCCCGATCCGGTTGGGAAGTTCTCCCGGCGTGTCGTGTCCAGTGCGGGGCGGCACGGGTGAAAGCGCCGGTTGCCGGTGTTACGGATTCGGGTCGTGCAGGCGATAGACGACCGCGGACGCCGTCCGCACCAGCAGCGCCGCGATTGCTCACGGATGAACAACCGCACCTCGTCGTAGACAGCTGGCGGCGCTACGTCGGCATCGGAAGAGCCATCTAGAGTGAGACGATGAGCCGCACCGATTGTGAGAAGTAGACGTCGTCCATCCGGCAAGCGTGGTGCCGCTGCCGCCACACGCATGCAGAGCGCACGCAGATCCCGGTTCAATTGGCGATCATTAAAGGGGCGCAGGGTGACCTGAACGATATCGTCGCTCCAGACGATTGTTCCAGGGAGCTGGAAAAAGGGCGCCAGCCGTTTCCAGGTGGCATGGGCGTAGTCGGACGGAAAATACATCTCGCGCGTCCACATCACCAGGTTAGCCAGGGCGACTTTACAGACCGTCATCACCTGATCTTTGGCGTTGTCCAATTCGTACATCTGCTGTTCGCGTGCCGCCAGATCCTCCAGCGCGCGTAGCAGGGCGCGCTGCTCCTGGCAATACCGTTCTTGTTTCCGATACTCGGCGTTGCTCTCATCGATGGCGCGGCGGATCGCCGCATTCCGGTCGTGCATCTCGGCATTTGCTGCGGCTTGGGCCTCCTTCAGAGCCTGCCGACGGGCATGCTCCTCCAGCTCTTGCGCGTCCAAGTCCCGTTGCCGCTGGCAAAGCTCGCGGTCCAACTCCCACACACGTGCCTTCGCCTGAGTGTACAAGCGTTGATGGCGCCTCCCCGCCCGCGAACAGCGCTGGCCCGCACGTTCGGCCCAGCGTTTGAGGGTGCTGAGCCGCTGCTGTATGGCCTCCCGCCGTTTGCTGACCTCGGAGTTCACCACCTCGGTCTTGGCATAGCCATGATTGGTATCGAGCCCCAGCGGAATGAGGTAATCACGGATGATATTTTCCTGCAGTGGCCAGCGCTGGAAATAGGTTTGGGCCAGCTCTACCGCATCGCCCATATCTGCCGTGGACACAATTGGGATGAGCTTGGCCGACTTCGGCGACGCTGGTGCAGGGGTTGCCACCCAGTCGGCGGATCGCCAATTCCGCTCTTCCCGCCGAAGATCGGCGTCCCAGCGCACCGGCTCGGCCTGATCATCGGGAGTGACTGCTACCTGGCGGCGCAGATCTCGGACGAGGGCGACCCACAGGAGAAGCGGATCGACCGCACGGTCGGGATGGGGTAAGGCAAAGCGCGCGGGGGCGACCTCCCGTACGACCGTGCCGTCCTTATCGTAGCAGAGCGGTACAAACGCCCCGACCTCCGTAAAGCAGTCGAGACCGCTGTATTGGTCGTCACGGAGCAGGGTGATGACACTACGCCCAGAGAGCACCAGCTGGGCCAAAAACGCCGCACTCATGCCCTCGCGATCGACAATGATCCGATTCACCACCCGGCGTCCGACCGCCTGCTCGAAGCGAGCAAGAATCTGGGGCAGGCCGACCGTCAAGTGGGTGTCACCGCGGGCGGTGGTCACCAGGAGGGGATGGCCGGAGGCATCGTGCAGCAAGACCAGCGCACGACAGCCCGCAATTCTGCCGGTGCGGCCAATCAGACCGCGGGGAATACGATCATCGGTGTAGACCGGTTTGCGGTGCCCATCAATATAGACCGTGACCAGCACCGCGGCAGTATCCGTGATCGGCGGTAGCCAGAGGTGGGCGGTCCATTGGGCCAGGGCATCCGTCAAGGGCTCGGCGCCACCGGCGTGCGCCACCTCGGTCAAAAACCGCTCCACCTGGCGATAGCCATAGGCCCACAGTCGCCCACTCAGGAGGGCGAGCATGGTGCCACTATAGCTGCGTAAATCCCAGGTGCGTTTGAGGCCGACGGCGGTCAGAAAGAGCAGCGTCAGTAGCAAGGCACGGACGGTGGTTGCCAGCATGCGCGCGAGCCGTGGCGGTGTGGTGGGGGTAGCGCATGGGAGGGCCGTGGTCAGGGTGGAAAGCAGACCGGTTTCGTGCGCGGCGGCCAACAGCATGAGGCTCCCCGCGCCCTCGTGCGTGATGAGCGCTGGAGCGACTGTGTCGATTACGTTTTTTTGGGGCAGCGCGGCCGAACCCAACGCACACCGAGCGCGGCCCGGACCCGGTTGAGATGGCGGACGCTGAGTGTGATGCCAAAGTGGTGCTGCACGAGGGGTTGGAGTTCGTGGCTCGGCGTGTGGGGCGCGGCCTGGCAGTAGGCGACGAGCCAGGTCTGGATGGGAGCATGCAGCTTGGTGGGATGGCCGTGGCGCTGATCCTCGAACGCACTCGGCCCTTCGCGCCAGGCGCGCAGCCAGATTCGATAGGCGGTCGCCCGACTGACCAGCAATCCCGCCGTCGCCACAGCCTCCTCCCAAGAGGCACCGTCATCCATCTCCTCCACGAGGCGCGCACGGGCCGCGCGGAGGTAAGCGCGATCATCCATAAAGCTAGCTCCGCAGTGTCGGTGGGCATGACTCGTGCAGCGTACACCGCCTGTCACAAGACAGAGGATAGCATGAATAATCGTCTCAGTCTATATGGCTACATGGCCTACTGGCACGAAACCCTGTCGGTCTCCATCAGGTCTTCTCCCGCGGCCGCCCGCGGGCATGCAGGGTTTCGCGCCAGCTACGACGGAGAGACATCTAGATTAAGACGATGCAGCGCACCCATCGTGAACAAAAGCCGCCGACCATCCGGCAGCTGAGGGGCTGCTGCTCCTACTCGTTCGCACAGGACCGCAAGATCGCGATTGAGCTGACGATCGTTGAACGGGCGGAGGGTGACTCGCACCGCATCGCTCTCCCAGACGATCTGTCCTGGCAGCTTGAAGAATGGCTCCAGACGCTTCCAGGTGGCATGGGCGTAGCTGGGCGGAAAATACATCTCGCGCGTCCACATCACCAGGTTGGCCAGCGCGACTTTACAGACCGTCATCACCTGGTCTTTGGCGTTGTCCAGTTCGTACATTTGCTGTTCGCGTGCCGCGAGATCCTCCAAGGCGCGCAGCAGGGCGCGCTGCTCCTGGCAATACCGCTCTTGCTTCCCGTACTCGCGATTGCTCTCGTCGAGAGCACGACGGATTGCCGCATTCCGCTCGTGCATTCCGGCGGTTGCTGCGGCTTGGGCCTCCTTGAGGAACTGCTGACGGACGCGCTCATCCAGTGCTTGCGCCTCCAATTCGCGTTGGCGCTGGCAGAGTTCCCGGTCCAACTCCCGCACGCGCGCCTTCGCCTGGGTATACAAGCGCTGATGGCGCCTCCCCGCCCGCGAACAGCGCTCGCCTGCACCTTTGGCCCAGCGTTTGAGGGTGGTGAGCCGCTGCTGTATGGCCTCGCGCCGTTTGCTGACCTCGGAGTTCACCACCTCGGTCTTGGCATATCCGTGATTGGTATCGAGCCCCAGCGGAATGAGGTAGTCACGGATGATGTTTTCCTGCAGCGGCCAGCGCTGGAAATAGGTCTGGGCCAGCTCTACGGCATCGCCAATATCAGCCGTGGACACAATTGGGATGAGCTTGGCCGTGGTCGGCGACGCTGGTGCGGGACTTGCCACCCAGTCCGCTGATCGCCAGTCCCGCTCCTCCCGCCGCAGATCGGCGTCCCAGCGTACCGGCTCGGCGTCATCATCGGGAGTGACGGCCACCTGGCGGCGCAGATCGCGGACGAGCGCCACAACCAGGGGCAACGAATCGACCGCGCGGTCGGGATGGGGTAAGGCAAACCGCGCCGGGGCGACCTCCCGCACGACCGTGCCGTCCGAATCATAGCAGAGCGGGACAAACGCCCCGACCTCCGTAAAGGAGTCGAGACCGCTGTATTGGTCATCACGGAGCAGGGTGATGATAATGCGCCCAGAGGGCACCAGCTGAGCCAAAAACGCCGCACTCATGCCCTCGCGATCCACAATGATCCGGGTCACCACCCGTCGTCCGACCGCCTGCTCGAAGCGCCTAAGAATCTGGGGTAGGCCGACTGTCAAGTGCGTGTCACCACGGGCGGTGGTCACCAGGAGCGGATGGCCGGCCGCATCGTGGAGTAAGACCAGCGCGCGACAGCCCTCAATAGAGCCAGTGCGGCCAATGAGACCACGGGGAATGCGATCGTCGGTGTATACCGGCTTGCGATGCCCGTCAATATACACGGTGATCAGTGGCGCATCGTTGTCGGTAGGGGGCGGCAGCCACAGGCGGGCGGTCCATTGGGCCAGGGCATCGGTCAAGGGTTCAGCAGCGCCCGCGTGCGCCAGCTCAGTCAAAAACCGCTCGGTGTGGCGATAGCCATAGGCCCACAGCCGCCCACTCAGGAGGGCCAGCATGGTGCCACTATAGCTACGCAAATCCCAGGTGCGCTGCAAGGAGACGGCGGTAAGAAAGAGCAGCGTGAGCAGCAGCGCCCGCACGGTCGCGGTCAGCATCTTGGCCAAGCGTGATGGGGTGGTGGGCTTTGGGAGAACAGTGGTTAGCGCATCGAGCAGGCCAGTTTGGTGGGCGGCGGCCAGGAGGAGCAAACTGCCCGCGCCCTCCTGAAGGTCCGACAGGGTGTGCGGGATGCTCAGATCGTTTTTTTGGGGGTGCGGGGGCGGATGGTGCGGACATTGCGCGCGGCGCGGACCCGATTGATCTGGCGGATACTGGCAGTGACGCCGAACTGGTCGGCGATCAAGCCCTGGAGGATGTGCGAGGGGGTGTGCGGGGCATCCTGACAGTGGGCGACGATCCAGTCTTGGATGGGCGCGCGAAGCTTGGCGGGATGGCCGTGGCGCCGATCCTCAAACGCATCCGGACCTTCGCAGCAGGCACGCAGCCAGAGGCGATAGGCGGTGGCGCGGCTGACGAGTAATCCGGCCTCCGCGGCTGCATCCTCCCAGTTCATCCCGCGATCCATGGCGTCGACCAGGCGCGCTTTCGCCGCGCGGAGATAGGCGCGATCGTCCATTGCTCGCTCCTGAAGGCTGCGACCACCATCCCTACGACCTGACACCTCACGAGAAAGAGTATAGCATGACAGGGCGTCTTAGTCTACATGGCTTCACAGCGTACTGGCGCGAAACCCTG